>Ga0208824_1000006_pt1 | contig 326851 bp, 359 predicted proteins | sample AD_JPNTR3_MetaG_FD_184447 | JGI IMG/M metagenome (GOLD analysis project Ga0208824, IMG submission 184447) | Active sludge microbial communities of municipal wastewater-treating anaerobic digesters from Japan - AD_JPNTR3_MetaG (SPAdes) (version 2) | ecosystem: Engineered > Bioreactor >...
CACAAGTAGAATATGTTGTTTATTAAAACCATTAGAACTGCTACTTCGATTGGAAAATTCAAAGAAGCTTCCATTACTGCCGTAATACCTAGTGGTACACATGCCAAAATCATTCCTTGGATAAAGTCCTGATACTCGATTGGATAGTGGTAGAAAGGTAACCTGAGCTTCAAGAAGCTAGGGTTAATTGAAGGCTGCTCTTCGTATCCGGGCTTTCTCTTTGGACCGAAATATCCTATTCCTGACATATTTTTCCTCCATTTATTTGTTTGAAAAAGTCAATTGACTTAATCAACATGTTTGAACATATTCTTTTTAGTAGATACTACTAAGAAATAATATACTCAAACATACATATTTTAAGACAATTATATATAAACTTTTCGGTGTTTACAGATAATACTGTCGTATAGGTAATCCTAATTTATTGATGTTTAACGTAGTAAAATAAATGGTACTCAGGGGGATTTCTCCCCCTTCATCGTAATTGGAGTTTTATATGCAGGATCCATCTTCAAATTCCTGCTAATGGATAGATTTTGTCAATATTGATTGACAAGACTAATTATATTGATACATATATATAAGGTTATTGGTTAACAATAAATAATACACTATTGATACTCAATAGTGATAATCTAAAGAATTCTATGACCTTCTTTAACTTCCCTCTCCGGTTTCAGTAAAACAACTTCATTATTGCCTAAAACAACACCCAAAACTAGACATTCCGAGATAAAATTTGCTATCTGTTTAGGAGGAAAATTAGTAACTGCAATGATCTGTTTATTAATTAGTTCTTCTTTTTTATAGAGTCTTGTTATCTGGGCACTAGATTTTTTTATACCATAATTGCCAAAGTCAATTACTATTTTGTAAGAAGGATTATTGGCCTCTGGAAAGTCGCTTACTTCAAGTATTCTCCCTACCCTCATCTCTACTTTCTCAAAATCTTTCCACATTATCATAAAACAAGGAGGTAAGAGAATACTTAAATTTTTCCATAAAGATTGCTCTATTGCATAATTTTGGTCAAGTAACATCAAGTTCAATTTTTTTTAACTTAACATAACTTTATTGCCACATACAATCTTTTGGCAACATTATAGTTCCTCAGAAGAAATCTTTACATTAAGTAAGATTTTTAGGGATTAAGTACATGTTGCTTCCCATACATTATCTTACTTTCATTTATATCGTCATTACAACTTAAATGGATTTATATAATTAATATTAATCTACAGGTATTTTCCAAAATCAGCACCTCCAAAGAATAAGCCCAAATATCGCCCTGCTTCAAAAATAACCGCCGGAAAAGTTATTGGCGGGCAGTAAGGGATTCGAACCCCTGGCCCGTAGATTAAGAGTCTACTGCTCTACCAGACTGAGCTAACTGCCCTTAACCCACAAAATAAAAATCGATATTTAAATGTTTTGGATTAGTTTAATTTCAAAATATATCAAATCATATAAGACATGTTTATTGAGATTTAGGATTAGCTTCATTTTTTTTATCTTCCAACTTATAGATTTGCAAAGCTTGTATCGAACACATATTCCTGCCAAAAGTAGTATTTTGGTCCATTAGGATAAACAATAATCTTCCTTCATACAGATTCTATCCTAATGCTATCTTTCATTAGCCATCTGTATCTATGATTCCGATCCGCCATGGCATTAGATCAAGCGAGAGTGGCCCCATTGCAGTTCTAGCACTAAAAAGTATCTTATCGGGATTTCCTATTATTTTTAGGGGAATTTTGATAATGATTTCAGTTGAAGTTTTTTTAACTTCACAGTTCTCTTTTGGAATAGGAGTTTTCTGATCATATACGCTATAATTATTGAGATCAACTTTAATATTTATTTTTGGCATTTTAGAGAAGTCTGTATCACGTTTATATCCATAAACGTAGACAAATAAATCGATTCTTTCTTTAAAAGGTTCTGAAATGGCGTATCTAAGAACAAGTTTATCATTTTCAATTTTGACAGATTGTGCTTCAATTCTAACAAATGCATCTTTTTGACTATCATTGAATTCTTGAGGCGGCGATTTTTGAATTTGATTTTTATTTAAGGAAATATCAACTAGAGTTATACCTAAAGAAATATCCTCAAAATTTCCATAAACTTCATTTGTTCTGATAAAGGAGTTTAGATATTTTTTATTTGCTTCATACTGCGTCATATGCTTTTTTAGTGCAGAAAATTTTGTTTGAACGTTTCTAGACTTCATTGGCAGTTCTTTCCACACTATCCCATGGTCATAAGATGGCGGATCTAAAAAATAATTAGGATGGTAACCTAGAGGTAGCGGCCAATTTCTATAGTGAACCACATATGGATAAATTTCAACTTCTTTTCTTATTTCCCACAAAGACACTATTGTAAAGACAAACATTGCTCTGTGATCTGGATGATGATCATCTGGATGGGAAACAAAAATCTTTGTAGGGCCAAAATCATTGATAACTGCCTCAATGTCTTTCATTATTGATTCTCCTCTATATGGTGCCCCGGGGCTTAAAGCTTTAGAGTATGGCACTTCAGTTTTTCTTGTGAGTATACTCTGATAGGGAGGATTATTCCCCCAATGATAGTAAAGGATCTCAGAAGTACCATAATCTGGATATCCAAGAAAAGTAGCATCCTTTTCTGATAGCCCAAGTTCCTTAATTGCATTTAGGGCTTCTTGACGTCTAATCTCGCCTAGTTCTAATGCCTGACTTGAAGTTAGCATAGGTATTTTTTCATATAGTGTATACGACCACACATTAAAATCGCCATTAGTCAAAAAAACAACGTGGACTGGTATTCCTTTATCTATGGCATTTTGTATAAGTCCACCTGTAGCGATAGATTCATCATCTGGGTGAGGTGCCATTATAAGTATTCTGTCATTATTTGATAAAACTACATTTGGTACATTTGGATTATCAGGAATAAACGAATTTAGTGTCGACCAGTTAAAGTATATAACAAATAGAATTAATAAAATCAAAATAACTATAATCTTCATGTTTTTTTTCAAGTTATTCCCATCCGTATAGTTCTCATTTAAGATAAATAATCTTTAAATATGTTTAGTTGAAGTTATAGTTATACTATAAGTAATCAAATAGGGTATTAATTAGTAAGCCCTAGGATATGAACCCAGTACTTTTACCGCAAATATTGAGGATAATTCCTTCAAAGTTTGACTGACTTTTTTCTCTTTTACATGGCCTTTAAAGTCTATGAAGAATACGTATTCCCCCATCTTCTTTTTAGAGGGTCTTGACTCAATTTTTGTTAGATCAATCCCTGCATCATAAAATAACTTTACTATAGAATATAGGACACCTGGTTTGTTTAAACTTGGAGAAACTAATATGCTCGTTCTATCTTTTCCAGTTGGGAGAACATCTTTATTACCCACAACAAAAAATCTTGTAAAGTTAAGTTTTTCATCTTGGACGTCTTTTTTTAGTATTCTCAAATTATAAACATCTGCTGCAAACTTTGAAACAAGAGCTGCATATATCTTATCATTTTTATTAGAAAGTTCGATTGCTGAAATTGCGTTAGAAGAAGTTTCGTGGATTTCAACTTTTGGAAGATAAAGTCTAACAAACTTCTCACATTGTGAAAGAGTAAGATTATGAGAATACAAAACTTCGATATCTTCTAACTCCCCCCAGCAAGCCAGGTTGTGGCGGATTGGAAGAAGGTATTCCTTCATTACCTTAACATTAAACTCAATTAAACTATCAAGAGTCTGTGACACGCCGCCAACGAGAGAATTTTCTACTGGAACAACTCCACCTTCAGATTCACCCTTTTCTACCGAGTCAAATACCTCCCATATGCTTCTTTTGAATAGTATTTCATCTGCATCGAATAATAGTGAGGTCTCGTGAGAAAAAGTGCCTTTTGGCCCAAGTGTTGATATCTTCATTCGCTCACCATTTTTTTAATTAGTAAATTACTCTCTTTTTCTGCTTTTTCTGTAAAGTCACCAAGGTATTGGGAAGCCTCCTCAAAAAATTTTATAAATCCTTCCCGGTCCTTTGTTTGTATTTTCTTAAATAGCGTCTCTGCCGATTTGATGTATTGTAATAATATCTCAGGCGTTATTGGATTTAAAAGAGAGATGTCAGCATATAATTCAGGTTCTTGATTTAATATTCTACCTGCCATATCAAGTGTTAATCGGTATACGGGGCTTGTACATTCAAAACTTTTCTTTATATCAAAATTTAAGTCTTTCATACAGTGACATAAGGCTATAGCGGAAAAGTGTGTGAGGCCTTGGATTACAGCCATCATTTTATCGTGCTCTTCAGGAGTCATTTCCACTATATTGGCACCTCTATTGGTAAAAATAAAATTTAATTTTTGGTAGAGTTCCTTATTTGAAATTCTTTGCGGACATAATATTATAGTCTGACCCCTAACATCTCCAATTGAAGGTGCAAATAATGGGTGCGCTCCTAAGACATCTGCTTTAGATTTTAACATTTCATTTATAGGCCCAACTTTAAGGGAAGTTAAATCCATCAAAAGTTTCCCTTCTTTTATGAAAGGCGTAATTTCTCTTATAACTGGTATTGTTGATTTGATTGGAACGGATATAATTATTATATCACTCTTCCTGATTAGTTCTTCCTTTGAAAGAGAAGTTGTTCGCGATGAAACAAGTACTTCAAATCCTTCTTCTTCAAATATTTTCCTAAAAAGGCCTCCAAGTTTACCCGTTCCCCCTATTATTCCAACTACAGTCACTTAAATCCCTCTATTGACTTCTGTATTAATAAATGGTCTAAAAGCGTAATGGCAACCATTGCTTCGCATACAGGATTTATTCTTGGAATTGCGCATGGATCATGTCTTCCTTCAATTTTTATTGATCTTTCATTGCCCTCACTATCTATTGTTTTTTGTTCTTTAGCGATTGAAGGTATAGGCTTTACAGCAACCCTCACCACAATATCTTCCCCGTTAGATATTCCGCCAACGATTCCTCCTGCTCTATTCGTTAGGAATCCCTTTGAGTCTATCTGGTCGTTACTCTCAGAGCCAGATAGTCCTGAAAGATTAAATCCCCCTCCAAATTCTACTCCCTTGACTGCGCCTATGGATAAAAGGCCTTTTCCTATATCTGCTTCAAGTTTATCAAAAACAGGCTCACCTAATCCTAAAGGTACACCTCTAGCAACTATTTCAACTACCCCCCCAACTGAATCGCCTTTAGATTTTGCCTCCAAAATTTTTTCAGTCATTTTTTTAGAAATAGTCTTATCGGTAGTCCAAAGTCTATCTTTGATGATGTCCTCTCTTTTCAAAGATCTGTTATCAACTTCGGGTGAGACAATGCCTCCTATAGATTTGGTATAAGACAATAACTCAAAATGTTTAATCTCATTTTTCAATACTACTCTTGCAATTGCGCCTGCTGCAACTCTCCCGGCAGTCTCTCTACCTGAAGCCCTGCCACCACCCCTATAGTCATATATCCCATATTTCTTAAAATAAGTGTAATCCGCATGCCCTGGTCTAAATACATTTTTTATTTTTTCATATGAGGAGGAATCCACATCTCGATTATTAATTAGAATAGAAATAGGAGTTCCTATAGTTTTCCCTTCAAAAATTCCAGACAATATCTCACATCTGTCCCCCTCTTTCCTTGAAGTTGAAAGCCCGTTACTTTTTGGTATTCTCAATGATAGCTCTTTATTGATTTCATCTTCATTAAGTTTAATGCCTGGAGGACACCCATCTACAACTGCTCCTAGCGCTTTGCCATGGGATTCCCCCCAAGTTGTAACTCTAAACAATCTACCAAAAGTATTTCCCCCCATTAGATCATACTCCTTTTCTCAAGCTCCAATAAAATTTTGTCACATATCTCAAAGACACTAAGTTTATCTGTATCTATAATTATATCTGCTATTTTTTCATATAATGGCATTCTTTCTAACACAATTTCTTCAATCTCAGAAATTGAATCATTTTTAGTTAATGACGGTCTTGGTACATCCTTTTCCATCCTAGCCTTCATTGTGTCTATACTTGCCCGTAGTAAGACAAAAAAGGACTTATCCAGCAAATCCACATTGCTTCTATCCATCAGTGCCCCTCCGCCTAAAGAAATAACAGCATTATTTTCTTTGGATACGTCTGCAATAGCTTCTTTTTCTTTTAGTCTAAAATACTCCCATCCTTTTTCGTTTATTATTTCATGAATAGTTCTTGATTCTCTTTTTTCTATTATTCTATCAGTATCAAAAAAAATTTTATCAGTTATATCTGACAAGCTAACTCCAACTGAAGTTTTACCTACGCACCTCAATCCAAATAAAACTATGTTCAATTAATCCCTCTGGATATTTTTGAAAAATCTTTCCAAAAATTTGGATATGATTTCGAAACACAATCGGGGTCACAAATTTTTATTCCGTTTATAAAAAGTCCAGCTACGGCAAACGACATTGCCATACGATGATCTTTGTATGTTTCAATTTTGGCACCTTTTAGTTTACCAGGTACTATTATGAGATAATCACTTCCCTCTTCAACTTTACACCCTATCTTAGAAAGTTCATTCGCAACTGCACTCAATCTGTCAGTTTCCTTAAATCTTAAAGTTTCAATATTATATATTTTTGTTGGGTCTTTGGCAAAAGCTGAAACAACTGCTAAAGTAGGAACAATGTCAGGAGATCGTTTCATATCAATCTCTAATCCCCTAAGCTCTCTTCCTTCTAAAACTAGTAAATTATTTTCCCAACTAACTTTACACCCCATCTTTTCAAGAATATCGACAAAAACTCTGTCTGCTTGTTTTGAGTTCTTATTTAGATTTTCAATTACTATTCTCCCGCCACTTATTGCAGCTATCGCCATAAAGTAAGAAGAATTAGAAAAATCACCTTCGACGATATAATTGCCACCAACATATTTTGAAGGGGTGATTACAAATTCAGAATAGTTTTTTCTTAAAACAGATACTCCAAATTTCTCCATTACATCCAATGTCATATCTACGTAAGGGCTTGATGGAAGCTGCCCAGTAACTTTGATTTTTATGGTGGAGTTTGAATATGGAGATGTTAAAAGAAGAGAGCTTAAATACTGGCTACTTTGACTTGGCTCTAGTTCTGTTTTCCCTCCAATAACCCCATTTGAAGTTATTTTGACTGGGGGGCACCCTTTATTTGTATCAACAGATACCCCTAATTTTCTTAAAGAATCCTCAATACCTTTAACAGGACGTTTTCTTACTTCTTCACTTCCATCAATTATAACAGTTCCGTTTACGAGTGAAACTAAGGCCATTAAAAATCTTAGAGTTGTTCCAGAATTACCAATATATAACGGAGAAGAGGGTTCCTTAAGATTGCCACCGGTCCCTTCCACAGAAATAATATTCTGATCTTTATCAAAATTATCTGTTATTTTCACACCAAGTTTTTTTAGTGAATCTAAAGTGTATTTAATATCATCAGAAATTAAGGGGTCTATTATCTTTGACTTTCCTTCCGAAAGGGCTGCTATGAAAAGGGCCCTATGGGTATAACTCTTAGAAGGCGGAGCCTTTAACCTAGCATCAAATTCAAAGTTTAAAGGTATAATTTCTTTAATTTTCAGTTTTATCCCCCCTCAAAAGTATAGCCTCTTTAGAAAATCTTTCCATTTCTTTATAGGAAGGTGTTATTCCCGTCCAAAACTCAAATTGTGCCATTGCTTGTCCAATGTACATATCTAATCCACTTGCTATTTTTGCCCCTTGTTTTTTTGATAGTGTTAATAATCTAGTATCAATTGGACTATAAACTGCATCAAAGACAGTTATTCCAGACAGGTCCCTTTCAAAAAATGAGTCTTCCATTGGGCAACCGTCTTCTTCAGGTGACATGCCAATTTTTGTAGCATTGACTAAAATATCAAAATCAACTCTATCCCTATTCTCCCACGGGATTGTTTCTGCCCCAAGCTTTTTTGCAAGTTCAATCGCCTTAGTATGATCTCTGTTTGAAATTATGACCTTTCCAAGTTTACTAGCTACTCCAAAAGCTATTGCTTTTCCAGCTCCACCTGCGCCAAGGATAAGCACTTTTTTATCCTTTATTGTGCTTATTTTTTCAATTGAGTATACCGCTCCCAACAAGTCAGTATTTGTTCCTAATAGTCCATTCTTATTTTTCTTTATTGTGTTTACTGCCCCTATCTTTAGTGCCATTTGGTCTATATTTTCCAGATAAGGAATTATTGTTTCTTTAAATGGCATTGTAACACAAAATCCTTTGAAGTAATCTTCAAAAACCTTCATAAATTTTCCTAAGTCGTCCACCAATAAATTCAAATAAACGGCATCCATTTTATAATAAGAAAACAATTTATTGTGAACGTAGTACCCTATGCTTTCCTTAACAGGATTTCCAATAAGCCCATAAATATCAAAAGTTTCATCAATAGAGTTAACCCGGTATATATCCCTCAAGACTTCTAGAGGTATCTGCCCCGGAGCGGTCATGTCAAGACCTTTTAGTGGTGCATATGTAGTAAAACTTCCCCAAGAGTTACATAAAACTCGGCTTATCTCCCCTCTTTCACCCATTAAAAACGATATTAGTCTGGGATTATCATTAAAAAGGAATAAGATATCTTTTATTATTAGATTATCAGAAATATCATTGGCATGAGTAACGACTTTAATTATGTCCACATCTTGATCTTTCATCTGCAATACTATTTCTTTCATATCAACGGGAGTATTCTGAAAATTATGATAGGATAGTATTATTTTTGTTTCTGATTTTAATGTTCTTTTTTTTGAGATTAGTAATTTAAGTGAATCTATTGAAGAGTGTTCTATATCAATGAATCCAAATCCAAGTTTCATCGCATTAATTAATGGATGGAGCCTATCTGACTCGTTTCCTTCAAAAAGTCCGCCCTCGTCTTTTTTTCTATTTGTTATAATCATCCTTTTTTTATCAAATAAATTCCCAATTTCCAAAATATCTAAATCTGGAATCAAGTCTATTCTAAGTTCTGCTAAATCTCCCATAGATAATGCCTTGTCTAAAAGACTTATTGCCTCCTTTTTAGAGAATGGCATAATTGAAGCGGTAATCAAAGAAAGCCCATCTCCCTTAGACATTCTCTAACTATTTTTTCATCAACTCTGACTCCATAAACAGATTCACCTATGCCCTTTATGAGAGCGTATTCAACTATCCCTTTTCTAGATTTTTTGTCAGAAATTGTTTTCTCTATTATCTTATCTGAGGATAATTTGGGACATTTTTCTAAGAGCTTAGATTTTTTAAGAAATGCAATTATTTGTTCTTTTTCGTCTGATGTTAAAATACCTAACCTGTGGGAAATCAGGGTTTCAACTGCCATTCCTATCCCTACTGCCCTGCCATGAGAAATATCATAGTTTGAAAGTGTCTCTATAGCGTGTCCGATTGTATGCCCAAAATTTAGAATCTTTCTTTGCCCCGATTCTTTTTCATCTGTCTCAACAACATTGGCTTTGACTTTAAGCGCTGAAATGATTACATGATCTATATATCCATTTTCTAGATTCATTATTTGATCAATATTTGATTCAAGATATCCAAAGAATTTATTATCTTTTATAATAGCGGCTTTAATTATTTCAGCAAATCCATTGAGTATCTCTTCTTTTGGCAGTGTCTTCAAGAATTCCATATCTATGTAGACTTTACTAGGGGGATAAAATGCCCCCAATAGATTCTTTCCATGAGGGTGGTCTATACCAACTTTGCCGCCAATGCTGCTGTCCACTTGAGAGAGAAGTGTTGTTGGAATCTGTATAAATGGGATTCCCCTCATATAAGTTGCCGCTATAAAGCCAGCAAGATCTCCAGTGACCCCGCCTCCCAGTGCAATAATTAATGAATCCCTGCCAAAGTTAAGTTCAAATAGCCTGTCTTCAATTTCTTCTTTTGTCTTTCTATTCTTAGACTCTTCACCTGCTTTGAAGGAAATGACAAAAGTATTGGTCTTTTTGTCAAGAACTTGATATATTTTATCTCCGTAGATTTTTTCTATGTTTGAGTCTGTTATGATAGCGATATTACAATCTTTATACTCTTTTAATGTTGATTCGATCACGTTTCGAAAAATATCTCTACCTATGACTACATCATACGGTCTTTTTTCAGTTTTTACCCTTATTGTCTTTGTTTCCTTGAGGTTCATCCTATATTTCCCGTCCAAACATCCTAGAAATATATTTTATTTCTCCCATTAATTCATGAAGATCTAGAGTGCTAATAGTTTGATCTGCATCACTTATGGCTTTTTGTGGATCTGTGTGCGCTTCAATAGTTACACCGTCCGCACCGCAAGCAATCGCGGCAAGTGTCATTGATTTCACAATATCTCTTCTCCCAGTCCCATGGCTTGGATCAACTATAACAGGTAGGTGACTTTCCTTCTTCAATACTGGAACTATACTTAAGTCCAGGGTATTTCTTGTGAAGTCAGAAAAAGTTCTTATCCCCCTCTCGCACAACATAACGTTATTATTTCCGCCTGCAAGAATATATTCTGCCGCAGATAAAAACTCTTTCAAAGTTGCCCACATTCCTCTTTTAAGAAGTACTGGTTTATCATATTTTCCAAGTTCTTTTAGTAATGCATAATTTTGCATGTTTCTAGTTCCTACTTGTAGTATGTCTGCATATTCTGATACAAGTTTTACATCTCTTGTGTCCATGACCTCGGTAACAATGGGAAGTCCTGTTTCTTCTTTTGCAGCGGCTAAAAACTCTAGTCCTTCTTTTCCAAGTCCCTGAAAGTCTTTTGGTGAAGTGCGAGGTTTGAATGCCCCTCCCCTCAAAATTGTGGCCCCTGAATTTTTTACTTCTCTTGCGATGTTAATGATTTGGTCTTTGCTCTCAACAGTACATGGGCCTGCCATCACAACTATTTTTTTTCCACCTATTTCAATTCCATCTACGTTTATAATAGTGTCCTCTTTGTTAAAATCTCTAGAAACTAGTTTGTATGGCTTTGAAACACGTACTACTTCTTCTATGTAAGGTGTTGCCCGAAGCCTCTCAACGTCACTTTCATCTATTGAGCTAACATCCCCAATTACACCAATTATTGTTCTATTTTCTCCTTTTGATAGGTGAGTATTAAAACCAAGATCTTTAATCTTCTGTATTGTTTCCTGTACTTGGCTTTCATCCGCACCTAGCTTCATCACTATTATCATTTATATCTCCCTCCCAACTGCTTTTGTTATATTTTTAATGTCTTCCATAAGTTTTGAAAATGCACTTAAGGAAATTGTTTGATCAGCATCACTTATCGCTTTATCGGGACTTGGATGAGTCTCAATTAATAGTCCGTCTGCGCCACAGGCTACTGAAGCTCTGCTCATGGGTAAAACTAAACTCCTCCTTCCCGTACCATGACTTGGATCAGATATTATAGGTAAGTGGCTCTCATCTTTAATGGCTGGAATAATACTAAGGTCTAAAGTATTTCTTGAGAAATCTGAAAATGTTCTTATGCCCCTTTCACACAATATGACATTTTCATTTCCTCCACTAATTATGTATTCTGCAGCCCCAAGGAATTCGGCCATTGTTGCCCACATTCCTCTCTTAAGAAGTATGGGTTTGTCACATTTTCCAAGCTCCTTTAGTAGTGTGTAATTTTGCATGTTTCTAGTTCCTACTTGTAAGACATCCGCGTATTCTGACAAAAGACTAACGTCTCTTGCATCCATTATTTCAGTGACAATGGGAAGTCCTGTTTCTTCTTTTGCCTCGTAAAGTAATTTCAAGCCTTCTTCACCTAATCCTTGAAAATCTTTTGGTGACGTGCGAGGTTTGAATGCTCCTCCCCTTATCATACTGGCACCAGCTTTTTTTATCTTTTCTGCAACTTCCATTATCTGTTCTCTATTTTCAACTGAGCAAGGCCCTGCAAAAACAACTATTTTTTTTCCACCTATCTTTACTCCATCTACATCTATTACAGTTTGCTCATTTTTGAAATCTTTAGAAACTAGTTTGTAAGGCTTTGAAACAAATACGGTATTTTCAACTCCCTTCATTGCCCTTATTCTGAAAAAATTTTCTTCTCCAATTTTACTAATATCTCCAATCACGGCAACTACTACTCTTTCTGCCCCAAAGTTTAACTGCGTTCTAAGGCCAAGTGACTTAATTGTATCTATAACCTGATTCACGTCCTCCTCTTCAGCTTTTGCTTTCATTATTACAATCATTTCTACCCCTCCATTATATTAGTCTGTAAAAGCTTTGAATGGGAAATGATCTTTTCAAAAATATCTGAAACAAAATTTTCATCTAGATTGTTACTTCTGGCATCATCATCTAGTTTGAGAAAAATAATTCTTTCTCTACCTCTATCCTCTATAGGCATGCCCATTTCTTTTTTAAGGAATGCTATCTTTTTTGCTACTTCCATTCTTGCTGAAAGCAGTTTAATAATACTCTCATCGATCCTGTTTATTTCTTCTCTAAGAGTCTCTATTGAGCTCTCCATAAAAAACCTCCTAAGAAGGGATTGGAAAGAGAAACAAGGATTCGGCCAGTGAAAGGTATCAATACCTAAAGCTAAAATAATAATAAAATTTCTTTGATACCACTTCGGAAGACCTTATCTTTCCCATCAAAAAAACTGATAGAATTGAGTATTTAAAACTTTCGGGATTGGCCTTAAATCATACATTAATTTTATAAGTAGTTCCTTTACACTCTCTATAATGAATTATTCAGATTCTTTTGGAAACATGTGCAAAGTTGATACCCATGTCCATACTAAATACTCAGGTAATTCAAAAAAAATACCTGTTATACCCGATTGTATTTCTAGGCCAGATAAGATATTAAAATATGCAGATAAACGAGGTATAGACTTTCTAGCTATAACTGATCATGACACTATAAAGGGAGGAATTGAAACTAAAAAACTTGCACCTTCAAGAATTATTGTTGGGGAAGAGATATCAACATCTGATGGAGAGCTGCTTGGTCTATTCTTAAATGAAGCTGTTCCTCCAGGCTTATCCGTTGAGGAGTCAATTGACATGGTAAAGGCACAGGGAGGTCTTGTGGTTGCACCACACCCATATAGTGTCATATGCCCTTGTTTAAAAGACCTAATACATAAACTAAATATTGATGGAATTGAAGTTTTCAATGCATTTCATAGGGATGGGATAATAAATAGAAAAGCAACAGAAGAGAATAAAAAGATAAAAAATGCTTCAATTGCTGGAAGTGACGCACATACGGAAAGGATGGTTGGAAACGCTTATACGTTGTTTGAAGGCAATACTATAGAAGAGTTCTATAAGGCTGTTAAGAAGAAAAAGACAATCCCCCAAGGTCATGTTACTTCAATGATACAAACGATTTTGTGGAGTTGGAGCACAGGATATTATATAATGAAAAGATCAATGAGAAATATTATCCAAGGAAATCAAGTTAAGAAAAATAGTGGTCTTTTAATTGGTTCTGGAATTTCAGTGATACCTATTGCACCCATAATAATGGCATTTGTCCTAAATCGTTATCATGATACAAAAGTTAAAAAGAACTATCCTTGGGAATCTTTTATATTTTCATGTAACGAATATAAAAAAATGATATTATAATAAAACTGAAGATTTATACTCGCCAAACACATTCCTTAAACTATCGCTAATTTCTCCAAGTGTTGCATAAGTTTTGACAGCTTCAAGAATTAATGGCATCAAGTTTTTATCACTTCTTGCTGCGTCTTCAATTTTTTCCAAAATTTCTTTGACCTTATTATTATCTCTCCTTAGCTTCAGCTTTTTCAATTTTTCAATTTGAATTTTTTCTACTTCAGAATCAATTTTTAGAAGTTTTTCAGGAAATTTATCTTCCATGGTGAATTTATTAAGTCCCACGATTATTACATCTTTCTTCTCAACAGCTTTCTGATATTTGTAAGCGCTATCTTGGATCTCCTTCTGTATATATCCTTTTTCAATAGCCTTCACCATACCGCCAAGAGAGTCAATTTTGTTAAAATATATATTCACTTCTTCCTCTATTTTATTTGTAAGATATTCAAGATAGTATGAGCCGGCAAATGGATCAACTGTATCTGCCACCCCGCTTTCATATGCAATCACTTGTTGGGTTCTAAGAGATATTGTAACAGCTTTTTCTGATGGCAAAGCAAGTGCTTCATCCATTGAATTTGTATGTAAGGATTGCGTACCTCCAAAAATTGCCGCCATTGCTTGCATAGTAACTCTGATGATATTATTTTCTGGTTGCTGTGCTGTGAGTGTACTACCGCTAGTCTGTGTGTGAAATCTTAACATCATAGCTTTTGGATCTGTTGTCCCAAATCGTTCTTTCATCAATCTTGCCCAAATTCGTCTTGCAGCTCTAAATTTTGCGATCTCTTCTATGAAGTTATTGTGGGAATTAAAAAAGAAAGAAAGTCTTTTCCCAAAATCATCAATTTCTAGCCCTGCCTTTTTTGCAGCTTCCACATATGCAGCACCATCTGCTAATGTAAATGCAATTTCCTGAGTTGCGGTTGCTCCAGCTTCTCTGATGTGGTAACCACTAATACTAATAGTATTCCATTCAGGTAGATTTTTTGTACAGTATTCGAATATATCTGTGATTATCCTCATAGATTCTTTTGGTGGAAAAATATAAGTTCCTCTAGCAATGTATTCTTTTAGGATATCATTTTGAATTGTTCCTCTTAGTTTTTCAGGTGCAATTCCTTGTTTTTCTGCAACTGCTATATACATTGCTAAAAGGATTGCAGCTGTTGAATTTATAGTCATTGAAGTAGAGACTTTATCAAGGGGTATTCCATCAAAAAGGGCCTCCATATCTTCAAGTGAATCGATTGCAACACCCACTTTTCCAACTTCACCAAAACTTATCTTATTATCTGAATCATATCCTATCTGAGTTGGGAGATCAAATGCTACAGATAATCCAGTTTGGCCTTCAGATAGCAGAAACTTATACCTCTTATTTGTTTCTTCAGCAGAACCAAATCCTGAATACTGCCTCATTGTCCAGAGTTTTCCTCTGTACATATTTGGTTGAACGCCTCTAGTAAAAGGATATTCACCAGCATTTCCAAGATCTTTGATATAGTCAATATTAATAATATCTAAGGGCGAATATTGGGCATCGACAAAAATGTTAGAAGATGTGAAGAATTCTTTTCGTCTCTCTGGGAATTTTTTTATTATTTTTGAATATTTTTCTTTTTTCCAGAAATCCATTCTTTCTTTAAGATTTGTAATGACATTAGTATCAAACATGAAAAATCACTTACCTGCAACATTTAAATTGACATATTATAAATTTTATTATTCCTTTGTGAAGATTTATAAGTAGGATAAATTCAATTTTTTTATGGAAGAAATCTCTGAAGATTCTAATCTCTCAGCTTTTGGAGATGCTATTGTAAATTTTTTGTATTCTGTTGCAAAATCAAAAGTTCAAGGGAGATATACGGGTAAAAAAGTCTCAAACATTGCTCTTTCAGATGCACTTGCAAAATCAAAGTTAAAATCCCCTAGAAGAAGTGACAAAAAGATGAGGGGGGATTTTGTTGAAGCATTAATTGGAAAGGGCTACATAGAAAAAGTGTTCAATATTGATGAAGCAATTAATATTCTTTCTGAAAAGCTTAGTGGTAAAGACCTCAATGATCCTGATGAAGAAAGAAAAGCAATAGCAGAAGCATTTTCATATTTTATTGATCTATATTTTTAGGCTTAAGCATATTAATGCTTAAGTCAATTCTAAGGTGATGCGAATAAAAAAAGAGATACGAATTCTTGGAATCGATGATTCAAATTTTACAAAGAGTGACAAAAAAGTTCTAGTTGTTGGCGCTTTACTTAGAGGGGGTTTCTGGATTGACGGAGTCGTCAGTACATATGTTGAGAGAGATGGACTTGATGCAACAGAAAAGATTTCAAAGATGGTAACTAAAGCTCGTTATAAAGATTTACGTGCAATTATGTTAAAAGGCATTACTTTAGCAGGATTTAATCTAATAGATATCGAAAAACTATCCCTTGAGACAAATCTACCTGTTGTAGTAATAATGAGAAAAATCCCGGATATTAGTTCTATTGAAAAAGCTCTTACAAATGTAAAAGATAAAGAGAAGAGGCTCGGTATAATAAAAAATGCTGGGCAAATCTATGAAGGAAAAGTTCATGACAGGTCAGACATTTACTTTCAGTTTAAAGGAATCTCTGAAGAAGATGCTAGAGAACTAATCAGAATTTCATCAATGCACTCTAATATTCCAGAGCCTTTAAGAGTGTCACATATGATTGCAACTGGAGTTGTTAAAGGTGAGTCGACAAAGAAGCCATAAGGGGAAAGTTACTATTTGCTTAGTGAATACTTATGACAAGCTAAAATGGCATGATATACATTCAAGAAATATTGCAAGAGCTGCTCCTCTTTGCTTTTATACAGGATTTGAACTTTGTCTTTTTGATTTTCCATTTAAAGATGATTTCAAAGAATTCCTTCTAAAAGAAGTAAAAGAAAACACAACAATTGGAGATGGTGGAAAGTATATTGAAGAGCTCATCAATCATGGAAAACTTATTGTCATTGATGATCCAAAAAAAATCAAAGGTATTTTCGTATCAACAACTTCTAAACCAGAAAAATCCTGTGACTTTAATATTATTACAAAAAATATTATAGAAGGTGACGACTTTGTTTTTTTTATTGGATTGGGTAGGAGAGGCCTCCCAATGGAAATTAGAAAAATGACGACATGCCACCTCGATATAACTGGAGAAGGCATTTCCCTCGAAACATGTACTGCCATTGGATTCATTATTGGAAGAATTTATGAAAAGATAAATTTATAAATTTGTATTAAAAGATGCAAATAGCTGCGACTGTAGTCTAGTGGTTAGGACTGGAGCTTCCCAAGCTTCAAGCGCGGGTTCGAATCCCGCCAGTCGCACCTTTTTATTACAAATGCAGTATCCTTTTTTCCCTAAAATTAGGTAAATTATCTCTCAATCTAGAGATTCTTTTCATGTATTAATGAAGTAGTCACATTGGAGGGTTAAAAATTTTTCTAATAATTGAATAAGAAATGTTTAAATAATGTTTCACTTATTTATTGTCAGGTGATTAATATGTGGTTACAAGCAAGGATGTATATGTTAGTTGGGCTGATGTTTGTAATACTCTATGGTTTTTTACTTTTTGTAGGGGCTGCAATTGGATACTCTGGCCAAAGTTTTGTTAATTATAGTGTTATACTTGCATTGGGAATGATGTTTGTACAGTATATGATAGGGCCAAAAATGGTAGAATCTTCCATGAAAGTACGATACATTACTGAAGGCGAAAATCCAAAACTGTATAGAATGGTAGAAGAGCAAGCTAGGCTTGCAGGTTTGAAAAAGACTCCAAAAGTTGGAACTTGTCCGACTCCCTTACCAAATGCTTTTGCTTTTGGAAAATCAAAAGGTGATGCAAGAGTTTGCGTGACAGATGGAATTGTTAATTTGCTTTCAGAAAATGAACTCAAAGCAGTAATAGGCCATGAAATATCCCATATAAAGCATAGGGACATGGTAGTTATTACACTATTAAGTGCAGTTCCAATGATTGCATACTACATCTACATGTCTTCTAGATTCAGTGGTTCAGTTGGCAGAAGAGATGATGGAAATTCAGGGGGAGTTGCCATTATTGGCATATTTGCATTAGTTGTCTACTTTATTACAAATTTATTAGTAATGTATGGTTCCAGGATAAGGGAATATTATGCAGATAAAGGGAGCACAGAACTTGGAAATGAGCCACATCAACTAGCTTCCGCACTATACAAGCTTACATATGGATCCGCCAAGACATCAAGGAATGAGCTACAGAGGGTAGAGGGTGTTAAAGCTTTCTTTGTTAATGATCCAACTAAAGCAAAAGGTGATTTTAATGAGCTTACTGAAGTTGATAGAGATATGAGTGGTACAATTGATAAAAATGAGCTTGAATCTGTTAGACGTGGCGGTATTAGAATTGGCGCTTCTGCCAGTATAATGGAGCTAATGAGTACACATCCCAACATGCTTAAACGAATAAAGCATCTCTCAGAACTTTCAAAGTAAAGGAAAGATGCTAAATGAAAATAAAAACATTTTTAGAACTTGTAGCTCTGGTCCTTATTTGGTCTGGTTCGTGGATTGCAATTAAATGGGGATTAACGGAGATCCCTCCTTATTCCCTGGCTTTTTTTAGATTTTTCGTAGCATGTCCAGTAATTATTGCAATTACCTATTATCTCGAAGGAAAAAATAGTTTAAAGATTAGTAAAGAAGAAATTATACCTTTTTCGATACTTGGCCTCCTTGGGGTGACTTTAGTACAAGGAATTCAAGTATATGCTTTGAATTTTACATCTGCCATTAATTCATCGATTTTAATAAATTTCAATGTTCCGTTTATAGCAATCCTTGCATTAATATTTTTAAAAGAACCTCTCAGCAAAAAGACAGCATTTGGAATTTTTATTTCATTTATTGGTGCCATTGTTATAGTCATAAATGGTTCCATCTCTGGATTCCAGAAGATAAATATTGGAGATATCCTAATAGTATTTACTGCTTTGTTTTGGTCTATTTATTCTATTGTAGGGAAAAAAATAATGGAAGAGAAGACTCCTCTTTCAATGACTTCTTTTACTTTCCTTTTTGGAACAATATTTTTATTTCCAATAGCATTTTTTGAATCAAAGTTTTCTTTTATTGGAAATATTACAAAGTTAAGTATAGGTTCCATCTTATATTTATCTCTTTTATGTTCAGTTTTTGCATACATAAGCTGGAATAGATCTATGAAATCTGAGAAAGCCTCAAACGTTGCAATGTTTTTATACTTCGTTCCTGTTGTTACCGCAATATTCGCATGGCTCCTACTGGGGGAAGTCATTACAATATTTACAATTATAGGGGGGGCACTTGTAATATTAGGGGTATACTTCGCTGAAAGATAATCATTGCACATTTTTCAGTAAATTTTTTATATAACACGCATATTCTAAATTTATGGTAAAAGAAGTTCATGCTGCACATATTTTAGTTAAATCGGAAACTTTAGCTAAAGAAATTTTAGATAAAATAAATAGGGGAGATAAATTCTCTGACCTAGCGAAAAAATATTCTGAATGTCCTTCTAAAAAAAAGGGGGGCGACTTGGGATTCTTTACTAGACAAAAGATGGTAAAAGAATTTGAAAAGGCTGCTTTTGAAGGGAATGTGGGATCTGTTGTTGGCCCAGTTAAAACTCAATTTGGCTGGCATCTTATAAAAATACTTGAAAAGAAGTGATTAGCTTTTCAATTTTTCTCTTATATCTTTCCAGTCATCATATATAACTATCTCGGCCATTTGAGTTTTCTCATTTTCCGTTATTACAAGATCGCCATATTTACTAAAGAATCTCATCAAATCCCCTAAATCAGGAAAATCTTTTATCCATAAACTATTGATTCTGTCAAATACGGCATTTTCACAAGGAGGATCATCTGGATTTAAACAATTTTTACATATTCTTGAAACAACAAATTTCATTTTATTGCCTCTCTTGGATTTATTTATTTTTCTAGAAAATAATTATGATTTCTATTTCTTATATAGTTTACCATAAGAAGACTTAAATAAATGATTCAAAACCTAATATTATGCAAGTAGATGCTATTGTTTTTGACGTTGATGGAGTTTTATTTGACTCTTTTGAAAGCTGGTTTTTATCTTTTAATCAAACATTAGAAGAGTTTGGAAAGTCACCGGTGGACAGGGAAACTTACAAAAAAATATTTTGGGGCCCTTCTGTCGAGGAAGATTTAAGAATGTATGGGTTGGGAAAGGACGCAGTTAAAGTCGCATTAAGAAATCAGCGGAACAATGTTCATTTGATAAAGCTACATGAAAAAGTTTACGAAACTTTAGAGTTCTTGCAAGATTTTAAACTAGGAGTCGCTACAAATACGCCAAAGATAAATCTTGATAAAACTTTTAATCATTTTGACCTATACAAGTATTTCAAAGTTGTAATGTGTTTGGATGATGTAAAGAGGCCAAAACCATACCCTGATATGATTTTAAAAGCTTCGGAGCTGTTAAAAGTGCCAGTCGAGAGGATGCTGTTTGTAGGCGATACAGCATCAGATATGGCTGCGGCTAAAAGTGCAGGTTGCCAATTCATAGGAATAAAAATAGGGGATAAAAAAGTTGAGGGAATAAAAGATTTACTACCTATTTTATACTCTTGATTCCTTTGCCTTTCCTCTTAATCCGGAATATCCGCATTTTCTGCAGCTTTTAGCTTTCCATGGATTTCTCGCGTTGCATTTCATGCAAATTTTTACATGAAAAAGTCTCTTTTCAGCTAACTCGTTCTTCATTAAATCTCCTCTGTAGAGCTTTTTCTGTTATTAATCCCTTTTAAATATTTCTCTTGAAAATCTAAAACTTCATCTTTATCCCATAATTTTGAATATCCTTCGAGTAATTCTAAATTAATTTTGAAGAATTCTTCTCCCCAGTTAAAGCTTGACAGTATTTTTCTGGCTTGCTCCTTTTCCCCTAGTATATAAAGGGCGCCTGAAAAAGCTTCTGCGGTAGATAGCTTACCTGGTTTGCCGTAGTTTGTAGGATTTGAAGGCACTAGGAATGGAAGAATCCTCCCTTGGACCTTATATCTTAATTTATCAAAGCACCTTTCTGCTTCAACCCAAGAGCAATCCAGCGACACAATTCCGTTTTTTGTAAATTTTATATCACTAGGGGATAATACGTCTTTAGAAAAAGGATTTAATAAAATACAATTATTTGGCAATTCCCGAACACTTTTAACAAAAGTAACTTCTCCAAATTTTAGAAGTCTGTGGGCCGTACATTTTTTAGGATCATCTTGCCCTAAACTATACACAATTAGTTTCACAAATAAGGATTATTAAAGAATAATAAAAGATTTTCTAAAGCTTTAAATAGAATTATATTTTTTTCATTTTATGTATAGTGCCATTGTCTTTGATTTAGATGGAGTATTAATTGAATCTAATTCATCTTGGGAAAAGCTCCATGATTACTTTGGTGTAGATGAAGAAAAAAGAAAAGAGAATATGCGAAGATATTTTTCTAAAGAGATTGATTATGGTCAATGGATACGAGAAGACATATCATTATGGAAAAGAGAAGGCATTTTGCCTCATAAAAGGGAAATTGAAACGGCCCTTGAAGGATTGAGATTTATCGATGGTGCTAGAGAATGTATAAAGATCTTAAAAGAAAATAGTTTTAGTCTGTTTATAGTTTCTGCAGGAATTGATCTGTTAGCTCAAAATGCAGGTAGAACATTAGGGATAGATAAGATATGGGCTAATGGATTTCAATATGATGAAGATGGATTTCTTTCTGGGCAGGATATATGGAGAGTTGACCTTTTGAGGAAAGATATTGTAATGAATTATATTATAGGAAAATATAATCTTAAACAAGAAGAAATAGTCTCAGTAGGGGATTCAAAATATGACATACCTATGTTTGACTTATCTGGATTTTCGATAGCATTCGACCCAAAAGATGACGAAGTGGCAAGTAGAGCCAATGTTACCATTCATGAAAAAAACCTTTTAAGGATTTTAGATTATATAAAATTATGAATAATGCCAAGATTGAAATCGTATATATTCATGAAAAAGCGAGAGAAATAGAACGACTTTTGAAAATAGAAGAAGACAGCTCTCCGTTTTATAGGGCCAAATCTAATATTACAACTGAAGGAACTACTCTTAAGATTACTATTGAATCTGAGGATATACCTGCATTAAGAGGCTCTTTTAATACTTTTATGAACTGGCTTATGGCCATAGAAGAAGGTATGAAATTATAAAAAAATATAAATTTATTCTAGTCCAATGGTATCTTTATTAAGGATTACTTTGTGTGCTTTTAGCCTAATGGCATTAATTCGGATAAATCCTTTGGAATCTGTCTGATCAAATCCGCCTTCGATATCCATGCTTGACAATTCTTTATTGTAAAGAGATGTGGGTGAATCCCTTCCAAGAATGATGACATTGCCTTTGTAAAGACTAATTACAACTTTTCCATCTATGTACTCTTGACTCTTGTTAAATGCCGCCATTAAGAAATCCATTTCAGGTGAGTACCAAAATCCATTATATATTAATTCAGCAAACTTAGGTTCAAGCATATGCTTTAGATGCATGACCTCCCTATCCATTGCTATTCCTTCAATGTCTCTGTGAGCGGCCCATAGTATTGTAGCCCCCGGCGTTTCATAGACTCCTCTGCTTTTTATACCAATAAATCTATTCTCAACGATATCTATTCTTCCAATACCATTTTCTTTTGCTAACTCATTCAAATATAGGAAAAGTTCCAAAGGTTTAGTTTTTACAGTTCCATCCTCTTTGTTTGTTACTTTTACTGGAAGTCCATTCTTAAATTCAATTTCAATAATTGTTTGTTTATCTGGTGCATCCATTGGTGATTTTGTTATTTCAAACATGTCTTCAGTTGGGGCAAGCATGGTATCTTCAAGTATACCTGCCTCATGGCTTAGGTGCATTAAATTACCATCTTGACTGTATGGTTTTGACACCGAAGCTTTTATTGGAATGTCCTTTGATTTTGCATATTTTATCATATCACTTCGTCCCTGGAACTGTTGTAGATATTTTGGATTTTTCCAAGGGGATATTACATGTATTGAAGGATTTAATGCATAATAGGTCAATTCGAATCTAATTTGATCATTGCCTTTACCAGTTGCACCATGGGCAACGAATTTTGCCCCTTCTTTCTGAGCAATTTCAATTTGTTTTTTTGCAATTAAAGGTCTCGCAAGGGATGTGCCTAATAAGTACCTGTTTTCATACATAGCATTTCCTTTTAGAGCTTGAAAGATGAAGTCAGTAACAAACTCGGATCTCAGATCTTCAACATAAACTTTCGTTGCTCCGCATCTTATGGCTTTTTCTTCAGCGGCTTTTAGATCTTCATCTTGTCCCACGTCAGCAATAAAACATATAACGTCAAATCCTTCGTCTATTAACCAAGTCAAGATGACACTAGTATCAAGACCCCCAGAATAAGCCAAAACAACTTTGTCTTTTGTCATTAGAATCTCCGTGCATGAGGTATAAAATTAGCTTATAAGAATAACGCCTAAGTTAAAACTTTTTATAGTGCAAATTGTATTAAATAATACTTTCTTCCTCCATAATTACAATTCGATTATCTATGATGGCACCTTTTAAGTTATCGCCAACTTTTAATTCTTTTTTTAATCGAACTTCATTTCTTAAAATGTAAAAAGTTTCATAATCTCCTGATAGCTTCATCATCTGATATCGTTCAGGGGTAACTTCAGTTACAGAAACGTCTATTGTTTCGAGTTGGTCTCTTTCGATTACCCTTATATTTTCTTTTTTGAGTTCTCTTTCAAATTCTTTTGATTTTATACTCAAAATATTCCCGCCTTCCAATGAAGTAAGTTTAAAATTATCTCCAGCTATGCCAAGTATATACAAATGATTTTTATAGTAGGCATATCTTTGTGCCATATTTTTTAATCTTACAGTTACAGTAGTTCTATAGATTTTTTTACCTGAATCCTTATCAAGGCCCATAAGTTTATGAGATTCGCCAATAGAACCGTTAAATTTCTTGATTAAATCGTTTCCAATTTTTCTTGCCGCCGATAAAGATCCCATATAAACATCAATTCCTTCTTTAAGCTCTTCGATTCTAGAAATAAATGCCATTCTATCTTTTGAAATTAGTTTATCAGACAATTCATCAACGATTTTCATTATGTATTCTATTTTTTCTAGCTCGATTTTTTTCTCATCACTTCTTATCTGAAGAATTGCTTCATAGTAACCTCCGTAAAATCTTGAGCATCTTTGACATTGTTCCCCTGACAATAATATTTCACTAGATACTTCCATATCAAAAAGAGGATCGTCGTAAAAAGGCCGAATATGAATTTTTATTTTGTAAATGTTACCTTCATCAAGAAAATCAACTATCGCTTGGATGTCATTAACATCTTTAGAAAATTCAGGGACAAAATTAATTTCTTTACTTGAAGAAACATTATTCTTTAAAATTTCATCAATAAAGGAAAGTTTATCATCAAGAGTTTTCCATCTGTTCGTGTAATAAGAATTGCAACTCTTACAGTAGGGGACTTTTATTCTTCCAGGAATGGAAAAATGAAAAGATTCTTTTAGATAACATTCTTTGCATCTCCCCTCCGTGAGTTTTCCCTCTTTTCCACAAACAAAGCATTTTTCCATATGCAGTAAAGAAAAATATTATTTAAATTGTTTTTTATAAAAGCTACATCTTGACTCTTTGGGCATGTAATGTGTCGCCTATCACCATGATACATTCCTTGTTGATAAGCCCTTCATCTAAAGCTATTTCTATAATTTTTTCCCCAACTAAGTTAAGAATTGTGGCTTCTTTCATATGAGGCAATATGTCTTCTTTTTGCCCCAAATTTTTCCCATAAAATGCTTTTTTTACATCTAGCTTAATTCCTTTTTCAGCACAATGAAAAGTACCCTCTAGAGTATTATCATCGCATACTGCGACAAGTAATTCATGCCCCTGTCGATATATAGCATAATAGAACTCCATTTCAATCCTAGCTCAATCTTACTGTTTCTAGATTTGAAGGTGCCTTAGTTTCTATCCTAAATTTTCTATAAATTGTACTTGCAAAGTCAGTACACTTGACAGGATCCCCATGACCAGTAATAATCTTTTCAGGTCTTGGATTTAATCTTTTAATAAATTCCATAAGTTGATTTCTATCTGAATGACCTGAGAATCCGTCAACAGTGTAAACTTTCATTCTAATATTAATTAATTCATTCTTGCCATTAGCCCCCATAAGAGGAAGTTCTGTCATACCTTTCTGAACCTTTCTTCCAAGAGATCCCTCTCCTTGGTAGCTTACAAAAACTATTGAATTCCTAACATCTTCTGCTAATGCTTTGAAGTATTCTACCGAAGGTCCGCCTACAAGCATGCCGCTAGTTGCTAGAATGATGCAAGAAGGGCCTTCTATTATGCTCTTTCTCTTATCATTAGTTTTTACATTCTCAAATGTTTCAGATAAGAACGGATTCTTTCCCTGGTGGAATATCATTTCTCTTATTTCTTTTGAAAGGTACTCAGGATATGCAGTATGGATTGCAGTTGCTTCCCATATCATCCCATCAAGATATACGGGCATTCTTTCTAATGCCCCGCCTTCCATTAATTCTTCTAAAAAAAGCATTATTTCCTGAGACCTTCCAACTGAAAGAACAGGAATTAAGACTTTACCTCCTTGGGAGGTAGTATCATATATTATCTTCAAAAGATTTTTTTCTGCTTCGCCTCTTGGCATTTGTATATCGTGAGATCCTCCATAAGTTGCCTCGATTACTAAAGATTCAAGGCGCGGGAATTTAAAATTAGCTTTTTCCAAGAGTCTTGAAGTTTCAAAGTTAAAATCGCCGGTGTATACAATATTATGTAATCCATTCCCTACATGTAAGTGTACCATAGCAGATCCTAATATGTGACCAGCGTTGTGAAATGTGAGTCTTATATCTGGAGAAATATCCCTTACTTCCTTATAGTCAACGGTGATGGTGTGATGGATGACACTTTTAACATCCTTCCTTGAGTATGGAACTGGATTATTTTCTTTTTCTGCAATATCAATATAGTCCAATTGTAACATAGTCATTAGCTCTCTTGTAGGGGGCGTGCAATATATGGCCCCTTCATAGCCATACTTATACAAATAGGGTATAAATCCACAATGATCAAGATGGGCATGACTTACAATAATTGCATCTAACTCTTTTGCATTAAGAATATACTTAAATTCGGGAGAATCTAAGTGAGGGTAAGCATGTTTAGGATCATTTGTTGCTACATTAACGCCACAGTCTAACAAAACTTTAGACTCCGGAGTCTGTAAAAGTAAGCATGATCTTCCCACTTCCCTAAATCCTCCAAGAAGTGTGACTCTTATCCACTCAGAGCGTATATCTTGAGTTCTATAGATTCTGTGACCAATTTTTTTTAGGATTGTCTTTCTTTCATCAGCTTCTTTTTGAAGAGTTGATCTAACAGCTTTAATTGTGTCAGATTGTAAAGGTGGAGTCCTTCTTACTATAGGGGCCCATCTTACAACTCTTGTGATGTCTCTCAAAGTCTGGCCAGATTTTCCGATTACAAGGCCTGGTTTTTTTGCCTCGATTATAACTTCCGAAGCTGAAGGGTCGAAACTGATATCAGTTATCTCGGCCTCATCAGGAACAATGTTTTTTATTTTATTTATTGCTTCTTCTTCTGTTGTTAGTACGGCAACATCAGGCTTTACAATAATCCTTTTTCTTAGATTCTTTGCTAGTTCTTTTACCACTTCACCATCATCAACTAGCATCCCTGGATTTCTAGTGTATATAACGACCTCAGGCCCTTCAAAGTCAATATTAGTTATGACAGCACCGGGAGGTATATTTTCCGTTACAACGTTTTTAATTTCTTTAAGTATCTCCTCTGAAGACAAAAACTCACCTAATTTCTTAAGAATATACGATAAATTAATAATTAAAATAAAAAGAGAATTAATTCTGACTCATAATACCCATAATTTCTTCATCAGAAAGTTCTCGGTAGCCGTCCTTATCGATTACGGCCATTGTAATGCCATTTCCGGTGGCAAGGTCTCTCTCTATTGCTGCATTAATTGCCTTAATCGCAACAGATGCACCTTCTTCCCAGCTCATACCGTCCCTATACATTGATTCTAAGACGCCATATGCCACAAGCGATCCTGAACCAGTTGAAATGGCTTTATCCTCATTTACTCCACCAATTGGATCTATAGAGTAAGCTATTGGTTTTTCGTCAAATCCAGCTACAACAAGCCACGCAATTAGGGGGTAGTATCTCTGTCCATGTAGTATATGCGATGTCAGCGTAGCAAGTGATCTAGTAGACATTTTAGCGCCATTTTTCATCTTATAAAGATTTACTTCTGCTCTAAGGGATCCAATTAAACTCTGGATATCTCCTACACTGCCTGCTACTGTAGCGCCAATGTGATCGTCAATCCTATATACTTTTTTAACGTTCTTATGTGCCACCAAATAACCCATTGATGCTCTTCTATCTGTTGCTAATACTACAGCGTCCTTACATACAATAGCTACTGTAGTAGTACCTTTCTTTATATCTTCCACAAAATCACCTCAAAATAATTAGTTAAATAATAAGAAGCTAACAAATTTTTATAGTTTAAAATGATATTTAAGTCTTTTGGTAATGTAACTATATGCCCCAAAGGGAGTCCTCCTTCCTTTTTATTAGTATAAATTCATCGAGAACTTCTTTTTCGTCTTGTGTTAAATCATTATAAATTTCAAATTTTAATTTTTTGTAGTCTGGAAGGGGTATATTCACATAAAGTATGTCCCCCTCTTTTATTTGCCTACCAACTGTTGGCCCATCTATTGCACAGGCTATTTCTTTACCTTGCAAGGCCTCTTTTAAAAAGTCATTTTTATCCTTTAAGGTTTTTACAACCCCTATATTTTTTCCATCATCTTTTAGTAATGACACATCTGTTTTTAGTCTTCCGCGTAATACCCTAACACCTACTATTGCTGGTTTTGTTACTCTAAAAACATGATGATGCATAAGTTCTATTTTTCCTGGCCTTGTAATCCCTTCAAATTTCTGTTTCTTTTGTTTTTCTATTTCTTCTTTCTTCCAAATCTCATAATCTTCTAGCAATTTGTAAATAATTTCACTTTCAAATATTTTAATATCTTCTCTAACTGCAACTTCTTTTGCATCTGGCAAAATTTTGGAATTAAAGGCAAAAATAACTGCAGATACCTTATCTTCCATTTTGACAGATTTTGCCTCAATTATATCTTGTTTTGTGACGTCTCCTATATCCGCCCTTCGAATATTAATCCCCAGTTCGTTTAATTCCATGACTATGGCTTCAAGACTGCCAAGAGTATCTGTTTTTATAATAACGCCAGAATTATTATTCTCAATTTTTATTGATTTAATTTCTTTAGAGATTTCCCTTTTTGTTTTTTCAATATCTTTTGCTACATAAAGCGGGGACCCTGCCAATGCTTTTTCTAAATCATGTGCAGAAATTTTTATCCCTGCTGCAGCAAATTGTGATTCAACTGAATCGAATTTTTTCTTTGGATCCCTTATTTCCTCAAGCGATTTAGGCTTAAGTAAAGCTCTAATATTGGATGTATAGATGCCATCTTTTCCACCAAAAACAATATCGTCTTTTCTTTTAATGACTCCATCGTACAAAATAACATCTAAAGTCATCCCCAAACCTTTTTCTTCCTTGACCTCTAATATTGTTGCTTTACCGGGCTCATTTTCATCTATTTCTAGTTTGTTTTTCAGAAATTTCTGAGAAAGACCTGCAATAAGTAAAAGAAGGTCTTGTATACCCATGCCCGTTTTAGCCGATATGGGAACCATTGCAACTTTTTTAGTATAGTCTGAAATTTTATTATAAATCTCACAATCAAATCCTTGTTCGTACATCTTTGCCTGGAAGTCCCATATTTTTTGGTCAATTATAGATTTAACAGTCTGGCTTTGTTTATTTATAATATTGCTAAAAGAGGATTTTGGTATAATGTTAAAACCGTTTATTCTATCAATCTTATTCAATGCCATTACAAAAGGAGTTTTATAGTTTTTCAATATATTGATACTTTCTATAGTCTGTAGTTGTAATCCTTCATTAATGTCCACTATCAGTACAGCCAAATCAGAAAGAGACCCTCCTCTAGATCTTAAGTTTGTAAATGCTTTATGGCCAGGGGTATCGATAAATAATAATCCGGGAAGTTTGATTCCCCATTTATCAAAATCAGTCCCACAGATATCTTTCACTATGCTGATAGGTACCTCTGTCGCACCAATGTGTTGAGTAATTCCGCCAGCTTCTCTAGATGCAACAGTAGTTCCCCTGATATAATCTAGAAGGGATGTTTTTCCATGATCCACGTGACCCAAAACAGAGATAATCGGCTGCCGTATCATTTAAACAACGATTTGTTTATTTATTGTAATTAAATATTTCTTGATCTTTGAAAAACAAAGAAATTTCCCTCTTCGCGCTTTCTATAGAATCCGAGGCATGAATTACATTAAATATGTCATTTCCCTTCTTATATCCAAAGTCCCCCCTTATACTTCCAGGAGCAGCTTTATGGGGGTCAGTAGTACCACATAGAGATCTTATAACAGTTATTGCATCTTCTCCTTCGATTACCCCAAGAACTACTGGGCAAGAAGTGATATAATTAATCAAACTTTCATAAAAGGTTTTTCCTTTGTGTTCTGCATAATGAATTCCTGCTTTTTCTTTAGATACCCATTCCATTTTTAAAGCGGCTATTTTTAATCCTTTGGATTCAATCCTAGATAAAACATTTCCAATATTAGATCTCATTATAGTATCTGGTTTTAAAATAATTAAAGTTCTTTCACTCATCTTAAACACCAATTTAAAAAATTTATTAAAAAATTATTTTTTTGTTCTAAGGGCCTTTTCTTTTTTGTACTCTTCAGTCCATCTGATTTTTCTTGGTTTTCTATTTAAATTGATCATATTCCTTTCACATTTATGAGTACAAAAGTTATATACAACCCCATCCTTTCTTACGAAAATAAGGCCTGTTCCGGGAGCAATTAATTCTCCACAAAAAGAACAGTTAACTTTTCTTGGCATGATCTCACCTTGGCGTCTTTATCTCCTTTGCTTCCCTTTCAGTTTCCTTTAGAACAACAATGTCCCCAACTCTTACCGGGCCTCTTAGATTTCGTGTGATAACTCTGTCTTTATCCATTCCCTCAAGTACTTTGACCCTTACCTGGAAGATATCTCCAGTTACGCCAGTACGAATGACAATCTCTAAAACTTCTGCCGGTATTCCTGCATCAATCTCGGCCATTAAATCACTTTCTAAGTTCTTTTACTTTGACTATAATATCATCAATGAGATCCTTAGCTTTGCCCTCTTTAATTACTGCAACTGCTGCTGTTGGTACGTCAATGCCTATTGCTGCACCAAGTTCGTCTTTCCTTGGAACATAGATATATGGTATTTCTTTTTCATCACATATCAAAGGTATGTGTGCAATTATCTCTTCAGGGGTGATATCCTCCGCAAGATAAACTAGTTTTGCAATACCTCTTTCAACAGCTTTTGTAGTTTCATTTGCACCTTTCTTTAATTTTCCTGTGTCCCTTACCATTTCAAGAGATTCATAAGATTTGTTTGCTAATTCTTCTGGGACTTTAAATTTAACATAAACTGCCATTAAAACACCTCATTCCTCAAAACATATAGTTTTTCATCAGTCGGCTAGTATATAAATAGCCAAGAATATAAAGGCCGGCGACGTTGTGATATTCCCACTACTAGCAGTACAAATCACGACGCAAGAAGGCTTAACTTCTGGGTTCGAGATGAGTCCAGGTGTATCACTTCTGCTGTGGTCGCCGTACCATTTCTGAATAATTGTGGTTGGTATTTAAAGCTTTTGGTGCAGCTTATTTTGTTGAGTAATCCAACTGCAAAGCTTAGGTCCTATATAGGCCCTATATATCCATGCCAGGCAATAGCGATGCTATCAACGAAAATTATATCAATATGGGAAAGTTTTGTATTTCTTTCGATTTTTTAAATGTGCCCAAGTATGAATTCACTCTTATGGAATAAAGATATTGCCAAGGGCCTTATAGGACAAGAAACAACGATTGGTGAAAGGAAAAACAGATCAGAAATAAATGTCGTTTGATTGAAATTGTGCAACAAAGTATACGTAGATCCTAAACAAAATCAATTTGATGTCCAAAAACAAATATGTTTTTAAATGTTATTGAATGTTATTTTCTGAGGTGGCATCATGAAGAAATTATTTGTTTTAAGCATAGTTGCATTATTAGTATTTAATATACCCCTAAATGTTAATGCAGAATCCAAGAAAAGAGTTTTAATTGATATTGCTCATGATGAGCCAATTAGTTTTACCGCTGGATATGACATGTTTATTAACCAACTTAGAAACAAAGGATTCATTTTATCAGAAAATAAAGTTAAAATTACTGACAATACATTAAATAGCTATGATATCCTACTTGTTATTGTTCCTAAGTCAAATTTCAGTCCACATGAAATAGCTGCTATTGAAAAATTTGTAAAAGAAGGAGGCAGTCTTTTAGTTGTTGGTAGGGGAGGGAGCTCTCTTGATACAAAAAAGACAAGAGAGGTATTAAATGAATTAACAGCTAACATGGGTATTATTTTTAATGATGATTTAGTCACAGATACACAAAGCTACTACGATAATGATGCAACTAATGTTATTGTTGTCAATATTATTGATGATGCCATCACTAAAGAAATATTTAGAATCGCAATGAAGCTACCGTGTTCACTTACTTTAGCATCCAATGATTCAAAAGCTTTAATGAAAGGATCTCCTCAAAGTCTTAGCAGACCTTATTTAAGTGATCCGGATAAATCTGGCACCCCACCTAAGGATCCTTTAAATCCTATTTCTGGCACTGACATAATAGTTGCAGCAAAATCTAACGTTTTGGATGGAAAAGTTGTGGCAATTGGATCTTCAACTTTTATCGAAGATCATATGATTACAAAATATGATCACTTACGACTTATCACAAATATTTTTGACTATTTTTCAGAAAGTATGGGCCCTACCTCTCCTGAAGAAAAGGATTTAACATATACAGAGTTAGTTTTTGTTGCAGAAGAATATCTGGCCAACAACAATTATGATGATGCAATAAAAACTAGCGATAAAGCCATAGAAATCAATCCCTCGAAATATGAGCCATACTTTATCAAAGCAAAATCTCTATGGAACAAAAAACGATTTGCAGATGCATTAATTGAAATAAATAATGCCCTTGTCAGGGATCCTGGGTACGAACAGAAAATGGAAGCATTGATATTAAAAGGAGATATTTTATCCTCACTCGGCAAATACGAAGAAGCATTATCCACATACAAAATTGCAAATGGATTAAACAATAGTTTATTTGGAGCATGGTATGGAATTGCAAGAGCAGAGTATAGTCTTGGAAATTACCAAGAAGCAATTGAGGCTATTAATACCGCACTCGATATCTCCCCTACAAATAAAGATGCCAACACATTCAAATCGATGCTTATTGCAATAGGGGACGATGCAAGATTAGATGATGCTGCCAGATTTTTTAGGATAGCGGAAGACAGTTATGCAGCAGGAGACTACAGGAAATCTAAAGAAAACTACATTGAAGCAAGAAAGCTTTATGCGGAACTGGGGGATCATGAAAAAGTAAATTTGATCAATTCAAAAATAAGTGCTATCGACAGTATAACAATTAGAAAAAGTTCCATAGTAGTAATATTAGGGACTTTGATTGTTTTGGGAGCGGGACTTGTTATTCTTGTGTTGTACCTCTTAAAACCCAAAATTTTCAAAAAACTATAATCAATTATATTTTTAAATACGATTTTTTTATTCTATTGTAATGAATGAATTACCTAGTTTTTTTTCCGTATTGGGCATTATATTTGTTACGACCATTATTATTTTCGGGATACTTCTTTTGATTGCAACTCTTTTAATCTTTATAATGATTAGAAGGAAAAAAATAGTATTTCCAAGGGCCACATTATTTTTATTAGATGCTCTTTATTATCCACTTAAACGGCTTTTTGTGTATTCAAATATGGATAAAAGTATTGTAGATAAAATAGAGATTGAAATAAGAAATGGGATACTTAAAAACGAATATCTTTCTTCAAAAATTAAAGATAGGATAGTTGTTTTTCCGTATTGCTTGAGGTCTATTGATTGTAAAGCACAGGTCAGCCCGGAACTAGGTGTAAATTGTATCAAGTGCGGAAAGTGTAAAATAGGAAACTTAAAGGAAATATGTGATGAAAATTCTATTAAAGTTTTTATAGCCCCTGGAGGATCTTTTGTAAAAAGAGTGTTAAAACGACACCCATGCTCTTCCGTTTTGTTGATAGCATGCCATGCTGAATTAAACGAAATGATGAGGATACTATCTACCCAAGGAATACCACAATACGGCATACTTTTGAAAAAAACTGGATGTATTGAAACTGACGTAGATATAGAGTTAGTAAAAGAAATACTATTAGGAGTAAACTAATGATAAATGTATTTGGAATTCTAGGAGTCATCATAACATTTATTTTCCTATTAATAGTATTATTGTTATTTATAGCTATAATTTTAATTTCTTATTCTGCCAAAACAAAAAAAGTATTTTTTCCAAGATTTGTACTTTTTGTTTTAGATTTGCTATACCACCCGTTAAAGATATTGACTGAAAAGGTTGGATTGAGAAAAGGCTATATCGATATGATTTCAAACGACTTGAGAAATTTTATTCACTATAAAGAACTCTCAAAGATTCCTTTTGAAGATAGAATTCTACTACTTCCCCAATGTCTTAGAAAAATTGATTGCCCAGCAATTCTCGACTCAGCAAAAGGTTTTGAGTGTAAGAAATGTGGAAAATGTGGAATAGGGGATATAGTTAGTTTTTGTGAAGAAAGAAATATCAAGGTATTTATTGTGCCGGGGGGGTCTTTTGTAAAAAAGGTAATAAAATTTGCTAGACCTAAGGCAATTATTGGCGTTGGATGTCATGTTGAGCTTCGAGAGGCCAGTTTAGTCTTGGACTATCTTAAAATACCTGGAAGGGGTATCAATCTTGAAATAGACGGATGTATAGAAACAAAGGTTAATTATGAAAAGATAAAAAAAGCTTTATTAATACTTGAAGATTAAGCTAGCTTTTGACCACAGAATCTACAAAATTTAACACCAGGTTCAAGTGGTTTTTGGCAGTTTGGACATAGCATGTCAGATTTGGATTCATCTTCCTCAGTAGGGGCAGTAGTTGTAGAGTGTTTTTTTGTGGATATTGGTCCAAATGGGCTTTCCCTAGTATCAAGCCCCAACTTCTCAGCCATTAGTTCTCTTGCAGCTTTGACTACAATGTTAGATACATCCTTGTCTACTTTTTTCTTAACTTCTTCTAAAATCTGATTTTTTCCCTCCTCACCTAAAAGTTTTACAAAATCGGGTATCTTAACTTCTATATTAAATGTATCCTCCATAACATCACAAATTATTTTATCATAAATATTTAATAAATCTTATGGTTCAATATCTTTTAGGATGTCTGGAGGAACTAAGCTAATGTCCGGAAAATTGTAAATATTCCCTTTTGGAGATTCGTTATAAAACGGTCGATCACATGAAGGGCATCCTCGGGTAACAAAGACATCAGATTTTAAATTATTGAAATCTTCGCCCTTAAAAAATATATCTCCTTTTTCAAAATGAAATTCTTCAGCTTTTTTAATATTTGACGTAATTAAATATTGTGCTATTTGAATTTTTCTATAGCTTGAAATATTAGGAGGCGATAGTTTTTCATATATCGTTCCTTTAATAGGAGTAAAAGCAAATAAAGAAGGATATACTCCCATATCAAAAAGCTTTTGAATTGTTAAAATCATGTCTTTTTCAGTTTCACCTAGTCCGGCTATGAGGTGGCAAATCACGTTATATTTCCCAAATATTTCTGAAGCACTTTCTATGCCTTTCCACGTTTTGTCCCAACTATAGTAGGGTTTCATTTGTTTGAAGATATCTTTTCTTGCACAGTCTAATCCTATTCCTACTTTATCCACATCGCCATGTAGGCTTTCAATCTCACTATAATCTTTTAATGAAAGAGACACAGAAACAGGAATTTTTTTAGAAAATTTAGTTATTATTTCTTTTATGTCAAAAATGAATTTATTATAATTAATACTTTGAATACAAACACGTTCAAAGGTAGCTTCTATTTGAGTAATTGAGTTTTCTAAGTCAAATGAATACCAAGGTAGTCTTGAAAGTTTTGATTGATCTTTTGACCTTATACAAAATAGGCATCCAGCATTACATTTACCTTCAATCATAAGATAACATGTTCTTTGGTCTACCAAAGGGACCCCTCGTTTAAGGCCAAGTTTTACAGCCGAACCCAAAGAGAATAAAACATTCATGATAATCATTATTACATTATTGTTAAACAATAATACCGAAAAGCTTATATAGTATTGTAACAATAGAAATATTAAGTTATGGGCACCATTGTTAAAAATTGATTAATGGTGTTGCTCATCTTTTTCCTCCATTTTCCCTCCAGGGGGGCTTAAAAGCCCCCCTAAACAATATTGTTCGTATATTCTCTCCATTCTTTCTTTCCAAACCTCTTTTGCATTATTTCAAACTCTGATAAAAATGCTGATTCTATATCAATATCAAAGGAGTTAGCAAGTTGCATCAATAAAGATAGTATCTGCCCAAATTCACGCTTAAGATTCTCATAATCTGCATTTCTATCATTTCCCAATCCACTCTTCTTGTAACCATCTTTGTAGAGTATATATTCTCCGACTTCAGATAATTCCTCATAGAGATGAATTAAGACAAGTGAAGGCGGGAATTTATCCCATCCACGTTCCTCACAAAATATTTTATCTTTTTTCTGTAATTCTTTCAACTCCAATAGATCACCTTCTCCCAATAAGATATGTAGGGGTGGCATCTTCTATATCAATATCAATGAATTGGCCTACCACTGTATTTTCTAAAATTACGGGTTTATTATTATATATTCTCCCAGTAAAAGTTCCATCTTTATTTTTTTCAGTCACTAGCACTTCAAAGCTTCTTCCAACATAAGACTTATTTATCTCAAGAGAAATTTTTTTCCTGAGAATATTTAATCTTCTCGATCTTTCTTTAACAATCCAGGGGGGTATTTGCCTCATTTTTGATGAAGGTGTTCCAGGTCTTGGAGAAAAGCGGGTGAGATTAATCTTATCTGGCCTTATAGTTTCAATAAGTTTGAAAGTGTTTTCAAATGCAGCATCATCTTCAGTGGGAAATCCTACGATAATATCTGTAGCTAGGTAAATATCCTTTATATTTTCTCTAAAAAGATTAACTGTCTCTAAAAAATCTTTAACAGTGTATCCTCTAGTCATATCTACAAGAACACTATTATCTCCCGATTGAACAGGCAGATGTAAAAATTTATACATATGAGGATCTTTGTATATCTCCACTAATTCATGCTTAAATTTTTTTATATGATTTGGATTTGCCATACCAAGCCTCAACATGAATTTCTCATTAATACTAAAGATTTTTTTAAGAAGGGATGGGAGTGTATCCCCGCTATCTAATCCGTACGCAGCTGTATCTTGGGAGGTAAGGAGAATTTCTTTATAGCCCTCTTTAAGAGCTTCATTAATTTCTTTTACTATTTCTTCAATGGGAAAACTGTGAACTCTCCCTCTAGCAAATCTCGTACAACAAAAACTACATTGCCCCGCGCATCCTTCTGATATCTGGACAATTGCAGAAGATGAGTTATCTCTAATCTTTTTAAAAGAAGTTTTAGGCCCTAATCTTTTATTATCATCTGAAATAAAAATTTTTTTCTCTTTTGAAAAAACAACTTCAAGGATACGATCTATATCATTAGTTCCAATAATCCCCGATACCCTCTCGTCAATAACATCAAGATTTATTTTGGGAAGACATCCTGATACGATTACTCTTTTGTTGTCAACTAAAGAAGAGATTCGTAAGGCAATCTTTTTTTCAGTTTGTCCCTTGACTCCACAAGTATTCAATATTACCGTGTTTGCTTCATCAATTGACTCAACAATATAGTCATTCAAAAAATATTTAAGTATCTCACTGTCACCCTTATTCAGGGTACAACCATAATTCTCAATAAAAATCTTATGCTGCATCTTTCTTAACGCTACCCTATCGAATTAATGATTGAAGGCAGAAGTTGTATAATTATGTAAATGACAAATATTACAATCAAGATTTCCAATATTCTTTTTGCATAATCAAATCCCAATCTCAAAATAATTAAAAGAATTAAAATTCCCACTTCATTGACTGCAGCTTCTGGGAGAAATCCATTAGTTAGAGCAGAAATCTCTTCTGCTATAAAGTCACTAAATGATAGTATGGCATCAACAACATTTTTAATAAACTGCCCAATGTCCATATTTTAAAAATTAAAAAAATTGTTTATAAGAGTTTTGCAGTATTATAAAAAAATCTCTATCAAAATTAGCACCTACCTTTCTAAAAGTAAATCATATAAATTCTTGACATGTAATTATTATAAGGGGATGACATTAATTTCAGATATTAATTTATTTAAAAGGAATCCTCAGTTGGTAGCTGGCACTCTCTTATTTCTTGCGGGATTTATCGCAATAATGGGCATAATCACTGCTGAAATTTTCTACCCATACAAATATACCACGTCAGATAGTATGATAAGCGATCTTGGATCAACTCACCCCTCAAATGATATAACAATTCATCCATCAGCCATAATTTTCAATTTAACAATGATTATAGTGGGTATAATGGCCCTAATTAGTGCATATTTTATGTTTTTATTATACAAAAAATTAATTTTTAACATTTCTTTTAGCTTATTTGGAATTGGTGTGCTAGGAGTTGGAATATTCCCAGGAAATGTTAAGATATTGCATCCGATTTTTGCTTTAATTACTTTTATCTCAGGAGGTATTGCTGCCATTGCTTCTTCAAAGATTATAGAATCCCCATACAGCCATATATCATTATGTATTGGTGGAGTTTCACTTTTATTCCTTGTTTCTGCAAGTTTTTTTATTCCAATATTGGGTGGTGGGGGAACGGAAAGATGGATAGTATATCCTCTTATAGTGTGGTCAATAGGATTTGGTACTTATTTACTCGGAACTAATGCCAGGCTAAAAAAATAAAGGCAAATATTGACTATTGTTTTTTATAATATTTTTTCAAGTAGTATTTTAGGATTTTCTTTAATTACCTTTATTGAAGATTCTTCATTAAGTCCTGCTCCCAAGGCGACCTTATAGGCGAATTCTTGGGTAATAAGATTGTTTGGTGAATGCGTATCTGTATTTAAAAGGAAATTCTCACCTAAAGCAGCTACCCTACCGTTTCCAATGTTGTGCCCACTTCTTGCAGTAATTTCAAGGAATATGTCTGATTTGTTTGCAAGTTTTGCATCTTTTTTGTCAATTATCCCTGGATGGGCAAGAATATCAACTTCACCGCTTTCTATTGCACTTCTGTTTGTTCCAAGCATTACTGGCTCTACTGGTGTTTCACCATGTACAACTACAATCTTTGCGCCAAGTTTTTTTGCTTTGATAGCAAGTTTTTTAATCGTCTCAGGAGGTACATGGGTAATTTCAACTCCAGGAATTACCATTATATCCCAATATTGACTTAGTTCTTCAGAAACTTTTGCAATATTTGGAACAATGAATTCAATGTTTGAAACATCTACATGATCTGTCAAAGCAATTGCTTTGTGATCCAAAGTTTTTGCACGTCTAACAAGTTCTGAGGGGATTAATTCTCCATCAGAAAAAATCGTATGTGAATGAAAATCATATCTTTTTCCCAAATTCATTTATTCACTTCTCCTCTCCTTCAATTCCTTTAATAATAATCCCAGTTCGACATCTCTTTCAACTAATAGAACAAACAAGTGATAAAGTAAATCAGCAGCTTCTTCAACAGTTCTGCTTTTGTCTTCAGAATATGAAATAATTACTTCACTTGCCTCTTCTCCAATTTTTTTAAGGAGCAGACTCTTGTCAGTAAGCAATTTAGTAGTATAAGATTCGCTTGGAAGCTCTTTCTTTCTTTTTTCAATTAATTTGTAAAGTTCATCTAGGACATAAAGGCCAGCTTCAAATGTCTTTTGGCCAATTATTCTTTCATCAATTTTCCTAAAGTAACATGTTGAATACCCTTCATGACATGCTGCGCCAATCTGTTCAACCAAAATCAATAAAGAATCAGCATCGCAGTCGTATCTAATCTCCTTTACGTTTTGGATATTTCCGGAGGATTCCCCTTTAAACCAGAATTTTTGTCTGCTTCTTGACCAAAAACAAGTTCTCCCAGTTTCTATTGTTTTCATTAGTGATGCCTCGTTCATGTATGCAGTCATAAGCACTTCTTTCGTATTATACTCCTGGACTATTGCAGGAATGAGGCCTTTTTCATCCCATTTAAGGTTAAACTTGCTCATAATCTTACCGAAACATTTTTTGATCTAAGATATTCTTTTACCTTCCTTATTGAATGTTCTTCATAATGAAATATTGAAGCTGCAAGTGCAGCATCAGCTTTGCCTTTAGTTAAGGCTTCATATATATGTTCTGCATTTCCTGCGCCGCCTGATGCTATAACAGGTATATTCACAGCTTCCGATATCGCCTTTGTCAATGGTATGTCATAACCATTTTTTGTTCCATCTGCATCCATGCTTGTGAGTAATATCTCCCCACAACCAAGATTTTCGGCTTTCTTTGCCCATTCAACTGCGTCCATCCCTGTTGGAACTCTGCCACCGTGAGTATATACTTCCCAGCTTTCACCTTTCTTTTTAGCATCAATTGCAAGGACTATGCATTGGCTTCCAAATACTTTTGATGATTCTTTTAATAGATCGGGTTTTTGAACTGCGGAGGTACTAAGGCTGACTTTATCTGCACCTGCGCGTAGTATAGCCTTTATATCCTCTATGTTCCTTAATCCTCCTCCTACAGTAAATGGGATGAAGACAACATCCCCGACCCTCTCAACTACATCTATCATTATATTTCTTTTATCAGAAGAGGCTGTGATGTCGAGAAATACTAATTCATCAGCACCTTTCTCGCTGTATAGTTGTGCCATTTCAACTGGATCGCCTGCGTCCTTAATGTTCACAAATTTTACGCCTTTTACAACTCTACCCTGTTTAACATCAAGACATGGAATAATTCTTTTTGTGTGCATCAAATCACTCCTTTAGTTGAGAGTAAATCAATTCTCTCATTAAAGGAAGTTGCCATCAAGAGCGCTTTGCCAAATGATTTAAACGCTGCCTCTATTTTGTGGTGATCATCTTCCCCGTAAAATTCCTTAATAAATAGATTCAAAGGAACTTTTTGAGCAAATGAATCTAAAAAATGCAATAATAGATCGGGAGAAACCTCTTCTATTTTATCAAACTTAAACTTTAAATCAAATTTTGTATAGTGTCTACCACCAATATCAAGAGAGGTCATGACAAGGCTATCGTCCATAGGAACTGTAGCAAATCCTATCCTATTTATCCCTTTTTTATTTCCTATGGCTTCTGAAAAAGCAATTCCCAAGGCGATTCCTATATCCTCAACTAAGTGATGTGTTAAATCACCATCTGCTTTTATCTCCAAGTCGAAAAGGCTGTATCTAGAAAACGTTTCAAGCATATGATCAAAAAATTTCTTTGATGTTGAGATTTTATATTTACCCTGTCCATCAATATTTAGTTTAATTTCTATATTAGTTTCTTTTGTTTTTCGTTCAATCTTTGCTTGTCTCAAATCTAATCACCCAAAAACTTTTCTTACATTTTCTAAATCAATCTTATTGTTATAAATTGCAGCTCCAACAACTGCTTTGTTAATTCCAATTCTATCAAGCTCTATCAAATTATCAATTGAAGATATACCGCCTGATGCAATTATTTCAACGTCCGTTATTGATAAAATCTTTTTGTATAATGATATGTCTGGCCCTTTCATTTTTCCTTCTACACCGATACTTGTAATGAGAAAAGAAGAAGCGTATTCTTCCAAATTATTTATGGCCTCAAATATTTTTAATCCTGAATCTTGAGTCCAACCTGAAATTGATACATCTTCCCCTTTAACATCTAAAGCGATGACTATTCTCTTCTTCCCAAATTCGTTTTTTATATTATTTAGGAGTTCAAAATTTTTTATTGCAGACGTTCCCATTATTAGTTTATCCGCACCTGCATCGATTAGATCCCTAAATATTTCTATACTTCTTATGCCTCCTCCGACTTCGGTAGGGATTTTTACTTCGGAAAGAATTTTCTTTATTATATCCCTGTTTGTATCTCTATTGTAAATAGCGGCATCAAGATCTATCAAATGCAAATAATCTGAATATTTTGCCCATTTTTTTGCAATTGTCAACGGATCTGCATGTTCAAATATTTTAGTATTAGGGTCCCCTCCTACAAGTTGGACACAGTTCCTATTAAGTATGTCAATAGCAGGTAAAACTTTCATAAAGTATCCTCCACAATATGAATATAATTTCTAAGTAGTTTTAATCCTGATTCTCCACTCTTTTCAGGATGAAATTGTGTACCGTAAATATATTCTTTTGCAACTATTGAAGGAAACTTTATCCCGTATTCTGTTTCTCCAAGGGAATAATTGAGATTGCAAAAGGGTATGTAAGAGTGAACAAAGTAAAAGTATGAACCGTTTTTTATTTCTGTTAGAATGGGATCATCACTCAAAAACTCAATGCTATTCCATCCCATATGAGGAACTTTTAGGCTGTCTGGAAGTTTCCTCACTGACCCTGGAATTAGATTTAGTCCTTTAAAAAATCCATTTTCCTCGCTATCAGAGAAAAGCATCTGCATACCCAAACATATACCTAAAATAGGTTTTGTTTCTACCTCTTTTTTTAAGACTTTAATAAAAGGAGTTAGATTTCTCATTCCATCTTCAAATGCCCCAACTCCCGGTAATACAAAGCCATCGCAATCAAAGCCTTCTTCTTTATTTATGAAGATGGGATTTGTTTTCAGAAATCTAAGTGCTTTATAAACACTTTTTAGATTTCCCATTCCATAATCTATGATTCCGATCCTAACAGGCATTTAGTATCTCCTTCAAACTAGAAATAAACTTAACACATTCTTCATAGGTTCCCACAGTTACTCTAAGATAATTTTTACCTTCAAAATATCTTATCAATATCTTTCTCTTTAATAATTCTTCATATATTATTTTTGGATTTTCTGTTTCAAATAGTATAAAATTAGCACTTGATTGAATTGGATTTACTCCATCAAGTTCTTTCAATGCACCAAATAAGTACTTTCTATTTTCTTTAATCTTTTTGACTGAATTAATCATGAAATCTTTATGTTGGATAGCATACTCGGCTATTTTCATAGATGCCAAATTTAAATTATAAGGAAGCATGACTTTGCTCATAGAATCTATCAAGATTTCTGATGATACGCAGTAACCTGTTCTGAATCCTGCAAGCCCAAATGCTTTAGAAAACGTCTTCATCACAATCAAATTATTATAATCATTCAGTAATCCCATTCCTGAGTGGCCATTAAATTCTGCATATGCTTCATCAAGAATCACCAATACCCCTGTATCCAATATTGACTTTAATTCCTCATCTGTGTATGCAATTCCAGTAGGATTATTTGGGCTACAAATAATAGCAATCTTCGCATTTTTTACCTCAGAAATGATTTTTTTAATTGGAGGGGTATAATCTTTATTGAGGGGAATCATGATTGGAAGTCCTGAGTATATCTTTGTAATTGTAGAATAAAGAGAAAATGTAGGATAAGGTATGGCCACTTTATCGAGAGGGGATATGAATGCCTTTCCTATTGTGTCTATAATCTCATCACTACCGTTTCCTATAAGTACATTTTTTGTTTCAAATCCGATATAGTTTGCAATTTTTTGTCTTATCTCTGAATTAGTTACTTCTGGATATCGATTAATAGGCATTGATGGGAGGCTCTCCTTTAATGCCAAAATTACAGCTTCATTTTTCCATGGTAGTTCATTGGCATGCAATCTAATTAGATCTTCTCCCGATACCGAAACTTCTGAAGAGTAAGATTCAAGATTACTTAAAATATCCCTGTCAAATTTGCTTTTCATCTTCAAACCTCACATTCACAGCTTTTTCATGTGCAAATAATCCTTCTGATCTAGCAAGTATGGAAACTGTGTTTCTGTAAGTTTTTAGTCCATCCTTTGTAATATATTGAAAGGTATATTTCTTTAAGAAATCATCAACTGAAAGACTAGAATAATATCTAGCATATCCTGATGTTGGGAGTACATGATTTGTTCCTGATACGTAGTCTCCCATTGCTTCAGGGGAATAATCTCCTAAAAATACGGATCCTGCATTTTTAATTTTTGTAAGGATTGAAAAGGGCTCATTAATCATTATCTCAAGATGTTCAGGAGCAAATTCATTTGAAAGATCTATGGCCTCATCAATAGAAGATATAATGAATATCCCTCCTCTCTTTAAAGACTCTTCAAGAATATTTTTTCTTGGGAGTACCATAAGTTCCTTTTCTATTTCTCCTTTAACTTTTTCAGCAAGCTTTCTTGAATTTGTCAATAGGTATGATGAAGCTAGAGGGTCGTGCTCTGATTGTGCAAGCATGTCAAGAGCTATAAATCTTGGATTTGAACTTTCTTCTGCAATTATCATAACTTCACTTGGCCCTGCAGGAAATTCTGTTGGTGTTTCTACAAGTTTTTTTGCCATTGCAACATATTTATTTCCTGGTCCAACTATTTTTGAAACTTTTTTTATTGATTCGGTACCGTATGCCAAAGCTGCTATTGCCTGAGCGCCTCCAACTTTGTAAACTTCATCCACGCCTGCGATATCTGATGCCACTAGCACCACATCGTTACATTTGCCATTCTTATTTGGAGGAGTAACAACGACAATCCGTGGGACACCGCATATTTTTGGAGGTATTGCCGCCATTAGTACTGTTGATGGATATGCGGCTCTTCCACCTGGCACATATATTCCTGTACTATCCAAAGGCGTTATCATTTGTCCGGCAGTAATTCCCTTTTTTTCAAATAAAAATGATTGTGGAATTTCTCTTCTGTGAAAGTCTTCAATATTTTCTGCTGAAATTTCAAGTGCTTCTATTAATTCAGTGTCAACATTTTCATAGGCTTCCACTATCTCCTCTTGATTTACTAAAAAGTTATTTATATTAACGCCATCGAAATTTAATGTGTATTCCCTAAGTGCTTCGTCACCTCTTTTTTCAACATCTAAAAGGATTGATTTAACATAGCCGTCATCTTCTAACAACACCTTTCTCTGTTCATTTTTTTCAAATAAAACTTTTGAATCTTCATAAATTTCAATCAATCAATTCACCAACCTTTCTATAGAGAGTATAAAAGTTTCCCATCCACTTTAATCTCTTAATTGTTTCTGAAGCTTGTTTTTCATCAATTGCATAATGCGCAATAACAGGTGACTTTTTAGGTATAACATACATTATTGTTGAACCTTCATGTCCATGAAAATTCTTTTCAAATTCAGCTAAAGATTTTGTTGGAATGTTTATCATAATATACTTCTTATTTTGAACATATAATACGTTTTTGATTGATGACGAAAGAATTTCTATTTCTCCTCTCTTTTTATCAACACTGCTTCCATTTGCAATAAAGATGGTTTCGAAGCCAATAGCCTTAGAGATTAGTTTTAAAAAATTCATAACTGGAGTCTTTTCCATGCTAACCTTATCTGATATTTCAATATCTTCAAAAGATATGATGGAAGAGTTTTTAGGTAGAGCAATAGTAAGGACACATTTACCAAATCCCATTTTTTGTAATATCCTAACTTCTGCCCCTCTTTCAGCAATAATGTCTAATCCAGTCAAAATCACATTCCCAAATTGATCATGGCAGTATTTCGACATACCTTGAGTTATAATAAATATCACCTTAATTTATTTTCTTTAATTCTTGGAAATAACTTTCTATCACTATCCACAGACGCATAGTCTGATCTTTTCAGGATGTCAAGACTGGAATTTGATAATCTCGCCTTTTTAGGAATAGCTATTTTTAGCACAAAATACCTCCGCCAAAAATGGCATAATTAATGATGGTGAGCAATATATGACAAAATAGTAGAAGAAACAAACTTAATGTTATTGCCAATTATGTCCATATACACCACATATACCTTTAAGGCATCATCTTTTAAGCATTGTGGTGTAACTTAGAGAAAGTTTTAAATATACAACTAAGTCGATAAAAAAGAAGCGGTCATAGTGTAGTGGCCTAGCACCTGAGCCTTCCAAGCTCATGACGCGGGTTCGAATCCCGCTGACCGCACCAATTTATTACAAATGCAGTATCCTTTTTTCTCTAAAATTGAAATATTGATCCTAGATTCTTAAATAAAATTAGATTAGCTCTGATTTATTACTTCTTCAGCCTCAGAAATTGCAGAAAGAGTCATCGCCCTGATGTAGGGATCGCCCATTCGATATCTAAAGGCATGGGATCTCCTCCAAAGCGTCTGTTGTGCAAACGATTTGTTTAGCCCACCCTTTCATCCTTCCGATCTCAATCCAGTCGCCTTCGGTAATGAAAACAGAATTTCCTAGAGAATCGGCGATGGTGCAGCTCTCTACTTTTTCGCCGTTGTGGATTGAAGTCGTGCTAAAGAAGGTCCTCAAGCTTCCCCCTTCTTTGCTGTAAAATTCCATTGGAAAAGCGCCCTGCCCTTCTCCCAGATTGCCCGGAACTCTTTTTCGGTCACGGCGTCGTCATAGAGCGCCTCATCAACCACATTAAAAAACTCGGCGAGCTCGTGGATCTTAGTCTTCACAAGCTCCCACCCTGCAAAGGTCCCTATACCAAGCGATACAAGGTATGGGAGGATCTTTGCAAGGACCTCAAAAACCTGTATGTCGGACATCTAAAGTCCTCGATGTCCAATATTATACATTGGTGTTTAAAAAGATTGTCCTTGGATGTTTGTTCAAGAATAATTCTTATTAACCAAACAATGAACGTCTACGTCTTTTATTATTCCCACTTTCATAGTTATTGTATCCCCCAAATAGGCTCATTCTAGCATATCCTACTTTCTTCTCTACCAATTTTGTTCCACAAATAGAACAGTACATATCTTCATCCATATATATTTTTCCACATTCAGGGCATTTCATAGTCATTTTATCACCTTCTTAGATAGACAAAATTATTTTTAATGTTTTTTTATATTCATTTTCTTGAATTTTTCCTTCTTTTTTCATTTTTTCTAATGCCACTCTTAATTTTAAAATATTGTTTGGATTTTTTTTCAGTATGGAATTGTTTCTTATATAGTTTAAGATAACGTCTTTAATATCATTATTATCATCAATAAGGAGTTTTAGTCTATTTTTTATTTCTTGATGTAAAATTGGCTGATCTTCTCTTACGACATATGACTCTGAAAGTGCATTTTCAGCAACCTCTTTTATAGAATCAATTATACCTTTTGATCCATAATTACATTTTCCATTTAGATAAATCAATGGGGGGAGTATTACAAATCTCCCATTATTATTATTATTATTTTTGTTTTGGATCTCGGCTATATATATCGGTACCAATAATTTTATTATCCCTGAATATTCTTCATCCTCTATGAAATCTATAGGCATTCCAAAAAAATCAGTTACATTTTCAAATTCTTCGTTAATATTGCCAAGATGTTTTGAGGATATATTATTGAATTTTTCACATATATCTCTTAAGCTTTCTATCGCTTTCTCATAGAATATATCATCTTTTTTTCTTTCTTGTTTGAAGGGTTCGAATTTTGATTTTTCCTCAGATACTATCCTCTCATATTCCTGTTGAACTTGATCCCTAGAATAAATAAGCCTAGACCTCTCATTAGAATAGATATTCTCATACTTTGCAATTTTGCCATCCCACATTGAAATTAAGGAATTTCTTTCATGTTCAATAGTAGTAATTTGGTGCTCCATGGCTAATCTTAAATTTGATATTCTAACGTTATATTCTCTCTGAATATTATTCTTTTTGGTATCAAATGAAGATAATTTCATATTATATTCATTTTTCATTTGTTTCGTTTTATCACGTTTTTCGTTTTCAAGATGTCTTATCTTACTTTTGCATTTATCTATTTCATTCTTCATTTCTCTTATTTTTTTGTTATATTCGTATTGTTTCTCACTAGTGTCGTCGTCTGTTTTTTTTAATTTATCTATCCAATCTTCATACTCTTCTATCATTCTTTTATGATTAGATATTCTAATGATGTAGCTATTAATTTCGGCATCATATGATATTCCAGAGCTAACGTAACTTTTCGATTCATAAAGTTTTTTTTCAGTGCTAATATTTGATAAATCACTAACATTTTCAGATTCTAACTTCTTGATTTGCCACTCAAAATCAGTTTTGATACTATTTATTCTATTTTCAAACGGGGTCAACTGGATGTCTCTTTCAAGTATAAGTCTTGGTATTATATCTTCCTTATATTTCCTATAAAGCTCCTCGAGTTCTTTTTCTATAGGCAATTTTTTTTCATTAAGTTCAGCCAATAATCTAGGGTGTATTTCCTCATTGAATTTTTTTTCAAGTGGATCTATTTTTTCTGAATGTTGACGATAAGTTATTGTTCTTTGATAACTTGTCTTTTCCAACAATTCATCTTTTTTTTGATTGACTGCTTCAATTAATTTTTCTAAGTTATTTTCCAAATAACTATATTTTTTATTTTCTTCTTCCATAACCCCATATATTTTGCAGATTTCAGCATATCTTTCTGAATTCTTACAGTCGGCTAGAATAAATTTAGGTTCTTCAATTTTATTAATACTATTTCTGTAAAAATATAAACAATCCACTAAGTCTTTTCTTGCAACAGTATAAAAAGTATCATGACGTTCAGTTATCTTACTTAAAAAAGATTTAATTATTTTGTTAACTTGATCAATTAAATCATAAAGCGCAGATAAATTATTAATTTCTTCACACAATCCATCAACATTTTCAAGTAACACTAGTGGCAAAGAAATCAAAGATCTATTGGCAAATAAGTCATCATAAAATACTAGGCTACCTCTAGAATCATTATACCTCATTAGATAAAATGGAATATAAACTAGTGCCATTGAAGATATATTTTCTTTACTTCCTAAACCAAAGAAGCCATTATTTTTTTCAGCAGATATAATCCGTAATGCTTCAAGCATAGAATAATCATCGGCTAATGATTTTACACCATTACTATTTTTGTCAATTATAAATGGAATACAATACTCCATAAATATCCCACAATTGAAACACTTACTATGCTATTCACTTTTGAATTTATAAGGATATGGAAAAAATTAGGAGAAATAGGGAAAAGTTTGTTTTTAATTCCAGATCCCATTAAACAAACTGGCCCTATATTTTAATAGAAGCTTGGCATGCTAAATGATCGTTTAATGAAAAAGGAAAATTATTTTTTTGTCATGCTTATCAGTTTGGCCTTAATCTCAGGGTCCGATTCCACAATGTCCATGATTTCAAGAAACATGTTCAACCTGTCCAGTCTAGCCGTTTCATCCTTTGCCATATCAAAAAACTCTTTTCTAATATCAATTGATTTTTGCTCCATATCAAAAATCTTTTCTTCACTAAGAGGCATTCCGCACCTATAACAATACTCAGAAGAAGGTCCGCAACTCTCCTTGCATCTTGGGCACATAACAGGATTTATGCTATCGTCCTTGTCGCTGTTTTCAATTTTAAGCCCGTAGACCTTGTTGTAGATAGCATTGTCTATGTCTCTGCCTGATAGGTGTACATAGACTTTTGGCATCTCCGACCCAAGCTGCCATCCAAGGTACTGGCACATCTCGGATTCTGTTAACATTGAGGCAAGGTGAGTTGCCCTGGAATGCTTGAGAGTGTGGGGCATCACTTTCTTTTTTATTCATGATTTTTTTATTGCCTTTTTAATGAGATTCTGGTATGACTCATGAAACAACAGTTTTCCAAAATTCTTGTTCCCAGTTCCAACAAACAATGGCTCGTTGAGATGTGGATTAGGGTGAATCTGAATCCAGTTTTTTATGTAGGGCTCGGCCATGACGAATAGCACTAGCCTTTCCACCGTAATCATTAATCAAAAAAACGTATATAAATTAAAGTTCATTTTAGTTATTTTATGTTTTAGAAAGAATTAGGTATTTTTTTTGAATAGATAATAATTAATCAATAGAATAACAGCAACTACAATTCCGCCAATAAAAATACTTGAATTAAAGAGTACCGAGGATACTGGATCAGGAGAATATACGGTAGGTATTCTAATTGAGCCCAAAAAAGTAGTAAAAAGAATATAACCTATTATTAAAAAAGGTAGAAATCTTCCCCATCCTGTGTTTTTTGGACGTCTTTTTGGAATTTGATCGGAATTGTCCATGATATTTACTGTAGGCAGAAGTTTATAAATGTTATAGATTTTAGAAACTAGTTGTTTAAACACTTTAATTTAATGGTAAAAATAGTCCCTTGTGGAATATTATCTTCAACTACAATTGATCCGCCATAACGTTCAATTGTTTTTTTAACAATGTAGAGGCCAAGGCCACTGCCTTTACTATCTCCGAAACTTATGCCTTCCTCAAAAATATTTTCTTTAATAGGCTCAGGAATTCCTTTCCCATAATCAGCTATTTTTATTTGGCATGATTTATCCTTAGAAGAAATATCAACATCTACCCTATCTGTTTTACTGTGAATAACTGCATTTCTCATTATATTTTCAAGTACAGAGAACAATGCTTGGTCTGCTAATGCATTTGCATTTCCAGTTATATTTATAGGAATGGAGATATTTTTTGATATTTCCTCTACTGTTTTCCTAATATCTATGTTAGTTAAGTCCCCTTTACTGGATAAAAAGGATTCCAACTCTCTTATCCTAAAAATTAAATCTATACCACTATCAACTGAACGATTTAATTTATCAAATAATAATTTATCGTTTTTTTCCTCGTATAGTAAAAGAGAAGTTTTCATAATAGTCAATTTGTTTAGAAGATCATGTCTTAAAATTTTATTAATTACCTGTAGAGTTTCATTTAAGTCTTCAATTTGTTTATTTGACTCCTTTAATTTTATTTCCATCTTTATACGTTTTGATATATCTCGAAGTACTATCAATTGTCCAACAAAAAGTCCTTTTTTGCTATATATTTTTTTAAAGATAACATCATAATACTTATCATGATTAGAGATGGTACTACGATAGTAATCCTCAGAAACATGACTTTTAAAAACATCTTTCATCTCTTTCCACTCGGTAATTAATTCTGAGAAATTTTTGCCTCGGATATTTGATGCTTTAACATTTAAAATTAGTTCAGCAGCAGGATTGAAGTCAACTATTTGATTTGTTCCACCAAGAACTATAACGCCATCTGGGATTTCATTAAATACTGCCGTATATGCAGTAGGAACTATATCTAAAAGCTGTTCTCTCGTTATTCCCCAAAATAATGCCAATCCAGTAAAAATAAAGGAAACAGAAGTCATATCAATAGGAAATGCCATTATTCGAAAAACATATATAAAATTAGAAATCCAGGGCAAGAAGATTCCAATGAAAAATAATATACCTTGCTTTCGGTATATGTAATGGGGAGTGTTAAGTGCATAAAAAACTAATATAAAAGTAATCAGTATCAAACAATAGTTATAAAAAAATAATATCCAAAACCAAATCCCATAAACTTTTCCAAAAGCCAAAACTCCGGAAATAGTTTCAATATATATCGTCTGCCTTAGAAGATGATGATACTCATTTGTCCATACTAAAATTATTGTAATAACTGGGATCAGGAATAATAAATAAATAAAGCGATTGATATAGTTTTCTTTACCTGTATATTCTAATATAAATAAAAGTAAGAAAACACCAAAGGTGGCAACACCAAAGTAAGAAACATTTTCCCAAAAAAGTTTATCTGACAAATTGGTGCACAACAGATCAAAAAAGTCTGAAAGCGACCAAATAAAAACTGAGGTCAGAAATAATATTAAATATTTACCCCCAACAACTCTTTTTCTATTTAAAATTAAACAGATTAATGCTACTGATATTATTGAAGTTAACAATAACGGTATCTGGTATATTGTAAATTGCATAAAGTAATCAATCAGAGTAAAAAATCTTAAGATATGTTTTAAAGCTTTATATTTATATTGTAATTTTCGCAAAAAAATAGTGGACTATCATATAGTTGAATATAATCATATTGATTTAAAGATAAATCAAAATATAATCTCCAATTTTAAAAAAATAAGATATAATAGCTAGATATGGCATTAGTTTACAAAATAGTGCTCCGGCCGGGATTTGAACCCGGGTCACGGCCTCGAGAGGGCCGAATGATTGGCCGGACTACACCACCGGAGCTTACAAAATCCCACCAATCCATGCTTAAAAAATTTACGGTTATTTTATCAAAGATAGTTTTATAAGTTTCATAAAAATAAACAAATCAATCGGTGGAAACAATGCTTACTCCAGAATATATAGTTTACGCAACGTGTTTTTGCCTTATTTTTGCAGGGCTTTCTTTTAAATTTAGGGCTGTTGACTTTTCTGGATTTCTCGCCGGTATTTTTGTTGGAATCCCAATCATTGTTTTTGGGGGATTTAGATTTTTTTTCATTCTAGCATTCTTTTTTATAACTGCGTCTATTGCCACTGTATTCAGATATGAAGAAAAAAAACTAAAAGGTATTGCAGAAAAAAATAAAGGTGCAAGGAGTTATATAAATGTCTTGGGAAACGGCATTGTTGCGTCTATTTTTGCAGTACTATATTATGTTGTTCCGCAATATTACAGTTTAGATAGCAACATCTTTCTGGTAGGGTTTCTTGGATCTTTAGCAACTGCTGCTGCAGATACGGCAGGGGGAGAGATAGGAAGATTGTCTAGCTATAAACCTAGATTAATAACTACTCTTAAAGTTGTAGAAACTGGTGTTGATGGTGGAGTGACCCTATTAGGAGAGTTTGCTGAACTTGTCATTGCCTTTTTAATAGGAATTGTGGCGTATCTATTTGGATTGGGGGACATACGTATTATATTTATCACTGGAATTGCAGGATTCCTAGGCGCAAATATTGACAGTGTAGTGGGGGCAACATTAGAAACATGGTATGATTCTTTTGGAAACAATCACACCAACATAATGGCGACTATTGCTGGAGGAATTTTGGGTTCAATTCTGTATTATCTCTAAGATTTTGTAATTTTAGCCATAAAGAGTCCATTGGTATCATGAACATGCGGGAGTGTTCTCTTACATAAAGAAATTTCATCTGATAGCTTTCTTCCAAATATTTCAGTGAATCCATTTTCAAGAGGAATTCCGTTGACATCAGAATCGATTTTTAAAAGTTTTATATCAAAATTATCTAAAGCCCATTGGATAACAAATTCATTCTCTTCTGGTTCTAAACTACAAGTCGTATAAAGTATAGTTCCATCCTCCTTTAAGCTATCAATTGCAGATTTAAGGAGTTTTTTCTGGATTTCGCTTAGAAAAATAACATCATGGATAGTTCTAAGAGTTTTTCTTAAACTATCTTTTCTTATTATGCCGCTCCCTGTGCAAGGCGCGTCAAGAAGAATTTTATCAGGCTTATCGTTTACTTTAGTTATTTCTTCCCCATTTAAATTGAATACTGCTATATTCAAACATCCTAATCTAGAAATATTATTCTTCAGTGCAGATAGCCTCCTTTTATTTATGTCAAAAGCATATATTACACCCTTGTTTTCCATTATAGAAGACAAATGAGTTGTTTTGCCCCCCGGTGCGGCGCACATATCAATGACAAAGTCATTTGCATCAGGAGAGAGAATTGGTGAAACTATCATTTCAGCTACCCCTTGTATATAGAAATATCCAAGAAGATTTTCAACAGTAGAAGAAATGGAAAATTTAGATTCTTCAATAATAAAACCAAAATCGTTAACATCCTTAAGAACAAAGTCCTTTTCTATGAGTCTTGTAAAAAGTTCATTTTTTGATATCTTAATTGTATTTACCCTAATTGAGTCCTTGTTCTCCTTTTCGTTAGATTCTAAGAATCTAGGTAATTTGTCTCCAAACATTTCATTGTATCTCTTTAGATTATCAAAATTGTACCCATATTCTCTTGCTACATCACTTAACTTCATCAAATCAACAAATATATAAAACAGAACTACATTAAAATAACTTATGCTTGAACTCGAGATGAAGGCGAAAATAGATCCATATACACGAGGTAGGATTAATCAGATCTTAAGGATGGCAGAGTTTATTGAAGAAAAAATGGAGGAAGATATATATTTTTCTTCGCCAATAAGGAATTTTAAAGAAACAGACGAAGCATTGAGAGTAAGATATTCCAATGATAAGATTATTTTAACTTATAAAGGTCCAAAATTGGACAAAGTTTCTAAATCAAGGGAGGAATACGAAGCATTTGTTTCGAGGGAAATTGAACAAATACTTCAAAAACTTGGATACAATGAATTATTAAGGGTTAAAAAGAAAAGAAAAGTGTATAAGTATAAAGAATATAAAATTTCAATTGATGAAGTTGAAGACTTGGGAGAGTACCTTGAAGTAGAGTTGAAATCAAATAATCTACAAGATGTTGAAAAAATAGAAAATTTATTTGATTTGCTGTTTTTAGAAAGTGAAAGGAGATCCTATCTTGAGCTATTGCTTTTTAAAAAAAAATAAATTAATATATTTTTAGTCCTTCCTTTGAAAGTATTTTGGTTGCAAGTTCATTGTTATCTACTTTTAGTACCAGTATTTTTTCATTGTTAAGGAAAGCAAAACCAAGAGCATCTTCTATGTTAACATTGTTTTTCCCTAGTATTTTTGCAATCTCTGAAACAGTGCTAGTGTTTATATCGACACCGATAACTTCTTGTATATTTGCAATCATTTCATGTTTTGACAATATTGAAGCTCCTTTTGCTGCATCGTTTACAATGAGTCTAACGATTCCAAAATCACCTGCATCAGCAATTGCAAGTCCGGATATGGATATTTGTTCTTTGGATAGCTCTTCAATTATCTTTGAAAGTCTTTTTGGTTTGTTTTCAATAAATACTGATAACATTCTCAAGCGATTCACCTTTTCTTTTGTTGAATAAAAGGTCCAGTTAGTGTATTTTTTAATACTTTCTCTGAGGGATTCTTTGTAACAAGGCTTACAACAATCATTGCTATCACTGATAAAATAAAGCTGTACATACTAAAATGCATTGGTAGTTTGACTACGTATTGGTGAATAAATCCAAATATGATAGATGTTGCAAAACCTATTCCCATTGAAGCAATTGCTCCCTCTCTTGTAGCTCTCTTCCAGTATAAGCCCGCAAGTAGAGGCATTACAAATGAGGATAGCATTATCCCTATTCCCATCCATATTAGTAGCGCTAATAGTTGAGGTGGCTTGATAGCAAGGTATAGTGTCAGTATAGCTACTACCACAACAGTGATTCTGCTAATGTTGGTAATGGTTTTATCTTCAGCTTTTGGATTTATCAAGTTCTTGTAAATATCCCAACTTACAGAGCTTCCAATTGTAAGCATGAGCCTGTCTGTTGTAGACATTACTGCTGATAAAACAATCACAGCAAACAGAGGCCAGATTAGTGTTGGTAAAGCATAGTTAACTGCGGATATATATGCATAGTCAGGGTATGGAACTGTTAATAGCCCATCTGCAACCATTGCCCTTGTTCCAAATCCTACTATTTTTAGCAAATACATTATAACAACATATATTGCAAATGAAGCAAATGGTGCAAATTTAAAGTATTTATCCTTTTTTACTGCTAGTACGTTGTTAATAATGTGTGGCCCTGAACCAAGTCCCATTGCAAGTAGGAAGAAGAAAGACACTAAGTACAACGGTGTCAAGAATGCATAGCCTGCATAAGGAGGGTGCATCTGTGGGTATGCAAGATTTACAAAATTTGGATCTATAGATGCTATAACAGTGTTTATGTGAGTGAATCCTCCTGCAGCCTTTAGTATAAAAGGAGACACAATAAGAACACCGCCAACTATGAATATTCCTTGAACTAAGTTTACCCACGCAACTGCGTATAATCCTCCTAATACCACATAGAAAAGAACTATTGCAGCAGCAATTATGAGTGCTTGGGTATGGGTAATTCCAAATAGCCATATTAAAACAATACTAATCGCTGTATATTGGCCAACTAGATAAATAGTGCTTGTAACAATTACTGCAAGCCCTGAGAGCATTCTCATGAGTTTAGGACTGTAAAATCTATCGGCAAAATAGTCTTGAACAGTCATGTACCCCATCTTCTCAGATATTTTGTGAAGTTTTGTACCATAGAACAATATACATACTGCAGTAGTTAATGGAACAAATATCTGTTCCCATATACTGGGCCATCCAGCTGTATATCCAAGGCCTGCAACTCCTAAAATACTCATTCCACTAGTTGCGGAAGATACTACAAGTAAAACAAAGAACCAAAATCCCAAACTTCTTCCTGCAACAATGTAATCCTCACTACTTTTTACTTTTTTAGATGCCCATGCACCTACAAGCAATGTTATCAAAAAGTAGAGAACTACTATAGATGTTGTTATGATTGATGCCATTACTTTTCCTCCACCGGTTTGTATTTAAATCCCCAAAACAAAAGCAAAAGGGCAATAACTATTGGTACTAATAACACAACGAAAAAGGTTGTATCTGGTAGACCGTATATCATTTAATTCCTCCTATTCCTCTAAATTCCTTTTATCGATAACTCGCTGTGCCTTACCTTGAGATCTTGGTATAGCACCTTCTTCAACGAGTTTTACATCAGCTTTCACTAGAAGAACGCTTTTTAGATCATCTTCAACTTTATCTTTGAGTTGAATCAAATCTTTCAGATTCCCTGTGAAAAGATCATTTGTGACCTCTATCTCAACTGTTAAGTGATCAAGCGGTCCTTTTCTTTCAACAATTATAGCATAGTGTCCCTTAAAAGCCGAATTTTTCAAAATAACCTCCTCAATCTGACTTGGAAAAATGTTGATACCTCTTATGATAAGCATGTCATCACTTCTTCCATGAAGTCTTTCGATTTTTCTAAAAGGAAGGCCACAGTTACATTTATCCTCATATATTCGTGATATATCTTTAGTTCGGTATCTAAAGAGAGGCATTGCTTCTTTCCATATTGGAGTAAATACTAATTCCCCTCTTTCTCCTTCTCCAAGAGTTTCTCCTGTTTTTGGATCTATAACTTCCATTATGAAATGATCCTCCCAAACATGGAGTCCATCCTTTTCTATACATTCCACGGCAACTCCAGGTCCACAAAGTTCAGAGATCCCATAGTTATCGTAGGCATCGATGTTGAATAATTCTTCAATTCTTTGCCTCATACCTTTTCCCCATGGTTCTGCGCCAAAGACCCCAATCTTTAATTTAAGATCTTTCTTAGGATCTATTTTCATTTCTTCAAGCGCCTCTCCCAAGTATATTGCATAAGAGGGAGTGCTTGTAAAAGATGTTGTACCAAAATCGCGCATTATTTCTATCTGTTTTTTGGTATTACCTGATCCTGTTGGGATAACAGCAATCCCAAGTCTTTCAGCACCATAATGGAAACCAAATCCCCCTGTAAAAAATCCATAGTTATATATAATTTGCATTGAATCCTTTTTCGTTAGGCCAGTAGTAGCCAAAACTCTAGCCATTAAATTTGACCATGTATCCAAATCATTTTTTGTGTAATAAACAACTGTGGATTTTCCCGTAGTTCCAGAAGAAGCATGAAATCTTACTACTTCCTCTATAGGAACCGCCATCAAACCGAAAGGATAGTTATCCCTAAGATCATTTTTTGTAGTAAATGGAAGTTTCTGGAGATCATCCACATTTTTTATGTCGTCAGCTTTTAAGTTGCAGCTTTTTAAAGTATCTTTAAAAAATCGAGAGTTTTTCGAAGCATACTCTACGCAAAATCTTAGTTTCTTGTTCTGATGTTCTATTAATTCTTCTCTGGATTTGAACTCCAAAAAAACACCCCGTCAAAATTTCCTAAGCAAGGAATAAGTTTTCACGAGGGAATTCAATAGCCATAATAATAACAATAAGGTCTATAGAGAGAGCTCTCCAAAAGAACATAAATAGGTTCGAATAAATTCTCCCTCATTGAATCCCCTGTATTGAAAACTTAATAGATATTTATAAGGTTTTCTAATTAATTATTTATTTTTTGAATTTTGTTCTATATTTAAAGCATAAACATCATTACAAAAAAATAAATAAAATACCAAAAATTTTCACATTGACAGTTAAAAAAATTTTGTATGTAAATACTAAATCAATTTCTTCATTAAATAATTAAAATTTATATCAATTAAGTTATTGATCTAATAAGATTCATTGCAAATTTGGAAGAGTATTAACTTCCAACTATGTTCTCTATTTCTTTTAATGCCATTTTTCTTTGCTTTTCTCTGCCGTAATGTAAAAATATCTTCTCAGACGTTTCAAGGATCCTTATTCCAGAATCTAACCAGTTTATTAAATCAGCTGGAAATATCTTTAATCCATATTCTTTTCTAAATTCCTCACTGATTCTATTAGGGGATAACTTTGCTTTTCTTAAGTCAAGTAGTCTTTTTCCAATCTCAATTTTTGGACAGTTGCAATAAGGTGCATTTTTACAATCACATACGAAAAATTCTGTCAAAAGATTAATTAAAACTACTTCCCCGTGCCTAGATAGTTTTTCTTTCCTATTTTGAAAGTATATTTTCTCTAACGTAGTGCCAGAAAAAAGAGAAGATGAATCAATTTTCAAGGTGGCTTGGAGTTTATTAGTCAGGTAAATATTTGGAAAAGGTAAAATTTCAAAAATAATTTCCCTAACATTTTCCCTGTTAAATTTTTTTATATAAACTGCATGAGAGACTTTAAGAAAGTTGGATGAAACAATTCTCCCAAATTTGGTAATGCCAATAACATCTGATTTAATTCCGATAAGGCCCTCCTTCTTTAATGTTTCAAGGAAATTATAGTCAAAAGATGGAGCGAATCCCATCTCAAAAGTTTTTTTAATTTGAATACTGGAAATTTCAGAAAATGTAGAAACAATTGCCAATATTCTTTCTAAAGAAACATCACTATCAAATTGGATATCTACTCTTTCAGATTTATTCTCTAAGAGATAAAAGCAATGTTCTTCTTCTGAAACATCACCGTATTTTTCCTGCGGATCTATTAAAAGATATGCTTTACCTTTATCGTGAAAAGACGGCCTCCCAGCTCTACCAATCATCTGTTGAAATTCAAATATCTTGAGAGGTTCTATTCCCATAGAAAATGTTTCAAATATAACAGCTGAAGCGGGAAAATCCACTCCCGCAGCCAAAGCTGCAGTAGTAATTACTGCATCAATCTTACCTTTCCAAAATTTGTTCTCGATCTCTCTCCTATCCTTAAAAGGGAGTCCCGAGTGGTATGCTACGGCATTTATTCCTCTAGTTTTAAAGTGCTCAGCTAAAGAATGACAATTCTTTCTCGAATTAGAGAAAACAATAACTTGTCCTCTGTGACCTTTCGAGGATATCTCGGAATTTTCCTTTCTTATTATTCTAGATATTGTATGAAGTTTCCCTCCGTGCCCAGAACAGAAAATAACGTGTCTTTCAAGAGGAACAGGTCGCTTATTATAAATTACCAGATCCATGTGGAGTAATTCAGACAGTTCAGTTGGATTGCCAACGGTAGCAGACAGGCCTATAAATTGTGCGTTGGGGTACAAAATATATAGTCTTGATATTAAGCTATCAAGTAATGGCCCTCTTTCTTTATCTTGCAACATGTGGATCTCATCTATTACCACAGTAGAAATATTTTTTATTGTAATACCCGATCTAAATACCTGATCAATTCCTTCATAAGTGCCAATTATTATATCAGAATCAAGAGATCTATTAATATCTTTAGGATTTTCAGTTATTCTAGATATCCCTACCCTTAATGAAACAGAATTTTTAGGATAATTCTCCTTGAAATCCTCATATTTCTGTAATGAAAGTGAAACTAGAGGAGATAAATATAATAATTTATCCCCTTTCTTATATCTTGAAAAAAAAGATAGTTCACCTATCAAAGTTTTGCCAGAAGCAGTTTCACTCATAATAAGAAAATTGTTACCTCTAAATAGTCCTTTGTCTATTGCAATAGACTGAACAGGAGTAAGTTCATTAATACCCCTAGAAGCAAGGCTATCTTTGAATTCAATAGGGATTTCAAGGTCTGAAATTTTATATATTTTACTATCTAACGGGGAAGCATCAATCCGATCATACAATGTTACAGAAGAGTCTTTTGTCGGGTCAAATTTTGGATCAAAAATCATCAATACTCTATCTACATCAGAGTATCTTTTGAGAAGTTTCTCAGCTAATTTTTTATCTTTTATCCCTTTATAGTTCAAATCTTTTGTAATTTCTGATTTAGCGCATAGCTCACATATTGGTTCAGAACGATAGGTATAAGGCGTACCTTTTGTATTAATTCTATTTTCGATTAAACAAAATCTACATAAGGAAATAAATTCAAATTTTGCACCATAAGAGTTAATCATGTTGATAAATAGTGTAAGTGTCTCTTCAGTAAAATGATCTTTGGAAATGAATATTTTATCACTTCTTAATAGTTTAAGTGATTCCTTGGGCATCAATATTATTTCTTTATCATTTTCTATCTTCCTGAATTTTTTTGGAATGAATCGTTCACCATCTTGTAGAAGAATAAGAATATATTTAGTTATGATTTTCTCATTAATAACTTCCAAAATCTCGACTTCATCTTTTTTCTTTTTACTTTTAACTGCAATGAGCATTATAGAAACCTTTTCCACAATATTTATAAAATAACCTTTTTAATTAAATAGAGGGTGTTCCTTTGAAGGTACTTATAGCTGGCAATTTTGATGTTATTCATCCAGGGCATATTCATTTTCTAACAGAAGCATCAAAGTTAGGGGAAGTGATCGTTGTTGTTGCAAGAGATGAAACTATAAAAAAATTCAAGGGACGTGCTCCAATATTTAATGAAAATGAACGCAAGTTGATTTTAGAAAATCTTAAAATGGTTAAGAAGGTAATACTTGGCGATCAAAAAGATTTTTTTACTCCAGTTTTACTTGAAAAGCCGGATATAATTTTTCTAGGGCCTGATCAATATTCTTCGTGGATAGAAGAGCGAATTAGTAAAAGTGGACTTGATACAAAGATAATGAGGCTTGATAGTAGGCTGCCATACAGTTCAAGTGAACTTAAGAGGAGATTTTTAAAGGTATACCCGATAGATTCTACAAAAGGAACTTAATTACAGGTATCAAAAGATTTTATGTTTAAACAGATTCCCCGTATAGAAATAGATGAAATAGTGGATAAAGCATTTAAAAATGCTAAAAAAAAAGCCCTCTCTAGTAAGAAAAACATAAATGAAATCGTCAAAGAAAAAGAATCAATTAGGGTCGCTGTTGCAGGGGAGAATCTAACAGAGTCACTTTTCAAGGTTGTAGATAGGTATCCGTCATTTGATAGATTGCCGCCTTTCACCAGGGAATTAATTGACATTATTGTTGGCATTGATAAATTAAGACACAATTTGGGCGCTGTTTCATTTGCAATTAACACGATTAATTCGATTAAATTAGAATATATTAAAAAAATAAGACGAGCTAAGTCATCACAGGATGCATCATACCTAAGAAAAGAATGTTATGGGCGATACATCTCAGTATTAAAACAAATAGAAAAGAATCTAAAATACTTAAATGATGCAAGAGACAAGTTAAAAAATCTTCCTTCTATCAATCCTGACCTTTATACCGTGGTGATTGCAGGATTTCCAAATGTAGGCAAATCTTCACTCTTAAAAGCTTTAACAAATTCAGAGCCGGAAATTAATTCGTATCCTTTCACAACAAAAGGTATTAATATTTCATCTTTTAAATATAGCAACAGAACAATACAGGTTGTAGATACGCCAGGATTGTTAGATAGGGAACTTAGCTGTAGGAATAATATTGAGCTACAAGCTATATCTGCATTAAAATATCTCGCAAAATTAATATTATTTGTTTTTGACCCAACAGAATCGTGTGGTTATAGTATGCAAAAACAAATGAGCCTATTCAATGAAATATCTGAGCAATTTATAGGCATTCCTTTTATTAAAATATTAAATAAATCAGATTTAAAAGAGTGGGGATTCAAAGAAGATATTGAGGGTATAAAAATTTCCGCAGAAGATGGAGAAAATATCAATTTACTGAAAGAAAAAATTGAAAAGATACTTTTCAATTACTTTGAGGAAGAGGTAGATTATTTTGAAAAAGATTGAAATTGAATCTAAAGGCATAACAGGCTTCTTAAGAAGTTTCAAACAGATTATAGAGAATATTGACAAAGAAGAAGGGATTAAAAAGATAGTATTTGCTGGAAATAAATTTACTTGCACGCCTTTTGTAGAGCTTTTAACTTATGTTATCAGATCTATGAACAAAGAAATTATCTATATTCCTGCAATTAAACTTGAAGAATCATATAAGGTAAAGTTATCCGATGTTGATTGTGATTTTGTTAAAGGGGGCGATCCTTACAATCCCGACTTAGTGATATTAATGGGTGGACTTGCCATGCCTGGTGGCCCAGATATCTCTTCAGTAAAAGTGTTTTTGGATAAGATAGGAAATGATAATAAAAAGATAATTGGTGTTTGTTTTATGAGTATTTTTGAAAATTCAAAATGGACTGATGATATCAATTTTGACTATATGATTGATACCTTTATGGACAGCGCAATATTTAGGGGATAAAATGGAACTCAAAAGTTGTAAGAAACTGTATATGAAGGATACCCATAGAGCTATCCCCCCAGAAGACACATTAAAGATAGTTAAAGAAAAACTTGAGATATGTGGCATCACAAGGATTGCAGATATAACGGATTTAGATCGACTTGGGATCCCTGTTTTTTCGGCTGTGAGGCCTGGTGCAACGCAAGGCTCAGTATCAGTATACAATGGTAAAGGCGTATCCAAAGTTGAAGCAGAAGTTTCAGCCATAATGGAAGGTATTGAGAGGTATTCCTCAGAGGTTAATGAATCATTAATTATAGATTCCTCACAGGCTGAATTAGATGGAAAAGTAAATTATCTCTCCCCTTATGAGTTAGCTTTGCCAGCTCAAGAGATGTACAATGAATATATTAGGATAGGTTGGGTTAAAGGGTATGATCTTATTAAAAAAGAGGAGATCTATGTTCCTGCAAATTCTGTATTTCATCCATACCCATTAAAAAGGGATTATCCCCTCTTTAGAACAAATACAAATGGATTAGCATCGGGCAATACTTTAGAAGAAGCAATATTCCATGGATTATGTGAAGTCATAGAAAGAGACGCATGGTCTCTTGTTGAAATGAAAAGAACTTTTCCAAAAGACCTTGTAATAGAAATAGAAGATCCCTTACTTGAAGATTTTCTTAATAGATTTAAAGAGAGCGAAATAGAAATCGTCTTTAAAGATATAACTTCAGATATAAAACTCCCTACAATTCTTGCAGTAATTGATGATTTAAAATTAAAAGATCCCACCCTCATGGTAATGGGAATGGGAACACATATTGATCCCAAAGTAGCCCTATATCGGGCAATAACTGAAGCTGCGCAATCAAGATTAACTCAAATTCATGGTGCAAGAGAAGATACACAGAAGGCTGAAATGAAAAGGAGAATAGGCTACGATAGAATAAGAAGATTAAACTGGTATTACCTCAATGAATTTGGGGTAAAAACAAAAACTTCAGAGTTTACGGTTAAAGCATCGGATGATATATTAGATGACATAAACATCACCTTAGATATGTTGACTAAAAATGGAATTAATAGGGCAATAGTTGTTGATCTTACAAGAAGTGAACTTGGGATTCCAGTAGTGAGGGTTCTGATTCCACAACTAGAACAATACGGTATTGACAATTCAAGAATTGGATCAAGAGGCAGGATGAAAGAAGTTGATAAAAATTATTATTTATTTGGGCCCAAGCCTCTCACCAAAAGAAGCTAAAAAAATATTATCTTCAAATACGAATAGGAAAGTTACATATGCTCCTCCAATTAAAAGAGGCGATATTCCAAACGCAATTAATGAAGGCTTTAACATAATTGGTATTGTTGATGGTTTTTTCTTTAGGGAAAGTGCAGTTTCGCCAAGAGAAATAATGGAAGCTCTAAAAGATAAAGTTAAGATATACGGAGCTTCAAGTATGGGTGCATTAAGAGCTTCTGAGCTTGATAGATATGGAATGATCGGGATTGGAAAAATATATCATTTGTATCGAGACGGAACTTTAAATTCTGATGATGAAGTTGCATTATCATTTGAGAGTGAAGGATATACTCCACTGTCAGAGCCGCTTATTAATATCCGAGAAACAATAAAAAAGGCATTTGAAAATAATGTACTTAATAAAGAAGAATATGAAGTAGTATTTAAATCAGCTAAAAATTTGTATTTTCCAGAAAGAAGATGGGAAAAAATTATTCAAAATTCGGAAAATATACTAAATAGATCCCTTTCTAATTTAACTGAGTTTGTTAAAAGCAACAGGGTTGACATCAAGAGAGAAGATGCCATACTTCTTCTAAAAAGGATTAATGAAGATTCGAAATAGTTATAAGTTTCAACTTTTAGGAGCAGTCATGAGAACAAATAAAGAGCTCTTTGAAGAATCTAAAAAATATCTTTGCGGAGGAGTCAATAGTCCTGTTAGAGCCATAAAACCCTACCCTTTTTTTACAGAAAGGGCAAAAGGAGCAATGATATTGGATGTTGAAGGAAAAAGTTACATCGATTACTGTTTAAGTTATGGTCCAATGATGTTAGGACACAAAAATCCAGAAATTATTGATTCGGTAAAACATCAACTTGAAAAAGGAACTTTATTTGGCACCCCTACTGAAAATGAAATTATCTTTGCAAAAAGATTGTCCCAAGTTGTACCAAATGTAGAAAAAATAAGATGTGTTAGCACTGGTACTGAAGCTACTATGAGCGCTGTAAGGCTTGCAAGAGGGATAACTGGAAGACAAAAGATAGTAAAATTTGATGGCGGGTTTCATGGGGCTCATGATACAGTATTGGTAAAAGCTGGATCAGGTGTAGTAACTACCACAATCCCTGGTTCAAAAGGCATTCCAGAGGCGTCTATAAAAAACACCGTTTCTGTAAATTTTAACGACATAGAAGCATTGTCTTCTGTTATTGAAAAGAGGGATGTGGCGGGAATTATATTAGAGCCAATAATGGCGAATATTGGTTGTATCCTGCCAGAGAAGGGGTATCTAAAAGAAGTAAAAAGAATTGCAAAGCAAAACGAAACATTATTAATTATGGACGAAGTTATTACTGGATTTAGAGTAAGCCTTGGGGGAGCACAAGAATATTTCAAGGTAAATGGGGATATAATTACAATGGGGAAAATAATAGGTGGAGGATTTCCATTGGCAGCATTTGGAGGAAAACGAAAAATAATGAATGAAATATCTCCTGAAGGCCAAGTTTATAATGCGGGCACATTTAATGGAAATCCCGTTTCCATAGCTGCAGGATTAAAAACTTTAGATATTCTTGAAAGAAAAGATACGTACTTGGGAATAAAAAAAATGACTGAAAAGATTATGGACGGTATTTACGATAAGACTTCAAAAATGAAAGCCGCACTATATGGCGCCCCAGGAATGTTTTGCTTATACTTTGGAGTAAATGAAGTTAAAAACTATGATGACGCTAAAAAATCAGACACTGAAATGTTTAAAAAGTTTCATAAGGAGTTATTAAAAAGAGGTGTTTTTTTACCTCCTTCACAATTTGAATGTAACTTTTTATCTATAAATCATGATGAGGAAATAATAGATAAAACTATAGATATCATTGCCTCTGCGTTAAATTCAATTAAAAGATGAGATTAAAATGAAGCTTATTTGTGGAACAAGGGGATCGAGATTAGCCGTAACTCAAACTGATGAGGCCATTAATACTTTATGTAAAAAAAATGAAATAGAAGTAGAAAAAAAAATAATAAAAACTAAAGGTGACCAAATTACCAATCTTCCCTTACATAAGATAGGGGATAAAGGCCTATTTATAAAAGAGATAGATGATGCGCTTATCAATAATCAGATTGATTTTGCTATCCATTCTTTAAAGGATTATCCTACAGAAGTCCTACCGGAGCTTGAAATCTGTGCAATAACAAAAAGAATGCCGCCTTATGATGCCATTGTCAGCCTTGAAAAATCAATAGAAGATCTCCCCGAAGGAGCCTCAGTCGGTACATCCTCTCTTAGAAGAAAATCAGAAATATTTAGGATTAGACCAGACCTAAATCTTAAGGACATAAGGGGAAACCTAGATACAAGGATACGAAAACTAAAAGAAGGCCATTATGATGCAATAATAATTGCAGAAGCAGGATTTAGAAGAGTATATGGGGAAATAAGTCAAATTGAAGGTTATAATTTTTCTAGAATAAGCCCGGACATAATTATCCCGTCTCCAGGCCAGGGCGCTTTGGCTGTAGTATGCAGAAAAGAAGATTATAAATTAAAGGAAATATTAAAGAGTATTAACGATGAAAAAACTAGAGTTGAGACAACGATGGAAAGACAATTCATGATTGATGTGGGGGGAGGGTGTAATCTGCCCGTAGGTGCACTTTCATTTATCGTTGAAGAGGAGATAGAACTCAAAGCATTTGTGGGTAATTCAGATGGGACAAAATCTATTAGAGGCGAAATAAAAGGAAAAAAAGAAGATTATATAGAGTTAGCTAAAGAGCTTGCTAAAAAAATGAATATTGGAACGTGATCCTTTGGTTGTATATATAGTAGGGGCAGGCCCAGGTGATCCTAAATTAATTACTATTAAGGCCGATGAACTAGTCAGAAAAGCAGATGTTATATTATATGACAAGCTTATAAGTAAAGATCTACTTTCGCATTCAAAAAAAGATTGTATTAAAGTATATGTGGGAAAGAAGTCAGAAGGTTCAAGTCAATTACAAGATGAAATAAATGAAGAGCTATACAAATACGGAAAAATGTATGATGTCGTTGTTAGACTAAAAGGCGGGGATCCATATATTTTTGGAAGAGGTGCAGAAGAAGCAATGTACCTCTACGAAAGAAACATACCATTTGAGATCATTCCCGGCATTTCATCTACAGTGTCCTGTCCTATGTATGCGGGTATCCCTCTTTCGTATAGAGAATCAAATTCATCCTTTGCCTTTTTAACGGGTCATGAGGCAGAAAATAAGTCATTTAGCATCAACTGGGAAAAACTCCCTGACACATTAGTTATTGTAATGGGTGTAAAAAATAGAGATCAAATAGCTAAAAATTTAATTAATGCTGGGTTTGATTCAAAAACGCCTGTTGCCATAATTAAAAACGGAACAACGTTACTACAAGAGACCACAATTTGTGATTTAGAAAGTCTGGGGGCAACTCCAGCCGAACCCCCTTCTGTGATATTTGTAGGAAAAAATGTTTTGTTGAGGGATAAGCTCGATTTTTTTCAGAAAAAGTTATCTTTAATTAAAAATAAAGATATATTTATTTCAAGAGAGAGTGGAGACGAATTAGAGATTATGAAAAAAAATGGGGCCAATATATATGCATACTCACTTATTGAAATAGTCAATATTGATTTTAAGACACCTAATTTGTCTGACTACGATGTTATAGTTCTTACAAGTGCAACAGGTGTTGATAGACTTAAGGGCATCAGTTTGCCTAAAGATAAAGAGTATTACACTATCGGTCCAAAAACTGAAGAAAAGTTAATTGAAAAGGGCATATACCCTAGAATACCTGAAAAATATAATTCAAAAGAGCTTACAAAATTTATGATATCTGAATTCAAAGATAGGAAAAAAATTTTGACTCTAAGATCTCAGGAAGCTCTTGGGTATTTAGAGGAGAAATTAAGCGAATTTCATGATGTCACAAGAGTCAATACGTATAAATTGAAACTGAAGGATGAAGTTCCAGAGAAAACAGAGTTTGACATTGCGTTCATTACAAGCTCTTCAAATGCAAAAGCATTTAAAAAAATGGGAATTAACGCGGAAATAGTTGTGTCAATAGGTCCTGAAACAAGTAATGAATTAAGAAAAAATGGAATTAATCCTTTAATTGAAGCAGATAATCATACCCTTTCGGGGATGCTTGAATCTTTACTAGATTATCTTTTTAGAGGCGGTAATTTTGGCAAAAATAAAGGATCCTGAAAATATAGGGATAGTTGCTGTATTTTCTGCACTTGCATTTGTTGCAACTAGATTCATACAGATCCCAATTCTTCAAACAGGGGGGTATCTTAATTTTGGAGAAGCTATAATATATATTGCAGCTATATTTTTCGGACCTTTCGTTGGAGGGCTTGTTGGTGCTATAGGGCCAGCTCTAGCGGATATTACGTCCCCATATGCAGCCTTTGCACCTTTTACGTTATTAATAAAAGGTATTGAAGGATTTATTGTTGGTAAAATATCTTCAACTAATCAAAAAAATATGAATAAACTGTTAGGTATATTGATTGGTGGAAGTGTAATGATCATTGGGTATTATGCTGTGGAAATATTTGTATTTTTAATACCCACACCAATTGCTCTTATAGAAGTTCCATTCAATATATTGCAAGTTATAGTTGGCGGAACGATAGCTATGATTGCTACTAAAACATTAAAAAACAGCATAGAAGAAATAATGCATAGGTAGTATGAAAGATAAATCAAGATATCTTAGAGATTTAAGAAAAATGATCCAGGATGGAGAAGTAGATCTTAGGATAATTGATACATTAAACATTCTAAATTCTAAAGAAGACTATTATACAACTTCAAGTTGTGCCGGAAGAATAATTCTTATTGAGCTTGAAGAGATAGGGGGAAAAAAGAGCTCTAACTTTATTTTCAAAAGTCATGAGAAAGTTGACTATAAAGATATTTGGAAAATTATTAATGATTATACTGGAACAAAAATGATTTTTCTGATAGTAAATTCTTCCATTATTCACGTAGTATGTAAAGATCTAGAATCTGCTAAAAAACTAATCAATATTTCAAAAGAGTCAGGATTTAAATACTCTTCAATATTTTCATTAAGTGACAAAATAATTGTCGAGATACGATCAACGGAAAAAATGGATATACCTCTTGTGAAAAACGGTATAGTCTATCCTAGTGAAGACTATTTGGTAATAATGATTGATATAGCAAATCAATTACTTGAACGAATCAAAAAGAAGATAGAAAAGTTAAATGAGAATTTAAGAAATATTAAATAAAATAAAATATATTTTATTTTTTAGTTGCTTTTTTCTTTTTTGGTATATCATAGCTCAGGTCTTTTAGTTTGTCTGTTTTTACAATAGCTTTGACTTTCTCAAGAGCTGAAATCAATGATTCGTCACTCTTCATTCGATATACGACAACTCCAAGCTGCTCATAGCTTTTGACTACGTCTTCATTGTAGACTGGAATATCTATTTTAATTGGTTCATCTGTTGGATTTCCAACAATTAAGTCCCTATACCCAAGCTTTGCAACATTCTCTACAATATATCCGCCCATATTCTGGACATCTTTGGGGAAAAGTATGAACTTAGCCATTTAAATCACCATTATAAGTGACACTACCATTGCAAGAAATCCAATGGCAGTGAAGCCCATTGAAACTGGATATACTTGCTTGAAGGTAAATATAGGTGAGAATGCAGATACTACAGAGAATAATACCGGCATTATCAAGCATAGGGCACAGTGTACAATAAGTAGTGGTAAATTTAGTGTTGGTGGGAGCCCTATAAATATTGTTATGAAAACACTTGATAATACGAAAAGTATTGCTTCCCTCATTAAATAATATCCCCCTCTTGCCCAAGATGCGTACTCTAAAGAAGGTCCTTCGATTACATCAGACTTAGCTTTTTCAATACTAAAAGGGTATTCGTTTAACATCATTAGGTAGCCTATGAAATAAACAAATGCCGCCAATATTCCTGGAAGGGTAAACAATATTGGTTTTAATGCAAAAATCTTTTCAAGATATAGTAAATCAATCATTCCTCCTGGAAAGATTAGTGTACTATCAAATCCTTGGTAGGCAACTATATCTGAGAAATTAATGGACTTAGCAAGTATTACTGGAACAAACATTGCAACATACATGGGAAATGACCCAATTGTAATCATCTTAAATGCTCTTAATACACTCTGTTGTTCAAAGAATCTGCGGTACTCCCCTTTCATGACTGCACCTTTTACCTGATCTGCATATGGCATTGAAACTGACAAGATAGATCTGGAAAAGCTACCCATAGCCATAAACAAGAACTCTATTACTTTTAGTAAACCAACAACTGCGACAACAGTTCCTAGCGTATTTACTACCCACCATTCAGGGGTTGTAAACAAGACTGCAAAGAACATAACAAATACCCCAATTATAGGTAAACTGTGGAATAAACGTGGCATTGGGGAGTTAGGCTGGATTTTTTCCTTATATATAAACTTAAGAACTGCCCAAAATCCTGGTGTTAATAGGGGCGGCCCTATTCTTTGCTGTATCCTAGCCTGAACTTTTCTTTCAAGCCCGGGTATTATAAATCCAGTAATCAAAGCTGCAAATGGGATAAGCAGAGTTGCAATTATAAATTCAATCATTATAGCCCCCTCCTAATTAAACTCTTTACCTCTTCCTCGGTAAATACTCTCTCCTTTCCATTTTCGACAACTATGGCCCTGTTTGTACAAGCCAGACATGGGTCACAGCTTGCCATTGTAAGCATACCGTCAGTTAATTGATCCCCTATGCAAGCAATTTCCATTGAAGCCATAGCGGTAAGAGTAGGAGTTCTGTTTTGGTAATTCCTTATTCTACCAGTTTCATCTAGAGCTAAAGAGTCGTAAATTTCTCCTCTTGGAGCCTCAATGTAAGAAGTAGAAAATCTCATTTCCTTAAGTTCAAAACTTCTATCAGATATTGGGCCTGAAGGTAAGGATTCTAAAGCTTGTTTAATTATTTTAACTGATTCTATACATTCAAGAGCTCTTGCAACTACTCTGTCTTTATTATCTCCATCATCAAGCACAATGACATTGAAGTCAAAAGTTTTGTATTCTTTCATTTTTTTTCTAAGATCAATATTAATGCCGCTTGCTCTTCCTGTTGGGCCAGGCGTAGCATATTTAATGGCCTCTTCCTTAGTAAGAACGCCTGTGCCTTTTACTCTTGACATAATCAAAGAATCGTTAATTACTCTATTTGCATAGTCCCCTATTTTTACATCCAATTTGGACAATCTGTTATGTAGTTCAGACATTCTAAAATCATCAATGTCGCATCTTGGTCTGATTCCACCTATAATTGGAACTGCATAATGAACCCTATTCCCAGATATGATGTATAAAAGATCCATTACATCTTCTCTTAAAGTAAAGGCCCTCATGCACATTGTTTCATGACCTAATACTTCCATTGCATGTGCTAAAAAGATTAAGTGGCTATGAAGTCTTTCAAGTTCAGCCATTATTACTCTTATATAGTCTGCCCGTTCTGGAACCTTAATCCTTAGGCCTCTTTCAACAGCTCTAGTGCCGTTCCAAAGATGTATGTGCGAACATATACCGCAAATTCTTTCGGTGATAATGAGGCCTTTTTCAACTGGCATTCCTTCCATAATCCTTTCTATACCTTTATGGTAAGGGTCAAGAGTAAGTTCACAGTCAACAATTAATTCATCATCTACGAAAAATCTTGCACGATATGGCTCGAGCATTGCTGGGTGTAAAAGCCCTACTGGAACTTCTACCTCTGCCTTTTCCTTTCTTTCATTTTCTCCCACTCTTATCACCTCTCCAATAGTAAAGGTATGCCTGCTGCAATACCTGCAATAATGTCTTCGGGCCTTGCTGGACATCCTGGTATATAAGCATCAACAGGAATTACTTCGTCAACTCTACAAAGTACCTCATCGCTGTCCCCAAGTTCTCCTCCAAAGTCTTTGAATATACCACATCTTACTCCACAAGAGCCAACTGCAGCAACTATTTTTGGTTCGGGTATTGCCTCATAAATCTTTTTTAAAGGTTCTATTGTTCTTCTTAAAACTGGACCGGTCACAGCTAACACGTCAGCTTCTCTTGGATTCCAAGTTAGAATAACTTTATATTGTTCAAGATCGTATCTTGGTGACCATGCAGCATTTGCGACCTCGATATCGCATCCATTGCATCCACCTGTGTAAAACAACATGACATGTATTGCATTTTTTCTTGAAATTTTCTTAAACATTTTTACACCTCTTCAAAATATTTTGAGGAATCCTTAGCCATTATTTCTATGATTTCCTTAATTTTAGCTTCATTGAGTTTTACAGGCTCCTGAAGTAATTTGGAAGGATCAACTTTAAACTCTCCAACTTCCCTTGGATGTATTGCTCCTGGTTTTCCATAGAATGCGTAAATGGGGCAGTTATCATGGCACCAAAAACAGTATAGACACTTTAAAGGATCATATTTTGGAGTTTGTGTTTTTACATATCCTTTAACAATTTCAATCGGCTTTTCTAATGGAATCATTTCAATTGCTTCAACTGGACAAATATTTGCACATCCTCCGCATCCTATGCATGATTCATCATTAACGGCTTTGGGATAGATCACTTTGCCTTGAACTATTGAATTTTTAATTTCTTTGCTTGTTACCCTATCCGCTGCAAAAAGTATTCTAAGGATATTTACATACATACCCTTAATGAATATCAAAAAAATGCTTTTCATTATTTAGACCTCCCGTTAATAGTTCTGTCCTCAAAGTCTGTCTGTACATTAATTGCATAGGCTGGACAAATGTTGTCACAAGCACCACATCTAATACATTTGTCCATATCAAAGACAAGTTTTTTTGATTTGACAGATATGGCTTTAGTTGGACAAATCTTAACGCATTGTTCACACATTATGCATAGATCATCATTGTAAGTTAAAGTTCCACCTTTAATTTCCTTATGGTCTCTTGTTTTTCTTGGAAGACATTTAACAGGACAATATGCACCACATGTTTCACACATTACACAATTTTCAAGATTTACTTTAAATCCATTTAAGTCAACTTCAATGCACTTAGTTGGACATACTTCTTTACAAATGCCACATTGTATGCAACCGTCATGTTCTCCTTGCCATTCTCTATGATTTAATGTAATAGCATCTTTTTTACATGCTGTTGTGCATATACCACATACAATGCAGTGGCCAGTAAACATCTTTTCTCTTTCGCTTCTCTTAATTTTTGTTGGACAAGCTTTAACGCATAAATCACAATTAATACATTTTACAGAATCAAATCTTATTCTTCCATCTTCCCATTTCAAAGCGTCGGTGGGGCATGCTTCTACACACAATCCACATTGATTACAATAATAGAGTTTTCTCTTTGAGTCGCCTTTAATTATTTTGGGCCTATGATTTTCGATAATAATAGCATTATTAATACATTCTCTAACACAAGTATAACAAGAAACACATTTGCCGTAATCAATGAAGGAATTTTTAATTGCGCCTACTGGACATACATCCATACATACGTCACAGTGCGTACATACCCCAGGTGTTGCTTCATATTTAATAGCGTTAGCAGGACAATAGTAAGTGCATCTACCACATTTATCGCATCTCTTTTCATCTATGGCTATGCTCAAGAGTTTTGCTTTACCCTTTGTCTGGACGGGTCCGCCATCCCTCTCTTTTTTTTGCTTTGGCATTATTTCTTCACCTCTTCAATAGTCATTGTCTCAAGATTAAATCTAAGTTTTCCTTCGACATTGATTCTGGCGCCTTTAGGACAAGCATCTCTACAAACATTGCACATTGCACATAGTCCTTCGGGAACTTTTTTGTCTTTATATTTGACCATTTTTATAACATTTACCGGACAGTTCTTTTCACAAATTGCACAGCCAATGCACTTCTCTTTGTCAACTATATATCCCCCATACCTATTTTTAAATATGGCATCTACGGGGCATACTTCCATGCATTTGCCACACGTCACGCAACTGAAGGCTTTATTGTTAATTATTCTGATACTTTTAGTTGGACACACAGCTACACATGCTTTGCTTAGATCACATTTATCAGTAGTAATGTACATTTTATTGCCTCCTTATCAGCATCATTATAAATAGACCAATTATCGTTGAGATAAAAGCTTCAGAGATTCTTATTACATGGTCAAATAGTGTCCATTGGTATTCAGGATATGTACCTAGTGCCATAGCAATCAAAAGTCCAGATATGAACACTAAAGGATATTTTGCCCTATTGATATCTTCTGATTGAATTTTGGATCCAATTATTAGACCATAAATAATTCCAAATAAAATTGGTCCCCACTGATTAGCAAGTCCAAGTGCTACCGCTTCGCTACTCATCTTTCTTCGCCTCCATAAGGAACATAGCTATTAAAGATAAACCTGCCAGGACATTGAATCCTACTCCTATGTTAAGATATGGTATTACTCCTGGATGTGTTGGGTCGGGATAATCTAAAATATTGTCCCATCCAAATGCTCCGACATTTATAATTTGGTATGGGTCGACACCGGTATTATAGAGGTAGTATCCAGTCCCATGATAATATGCTGAGAAAACTAAGCCAACAACACCAGTTAAAAGGAATATAAGTGCCCCAATTGTTGAAAGATTAACAAGGAACTTATGTGTAAATCTTAATGGTGTTTTCTTAAGGCCATAGATTACAACGCTTAAAAAGTATCCTGTGGCAATTACTGAACCACCGGGGAAACCTCCTCCAGGAGTAATGTGTCCCCCAAGGATGACTGTTACTCCAAAAGCCACTAATAGCATTGACATTGGAAAAGATAATAACTTTTGGATTATTGTAGATTTTTCAGTCATTTGAGGAGTTTCTTTTTTCTTGTATCCTTTTAGCGATCCCCATCCGAATACCATTGTAGTTGTAATTACGGCGGTAATCAAGATGAATGTTTCTCCCAATGTATCATATCCTCTAAAATCAAAAAGGATTACTGTAATTATATTTGGCGCAATGTTACCGCTATAAAGATTATACAGATGACTCATTCCGGGAATTATTGAGTTGCTAAATATGTACATTGTTCTTAGTATTAGGAAGGAAAACAAAAATAATGCCACTCCCATAATGATATTTCTTCCTTGTTCAAATTCACTAGTTTTCATTTAAATCAACACCCCTGATCCTGCAAAGAAGACAATTAATATAGTAACTATACTTATGGCTACATAAAAACTTGTTAAGTTGATGGAATCTGTGTTCTCTTTTTCTACCCTAAATACCGATGGAACTGTGAATAATATTGCTGCTAGGATAAGTATAGACCCTAATGCAAAAAGTATGGAGTTTGCAGTGCGTAATACTAGGATTCCTGCAATCAAGAAAAAGGATATCATTAGGAACTCCGAAGTAAATCCACTGCCAACACCAACACCCTTTCCTTTGTGTATCATTCTATCGTGGAAAATTTCGTAGATTTTATCTAACATTTATCACACCCCCAGAGCCACAATTACATTGTATATTGGATCATAAATTACATGTGGAAAGAGTCCTATAAATAAACACATGGCTATCAAAACAACAATGATGGTCTTATACATTGTTCCTTTGAATTTTGGATCTATCTCGGCAGTTGAACCTGGCCTCATAAATATTAAGTAGAATGCCTTGATTATAGCTACAAAAGTTGCCACACTTAATAAAATTACAAGAACGCCTAATTCGGCGTATCCAGCTTGCACGGCAGATTGAATGATCCTTAATTCGCTCTGATAGGAATTAAATGGAGGAACACCTGATATGGCTAAAGTAGCCAAGAACATTACCAATCCGACTAAGGGTATTTTTTGAAGTGCATCTCCTATCTTATCCACTTTTGTTGTTTTGTAGGCTTCAAATATAAAACCAGCAACAAAAAACAGAATTGCCATACTCAATACATCGTTAATCGCATGGAAGATACCTGCAGAAATACTAAAGCTTGTTCCCAAACCAATACCCATTGCAACAAGACCTGCTTGCCCTACTGCAACAAATGAAAGGAGCTTTCTAAGATCAGTCTGTTGTAGGGCCATTACTGAGCCTACAACTACAGTAAATATCGCAAATCCCAACATAACTGATTTTAATAGTGAGTATCCTGAAAAAATTCTGAGTAGTGCAATTGACATTGCTACGAGTACCACTTTAGATTGTAGTTGTAATAGTGCTGCTACTTCTGGCATAGCATTTTCGTACATATTGGATTTAACTACATGGAATGGGAATAATCCGGATTCATACAACCACCCTATTGTAATGAGGGAGATTGCTGTTAAGGCTATAGGTTGAAGGGCCCCTCCTGCCTTTATTGCGTTTGACAAGTCAGTCATATTTAATAATCCATAGACCCCCAGTAGTAAAGCTATTCCAAGGAGTATGGATCCTCCTGAAATGCTGCCAAATATCATATATTTAAATGCTGCTTTGTGTGATTTTGTTTCTCTAACTGCTATAACTAGGGCAGCTTGGGCTACAGTCAAGACTTCTATAAAAACAAAGAAGTTAAAGAAGTCATCTGCAAGTATAATGGCACTTACTGAGGCCAAGCTTATGAAAATCATTGCAATATAAACTCCTGAAATAAGTTTTTTATTTAGTGACAAGAATATAACGAATACAGTCATGATTGTCAACAAAACAAGGAGTATTTTCTGTAATGGCCCATATGCGTATACTATACCCATGTAAACATCAGGTATTAGTAATTTTGACATTTCGGGAAAACTTTCAGTACGTATATGCCCGCTAAAGAGATGTACTCCATATAATGTCAATATGGGAATTACAACAGCAACTATTGAAGAAATTATAGCTATCGTTTTTACTGATCTGTCTTTTTTATGCAAAAAGTTAACTAGTATCGCCGCAATCAAAGGGAATACTACCATTAAGGGAATTAAAGTGCTGTTAAACATTTAGTCCTCCTCCATTGCTTCAAAAATTTTCTGTACACTAAGTGTTTGATATTTGTGATACAAAACAACTGATAGTGCAAGCATAACGGAAAGTGTTGATGCACCAATAACGATGTTTGTTAAAACTAGCGCAAATGGTAAAGGGTATGAAGCTAATTCTGCAAATTCATTGAAAGCTAAGAAATGTGAAAAAGTGGAGGGTATAGCACTGGCATGGAAGTGTGGGGTTACTTCCGGAATTAATCCACCTGGTTTATAACCGATCCCTATTAGAACTAGATTAACTCCATCACCGACAAAATTGGCACCAATAACTTTCTTTAGAAGATTATCCATCATTATAATTGCCCAAAAACCAGCCACTATAAGAACGCCGGCTGTAAGAAATGCACCAGTTTGAAATGGTTCCATTATTCATCCCTCCCTTTTGTTGTTTTATATAGCGTAACTATGAATAATCCTGGTATTAATGCGGAACCAAGAATTGCTTGTGTCGCTGCGACATCAGTTGCAAGTAGAAAATGATATATCGCAGCAAGTGAAAAACTTTCAAATCCAAGAATAACTATACTTTTGTAAAGATTTTCTTGAACAATAGCCATTATCGCAGATAATGCCACTACAAACAACAAAATATAATCAAACATCGGATTCTGCCTCCTTAATATCAGCCCAAGAGATCGAGTGCACAGCAAATGGCATCATAAAGAAATGAGCTAAAGCTGCCAAAATGGCAACTGGATTGCCTAAAAATAGAATAACTAACATGCAAACGACGTCCATTACACCTAATATCTGAAGTCTTGCAAAAACTATATTCTTCCTTTGTCCAAATCTAAAAAGACCCAATCCAACTGCTATTAATGCTAAACCAGATAGCAAATAAAAGTAAGGAAGTATTATTTCTGTATATGAAAAAACGTTCATTCAGCTACCCCTCCTCTCAAAAATCTTGCCATAATCAATGTTCCAATGGGGCCAAGTAATAGAAGATAGATTGCTATGTCAGAAAAATAAGGTATCCCATATAACTTTCCAACAACCATAAATCCGGTTGCAACACCTATTTCTGCAGCACCTGCACCGGCTAAAGAGTTAGATACGCCTCTAAAAGTTGTAATTCTTAATCCTGCCATGACGGATACCGCTAAACCAATAATCAAAACATAAACGTAGTAATCTTCAAGATGTAACAAATGGCCAATTACAAAAACAAATATGACAGTTAAATATAATAGATAGTTATTATTCATTTAATCCTCCACCATCTTCTTTATCCATCCCTCAAATGGGATAACATCTTTTTGGCTTCTTGGTGATATCACAGCAACAAGTAATTTCTGCTTTTCTGGAAAAACATCAATTGTAAGTGTTCCAGGTGTTAATGTAATACTATTGGCAAGAATTGCCATAGATACAGGCCTCTTAAGAACGGTATCAATTTCCATGACTTGTGGATCAATTTTACCGTTAATACATTGAATGACAACGTCTCGTGCAGAAACAATAATATAATATACTAACCCTATAAAATAGACAATTCCCCACAATGGTCTCATAGCTTTGCTCATTTTATACACCTTTAGGAATTTGAGTAAAAGGTTTATTTATAGTTTATAAATGTTTCGTCAATCGCTAATTAACGAAAAAGAATTCTAGTACTCCGGGCTATTGCTCAACGAAATTGATAAAAACCTTTAAATATAGTATAAAAAACGTGTTTTAATTAAAGGAAGATGAGTCTCTTGGAAATGGAAAAAAAGTGGCAGAATAAATGGGAAGAAGCTAAAATTTTTTATTCTGACCCGAAAAAAATGAAAAAATTTTTTGTAAATTTTCCTTATCCCTATGTTAATGGTTTCATGCATTTAGGGCATTCTTTTTCCCTAATGAGGGCTGAAATTTTTGCCAGATACAAAAGAATGCGTGGTTACAATACTGTCTTTCCTTTTGGATTCCACGCTACTGGAACTCCAATAGTTGCCGCAGCTGAAAGAGTAAAAGACGGTGAAAAATCTCAAATTGAAATTTTAGAGAAGATGGATGTTCCAAAGGAATTGATTCCTAAATTTTCAGAACCTGAATTTTGGGTCAAGTATTTTCCCCATGAATCAATAGAAGATCTAAAGCTTTTGGGACTATGTGTCGATTGGAGAAGAAGCTTCATTACAACTTCCCTTAATCCATTTTATGATAAATTTATCAGATGGCAATTCAATAAATTAAAAGAAAAAAATTTTGTTGTTAAAGGAGAACACCCTGTAACTTGGTGTCCAAAATGCAACAATCCTATTGGAGATCATGCCCGGCTTGAAGGAGAAGGTATTACTCCAGAAGAAATTATATTACTTAAGTTCAAGTTTAATGACAAGATTTTACCTGCGGCAACATACAGGGTTGAAACTGTTTTTGGAGTTACTAATATGTGGATAAATCCAGAGGCCAAATATGTAGAGGCAGAAGTCGATGGTGAAATTTGGATTGTATCCCCAATTGCAGCTGATAAACTAGCTAATCAAAAACACGACATCAAAATAATTAGAGAACTAGATCCTAACGATTTAATTGGGAGAACATGCGAAAATCCGCTAACGGAAAACAAAATCCCCATCCTGCCCGCTACATTCGTTTCTCCTGAAATTGGTACCGGTATTGTCATGTCCGTTCCCTCTCATGCGCCATATGATTATATAGCTCTTAAAGATATACAATCAAATCCACTAAAATATGGCGTTTCTGAAACTATTGTAAAAAATATCACCCCCATCCCATTAATTATTGTTGAAGATTTTGGTAAGAATCCAGCGATAGAAATCTCTGAAAAAATGGAGATATCCTCTCAAGAAGATGTAGATAAGCTTGAAGAAGCAACAAACATCATTTATAAGAAGGAATTTCATCAGGGAGTGTTGAATGAGAAAACAGGAAAATATGAAGGGGTCAAGGTCTCAGATGTCAAAAAAATCATAGTTAATGACTTCATTAATAGTGGCGTTGCTACCCTATTTTATGAGTTGCCTGGAAAAGTTACCTGTAGATGTCTTTCAAAGGGCGTAGTAAGGATTGTGTCTGATCAATGGTTCTTGGCATATGGAAATTCAGAATGGAAAGATTTAGCTAAAAAGTGTCTTGGTCAGATGAACATTTATCCTGAGAAGGCCAGAAAACAGTTTGAGTATGTTCTTGATTGGTTAAAAGATTGGGCGTGCACAAGAGAGTTCGGGCTTGGGACAAAACTCCCTTGGGATGAGAAATGGGTAATAGAATCACTTTCAGACTCTACTATTTACATGGCATATTATACTTTGGCAAAGTATTTCGAAGATCCTTCTTACAATATTGATCCAAAAAAACTTGATGATTATTTCTTTGATTATATTTATTTAGATAGTGGCACTAAGGAAGAAGTCTCTGCCAAAAGTGGATTATCTAATGAACTAATATCTGAGATGAAAGAAGAGTTTGAGTATTGGTATCCTTTTGAATTTAGGAATAGTGGAAAAGATTTAATCCAAAATCATCTTTCTTTCTGTATATTCAATCATGCTGCAATATTTCCTGAAAAATTTTGGCCTAAAGGTTTTGGAGTAAATGGTTGGGTACTTGTAGATGGAGAAAAGATGAGTAAATCAAAAGGTAACTTTTACACCATAAGGCAGATTGTAGGGATGTATGGTGCAGACGCGGCAAGGATCACCCTTATGAATGGCGGAGAAGGTCTTGATGACCCCAACTGGGATAGCGAATTTGCCAGGACTATTACTGACAAATTAAAAAATTGGCATGATTTTTGTATTGAAAATTACGGGAAAGGTAGAACTGAAAAACTATATATTGATAGGTGGTTTCTGTCCGTTTTAAATAAAACAGTAAAAGAAACTACCGAAGCCATGGAAGAAACAAATTTTAGAACCGCCCTCTCAAAAGGATTCTTTGATCTTCAGCGGGACATTAAATGGTACTTAAAAAGATGCCTTAATTCACCAAATAAAGAAGTAATTTCTGAGGTCATAAAAGTTCAAACTTTAATATTGGCCCCATTTACGCCACATATATGCGAAGAAATATGGGAAAAAATCGGATTTAAATCTTTTATTTCAAATTCCACATGGCCTGAATATAGGGAAGACATGATAGATGAAATTTCGGAAGAGAGTGAGTATTATATTGAAGATGTTGTAGATGATATCAGAGAAATAATTAATATTCTGTCAAGAGACGAGCATAAGGCTTTAGAAAAAATTGAGATATTCACCGCAGAAGATTGGAAATGGGAGCTTATTGAATTAATTAAGAATAAAGGGAATATAGGAGAAGCCACTAAAGCAGCAATGTCAAAAGAAGAATTCAGAAAGAATGCAAAGGACGTTAATCTGATTATCCAAAAATGTTTTAAGAATAGATACTTCCCAGAAAGATTTAATGAAAAAGACGTACTTAATGAAGCAAAACTTTTTCTAAGTGAAGAATTCAAGACAGAAGTTACCATAGATCCATTAGAGGATCCAGGAAATGACAGGAAAAAATCTCTCCCAAGAAAACCTGGAATACACGTCTATTTTATGTAATTTATTGGAGAAATCGTTTTAAATTGATTTACCCTTCATCATTAGTAGGAAGTAATGGTATGTTAGGGTCTTTAATACAGCTTATAATTTTATTCTTCGTTGTTATTGATCCTTTAGCCAGTTTCTTTGTTTTTTACGCTACTTCTTCAAAAATGGCCCCTAAGGAAAGGCATAAAACAGGCCTTCTTGCAATATTGATTGCAGTGTTATTATGTTTCATAGTGCTTATTTTAGGTCAAAGTTTGTTAGAGCTATTTAGTACTACCCTCGATGAATTTAGGATAGCAGGAGGGATCATATTGATAATTTTAGGGATAAAAATGGTTTTAGGGGAATCTCTAATTAACACATACGATAAAAAAGATAGTTCCGCTAGAGCATTGGCATCAATTATAGCAACCCCTTTGATTACTGGCCCTGCAACAATTTTCACAATTATCATAGCTAGTAGCGACTACGGTAAGATGATGACAGGCCTTGCAGTGGGCATTGTTCTTCTAATCACGGCAATGTTATTTCTTTTGTCAAACAAAGTTAAGAAAATACTAGGCGATACTGCGACCCAAGTTACAACGACTATTCTAGGTCTTGTTACACTTTCTTGGGGTGTAAAGCTAATAATCCTAGGAATAAAAAACATATTTTGAATTAAAAAAGAACTTTAGAGGTAATGAAAACTAGAATAATTACACTAGCAATGTCCATAACACTCGTAAGTATGGGAATTACAACATTATCAGGATCTATATTTGTTTTTATTGAAAAGTAAGTCAAATAATATGAAGTCAACATCCCCGCAAATGCAGACATTATCGCCACTAATACAGATATTTTTAATACAATAAAAAATTCCATCTGGGGGATATTAAGCATAGTTGACATGAGAAATACCATTATAGCCAGTAGCGGAAACAGGATTATTGTAATAAAAAATGTATACGTGAATTCCTTCAATATTTTTGATTTGGGTAAAAAAGTAATCTCTGCTTGACCTAAATGAAAGCTAGTAGAAATTCTAGCGGAAAAAATACTCCCAATATTCCCATTTTCTGCATTGAAAAGGGGGGCCAATACAAGCAATAGTGGAAAAACATCAATCAAATCTAAGTTATTATCTAGGAGCGACCCCGCAAGGGTACTAAGAAATGCACAAATAGCCAGAAATCCCATGGATTCTTTTAGTATTTTTTTTGCGTAGCTGCTTTTTCTTATAGAAAATAATCCAAATAAAATTATTATTATACTAATTGAAATGCTAGAGAGTAACATGAAAGTTTTACTTAGAGAAAATGAGATTATACCTACTGCAAAAAGAGAAGCTACATTCAAGATGTCCCCTATGGAAGCTATGATTGGTGAAGAAACGTTATCTGGATCAAATCCTTTATTAAAGGAAACAATGGCCACTAAAATCGTTGTTAAAATAAGGCCAATCGCCGCAAAAAGGGAAGCAAATAGTGAAATAAAAAAAAGATGTGTGAATCCTATTGTTTGATTGCCTAGTAGTATCCCTCCAATCAGTGCAAAAAAAGCTATTATGATTGCCATGACTACAGTTTGTATAAGAGAGGAGTAAACATTTTCTTTAATTAAAGTTGAATCCCTTATCTTTGATGTTATTTCACCTGTATGCAATCCTGTTGAAAGTCTAGATCCCATTGAAGCATAAACATTGCCTCTCATATCGATTGCCGCAGGAAGCATAGTTAATATTCCGGGCAATAATATCAAGAAGTCAATCATTTTTGTTAAATATATGCCCGCAAAGATATCGGCAAAGGCGCAAATTATAAGGGCAAACATACTCTGTTTAACGATGGTAAAAAAATCAGAAAGGTCTAAGTTCAGGGGCCATGCTGCATATCTCTTTGAAAATACATTTGACATGAAGGTCTTTTTGTTTTTCAATCACATGCACTCCCCATATATATTTCAATTTATAGATCAGTGATCTCATATATTCTGATCGATGATCCAATAAATCGTCTTCTTCCATATTTCATCACTTAATATACTAATTAATTTTTAAATATTTAAAAAGATTTCCGTAAATGTTTCTTAGTATATCTTATAATTATTTCACTTCGTAGTTTTCTATCTTTTTTCTAAAAGTTCCATGAAATCCTAAGAGTGTTGATTAAAACTCTCTTGATAGAACTTAACTATTGAGAGGGAATATGCCCTTCATTATAAATCATATAAAGCACATTATAAAGCGAAATTGGTCCTCTTTTTCACGATTCAATTATTTTACTTTAATGTAGTATAGTTTATTAGTTGTCTTCAGATAGTGCATAAAATCGTGTAGAAATTAATGGAAAAAGTTATAAGTAATTTCACGTTTCCTTGATTAATGCCTTCTATTGAAACACTCCTCTCTCAACATTGGATGATAATATTTTCTGTTTTGATTTTATTACTCATATTGTTAATTTTTCTTGTTAGATTCTTTTCCGATGCAAAAAAAAGTAAATCTGGAATTCCTAATATTAAAATCCCAGAGAGAGTATCGATTTTTGACAGCAAGCCAAAAATTATCGAATCTGAGCCAGTAAAAGAAGAAGTTATGACCCAAATTTATAATGATGTTCCACCAAAACCCATCCCCAGTATTGTGCATGAAACGCCGAAAATCCAAGAACGTAAAAAAATTAACACCTGGGCGGACTTCATAATAGAAATTGACAATTTATCTGATACCCTTGTAGATGCTAAAGCTCATGAATATTTTAAAATGAGCCAGATGTATAGGGATTTAACTAGATTTTATTTTGATAATATACAAAATCCTAACATAGAAAAAACTGATATGGATAATGCTTGGAAGAAGTTAGAAGCATGCTATAGCAGAATCCAAAAACTCTTACAAAATATTTAGGTGTTTCAATGAATAAAAAAATATTGGCAATTTTTTTGCTTGGTATCTTATTTGCTGGTTTTTTACCGGCTTTGTCATCGCAAAATGAAGATGGAAAATCCATTACTATTAAGGTTCCTGCAGTCAAGAGAGTGGAGTCCGGTCTTGAAGGTGCCGTTTTTGAAGCTACCGTTTATACAAAACCTGGAAGTGGAAGGGTTTTTGTAGACACATGGCCATTGTCTGAACTTGATACACAAGCATCGTGCAGATTTGCCTCAGTAGTTGCATCAGATATACTGAAGGTACCACATTCAAAATACGATTATTTTTATACCATTAGGGCTGATTCTCCGGTAATAGGCGGGCCTTCTGCTGGGGCTGCACTTACCATAGCTACTATTGCTTCAATTAAGAATCTTGACATAGAGCCTAATGTAATGATGACTGGGATGATTAATCCTGATGGTACAGTAGGTCCTGTTGGAGGCATACTAGAAAAAATAATGGGCGCAAATTCAAAGGGGATAAAAGTATTTCTCATACCAAGTGGGCAGTCAATTATCCAAATAATTGAAGAAGGAAAGATCGATACGGTTAATGTAATTGAACATGCAAAGAGTAGATGGGGAATTACCGTCATAGAAGTTGATGATGCAATTGACGCTCTTTGGTATTTCACTGGGTATAGAATAAAGGAAGAAAAACCACCATCAAAGGTCATAGTTAATACTGACTTCATAAAAGAAAAGGCACTTTCTGAATTTGTCGTAGTTGAAAAACTTTCCAAGAATACAAAACATAAGTTAGATTCCGAAACTATTGGGTACAGGGAATACCAAACTTTTAGTGAATTTTTGAAGCGTGCAAATTCAAACATTGACACTGCAAAAAATAATCTTTCTAAGAAAAGATACTACAGCGCTATGAGTAATACGTTCAATTCCAAAATTCAGTTAAACTATATTAGCGATTCAATAGATGTTATGATAAATAAAGATTCGAACATAGTTAAAAACAAGATCGAATCTGCTCAAAAAGAATTAGATGAAGCAAATGAGCTTATATCTACCGAATCATCAAACATTAGAGGGATCACCTCTTTTGAATGTCTTGCAGCATCTGAAAAACGAGCAATTGAAGCAGAAAGTCTAATTGCAGATGCTTGGAAAAACTATTACAATCAAAAGTACTACGATGCTGTTTATTATGCAAATTTTGCCATGGAGAGGGCAAAAACAGCTAAATTGTGGATGGATATAAGTAAAGAAAACTCTAAAGGCGAAAGTATAATCGATGAATCTCAAATAAAGTATAATGCAAGTCAAAGAATTGAAGATGCAAGGCTTAGCCTCATATATGCCCAAACATTAATAGGTAAGAACACATTACTTACTCAAAGTTCAGAGTTACTTACAGCAGCTGAAAATGAATATGAAAAAGGAAAATATGCAGCAGCCATATTTGATGCTATTGATAGCAAAGTTAGATCTAGTGTTTCTATTGAGCTGTGGTCTTCGGGTGAGGACGTAATTAAACAAAGACTTGAAAGGGCAAAAGAGCAAGCTGGTGGTGCAATATATCTTGCTAGAAAGGCAGGAGGCGAGCCTTTAATGGCTGAAAGCTACTATGAGTATGCCTCGACGTTTGAAGATTCAGATAAAATTAACTCTATCATTCTCTACAAATATGCAAAAGGTGTTGCATTTGCCTTGAGATTTTTAGAGCCTATAGAAGAAACCTCTACTCCACAAAGTGGAGTGATAATAGAAAAAACCTCCCCAGTTGTTAGAGAAAAATCCTATAACTATGTCGGGTATTTTATAGTGGGTTTGTTGATAGGTCTACTAATCGGAGGTATAGCAGTATACTATACAAAAAGAGAGATTTATAGATAAAAAAAATTTATAAAATTTCTCCTCTATCTTTTGTTCTTATTGTTCCTTCAAGAGTTACTCCGCCGCCTATCTTTATTGAACCTCTGTATTCAATTCCTTCACTTATGTGAGTTCCATCTAGTAAAGTAACTGAACCGTCTGAAAGAACTTTATTTACATTGCAATTGTGGCCTATTGTAACGTTTCCTTTTGCCTTGATAACTTTTGCATCACTGTTTGCACCTAATATGACATCCCCGCTTGATATAAGATCTTTCATTATTTTACTGTTTTCACCTATTGATACATTTCCACTGGCTTCGAGTTTTGTTTTGATAACTGTTTCACTGCCTAAGAATACATCACCGCCAGAAATGAATTCACCGCCGACTCGTATTCTTTCTCCACCTTTAACGTCTCCAGTAGTTTTAATTGAAACAGGAATAACACTTCCATTAGAAATAAAAACATTTCCTGCAAAAATTTCTTCCCTAATCTCTGCTTCTTCTCCCATTATAAGTGTGCCATCACACTTTACTGCACCCTGGACTGTTGTTCTGTCACCAAGAGTGACATTTTTACCGGCTAAGATGTCTCCTTTAATCAAGGCGTCGTTTTCAATTTTTACATTTTCCTTAGTTTTTAGTCCACCTTTAACTATTACCCCTTCGCTTATTTCTATGTCTTTTTCAAAAGCGTCTAGTACTATAATTTTGCCTCTTTCTGTCTCTTCCATCTGTCTGTTCAGTTCTTCATTGATTGCTTTTACTCTTTCAAGTTCCCTTTGGACATCCTCGATTAATTCTTCTTTCTGTCTAATTTCGATAATTTCCCTGGATCTTTCATTGTTAAGTTCAGATTTATATTTGTCTCTTTCATCACTAATTTCTTTTATTACATCATGAGTTCTTTCTTCAACTTCTTTATATTTGTCTTCAGCTTCTTTTAGCTTAGTCATGAAGTCTTGATTTTCTCTGCTAATCTTTTCAAATTTTTCTTTTATGATTTCGATATTTTCGTATTCTTCCTCATAAACTTTAAGTTGCATCTTTAGAGCTCTATTCTCTTTTTCAACTTCTTCTAAATTCTGCGTGAGAACATTTATTTTTTCATCTTTTTCATTTCTGCCACCAAAAAGACCCATATAGTCTCCTCCTGATATATAATAAAACATCAGTATACAGTATATATATCTTTTTATTTAAATAACTATTTCTCATATAACTCTAATAATACGCCATGAGCGCTTTTGGGATGTATAAATGCCATTTTAGAGCCACTAGCCCCTTTTCTAGGCACTTCATCTATGAGATTCACCTGTTTTTCTTTGAGTATGTGGAGGGTATTTTCAATATTATCAACTAATATTGCAATATGATGCAAACCTTCTCCTCTTTTTTCAATAAATTTTCCAACAGGCCCGTCGGGGGCCATTGATTCTAAAAGTTCAAATTGAGTTTCCCCTATATCCAAAAATCCAACTTTAACTTTTTGCTCTGGAACTTCTTCTATGCCTTTTACCTTTAGCCCCAGAGCCTCTTCATAGAAACTCAAAGCCTCTTCTAAATTACTAACAGCTATACCTATATGGTCTATTTTTTTTATCAAGTAAGCACCTCATAAAAATTTCTTTAATCTAGGGATTAGTTCCTCAATTATCGTATAAGGGTCCTTTTCTCTACTGGCTATTTTTTTTCCTAGTTCCTCTAGCTCTTCCTCATTGATAGCCTCGTAAAATTTTTTAATAAAAAGATTTTGGAGTATATAGATTAGATCAGCTTTTCCACGTGCTATTTTCTTTTTTTCTTGACGGCCTGATTCAAGTAGGTATTTATGGTGATTTTTGATAGCTTCGTATAGTTCATTAGCTCCATTGTCCCTATCCCCAAAAGTTTTGACTATCGGAGGTACCCACCCATTTTTAGTTTCTGATAACTCTAACATCATTTTTATCTCTAAGATACACTTTTCTGCACCATCAATATCTGCTTTATTTACTGCAAATATATTCCCTATTTCCATTATTCCTGCTTTTAATTTCTGTATAGTATCCCCCATATCGGGAACGGATACAACTACTACAGTATCCGCTACTTTTACAATGTCAACTTCAACTTGCCCAGCACCAACAGTTTCAATTATGATTACATCATTTCCAAATGCATCAAGGGCCTTAACAGAATCACTAGTTGCCCTAGATAGGCCGCCCAAAGTCCCTCTTGTCGCCATGCTTCGAATGAAAACATTTTTATCAGTATAATGGCTTCTCATACGTATCCTATCGCCGAGAATAGCGCCACCCGTGAAAGGACTTGTAGGATCAATAGCTATAACCCCCACCTTTAAATTTTCATTTCTATAGCAAGACACTAACTTATCTACAATGCTACTTTTGCCAGAGCCAGGAGGGCCAGTAATGCCCAAAATATATGCCTTTCCAGTAAGAGGGTAAATTTTAGAGACAATATAGGCAGAGGAAGAAGAATCCTCTTCCATTAGTGTAATAATTTTTCCAAGTGCCCTTTTATCCCCAGATACCATCTTTTGTATTAATTCATCAATAGAAGAGATCATTTTAGGCACTCTTTTTACTTATTAGTCATTTCTTTTATGTAGGAGACAATGTCTTCTGTATTAGCACCAGGGCCAAATACCCTTTTTACACCTATACGCTTGAGATAGGAAACATCTTCTTCAGGGACAATGCCGCCACCAAAAATAGGAATATCTTCTGCCCCTTCATTCTTTAGAAGTTCTATCACTCTTTTAAACAGATGATTATGGGCCCCAGATAATATACTTAGGCCTATTGCATCCACATCCTCTTGTATTGCTGTTTCTACGATGCTTTCAGGGGTCTGCCTTAATCCCGTATATATCACTTCCATGCCTGCATCCATTAAAGCTCTAGCCACTACTTTTGCCCCCCTATCATGTCCGTCGAGACCAGGTTTTGCTATCAGAATCCTTAATTTTCTTTCAGGCAATAGAAGTCCTCCGTTATTATGTAAATATTATATTCTTAAAATAGTTTTCGGTTATTTGGTCTCTAATATAAAAATCTTATTTATTTACATATTTAGGTGCAATAATTTCAAAAAAGATTAATTAATATATTCAATCTTCATCATAATCGTCTTCAGGAATGTAGAGTGGCTGCTCGTCATCTCTGTCTTCAACAGGGAAGTTAATCTGTGGTTCAATTATTCTTATCTCCTCCATTTCACAAAAAATAATGGACATCTTCTTTTTACTTGTCCAGAAAAAAAGTATTTTCATAGATATATAAGACTTATCTATTGGATTTCTATGAAAATGACACCTTCAATTTTTATTTTAAAAGAGCTTTTTATTTGGCTTGTAACAATGCTTATATATTACTAATTTAACTAGTTATCATGAAAACACTAGTTGTTTATTATTCTAGATCTGGAAATACTAAAAAGATTGCCGAAGAGATTTCTAGTAAACTTAAGTGTGAAATCGAGGAAATAGTAGACTCTAAGAATAGAAAAGGGATGTTGGGTTGGATTATATCTGCTATAGATGCTCATTCAAAAAAATTAACAACGATTGGAGAAATAATTAAAGATCCGACTAAGTATGATCTAATTGTTATTGGTACTCCAATCTGGGCGGCGCTTATGGCTCCTGCCGTAAGATCGTATATCAATAAGAACAAAGGCAAGTTTAAGAATGTGGCATTTTTTTGCACTTGCAGTAGTTCTGGAGATTCTAGAGCATTTGGTGAAATGGAGGACTACATTGGAATTACTCCCATATCAAAGATAACAATAACAACAAAAGAACTTAACAAAAATTATGAAGCTAAATTAAAAAATTTTATCAAAGGGGTAAAATAAACTTTAATTTTTCATTATCAGGTAGTTAATTGTATGTTCTGAGATGTCACTAGAGTATTCGCCAGTTCGTCTAATACTTTCAACTATATAGACTACATGTACGGCTTCAACTCCCAGATTTAATGCCTTGTTAGTAATATATTCACATTTTTCCAATAATTTTTCAACAGCATCAATATTCTCATTGGCTTTTTTGATGTTCTTTGTTAAATGTGATTCAAAACTATTAGATAATATTTCTAGAGCTAACTCACTTGCAGATTCTATATCTTTTATTATTTCTTGATTTAACGTTCCCATTGATTTTAGAACATTTTCTCCCAATATGGCTGCATGGTCCCCAACTCGTTCTAATATCTTGCTTATTAAAAAATAATAACTTGCATCTTCCTGATTTAGGCCCATTTTATTTGATAACATTATATCTGAAAGAATGACGTTGTATTGGTGTGTAGCAAGCCAGCATAACCTATCCACCTCAATATCTCTTGAGATGACGTTTTCTGCCAAAGCCTTATTATTTGTTTTTAGAGCTTTAATCGCATCTTTATTCATGCTTTCGACAAGAGAATACATTCTTTTGACAGTTTTTTCAAAGGGCATTTCCATTGGGCTCAATAGATCTTTTATAACAAAGAGATTGGATTCCTCATCGACAATCTCCGGTCCGATAGCAATTTGGGTGAACATCCTTATAGCTTCTCTAGCTTGAGGGGGCATTGTTTCATTTGACTTTATAGCAATATCAGAGTATCCCATAATATATGCGCCCACGAGGAGCCTAAATAAAAATGTCTTATCTATGTCAGAATCTATGACATATTCCTTTAACTTTCTTTTCTTTTCAATTGCTTTATCTGGGGTCACAAATAGTGTCCCATCTTTTTGAATTAATAATCCCAAAGAATCATTTTTTTTAATGTTTAATGACTTTACCCAATCCTTGGGCAAAGTAATAACATAAGAAGAGCCACCTGTAATTTGAACTTTTCTTATTTCCATCATACGGATTTATTGGCATCTATTGATTATATAAATATTTCTGTATAAATATATTTTTATATATAGAGATATTGAGAAAATAATTTGATAATTATTCTTATATACTTTAAGTCGAAAAGCATTATAAGACATTTAAAGCAAATATGTGCGGTGGTATAATCTGGAGGGTAAAAAAACAAAAATATTTGGCTTATTGATGGCCTTTATTATTTTTGGTATAATTTTTTGCAGTTATGCTCAAAAAACGACAGACATTAAACTCAGGCAAGCGGGATCAAGCACAGTTTTACCATTAGCAATAGCATGGGCAGAGGAATTTGAAGGTGCACAAATATTTGTTTCAGGTGGAGGATCCAGTCACGGATTAAATGCCCTTCTTATGAAAGAAGCGGATTTGATTGACACCAGTAGATTATTAAAAGATTCTGACTATAAACTTGCAGGATGTGACGGAAGTTTAGTTAACATTGATGGTTCTGCAATGGCAGTGTGCCGTGATGTTCTTCCAACAAAATGGATTGTTGCATATGATATATTAGTTGTAGTAATAAACAATGAAAACAATTGGGCAGAGGAACTTACTTATGATCAGTTGTATAAAATTTTTACTAGTGATATGCCTGCTGTTTACTGGGATGAAGTTCCAGATTTGAAGGAAAGGGGGGCGCCACACGCCAAAATAACATTATACGCTCCTGACGAAGCTAGTGGAACATATGATTACTTTTTTGAGACTATAATTAAAGACTGGGGAAAGAGAACTCAAGTAACTAAAACAAGACTTAATTTGGGGGATGGGGCATACAATCCAACAGCTGATGACAATGTAATTTTGGACGCAATAAAAACAAATAAATATGCAATTGGATTTTTTGGATTTTCGTATGTAGTAGAAAATCCTAATCAGTTGAAAATTGTAAAGATTGCTAAAATATCAGGGGAAGAATATGTTGAAGCGTCAGTTGAAAATGTTGCAAAATACCCAATTGTAAGGCCATTGTATATATACACAAATGGAATTCCAGATGATTCAACTGACAAAGGAAAAGCTATAAATACGTACTTAAAATATATATTGAGTGAAGATGGGCAAGAAATAGTTCCAGAAGTTGGATTTGTTAAAATATCTTTAGTTGATCCAACAGTATTACCAGCACAACTTTCAAAATTAAACTAAGAGTGTTCTTAGATGTTAGGTAAAATCAATAGAGCTTACTACAATGGAAACAGCCAGTTTCGCAAAAAAGTTGACTTTAAAGAAACATTGATAGTTAAACTGATATTAGTTGCAGCAAGTTTTGCAATCGTAGTAAGCCTAGCTATTCTCTACACTTTGTTAAATGGATCCATTGAGTTTTTTCTTAGTCCAAAAATAAATATTATCCAATTTTTAACAGGCACAAAATGGGCACCAAGTGGAGCAGATCCTAATTTTGGTATTCTTCCATTACTCTCAGGCACTATATTAATTGCAGGAGGATCTATATTAATTGCTACCCCTCTTGGATTGGGTGCTGCAATATATTTAGCTTTATTTGCAAACAAAAAAATCAGTACATTGGCCAAACCAATTATTGAGATTTTAGCGGGTATCCCCTCCATAGTTTATGGATTTTTTGCTCTTATAATAATTAGCCCACTCCTAAGAGAATATTTTGGTGCAAGTTACTTTAATGCTGCAAGTGCCATTATAGTAATGGCGGTAATGATTCTCCCTATAATCGTTAGTGTTTCTGATGACTCGCTTAGGGCCGTCCCTAGAGAATTGAGGGAAGCAAGTCTTGCAATGGGAGCGACAAAATGGGAAACTGCAACTAAAGTTGTGATGCCCGCAGCTTCAAGTGGCATAATAGCTTCAATTTTGCTTGGATTATCGAGAGCATTGGGTGAAACTATGGTGGTAGCATTAGCAGCTGGAAATGTAGCAAGACTCACTTTCAATCCTTTGAGCCAAGTTCAAACGATGACCTCTTATATCGCTCAAGTTGCAACAGGGGATATACCCCCGGGATTAGCAGTTAGTGCAGCATTTGCAGTTGGGCTTGTTTTATTTTTTATTACTTACATAATTAATTATGTTGCAGGGCTTATTGTTTTGAAAATCCAAAATACTGGTAAAATTGCCACCAATAAAAACAGAAGAATAAAAATCTGTCTAAAAAATAAAAAAAGTGTTTGTTCAAGTACTCCTAAAAATGATGGATTAGTAATTAAAAAAATTTATTCTGAACATTCTTTAAAGTTCAGATATAGGGTGGCAAAATTAGGAGTATTTTTAATGGGGTCTTGTTTGGTAATTACATCGATATTCTTGGGGCTACTAGTTTTTTCTATCTTAGACCAAGGACTTCCAGGAATTAGTTTAAAGTTCTTAACTTCATATCCAAGTTCTAATCCTTCAATCGCTGGGATATTTCCCGTAATAGTAGGATCAATATACCTTGTTGCATTGACCATGGTATTCTCTCTACCTATAAGTATAGGAGCAGCAGTATATTTAACTGAATTTGCAATAAGCAATACCTATACCAAAGTTCTAAGGCGATTAATCCAAAATCTGGCAGGAGTGCCATCTATAGTTTTTGGACTAGTTGGATTAACGGTATTTGTTCGTATCTTTGAATTTGGTACAAGTATTCTTGCAGGAAGTTTAACATTATCACTTATGGTTATGCCAATTATTATTGTTACAACAGAGGAGGCGCTTAAGGCCATTCCTAAATCTTTTAGAGAAGCTGCAAGAGGTCTTGGCGCAACAAAATGGCAAACAGTTAGACATCATGTAATACCCTATGCACTTCCAGGAACGCTAACTGGTTCAATATTAGCCCTCTCTAGGGCAATAGGTGAAACTGCACCTATTTTATTTATAGCATCTGTTTTTGCAAAAGTTGCCCCTAGTGAGATTTATGATGGGTTTCTAGCCTTGCCAGTTACAATATTTTTTTGGACTAAGCATCCAAAAGTCGAATTTCAAAATCTTGCAGCAAGTACAATTATCATATTATTGGTGATTTTATTTATAATGAATCTTTTAGCTATAGTAATACGCCAGCGCTCACTAGCTAATAGGAATTGGTGATTAAATGGAAAATATAAAAAAAACAGATGATGGATCATTAATAATCTCAAATTTAGATGTTTACTATTCAGACAAACTTGCAGTAAATAAAGCATCTTTGAGCATTCCTAAAAATAAAGTAACTGCTTTTATTGGACCTAGTGGGTGTGGGAAAAGCACTTTACTCAAAGCTATAAATAGAATGAATGAGGAAGTTGAGGGCTGTAGAACGAGCGGCAAAATAATTTGGAAAGGAATAAATATACTTGACTCAAAAGTAGATCCAGTTGCACTTAGAAGTAAAATTGGTATGGTTTTTCAGAAACCAAATCCATTCCCCCGTTCAATATATGATAATGTCGCATATGGCCCAAGGATCCATGGAATAAAAAATAAGAAGGACCTTGATGCAATTGTTGAAAAAAGTTTGAGAGCTGCGGCCTTATGGGAAGAAGTGTGTGATAGACTTGACGAGTCAGCAATGGGATTATCTGGGGGGCAGCAGCAGAGACTTTGTATTGCAAGAGCATTGGCCATTCAGCCAGATATAATCTTAATGGATGAGCCGTGTTCTGCTTTAGATCCAATTGCTACAACAAAAATAGAGGACTTGATAGATGAGTTGAAGAAAGAATATACGGTAGTTATTGTTACTCACAATATGCAGCAAGCTGCTAGAATAAGTGATTATACTGGATTCATGTATTTAGGTGAAGTCATAGAATTTGGAGAAACTGAACAGCTGTTTCAAAAGCCTAAACATGAGTTAACTGAAAAATATATAATTGGAAGATTTGGATAAGGTTGGACGAATGAGAAAAAGATTTGTTGATGAATTGGGACAACTTAAATCTGATGTAGTTGAAATGGGAAATCTCTCCAAAGAGATGTTGAAGGAATCAATAGATGCCATCAAAACTTCAAATAGAGTTATGGCTGAAAATGTAATTAGCCAAGGGAAAGCCATTAGGGATTTCGATAATAAAATTGAAGACGATGCTCAAAGATTAATTGTCTTATACCAACCAGTTGCAAAGGATTTAAGGGCCATTATATCCACTTTAAAGATGAATACATACCTAACAAGAATCGGATTATACTCCAAAGATATTTCAGAAGATATAGATGAAATATCTTTGAATTATAACTTCCCAAGATTAGAAAGTGTTCATTTAATGGGCGATATAGTAGTGGGTATGCTAGAAGATGCAATCAAAGCTTATGAAAGTGAAGACCTTTCCTTAATTGATTATATGTGGAAAAGAGACGATAAGGTAGATTATCTTTATCATGCGATACTAAAAGAATGTATATTTCATATGATTAGAAATCCAAAAGCTGCTAGCTATTATGCCCATTACTTGTTAGTAGCAAGATATTTGGAGAGATGTGGAGATCATGTGTGTAAAATTTCAGAAAAGATTTACTACATGGTAACTGGTGAGAGGATTCTAATCAAGTAAACTTAAACGAAAATCTTATAAGCGATTTTTTAAACATGAACTTATTGGGGTCGTGGGGTAGCTTGGCCTATCCTTCGAGCTTTGGGAGCTTGGGACCTGAGTTCAAATCTCAGCGACCCCACCATTCATTCTTAAAATCAATTTATATTAAACGATTGTTTTGATAAATAGACTTTTAGTTGCAAGCTGATATAAATCTAATTTCCACCGAAACTCTTAAATATCAAACATTAGAAAAAAATTTCTAACATTCGTAAGACATATGTCATAATTTTTGTAAAAAAGGTGTTTAAATGTTTGGTAGATTAGTCAATTACGCCAAGATAAACAATCAAATTGCTCCTGAACTTTATCCAGAGTACGGCGTGAAGAGAGGATTGAGAAATGAAGATGGAAGTGGTGTCTTAGTCGGCTTGACTAAGATATCTGATGTTACAGGTTATGAGAAAAAAGAGGGTGTTTTTACCCCCCTTGAAGGCAGACTTGCGTATAGAGGTATAAAAATTGAAGAAATAGTTGATGCCATATCTAAAGAGAATAGACATGGATTTGAAGAGATTATTTTTCTATTGCTTTTTGGAAAATTGCCCACATGGGAAGAACTGGAATATTTCAATGACCTAATGGTTTGTAATAGAGATTTGGCTGCTAATTTTACTAATGATGTTATTCTACACTTCCCAAGTAATGACATAATGAACAAACTCGCTAGAAGTGTCTTAGTACTATATGCTCTTGATAAAAAAGCTGACAATATCAGTATTGATAATGTCTTAAGACAGAGTGTGGGATTAATATCCAAGTTCCCCTCAATTGTTGTATATGCTTACCATGCTAGAAGACATTTTTTTAAGGGTAAAGATCTAATCTTAAGAAATCATAATCCTGATTATTCAACAGCAGAAAATTTTCTATATATGCTAAGAGAGGATGGAAAGTTTAGCAAACTTGAAGCTGACACTCTTGATATTCTTTTGATTCTTCATGCTGAACACGGAGGAGGTAACAATTCTTCATTTACAGTCCATGTGGTGACATCTTCTGGAACAGATACATATTCCGCAATATCTGCTGGAATTGGATCATTAAAAGGTCCTCTTCATGGTGGTGCCAATAAAAGTGTCATGGCGATGATGAAGGATATTAAAGACAATGTAAAAGATTGGGAAGATGAAGAAGAAGTGAAGGATTATTTAAAATTAATACTTGAAAGAAAGGCCTTTGATAAGATGGGTGTTATCTATGGCCTTGGTCATGCAATTTATACCAAATCAGATCCAAGAACCTTGATACTCAAAAAGAAGGCAAGAGAGCTTGCAAAGGATAAGAAAAAAATGGATGAGTTCAAACTATATGAACTTATAGAACAACTAGGCCCTGAAGTATTTTATGAAGTTAAGAAGTCTAATAAAGTAATCACGGCTAATGTTGACTTCTATTCTGGATTTGTGTACAACTGTCTTGACATACCAAAAGAACTTTACACGCCATTGTTTGCTATGGGCAGAATACCTGGATGGTGTGCCCACAGGATTGAAGAGCTAATATCAGGAAAAAAGATAATTAGGCCTGCGTATGCTCATGTTGGTGAGTTTATACCTTACACTGAAATAGATAAGAGGATTTAAAATCCTCATTTAATTCTTTTAAATGTGAAATCTCACGCACTTTATTTCTGTCATCTCTTCAATTGCATATCTGGGGCCTTCCCTACCATATCCAGAATTTTTTACCCCACCATAAGGCATCAAATCAATCCTAAATGTTGGAATGTCATTTATCATGACACCCCCCACATCCAAATTGTCAATCGCATAGTAAGCATTTCTAAGATTTTCAGTAAAGACACCTGCTTGTAGGCCATATATTGAATCATTCAATTTACTTACAGCATCCTTAAAGTCAGCAAAGGGGATCAGAGCCAGAGTCGGACCAAATGTTTCATCTTTTACAATTTTCATTTCTTCAGTCACGTTTTCAATGACTGTTGGCCTTAAGATAGGGCCATCTCTTTCGCCGCCACACAATATCTTAGCACCTTGGGATTTTGCCTCCTCAAGCCAAGATTTGACCCTTACTGCCTCCTTTTCATCAATCATCGGCCCAATATCTGTAGTCATTTCAATTGGATTACCGATAACAAGATTATTTGCAGCGTTAACTATTTTTTCTCTAAATTCTTCATATACGCTTTCATGAACATAAGCTCTTTGACAGTGAATACATACTTGTCCAGAGTATCCAAAAGCCCCCATTTTAACAGCAGATACTGCCTTGTCAATATTTACATTTTCATCTATGATTACCCCTGAATTTGAGCCAAGCTCCATCGATATTTTTTTTAAGCCGGCATTTGAAGTAATCCTTTCTCCAATAATTTTACTACCAGTGAATGAGATTTTTCTAATTGATGGATTTTTTACAAGGTATTTTTCTGTGTCTTCAGCGGAACAAATAACAATATTGAGCGCTTCTTTTGGCAATCCTGCTTGTAATAGAATCTCCCCTAAAATCAAGGAAGTCAAGGGGGTTTTTGATGCAGGTTTATGTATAATGCTATTACCTGCCGCAATGGCGGGACCTATTTTATGGCATACAAGATTCAAAGGAAAATTAAATGGCGTGATGGACAATACAATTCCAACTGGCACCCTTATGTAAAAGCAATACCTATCCATACTTGTAGGGGCAGCGTCAAAGGGTATTACCTCCCCCCCAAGTCTTTTTGCTTCTTCAGCAGATAAAACAATAGTTTCATGTGCCCTTGATACCTCTCCTTTTGAGAAAGCAAGAGGTTTTCCGCTTTCTAATGTCATCGTCATTGCTAACTCATCTTTCCTCTTCATCATTAATTCAGCAGTTTTAGATAAAATTTCATACCTCTTATACCGACTAAGGCTTCTCATAATCTTGCTTCCCCTAGCTGCAGAATCAACAGCCTCCTTTAGAAGCTCTGGAGAAGCCTTTGATACGAGATCAATAGATTTTCCTGTATAGGGATTTATTACCTCTATGTAATTACTGGTATCAATCCATTTTCCGCCAATTAGAATATTTTTCATATTAATCAGTTCTTTTACATATATTCTTTTTAAAAGTTTATTGAGTTTTCTATAATGATTTACATCATTAATTTTAATTTGCACTAGTCATTGTTAATCGAAAGCTTTATATATATGTTATCACTATTAATAATTAGTGGCAGTTATTGGCAACAACTGTCACAAGTCATCAATGGAAATATATTGTCTATTGTTATGGAAATGCATGCTTTTCATGGCAATGACAAAGGGACTTCTTAGTCTCGATGGTAGAAATGCATGCTGCTCTACTAGAAAGGCAAAGTAGTACCCAAAGAATTCCCCTCACCTGAAAATGGTCTTATGGGGGGAATTCTAAACATTTTGAAAAAAATAAAATGTTGTTTCCGATCTCAAGTCACTATATTTCCATACTATAAAGTTCTTCTAAAATTTTACACTGAAATATTTTATTTTTTCATTAGATGAATTATTTTGATATCTTGTATGTTATTTTTAATATATTCCAATATTAGTCTCCTATGGCACTTATCTGGCTTGTTTTCAGAACACAGCAAACATATAGTATGCTTATCTTCCAATATTCTATCATAAGTTTTTTTTAGACTAGGGTCTCTTAATAATTTATTGAATTCTTTTTCATAATACCCCCAGTCGTGATCTTTTTTATATTTATTGAGCAAAGTTTCCGGTGTCGCTATTGAAGTCTCATGCTCATACTCAGCGTCACATATTTCCTTTAAGAAATACCTCAAATCATCTTTTTTGGAAAATCCGGCAAGTTGCGAGGTATTATGTCTTCTTATATCTATTATCTTAGTTATATTTGATTCTTTTAACAAATTAAAAAATTCTTCTGCACTTTTCTCCGATGTCCCAATTGAATATATAGTTTTCATTCAATAATCTCCATACTAAATTTATTTCATCATTTATTAATGTTTCTTTCATGTACTTTATTGCATAATTTGGACACAAAGATAGGCCTCATACAACAGCTAATTAAAAGTTGTTTCCAAGAAGGCAAATATATCTACTGAAATCAAACTCAAATTATGAAGAAATGGCATTAGATTATAGAAATTGCCGATTTAATTTTTTCTTTATGTGACAATGTATAAAACACGATATAAAATTTGAAAAATGATAAGTATATTGAAAAGAGAAAACAAATAATGGACTTTATGGCTCAAGCCTTCTTCTATCATGTGGAAACAATACGGCTTCTCGTATATTTTCTAGATTTAGCATTTGCATAATGAGTCTATCTATACCGAGACCAAATCCTCCATGTGGTGGCATTCCATATCTAAAAGTTTTCAGATATGTTTCAAATGAGGATACTATAAGTCCTTTTTCCTTAATTTTTGTTTTAAGGATGTCCACATTATGAATTCTTTGACCGCCGGAACTTATTTCAACACCTTTATAGTCTAAATCAAATGCTCGTGCCACATTACCATCAAAATTAGTGTAGAAGGGTTTTGTGGATAAGGGATATTTTGTCAAAAAATAAAGGTCATCACCATATTTTTCTTTGATTATATTCCCTAAAGCTTTTTCTGATTCAGTTCCTAAATCTTCGCCATGGCGTACATTGAATCCAGTTTCCTGAAGAAGGGATATTGCCTGATCATAAGTCACCCTTCGAAAAGATTTAGGTAGAGGAGATATTTCTACTCCCAGCAAATCAAGTTCTTTTTTCCTATTTTCACTTACATAATTTAACATATGAGAAACCAAATTCTCTAGTATGTGCATTATTTCTTCTTCATTTTCTACAAACGCCATTTCTATATCTATGGCATCTGATTCAGAAAGATGCCTTCGTGTGTTTGATTCTTCCGCCCTAAAATAATGGGCCATTTCAAAAACTCGATCCATTCCTGTAGCCATCATAGTCTGCTTATAAAGTTGTGGCGATTGGGCTAGGAAGGCTTCTCTCTCAAAATAAGAAATTGGAAAAAGCTCAGTTCCTCCTTCTGTTCCAGACGCACTTATTTTTGGGGTTTGAATTTCAATGAATGCTTGGCTTAGTAGATATTCTCTTGCAGCCGTTAATATGTCACTTCGAATTTTGAAAATAGCCATCACTTTTGGCTTTCGTATGTCCAAAAATCTATTATCTAGCCTTGTGTCAATATCCGCATCAACTTTTTCAGAAGGGTCAAGGGGTAGATTTGGCTCTGCAGTATTTATTACCTCAATTTCAGTGGGGATTACCTCAAGCCCTCCTGGGGCTTGTGGAGATGATTTTACATCACCTTTAACTGCAATTACCCATTCTCGCCCCAATGAATCCATTAATTTAAAAATCTCTTCCGACACTTTCTTTTTAGGGGCAGTAATCTGGGCAATTCCTTCTCTATCTCTAAGTAAAATGAATTTGATTCCTCCAAGATCTCTCCTCTCGTGAACCCAGCCAGTGAGAACTATCTCTTTACCCTCTTTCATATTATCTGAATAACAAGTTCTTTTAAGCATTTAAGCCTCCGTGTATAATTTATCTTTAAGCAACTTTATTGTTTTTGAAGGATCTGCTCTTCCTTCAGTTTCATTAACTACTTTTCCAAATAAAAAGTGTAATGCATTTTGATTTCCAGATTTATAATCTAACACAGCTTTTGGATTTTCTTTAATAACTTTTTCTAATATCTTTATTAATGCGTCTTCAGAACTTATCTGGTAAAAGTTCTTCTTACTCATTAAATTAGGTATTTCTTCGCCTGTGTTTACTGCATCTTCGATAATCCATTTAGCATTTTTAACTGAAAGCTCTCCCCTCTCAATAAAGTTTATCATATCGGAGATATGTTTTGGGGTAACTTTTGAAGTGGATATAGATAAGTTTTTTTCATTCAATCTTCTTTTGAGTTCAGTTGCACACCATTTTCCAGCTTCGATGGGATTTGAATTTTTTGCAGATTCTTCAAAGAAATCAGATAAATAAAGATCAGATATCAATGCATCAACTATTTCTTCCCCAAGAGAATATTCCTCAATGAATCTTTTCTTTTTATTGTGTGGAGATTCAGGTAATATTGATTCTATTTGACTTAATCTTTCAGGACTAACATAAAATGGAACTAGGTCAGGATCAGGAATATACCTATAATCAGCAAGAGTTTCTTTTTTTCTCATAGATTTAGTTATCATGCTTCCTTCATCAAAGTGTCGTGTCTCCATGGATATTGTTCCGCCTCGCTGTAAAACAGCTTTTTGACGGACAATCTCATATTTTAATGCTTTATACACGCCTTTAACAGAATTCACATTTTTTATTTCAATTCTATTTCCTCCCATTATTGAGATGTTCACATCCGCTCTAACAGAGCCTGATTCACCCCTTATCACCCCTAAATACTCAAGAGATAATAAAAGATCCCGCAAAAATTCTCTTGCATATTCTGGTGATTTAATATCCGGGGCAGTTACAATTTCAGCTAAGGGGATTCCACATCTGTTAAGGTCAACTTTACCCTCTCTTAATTCATATCTACCGGGATCCTCCTCAATATGGATTTCCCATATCCCCACTCCCATAAAGATACCGTCTTCTAATATATGTTGAGAAGTTCTCTGATAATTTGAGGGTAAATCAGGATAGAAATAATGTTTTCTTAATATATACAAAGGCTTATCACAAGCTTTACATCCTAAAAATAAACCAATTTTTAAGAGATTTTCAAGTGCTTTTTCATTAATACCCATTGGTTTTGATCCAGGTTGAGATGTGCATATAGGGCAAATATTATTATTTGGGGGGGAGTTTATATAATCTGTTGAACATTCACAGAAAATTTTTTGTTCAGTCTTGAGTTGGACATGTATCTCAAGACCAATTTTTAGATTTAAATCCTTGTATTTATCCTCGTGGGGCTGCAATTACATCCCTCCACAGGCTATTTCTACAGCCCTCATGCCTTTCAATAACTTAGATTCACACAGGCTGTTTGCATGAAGTTGTAATCCAACAGGTAATCCTTTAATTTCACCAACAGGCTGACTTGAAGCGCATATTCCTGCAAGATTTGCACTTGCTGTAAGTATATCTGAAGAATACATTGCAGGGGGATCAGTTATTCTTTCTCCGATCTTTGGAGGAAGCATTGGCATAGTTGGACCAATTAATAAATCATGAGTTTTGAATATTCTCTCAAAATCTTCTTTAATGGCACTTCTTGCTTTGAGAGCTTTAGTGTACCATCTATCCCGAAACTCTTCCATTGTGATAAATGTTCCAAGGAGTATCCTTCTTTTAACTTCCGTACCCATTGAGGATTCCCTAGTATTGGAAACAGCTTCTACTATGTCTTGCCCTGTAATATAGTAGCCATATTTGAATCCATCAAATTTAGACATTGCAGAAGAAAATTCACTAAACGCAATTAAGTAGTAAATAGGAACAACATATTTTACACTTGGAAGCGATACCGGCTCTATCTTAGCACCTTGTGATTCGAGTATGCCTATTTTGTCAAGGACGATGTTCTTTATTTTTTCATCAATGCCTTCAAAAAATTCTTTAGCGTAAGCAATTTTCATGTTTTGTATATCCTCATATTTGTAGTTCTCAACTACAGAAAGATAAGAGTTATTACTGTCAACTGTCATGGTGTCCCTAGGATCTTTACCTGCGATAACATCAAGTAAAAGAGCAATGCCATAAGTGTCTTTTGCAAGTGGGCCAGGCCCTTCCATACTCATTGCCATATCGGATACTCCATACCTAGAAACTAAACCATAGCTTGGTTTCATTCCATAAACGCCACAAAAGCTAGCAGGGCATCTTATTGAACCACCAGTATCACTTCCTATAGAAAGATCTGCAAAATCAGCAGCAACTGAGGCTGCGCTTCCAGATGAACTCCCTCCTGAAACATATTCAATATTTCTAGGATTTTTAGTTGGACCAAAGTAGGAAGAAGTTCCATCTGAACCGCATGCAAACTCATCCATGTTGCATTTTCCAATGATTATTCCATCTTCTTTTTTAATTGAGTTGATAATTGTCGCATCGTATGGGGCGATATAATTCTCTAAGGCTTTAGACCCACAAGTCATCCTAGTATTCGATACTGCAATATTATCTTTAATGGATATAATAAGTCCAGATAGCTTTCCCTGGCTACCATCATTTATTTTTTTCTGAATTATTTTAGAAGATTTTTCGGCATCCTCTATACATAACGTAATAAATGAATTTATCTCTTCATCTTTTTTTTGAATAGTTTCAATTTTTTTGTGAAGCTGTTCTTCTAACGACCCACAAGACAAATTTTCAATAAGATCTTTAGTAAACATGATACCACTAAATTAAAGATTTTTTGGAACAACGATATATTCGTCTTCCATTCTATTGAAGTTATCTCTAATACCCTTAATGTTATTGAAAGGTTTTGATTCTGAGTCTTTCCTCAAAACATTAACATTTCCTACAACATAATACAATTCATTTTCGCCAACTTTAATCTCATCAATAATGGAAAATTCCTTAAGAATCCTCTCAAATTCTTCTTCGAACTTTTCCTTTTCCGTTTCAGATAGTTTTAGCCGAGCAATATCTGATACTCTCTCAATAATTTTGTCATCAATAATGGTCTCTACCATCTTAACCCCTTCAGAATTTAAAATTGTTGTCTTAAAATTGCATATAAATGTTTCTCTTACAATTTAGCTAGATTGAATCCTTAAAAACCTTAAGAATATCAATATCCCTCAAAATTCCAATAAGTGAGTTATTGTCTCTAATGATGGCAGTATATCTTGTTCCGTCCTTTTGGAATGTGTCAATTGTTTGTGATATTGATAAATCTTGATTTATGATTGAGTATTCTTTTTTAATATAGTTTGAAACTGGTTTATTCGGTATATAAAAATTACTTGTCCCTATTAGCACCGAGGATTTCCAGTTCCAGTCCCAATCATCTCCTGACTCACCTTTTGTAGCATCGGATTCAGTAATCCCGCTAAGTATTTCTCCCGCCCGTATCATATCAGTAGTATCCAACAATCCCAAAAAATTACCTTCATCATCAAGTACTGCAAGGAACGATACTTTAAAATTTAACATTATTTTAGAGGCAACATAAATTGGGGTATTTTTCCATACACTCATGAAATAATTATGATCGATAAACTCAGAAATTGATTTTTTAATCTTATACTTTTTATTAATCAGAGGGAGAATTTCATTTAGAGATATAATTCCAATAACATTGTTATCTTCAACTACTGGTAAATAGGAATAATCTCCGCTTAAAAAAAAAGAAACAGCTTTTTCGATGCTATCTTTTATATTAACTACTGGGACTTCCCTTCTCATAAGTAAAGCTAACTGTTCTTCCTCTGGTTTTGATAGGATATCATTAATTTTAATAATGCCTAAAAATGTATTAGTTCCTTCTTTTAGAACTATTAGTTCAGAGATATCATTCTTCTTCATTGTCTCTATGGCAAGGGCTCTTTCACTAGGAATATAGAATTTTAAAAAATCTCTTTTAATAATGCTCTCTAAAGTCATTTTATTTCCTTCTCTACGATAAATTTATATAATGAATAAACTTTTTTTGTTTGTGAGTTTATGGTAAAGAGAAAACCACAAGCTGTTGGCGGAGCAATGCCAGCTACTGGCGCGGGACTCATCAGATACTTTGATGAGGATGAAGGTGGATTGAAAATCCGTCCTGAAGTAGTAGTAGGTATATGTGTTATTGTTATTGTAGCCGGCATACTATTACAGATTTTTGGTGCAGAGTTATTGGGCTTTTAGTGCAGTTACGTCTAGTCCTCTTTTTTAAATTCTTTACTAAACCTCTTAAATGGATTTTCTCTGCTTAAATTTTCAGTAGAAGGTCTTTCATTTTTGTCAATGTAAGTTTCATCAACGCGTATTGTTGTTTCATCGACTACTTTATGTTCAGTTTTTTCATCTTCTATCAGTTCTTCTTCTCCAAAAAGTGTAAATTCGTCTTTCAATATACCTTCAAATTTTTTATGTTTTTCTTGTTCTAATACTTCTTCAATTTCATCTTCCATGAAGCTAGCAAATTCCTCATCGCATGTGTTTTCAAATGTGTCTTGGGGTTTAAAATTATTAGATATATTATTTTCATCCTCAATTGATTTGCATTTTGATTCAGAAGGTGCAAATTGAGGAGCTATAGGTGGAAAACTCATAGACTCAATTTTTTGCATAAATCTCCTTGATCCTTCTAATTCACCTTCTAATTTTGCACATTTAAGTCTTAAATCACTGTACTCTTCTTCCATTTTTGATAATTTATTTAATTTAAACTCAAGTTCAGACTTGACTTCATTTAATACTTTTAATTTTCTTAGTGAGTTTTCTAATTCTTCGTTAGTTTCATCGAGTTTTATTTTTAAGCTGTCATTTTCTGCCTTGTACATTTTTGCCTTTTTTATTTCCTCTAAAGGTGGAAGCTTACCTTTTGATACAATGATACAGTCTTTTCCAACAGAAACTATTTCATCAGCAATCATGGTTATCTTGGTTTCAAATCTTAAAAGTTTAGATTCAGAACGAGAAAGACCATAACTTTCGGCACTTTGTCCCAATTTCATATGAATTAGGATCTTGCCTTCAATCATCTCAATATCTACATTTTTTACAAATCCTTTAATCGTACCAGAAATATCTATCAATAATTTATTAGTAAATTGTCCTTCTGCACCCGACAATACATCCATATAATCCCTCTTTAATCGTTAAAATATAATAATAATAGGCATATATATTATTTAAACTTATGGTTTATATTTTCTAAAATTCATCAATTCTTGTCTGTTTTAGTCCTTTATCCTCATATTCCTTTTCAAAAATAAGCGCTTCAGCCATTTTTTCTCCCAATAGTTTTTTGATAGATTTTAAATTGTCTATATTTATTGCCTCTCTGTTTTTTATACCTTCATTGTGTAATCTTCTTGCTCTAATGCGCCCGATGCCTTTAATTTCAATAAGATCTAATAATTCTTCCTTAACGCTATATCTTACCCTTGTTCTTAATGATCTTATTTGAGGAATATTTCTCCTGAATAGATGGCTAATTTTTTCAAATGAGTAAAGTAACCAGTCCATATTCTCTCTAAGTCTCTGCAAATCCCCTTCACCGATACCATACTTTTGAATAATTATATCTTCCTTTTCTTCATTTATCCAGTCATAGAGTATCATAGCAGTTTTAAATTGGGATATGAAAAACTCAAACTCAGCTTCTTCGTAAGAATAATCTGGAATCTCTGTTATTATTTTTCCCCAGAATTCAGAGAGGATATCTTGAAATATTTCAAACTCTTTTTTCTTCAAATACAAAACGGGCATATCAGGTGTTGTGCATAATAAGTGAAGTATTCCTATATCGCTAAATTTGTCTTTTAAAACTCCATCTCTCATTATAATTGCAGATTTTGGATCAATATACAATTTAGAAACAATAGATCCTAAAGAAGTGGGAGAAAAATCCTTTTCTAAGAAGTTGTTTTCAATTAAAAAATCCAAAGTCTTTTCAATGACAGGAATAATTAGTTCAGGATCTTCTTTGAAAGAATAAAAGGTTCTATCAAAAAACTCATGAAGACTTTCCTTATCCGTAACAAAGTTTGAAGCAATTAAAGAAAGGATATGCGACCTTAATCCACCCTCAATTGCTAGCTTTGAAGAAATGGGAAGTGGCTCGGATTCAATATAGTTTTTAAACAAAAATTCTTTTTCATCATGAGATCTTGCAATTAATATCGCTTCTCCAGAAGAATCGTATTTTGGTCTTCCTGCCCTCCCCATCATTTGAGCTATTTCAATTATAGGTATTTTCACTGAGCCAAAGTTAGAATCATATCTACGATAGTCTTTTATTATTACCCTTCTAGCAGGTAGATTTACGCCCGCTGCCAAGGTAGGTGTTGCGACTATTATTTTAAGATTATTTTTAATGAAATATTCTTCAACTCTCTTTCTGTCTTCGGAAAGTAGTCCAGCATGATGGAATCCAACACCATGTCTAAACATTTTATCCAGTTTCTTACCTGAGGCTGTTTCAGAAAAATTCCCTGTAGTATTAATCAGCGGAAACTTTTTTGATAACTTGTCTGCTGTTGATTCGGCAATTCTTCTACTATTAACAAAAATTAATACCTGACCTTCATCTTTCAAAGAATCTAAGGCCAATTGGTAAACAGGATCTTCATTAGATTCAACATATTTCTCTTCATTTTCAAAAAATATTATGTCATTTAGAAGAACTCCTTTTTTTAGTGGAACAGGTCTCCATTCAGATCTGACAAGTTCAGCATTTAACCATTTAGCAATCTCATCAGCGTTAGAAATAGTGGCAGATAATGCTATTACTCTTTTATTTGATAGTTTTGATATTACGATTTCAAGTGTTGCCCCTCTATTTGGGGAATCAATCAAATGTATTTCATCATAAACTATCATAGAAAAGTTATTGAAAAAATCAATATCATTTCTTAAAAGAGAATCACAACGCTCAATTGTCAAGATTAAAACAGAATATTTTTTTAGTGTGTAGTCAAGATGATCATAATCGCCAGTAGAAATGCCAACATTAAATCCTAATTCTAAAAACTCTTTATACTTTTCATCTGCCAATGCCCTTAGGGGAACTAAGTATACTGCTTTTTTTCCTTCTCGTATAACTTTCATAATTGCAAGAATGGCGATTAATGTCTTACCTGAGGCAGTTGGTATTGCAAGAAGAAGATTATTGTCTTCTAAGAGCCCTTTATTTATTGCTTCTTCTTGTGGAGGATACAAAGCATTATATCCCTTTGATTTGAGTACACCAATGTCCGCCCTTGTAAGAGGGAGATCCCCTATATTCATGGAAAACCTTAAAATTTATCCATTTATTAAATTAATGAAGGTGTTTAAATGTTAAGTGTGAAGGATTTTGAAATGTTTGAGATCATAGATATTAAAGCTCGAGAGGTCTTAGACTCACGGGGCAATCCTACTATTGAAACAGAAATCATAACTGGAGGAGGCTATGGTTCAGCAATAGTTCCCTCTGGTGCTTCCACAGGGAAACATGAAGCTTTAGAGCTGAGAGATAAAAATTATAGATATGGTGGAAAAGGAGTGTTAAATGCTGTAAGGAATGTAAATGAAACAATAACTCCGCTTCTTATAGGTATGGACATCAGAAAGCAGAAAGAGATTGACAGGGTGATGATTGAAGAAGATGGCACTGAAAACAAGGGAAATTTTGGAGCTAACGCAATTTTGTCTGTTTCTCTTGCTGCCGCAAGATGTGCTGCTGATACATTAAATATACCCCTGTATCAGTACATAGGAGGTTTAAACACATTTGTTTTGCCAGTTCCGATGATGAATGTGATAAATGGGGGAGAACATGCAGGAAATGAACTTGACTTTCAAGAATTTATGATAATGCCTGTTGGAGCTAAATCATTCTCAGAAGCTTTGAGAGTTTGTGCAGAGGTATACCACCACATGAAAAAAATAATTGCTAAAAAATATGGAAAAAGCTCAACTAATGTAGGTGATGAAGGTGGATACGCACCTCCTATGAAAGACATATCCGAACCTCTCGAAATAATAATGTCAACACTTGAAGAGCTTTCCTATACTGATATCTTTAAAATAGCACTTGATACGGCATCTTCCACATTCTATGATGAAAAAACAAATACATATAATGCAATGGGAAAGAAGATGAATTCTGGAGAATTAATTGATTTATTTGCAAATGTATGTTCAAAATACCCAATAATTTCTATTGAAGACCCAATGGCAGAAGATGATTTTGAAGGTTTTGTTGAGATAACAAAAAAACTAGGTAAAAAAATTCAAATTGTTGGAGATGATCTTTTTGTTACTAACAAGAATAGGCTTTCAACTGGGATAGAAAAGGGGGCTTGTAATTCCTTATTGTTAAAAGTAAATCAGATAGGATCTTTAACAGAGGCCATTGATACTGCAAATCTTGCGTATAGAAACGGTTATTCTGTTGTGGTAAGCCATAGAAGTGGTGAAACTGAAGATACAATGATAGCAGATATCGCGGTCGGAATATCATCTGGACAAATAAAAACAGGAGCACCTTCTAGAAGTGAACGTTGTGCCAAATACAATAGGCTACTAAGAATCGAAGAATATTTGGGGGAAAGTTCTTTCTATGCTGGAAAGAAGTTCAAAATACCATTTTAAGCCGAGGTAGTCTAGCTAGGTAAGGCGGTGGTCTCGAAAACCACTGGTGCTCGCCACCACAAGGGTTCAAATCCCTTCCTCGGCGCTTTCCTGTAAGAAGAAATCAAGAATAAGTAGATGAAGAATTTAAAAATATTCATGTTATATGATAAAAATAATAATGCATAATGTTTTTTCTTTTCATAGATATAAATTTAAATCCTGATTCTGATAAAAAATTGATAGTGTGATAAATGAATAATAATGAAGATTTATTAAAACAGTATGAAGAAATAAAAAAAGAGAATAATATATTTAGATTACTAACTGAAAACAGTATTGATATTTTGTTCTTATTGGACACAGAAGCTAATTTTATTTATCTTAGCAATAGCTTTGAAAAAGAAACAGAATATCTCAAAAAAGAAATGATTGGAAAAAATATTAAGGACATTCTTACAACAGAGTCATATGTTAAAGCAATTACTCGCCTCAACAAGTGGAAAAATAACGAAACGTCCCTTCCAACATATGAAATCCAGATAATAACAAAGAAAAACACAATACAAGATTATGAAGTCACCACATTTCCTATTTTTGAAGGTGGAAAGTTAAAGTTTATCTCAGGAATTGCAAGAAATATCTCATATAAGAAGTTAATTGAAAATAAGATAATTGAAAGTGAAAATTTCTATCGCACTCTTGCTGAAAATTCTCAAGACGTAATTTGGATTACGGATATGAAAGGTAAATTTACATATGTAAGTCCGTCTGTTGAGAGACTTATAGGGTACACTCCTGAAGAGGTGATGAAACAAACTTTAGCGGATGTAATATGCCCAGGATCTTTACCTAAAATTTTGGAAAACTATGTCCTTCTCTGTGATGAAGAGAAAGAACAAATTCTAAAAACTCAGAAGCGCCCATATGAAGTTGAGCAGCTTTGTAAAGATGGATCTACTGTTTGGACTGAAGTTATAATAAAGATATTATTTGATAACAAGGGAAAGAAAGTGGGCGTATTAGGGGTGTCCCGTGATATATCAGAAAGAAAAAAATCTCAGGAAACCATAGCTAGACTAAATGATACTTTGAAGTTATTAAACAAGATACTAAGACATGACATATCCAATAATCTAACTGTCGTCCTTATGTCTCTTGAGATGTTAAAAACTGAAGACACTAATCTAAAAGAAAAAGCGATAAAATCTGTTTATAAAAGTGTAAATTTGATTGAAAGGATAAGAGAACTTGAGAATGCAATACCATCAGGGATAGAAATAAAAAAATATAATCTCAATGATGTGTTTGAGGATATTAGTAACGAGTATAAAAATATTGAATTCAATATTAGAGGCAATTGTAATGTTTTAGCAGATAGTGCATTAGTTTATGTCATTGAAAACATAGTAAGAAACGCATCAATTCATGGTAGAACAGAAAGAATCGATTTCGATTTATCTCAGAGTGGAAACAAATGTATCCTTAGGATATCGGATTTTGGAGTCGGTATACCTGAGTCGATTAAAGATAAAATATTTGATGAAGGATTTAGTTATGGAGATTACGTAAGTTCCGGGCTTGGACTATTCATTGCCAAAAAGACAATTGAAAGATATGGTGGAGAAATACATTACGAGAAAAATGAACCCAAAGGCTCCGTATTTGTTATAATTTTAGATAAAGCGGATTAGTTTTTTACCTCATTCTAAAACGAAATAGAATTTATCAAAATGGAATTTAATTTTTTAATTTTGAATTTCGATAACTTTATATATTCATATTTACTATACAATATGATGCCTATGGCAGCAAAATTTGAAGTGTATGTGGATGCAAAAAAACAATTTCGATTTAGATTGAAAGCAGCAAATGGAGAGATAATTGCAGTAGGAGAAGGATATACTACAAAAAAATCTTGTTTGAACGGAATTGCTAGTGTCAAAAAGAATGCTCCAATCGCAGAAATTGTTGAAGTAGAAAAATAAAATCTCTCTTTGATTTCTTTTTTTTTATTATATAATAACTCATTGTTTATACGTTTTTATAGCGTATCTTTGTTTCTTTTTTTATTATTAGAAGAGGCCTTTGAAATAGCGATTTGCTATCAAGGAGAAAAAGAAAAGTAGTTACTAGCTTTTCAGAAATACTAAAACATTTAGTATGACTTTAATATCTATGAATTTATTAAAACATATTTACCCAAAGGAGTTTATCATAATCAATTTTTTGGATTATTTCTCATAAACTCTTTTGCATACTCATAGACTATTTTTATTCTCTTGTTGTGCTTACTTTTTTGTTCAACAAGTTCTTCAAAGTTATTTTCACGTATATGCTCTTGTATCAATTTCATTTCTCTCATAAATATGTTTAGATTATGAATTGCAAGATGGGCTTGTGGAACACTAGTGGCACCTAAAAAATCTTCCATTTTAAGTTCATTGCAAATGAAACAATCGCACTCCGGGATCTTTCCAGTTATTCGCATTTTAACTCTTTTCAGAGTTTCTGGGTGTATGTATTCTTTAAAAACTGAAGCGACAAGATAAGTCCAAGAATCCATAGTTTCGACACCCATATAACTCAGCACATACAACATTGGAAATCCTGTAACTCCAAATATGTGAAGTGGTTTTCCAAGCTCGTGTGCGTGTGTCTTTGCTGTGTAAATAATCTCAATAAGAGTCTTATAATCATTTTTTCTAGGTACAAGGGATCCAATTGCATAACCATCAAAGTTTTTATTAAGTCTAGAAAAATACCAATCTATCTCTTTTTCAGAAAATCCATGAACGCATGCGTATAAGAGCATCTCTTTTCGTAGCTTATTATCTAGGGCTGAATTTGCACTATTAATACTTTTTTCTAACATTTTCATATATTCAGATGCTTCAATGTTCAAAGGAACAGGATAATCAAATGTTGCGGCAATATCGGCCTTAAGTTTTTCTTGAAATCTAAGTACCTCTATTGGATCTCTCTCAATTCCTTTTTTCATTGATTGAAATCCTCCAGAGTCAACAAATATTGGCTTTTTTTCAGAAAAGAGCTTATGAATTCCCTCTCTAATGTTTTCTTCATATTTAGTATTTCTGACATACTCTAGAGAGAATAAGGTGCTTTCAGAAAGTTTCCAAGGGGGTACAACTTTTTCTTCAATAAATACGTCCCATACCCCATAGGTAAGTGCGCATACAGGAAGAAGTGCAGGTGTTTTGATGTCACCATTGGTAGTCTTAATTTTAGAAATTGAATCCATTAAATCCGAAAAGGTTTTAATTATAGGACTTTTTATATCTTTTTAGTGAACTCAATTGATATTGAAGAGAGATTAGAACTTCTTTCTGATGAAGAAGGGGTATACGTTGGTAGAAAAAGGAGTATCTTTGATAAATATAAAAATAAAGCTGCTCTGTATATAGGCAAGGTAAACGAAACAAGTAAGCAATGGCAAAGTCATCTTGATAAAAGAGTACTTCTTGATAGCATTAGTCCACATGCCATATTTATTTGCGGTATGAGGGGAAGCGGTAAGTCCTACACCCTTGGAGTAATTGTAGAAGAAATGGCAATGAAAAACGACGGTGTGGGAATTCTAATAATTGATCCAATGGGAATTTTTTGGAGCATGAAACAAAAAAATAGGATGGCAAATGAAGGAGAAATGTTAAAGCGTTGGGGATTGAAACCAACTGGAATTAATAATGTTAAAGTGTTTATCCCAAAAGATTACGCCAATAAAGCCCCTAAAGAAACATGGGACGATCTTTTCAAAATTAAACCATCCGAATTAAGGGTAGAAGATTGGTGTCTTACTTTTGATATTGAAAGATTTGATACAATGGGTTTATTGATTGAAAGGGTAATAGAAAAAACAAAGACTGGGTACACTACTACCGAGGGAAAGCGGGTACAAGGTGTTGGCGAGGACTATGGTATTGAAGATTTGATAAAGACAATTGAAAATGAAGAGAGTATATATTCCCGCGAAGACGGATTCAAAGAAAATACCAGAAGAGCCCTTAATGCAAGACTCACTGGAGCCATTCAGTGGGGAATATTCGATAAGAACGGAACAAAGTTAAATGATTTATCAAAAAGAGGGCAAGTATCTGTAATTGATGTTAGTTTTTTAGAAGATAATGTAAGAGCTCTTGTAGTTGGGCTACTATCAAGAAATATTCTAAATACGAGGAAAGTTATATCAAGACATGAAGCTATGGGCGACATTAATCTCATTGGAAACGTTCCAGTCACATGGCTTATGATAGATGAAGCGCACATACTTGTTCCAAGAGGGGGAAAAGCTACAGCAGCTACAGATAGTCTAATTGAGTATGTCAGACAAGGTAGACAGCCTGGTTGTTCCATCGTTTTAGCAACGCAACAGCCATCGGCAATTGATTCGAGAATATTGTCCCAAGTAGATCTGCTAATATGTCATAAATTAGTATACCAGGACGATATAAAAGCTGTTCTTCAAAGGATGCCTTCCGAAATCCCAAATAAACTATCTGACTTTAGATTCATAAGATCTCTCCCCATTGGTAGTGCAATCATAGGTGATAAAGAGGAGTCAACGTCAAGAGCATTTTTTATTTCTGTTAGACCTAGGATAAGTCAACATGAAGGAAGAGAAAGGCAGCCTATGTTTGAAATTGACCCTGATTTAATGAAGACAAATATCAAAAATCTTATCTTGGAAAAATACCGACAAAATAGACCACTTTCCGAGATGGAAGAAGTTGTTAATATAGCAAATCAAGAGTATAAGTTAAAGTTCTCTTTTGAAGACATTATAGAAGAACTCAGAATTGATGGTGAATTTGAGGCAATAAATGAGGAACAGCAAGATTATGGGTCAAAAAGATCCCCCATTGATTTACCAAGAGTAAGTGAGGAAAATTCCTTAGAGGACTTAGAATTGATTGAAGGTTATGGAACAAAGTATATCGAAGAAGAAAAGATTTTGTTTAGGAGCACTAAGATATTGCCCGTAGTTTCTAGTAAAATAGATTATGATCAGATAAAAGAAATTGCAATGAAACATAAGAAAAAATTATCTTTTAGATCCGAAGAAATAACGGAAATTTATCCCATTTATTATCCTATAACAATGGTATTTTTCGATTACATGCCAAAGAAGGGTAACTACAAGAGTATGTCATGCTTCTTTGATGGCATTACAGGAGAACTATTAATATGGGATGGTAAAGTATCAAGAACTGTGGGTTTTTCTGAAAATTATAAGCTTAGGCCGGATGAAAGATGGCTTTTAGATTATATAATTAAAAAGAACAGTTTAACAATCACCGACATAAAAAAGGAAACTGGATTCACACCTAATAAAGTCCATTCTATATTATCTAATCTTGAAACAAAAGGATTAATTGAATACAAAACTGATGGAAAAGATATCGTCATAAAAACAAAGATTAAATTTAAATTAGTTAAAGGATTTGAAGATAAAAAACTTAAAAAAGTAGATATATCTTTAAAGAATAAAGAAGTATCGGGCAAAATAATTGATTCACTTATTTCAAAAAATGATGTGATGAAAGGCATTGAAAGTTTAGGAAATGCAAAAATATGGAAAACTGAAGAAATTTACCTCCCCTATTGGCTCGTCGTTTACCGGAATTCCAAAGGGAAGGAAAGACGAGAAATCTTTGATACATTTAAAGGGGAAAAGGATGATAATATTAGGGATATCGTGTTAATGAGGGTATAACTATGCAAATTGAAATTGATAACAATAGGATAGAAACAAAAGAAGGTGCCACATTAGATCAAATATTTTTTGAGAATAATATTACTTATCAAAAAGGAACTGCCATAGGCATAATAAAAAAGGAGACGGAAAAATCCTCGTACCTTGATGAATTTCTAGTTACAACAAATAAGGGGTCTTTTGTCATTAAAATTAAAGATTCTGAGGAAGGAAAACTCTTTAAAGATATTATTAAAGAATTTGAGAGTAAAAGTGTGAGATGGAAGACTTCAACACTTATAGCAATAGGATCTGTTCCAACAGCCCTTATACCCTCTAAAGAAGAACAAATGTATAGCCCTTGGGATGTATTTTTTATTTTAGCAGGATTTGATAGTAATACAACATACATAGCTCTTTCAAAAAAAATGCAAAAAGGGAGTTATGGTACAAAAAATACAATAGGTAAGATAACTCAAGGAAGGCATGTTTTGCCTCGTATAGATGAAGGGGACACTATAATTTCAATAGAGCCAGTTGAAGTGTTTACTGTCGAAAGAGATTTTGAAACTACAACTGATTTGACTTACAAACCAAAGAATGGAGAAAAAATATTTACTCACGTGTTAATAAAATTAAATGAAAACACTCCTATGGCGATGGAACATATTTTTTCCCTCACTAAGGATCGGCAAATAACTGTTGATGAAGTAACTGAATCCTATATTGCTTCTAAGGGTTTAATTGGATTTGATGTTCAATCTGAAAATTCTAATCTAAGAAAAAAGAACTCTGTTTCAGTTAGAATTGAAGGTAAAAATACAGGCGTTGTTTACATATACAAAAAGGAAAGAATTACAACACCCAATCATTCTATTGTGGGAACAGTCATATTTGGATCAGAGTTAATCGAAATGTTGAAAAAAGGCGATACGATATCTGTCAAAACTAGCCCCCATAGCCTTTCACTTCTAGGATTAACCCAAAAAGAGGCAGAAAGCATTCTTGGTGAAGAAAAAATAAAGCATGAGAGAGTAGGGGACACTTCTGATACCGCAATTATTGTTGAACAAGAGCCATCATATACTGCAGAAATTTTGAAAGCTAAAGCTGTAAAAACTTTAGGTATTGATAAAAATAACATAATTGAAGTTAAACTATACGAAGATAAGGCACCGAACACTGTAAAATATTTTAGAAAAATAACTGGCCTTATCAACAAATCTATCGGGAAATTGGATATCCAATTTGCGCACCCAAGCGTGTCTCTTGTAGCATTTGAAGGGGGGAGTATTGATGCAGGAAGTTTAATACCTGAAAATTCTCCCACTAGCATTTCATCCAGAGGAGATGTTGGGGTAACAAATATGTCTAGACAACACAAAGGGCTTATAGGGGTCCGATTAAAAGATGATGAAGCATATGGGCCAACAGGAGAGGAATTTGACGGAACAAATGTCATTGGTAAAATAGATCTTGACAAAGTTAAGATTGATTTCAACAACGAAAAGTCAATTTATATAAAAGAAATCAAAGAATAACGTTTTTTGACGATAGGACACTTCACAAATACCGAAATATTTATATATATTTTATTTTCCATCAATACATCTTACCAATTATATCTCTTTTATTTATATTAAATCATCTTTGTTAGGAGAGGAATTTGATGAAACCTAATAAGTCAGTGGGTATTATAGGTTATGGTGCTTACGTCCCTAAGTACAGAATACAAAACACGGAAATAGCACGAGTTTGGGGAAATGACCCAAATCTCGTTCCAATAAGAGAAAAATCAGTTCCAGGTGCCGATGAGGATTCTGTTACTATAGCCATTGAAATCGCAAGAAATGCCATAATACGGGCAGGTATAAATCCAAGTGATTTGAGGGCAGTTTGGGTTGGTTCTGAATCTAAGCCTTATGCTGTAAAACCGACTTCAACAATTGTAGCGGAAGCGATTGCAGCTACGCCATTTGTCAATGCCGCGGATTGGGAATTTGCATGCAAGGCTGGTAGCGAGACTATACAAGCATGCATTGCTTTTGTAGGATCAGGTATGGCAAAGTATGCCCTTGGAATAGGTGTTGACACAGCCCAAGGTGCACCAAGTGATGCTCTTGAGTATACAGCTGCTGCTGGAGGGGCCGGATATATCATAGGTAGTGCTAAGGAAAGCTTAGCCATTATAGAAGCCTCTATATCATATGTTACAGATACGCCAGACTTTTGGAGAAGGCAGCATGAGCACTATCCAAAACATGGAAACAGATTTACAGGAGAACCTTCATACTTTAAACATGTTTTGAGTAGCTCAAAAGCCTTAATGGAAGAGCTTGGAACTAAGCCTGAGGACTATAACTATGCAATTTTTCACCAGCCAAATAGAAAGTTCCCCTTGGAAGTAGCAAAAATTCTTGGATTTCCAAAGGAAAAAATTCTTGATGGATTAGTATCGCCTTATATAGGAAACACCTATGCAGGTTCCGCTCTTTTAGGCCTTGCAGCGGTTCTTGACAAAGCAAAAGAAGGAGATAAAATTTTCTGCACATCCTATGGTTCTGGTGCAGGAAGCGACTCATTTTCACTTGAAGTTACAGACAAGCTTGCCGAAAGAAAAGGAAAAGCGCCTTCAGTTAAATCTTATATTGAAAGAAGAGAAGAAATAGACTATGCTAAATATGCAAGATATAGAAAGAAGATAAGGGCGTGAACAAATGAGCGATAATGTTGCAGTAATCGGAGTAGGGCTTAGTAAAGTTGGGGAACATTGGGAAAAATCATTAAGAAGTCTTGCAATAGAATCTATATGGATGGCTTTTGAGGACAGTGGTATCGACAAAGTAGATGCGCTTTATGTGGGAAACATGTCTTCTGGATCTTTTGTAGAGCAAGAGCACCTTGGTGCATTAATAGCGGATTTTGCCGGTCTTGGACCAATACCTGCTGTTAAAGTAGAAGCAGCATGTGGATCTGGGGGGGCAGCATTTATTGAAGGTTACATAGGAATAAAGTCAGGCATGTATGATTATGTGTTAGTCACAGGAGTAGAAAAGATGACCGACGTCTTGCCGTCAAAGACAACATCTATTCTTGCAAATGCTTCTGACAGAGATTATGAAGCCTTCCATGGCGTGTCTTTTGTCGCGCTTAATGCATTAGTCATGAGACGTTATATGCATGAGTTCAACGTAAAAAGAGAAGAACTTTCAATATTTCCAGTCATATCACACAAAAACGCACCTTTCAGCAAACATGCTATGTATAGAAAAGAAATATCCCTTGAAGCAGTCGTTAACTCCCCTATAATAGCAGATCCACTTACCCTTATGGACTGTGCTCCAATTTGTGATGGTTCAGCATCAGTAATCCTATGCTCCGAAAAAAAAGCAAGAGAATTTACTGATACACCCATACTTGTATCTGGGGTGGGGCTTGCCACAGATACCCTAGGAGTTCATGATAGAAAAAATATAACTACTCTTTCTGCTGCAGTTGAGGCAAGTAAGAAAGCCTATAAGATGGCAGGAGTTACGCCAAAAGACATAGACATTGCAGAAATCCATGACGCATTTTCCATTATGAGTGCTTTATCTTTAGAGGATATGGGATTTGCAAAGAAAGGACAAGGTACAAAGATGGCGTTAGAGGGTCAACATTATATCGGAGGGGAACTCCCATTAAATCTCTACGGCGGTCTTAAGGCACGAGGCCATCCTGTTGGTGCAACAGGAGTATATCAAATAGGCGAGCTTGTTTCTAGCCTTAGAGGAGATGGCAGAGTCGATGCTGAAATAGGATTGGCTGAAAATATAGGTGGTAGTGGTGCAACGGTATCTGTGTGTGTTTTAAAGAGGGGGGACTAATATGAATGTACCAAGGCATTGGAGAGAACAAATAAGAAGATATAGGCTTGTTGGCTCAAAATGTACAGACTGTGGTAGATTGTCATTTCCAAATAGAGCGGTATGTCCTAAATGTAATAGCAGAAATAATGAGAATTATCAATACGCCGGAAGAGGAAAGATTATATCATTTACAAATATCAATAGCCCTCCAAAGGAACACAAATATAATCTTCCATATGCTGTAGCTTTAATAGAGTTGATGGAAGGGCCAGTGATAACTGCTCAGATTACAGATGCTAGAGCTGAAGAACTTGAAATTGGTATGGAAGTTGAAATGGTCACAAGAAAAATAATGGAATATAATGATGATGGGATAATTTGTTATGGGTATAAATTCAGACCAATAGTTGAATATGCCCATCCATGAGAGGATTGAATGGAAAAAGAGGAGATATTAGCTAAGGTAATTTCTGGAGAAATTAAAATATATCAAATTGAAAATTTCACTAAGACATCTAAAGAAGCTGTAGAGATAAGAAGACAAGCAATTCAGAAAATACGAAAAGTTTCTCTTGAGCATATAGGAAAATACTCTGTAAATCCAGACAATCTTTTTGGAACAAACATTGAAAATATGATTGGTACAGTACAAGTACCAATGGGTATTGTAGGTCCTTTGAAAATCAATGGTAAATACGCCAATGGAGAATATTATGTACCAATGGCTACATCCGAAGGAGCCCTTCTTGCAAGTACAAATAGAGGGGCCTCTGTTATCTCCGCATCAGGAGGGGCCATAACTATTATTTTTAGAAACGGGATGACAAGAGCCCCTATTCTGAAGTTAAACTCTTCTAGAGATTTTTATAAAGTAAATGATTTTATTCAAAATAATTTTGATGAGATTAAAGAAGCTGCAGAAAAAGACTCTAGATTTAGAAAACTTCAAAAAATAGTTCCATATCTTGTGGGGAGAAATCTCTTTTTAAGATTTATATATGATACGGGTGACTCCATGGGGATGAATGGTGTAACAATTGGTACCGATGCTGCATTAAAAATAATAGAAGAGAAATTTCAAGACGTGAGGAGTATTTCACTGTCGGGGAATCTCTGTACTGATAAAAAATCTTCTGCAATGAATTTAATTGAAGGGAGAGGAAAGAGTATTACTGCTGAAGTAGTTATTCCAAAAAAAATCATTGAAACTAAACTTAAAACTGATCCAAAAACATTGATTGACGTTAATTATAGAAAGAACATGATTGGATCTGCCCAGGCCGGCTCATATGGATTCAATGCACATTTTGCAAATATTGTTGCTGCAATTTTTTTGGCCACGGGCCAAGATATTGCTCAAGTAGTTGAAGGGAGTCAAGGGTTTACTACTGTTGAAGAGGATCCTAGTGGCGTCTATTTCGCCGTAACACTTCCTTCTCTAGAAGTTGCAACTGTTGGTGGGGGAACTAAAATTGAAACTCAGAAGGAAGCCTTAGAGCTTCTAGGAATTTATGGTGGAGGTAAGAACAGTGGTGACAACTCAAAAGCTCTGTCAGAGATCTGTGCAGCTGCCGTATTGGCAGGAGAAATATCTTTGATGGGAGCTCTTTCAGCAAGACATCTTGCTAAGGCCCATATAGAATATGGGCGATAAAATATTTATTGGGCGTGTATCCTCTTGTTTTTATCATCAAAATCAAAATAATAATTTAAATGATTAACTTTATAAAAGGCTTAAATTTCCTTTTAACATTATTATGGTGATTTTTTGATTCATGTCAACACAAAATACTGCAAAGGATGTCTTTTGTGTGTGGAATACTGCCCTAAAAAAGTCTATGTTAAATCAGAAAAATTAAGCAAGAAAGGAGTATTTCCTCCTGAAGTAAAATTCCCTGAAAACTGTATAAAGTGTCACTTATGTGAGCTTATGTGCCCAGATTTCGCAATTATTGTGGAGGATAAAAATGACAAATGAATTTATCAAACTTTTAGGGAAAAAAAATCTTTTCATACAGGGTGATGAAGCTGCAGTCTATGGTGCATTGATTGCAAACTGTAGATTTTTTGCAGGTTACCCCATAACTCCTGCCACCGAAGTTGCGGAAGGTATGGCAATCTGGATGCCAAAGCTAGGTGGGGTTTATATTCAAATGGAAGATGAAATAGCAAGTATTGCGGCAGTTATTGGTGCATCTTGCACAGGCGTAAAATCTATGACTGCAACAAGCGGGCCAGGATTTTCATTGATGCAAGAGTGTATAGGATATGCATGTATGGCAGAAATTCCTTGTGTAATCGTTAATGTACAGAGGGGGGGACCAAGTACAGGACAACCCACCGAAGCAGCACAAGGCGATGTGATGCAAGCTATGTGGGGAACTCATGGTGATCATCAAATAATCGCACTTGCTCCAAAATCAGTCCAAGAAACTCTTGATCTAACAATTGAAGCATTTAATCTCTCTGAAGATTATAGGGTGCCAGTTATTTTACTTATGGATGCTGAAATAGGACATATGAGGGAAAAAGTTGTATTGCCTGAAATTACAGATATAAAAGTCGAAGATAGAGTGCCTGCTACAATCGGGATTGACAAATATAGGCCATATGGAACTGGATTTACAAGATCATCAAAAGTCCCCGAATTCGCGCCATTTGGATCAGGTTACAAAACATATGTCACTGGCCTTACTCATGATAAAAGAGGATTTCCCGTAACAACATCCGCTGAGGTCCATGAAGAACTAGTAAGAAGATTAATTGAAAAAGTTAGTGATGATATAGACATAATATGGTATTATGAAGATTCTTTTTTAGAAGACGCAGAAGTTATAGTTGTTTCATATGGTACTACTTCAAGGCCTGCGGCAAGTGCAGTTAAAATGGCTAGAAAAAACGGCATAAAAGTTGGCCATGTTAGGCTTATTACAATTTGGCCTTTCAACTATGAAAAAATGAAGGATTTGTTAAAAAATGCGCACACTATCATTGTTCCAGAGATGAATCTAGGTCAAATGATTCACCCCATAAGGGAGATTGTTAATAGGGATGCTAAAATTATATCTGCCCCTAAGATTGGGGGTGCGATACATACGCCATATGAAATCTTAAAAATCATAGAGGGGAGTAAAAATTGAGTTTTATTTCCAATAGTTTGATTATAGAAAAATATCTTAGAAAAGACATGCTCCCTACAATATTTTGTACTGGTTGTGGGATAGGAAGTGTAATGAATTTTACTCTTCGTGCAATTCATGACTTAAACATTGACATAAATAAAACTGTTTTTGTTTCGGGTATTGGATGTTCATCTAGGATTCCAGGATACATATATTCAGATGGACTCCACTCTTTACATGGGAGGGCAATAGCTTATGCCACAGGCGTTAAGCTAGCAAATCCGGAATTGAAAGTTGTTGTTTTTACTGGTGATGGTGATTGTGGAGCTATAGGTGGTAATCACTTTCTGCATGCTATAAGAAGAAATATTGATCTTACTGTTATTTCTATTAATAATTTTATATATGGGATGACTGGAGGACAGGTGGCTCCAACAACTCCATTGAAGTCAAAAACAACGACAACTCCCTATGGAAATATAGAATATCCAATCGATCTTTCCATGATGGCGAAAGTTATTGGAGCGCCCTATGTCGCTAGATGGACAACAGCCCACCCTATTCAGTGCATAAGTTCAATAAAAAAAGCCCTGCAGAAAAAAGGATTCTCATTTGTAGAGATTTTGTCTCCGTGCCCCACATCTTACGGCAGATTAAATAAAATGGGTACAACCCTAGATATGACAAAACATTTCAAGGAATCCACTATTAATATAAAGCTTTATGAAAAAATGCTGGCTGAAGGTAAAACTACGGATAAGATGGTAATAGGTGAATTTGTGGATATTGAAAAAGAGGATTTCAATACCAAATATAAAAAATTCTACAGTGATTTAAAATGAAAGCCGGTATACGGATAAGTGGATTTGGAGGTCAAGGGATAATTTTGTCGGGTGTTATAGTTGGTAAGGCAGCAGTTTTTGACGGATTTAATGTGGTCCAAACCCAATCTTATGGTCCTGAGGCAAGAGGGGGATTTACACGTTCTGAAGTGGTCATCTCAGATGAAGAGATTGATTATCCAAAAGTTGAATCTGCAACAGTCTCCATAATCATGAGTCAAGAGGCTTTCTTTAAATATGCATTAAGAACAAAGAAAGAAGGCATTATAATTTATGATCCTGAACTAATCCCTGACCATAAGATTGAAGGTAACTTTAAATTGGCCGAAGTAAATGCAACTAGAATAGCATCGGAACTTGGAACAAAAATTATTTCAAACATTGTAATGCTAGGTGCATTTAATGAGGTATGTAATTTAATTTCAAAGGATGCCATGATTGAATCAATAAAGGACAGTATACCAAAGATGCTTGATTTAAATCTCAATGCATTTGAGGTCGGTAGGAAAAAAGTTAAAATTATAACTTAATTATTTTGAATTTTTAATTTATAGTATAACTCTATGATAAAATCTTTAAATTATTAGTTAATCAATGTAAAATATCTAAAAATTAATTAAGCAAAACCTTTTAAAGATAATTTTAGGATATCCTATTAATTCTATTGGTGGTTACATGCCAGAAGTTATTGATAAGACCCAATCCATATGTCCTGTTTGTTTCAGTGTCATCGATGCAGATATCGTTGAGAGTAAAGGCAAAGTACTCATTAAAAAAAACTGTCCAGAACATGGCAAATTCCAGGATATTTATTGGTCTGATTATGAAATGTATAAACATGCAAAAAAGTATCATGTTGATGGACCGAAATTAGATAATCCACATACAGAAACTAAAAAGGGTTGCCCATATGACTGCGGGCTATGTCCATCCCATTTCACGCCAACTGTTCTATGTAATATAGACGTTACCAATAGATGTAATATGAAATGCCCTATATGTTTCGCAAATGCACAGACTGCTGGTTATGTTTTAGAACCCTCAAGAGAAGAATTATCTAAAATGATGAAACTAGTTCGGGATGAAAAACCTGTTCCTTGTATGGTTGTTCAATTTGCAGGGGGAGAGCCTACAATTAGGGATGATCTTCCTGAAATTATAGAAGAGGCTAAAAAATTAGGATTCACACTAGCACAGATTGCAACTAACGGGGTACGTCTCGCAAGAGATCTAGATTTTTGTAAGGAACTTAGGAAAAAGGGACTCAATACTGTGTATTTACAATTTGATGGGATAACTGAAAAACCCTATATTGCTGCCAGAGGATTTAATGCGCTTCCGATTAAACTTCAAGCATTTGAAAATTTCAGAAAAGCCAATTTAACAAGCGTTGTTTTAGTTCCAACTTTAGTTAGAAGTATTAACGATGATCAAGTTGGCGATATAATAAGATTCGGAGTTAACAATCTTGATATTGTTAGAGGGATTAATTTCCAACCTGTTTCATTTGCAGGCAGAATCGATATTGAAGAATTGGAAAAAATGAGGATTACCATACCTGATTTTGTAAAACTTGTTGAAGAACAAACAAATGGAGAGATATTGGCAGAAGATTTCTATGCGCCATCAAGTGTCAACGCCTTTTCAAACTTCATTGAAGCCTGGAGAAAAACACCTCAAGTTAGATTTACATGCCACGAGCATTGTGGAGTGGCCACGTATGTATTTGTTGATGACGACGGAAAGCTTACTCCAATTACACATTTTATCGATGTAGATGGATTTTTTGGATTATTAAATGATTTAACTGAAAAAGTTGAGGGCGGAGGTAAAATTAGTAAGACACGAGCAATTGCAAAGATAACTAAAGAATTGCCTCACTTAATAGACTTAAAGAATAAACCAAAGAATCTTGACATTAAAAAACTTTTATTAAGCGTTTTAAAAGAAGGAGATGTTGATGCATTGGCTGACTTTAGTTACCGTACAATGCTAATCGGATGTATGCATTTCCAAGATCCCTACAACTTTGATATTGAAAGAGTAAAAAGATGTGCAATACATTATGCAGTTCCAGGTGGCAAAGTTTATCCATTTTGTACTTACAACAGCATACACAGAGAAAAAGTAGAGAAACAGTATGCAATTCCGCTTGAAGTTTGGGAAAAGCAAAACAGGGATAAGAATATTCAAAGCCGCAGAAATCCTAAGTCTTTATCATTCCCTTCAAAAAAGTAATATTTTCTTTATCCCCTCTTTTTTCATTTACCGGCGTTTCCATTATCATGGGTATGTTTTTTAGATATTCATGATTTACTATAGCTTTAAATCCTTCCTGACCTATATTGCCAAGACCTATATGTTCGTGTCTATCTTTTTTTGAATTGAATTCCCCTTGGGAGTCATTTAGGTGAATAATTTTAAGACACTCTAAACCAACTGTTTTATCAAAGTTTGAAAGAGTGTTTTCAAGGGCATCGCTGTTTGATATGTCATAGCCAGAAGTGAAAAGATGGCATGTGTCAAGTGTTACCCCACATTGAAAATTGGTATTGTCAAGTAGATATTTAAGCTCTTCAAAAGTTGATCCTAAAACATACCCCATTCCTGAAGTGTTTTCAAAAAGTAATGTAACATCCCCGACATAATCCTCAATTGAGTTTAAAGACTCACATATCTGCTTCAATCCTTCTTTCTTATTCTGACCTTTATGTGAACCTGGATGAATATTCAAAAATTTTATGCCCATTCTATTGCATGAAATAAGTTCTTTTTTTATAGAATCTATGGATTTATCTCTAATAGTGCAATCTTTAGAGGCAAGATTGGGCAAGTATGAGTCATGCACTACTATTGGTTTAATATTGTTTTTTTCATATGCAATCTTGAATAATTTACCTATATCCTCCGATACCACATTAAATGCCCAGCTTCTTGGGGAATGAGTAAATATCTGACAGCAATTTGCACCAAGTGTTTTTGCATCATCAAAGACTTTCAAAAATCCCTGTGCCACAGATATATGAAAACCTATTCTATGCATAAAAAAAATATTAAATTTATTAATATTATTTTACTATATCCTCTAAAATCCTCATACCTTTTGTAAATGAAGGCATACCTGAAAGAAGTAATACCACCCTCAAAACATCTGTTATTTCGTCAGGAGTTACCCCTAGTTCTTTCATTGCAGACCTCATCTGTTTTTCAGTTGCACTCTCATCGCATTTTGACGTAACGATGCCTATTGCAATTAATTTCTGTGTTTTGTAATCAAGAACTTTTCCATTGTAGACCACATCATTTAATTTTGTAATTGCGTCATAGACCTCAGGACAGTCTGATTTTATTTTTTTCATACCTCTTCCATAAAATACTTCTTCTTTCATTTAATCACCAGAATAGTGGTATGATTTATATTTAAAAGAATTTCTGTGATTAAGTTCTTTTAAGGTCAATGACACTTAAAGTCACATGCGGATGACAATCATGACGTTTTATATTCGGTATGGTACATTTTAATAAAAAAGTGTGAATAAGATATCACTTTTTCAGGATAATTTTTAATGCATACACTTCTTACGTATTATTGTCTTTGGCAATCTAATAATGGCCTCTGAATCCATTACCGCCTTTTTTAAAGGCTTTAAAATAATCCATATTATGAATTATTTTTCGTATAATGTTTCTGATAATTGCTTTGTAAGTCTTAGGAACTTCTAATAAGCATATTTCACTTTTGTTTCATAAGATAAGAAATTCCTTCAATAAGTAGATTTGTTATGATACTTTCTACTTCATTTTCAATAGGAGTTGCAGGTGGACTTTCCATTTCAGATGCCTTATGCAAAATCTTCTTGCTTTGGGAATCTTCGTACATAAAGAGCAAAACGCCTAGCAACAAGACAATTGCTCCCGCTAAAATGAGAATAGCAGAAGATCCAAATCCAACTAGAAATAAAAACATGGCGGATAACAATAAAGTAAAAAACAGGAGTATCCCATCCTCTCTTTTTCTCCTTGCTTCTTCTAAGAGCCTTCTATGTTTAAGTCCATAATAGTCATATTCCATCAGATCACCTTAAGCCCAGGAAATCTTTTAAGAATCATTCCCTCTGTTTGAAATATTTTATTGAAATCCAGGAATTTCTTCGCAGATAAAAGCCTTTCCTTACTATCTGCGTATAGTTCTACTATGACATCATCCTTTTCTACACGGTCACCGACTTTATAGTTTAGTAAAAGTCCTGCACCTTTATCAAATGGTGCACCAAGAATCTTAGCTACTTTGATAATGGTACCATTATCAACTTTAGTAATATATCCGGAATCTTCAGAGAGGATGGCTTCGCTAAATTTTCCTATTGGTATTTCATCAGGTTTAATATCTGATTGCCCGCCTTGTGCATCTATGATGTCTCTAAACTTCTCCAAAGCCTTTCCACTTTCAAGAATCTCTCTTGCCATAATCTTTCCTTTGCCTACTTCCGCTTTTCTTCCAAGTTCAAGAAGTATGCCTGCAAGGCCAATAGCCTTTTCGGTGAGACTCCCACTCTGTTTTTTTTCAAGAGCCATTAGAGCTTCTCTTACCTCAAGTGCTGGACCAACAGCATTCCCTATTGGTTGTCCTCCATATGTAACAGCGACTTCAACATGCATTCCAAGTGAAGATCCAAGTTCTGTGAAATTAGATGCAAGTTTTCTTGCACTTTCCCACGTATTGATTTTTGTTCCTTCGCCCATTGGGATATCAATCAACACAAACTCTGCTCCCATTGCATATTTTTTGCTCAAAACACTAGCAAGAATTATAGGCTCTGGATCTAGATGAAGCCTTCTTTCAACTTCAACAATTTTTTCATCTGCAGGACTTAGATTTAAGACACCACTCCAAGCAAGACACCCCCCAGTTGTGTTAACAATTTCTTTTAACTTTTCTGGGGAAAAATCGACAGGGGATATGACTTCAACTACGTCAGCTGTTCCTGCAGGAGATGTTATTGCCCTAGAGGATGTCTTAGGTATGTAAAGGCCTGCAGAAGCGACTATGGGGATAGTGAGTAATGCTGTTTTGTTCCCTGGAACTCCGCCAATACTGTGAACATCCATTATCGGCCCTTTTTCAAATTTCATCATTGTGCCTGTTTCAGCCATTGCTTTAGTAAGGTATTCTACCTCTTTTATTGAAGTTCCAAGTATTTGTGTAGTAGTTAGAAAACTTGAGATAATGATGCTATCAATATTGCCATTGATAATTCCGCCTACAAACTTTGTTATTTCTTCATTTGTAAGTATTTTTCCATCTATTTTCTTTTTTGAAATATGGACAAGATCCATGTTTACATCTGGGTAAACTTCAACTACCTCATTTTCTTGATAATTATAACGTTTAGATTTATGGATTGGTATGCCTATAAAGCCTTGATCTACTAGATTTTTTGTCAAAACTGCAGAAAAAGAAAATGAAGATCTGGATCTTTTTATAACAATTTGTTCCCCAGGATCTATTCTCTCATTTATTGCATCATTAGTATTTAAAAAAACAATATCCTGAGTTTCTTCAATATCAAGGTACTTGACTTTGAGTTTCATAAAGTTGTATTATAATGTGTTAATAAAAAAGTTACTATTTTTTCACATATTCTAAATAGGCATTTAGTGAGGGAGGTAAACCTTTTTCTTTAGACATATTCCTAATATTTTGTAAAATACCAGATCCATATTGGAATGCTTTCTTTTTACGTGATACAATTTCAGGAGGTGCGCCCAGATCACATGCAATTTTTCTCAGTGTGTGTTTTCTTAAATCATCATTTGCATCTATTAAATTATGCTCTCTTTCGATTTGTATCCCGATTTTTTTTACTTCATCGTCGAAAAATGGTGATAAAAACTTTAAATTAAAATTATCGAATATTTTGTATTCCCTATTCAGAAGTAAATCTTTCAATTCCATTAGATCTTTATTTCTTAAATCATTAGGATTTCTCCCTTCTGCCAAAGCTCTCCTATATTTATCGTAACCGAAAAATAACTCATCTGCACCTTGACCAGATAAACAAACATCAAAACCATCTTTACTGATCCTCTCTGCAATGAGATAAAACGAGGTAGCTATCAATATATTAAGGCTATTCTTTCTACCAATTAATTTAATAGTATTTTTAATTGCATTTTCAATATTTTCATTAGTTAAGTTAATAATCTTAAGAGGACATTCCAAAGTTTTTGATGCAATCTTTGAATAAATGACATCTTTTGAAGTAAAATCCCCGATTGTGTAAAGTATTGGATTTGAATGTTTTTTAGTTAAAGCAGCAATAATGTAGCTATCAATTCCTCCTGAAAATGAAATTGGTATGTTTTTTCTTGTACCTATTAAAGTAGAAACAGACTTCGAAAGAGCGTTAGTAAGTTGTTCGTTTTTAGTACTACACAACTTCATATTCAAGATTTTCACCTTTTCTAGAATAAAAGAATAAATTTTTTCTTTGATAGGGGTAGCAAATTATAATATGGACTTTGCCATAACGTGAGAAGAAATTTAAATCCTCCCTTGAGGGCAATCCATTTTCGGAAGGGTGTGAATGAACAGTACCAACAATGGACGCATCGATTGGAAGGCTAAAATGTGAAATTGTAGAGGAATTTCTTCCAAATATACTAAAAGGAGAAAAAACAATTTCAGATATAATCCCTTTTTCTTCCCTTAAAAATGCAGCGAATTCATTTGGATGAGTACTTTTTGCAGCATGCGATATGAACTCCAATAGTTCTCCATCAATCTTTATCAAAAAATTTCATTCCTCATTCTAAGTCATCAATATTCTCAACTCTTTCTATTTTTATCTTGAAGGGTAGTAATGGGGATTTAATTTCTTTTTTTTCTTTTAAGGTATCTTCAAGCTTAAGAAAGTCGTTGAGTTCCTTCTCCAATTGATCGATTTTTCTATCAAGTAATTTTGAAGGAGAGATTGCAGTATATTTTTCTGGATCCTCTGAAGATTTTTCTACAATTTTCATCTGTTCCATTGATGTAAGAGATTCTTTACATGTACTAGGGTAGATCGATGTCCCTTCAGCGATGCTATCATATGTTGAGCTACCCTTTGCTAATAAGTATAAATAAATCTTAACTTTAGATTCAGTGTCTAAGAAAAATTTTAATATATCCATTAAACCCTTATCAATGTCACTTTTTTCTGGAACATTGAATTTAATTTGCTTAGTATACTCTTTCATCTAACTCACCTTTTAACTTATCTATTAATATTTTATATATTTTATTATCATGATTTAAGAATCGTAACTTTTCCGTTTTTAGTGAAAACTACTTCACATTTTGATGTGAAAATTCCATTTTCAAATATTCCTGGAATGTCGTTAAGATCTTTTTCCATAGATTTCGGATTTTTTACTGATGTGAACAAGTCAATTATGAAGTTTCCGTTGTCTGTCACCATGGGGCCATCTTTTTTATCACCAGCCCTTAAAATTGGGGTTCCAAAAGAAGACAATGCTTGAAAGACTTTTCTATATGCGAGTGGAAATACCTCTACAGTTACAGGGAAATTTTTTCCAAGTGTATCCACGAATTTTTTTTCTTCGCAGACGACAACGAATCTATCTGCATTGTAATCTATTATTTTTTCCTGTAGCAAAGCTCCTCCCCTACCTTTTAATAGATATAGTTTTGGATCAACTTCATCAGCACCGTCAATAGCAATATTAATATCGTGTTCATCAAGAGTAGTAAGGGGTATATTTGATTCTATTGCCAAGAGCTTTGCCTGAAATGAGGTAGGTACACCATAAATTGAGATTTCTTCATTCTTTATTCTGTTACTGAGTTCAGCTATGGCAAATGCAGTTGTACTGCCAGTGCCAAGCCCGACAACATCACCATCTTTCACTAAAGATGCTGCATATGTGCCTACAATTTTTTTATCACCCATTATATCCCCAACTTTTACTTCTTTTTAGGCTTAATTTTATTTTCATAGTCTTCCATAGCTTTCTCAAGTTTTTTAATATTATTGATTAAATCCTTTGTTCCTTCAGCTCTACCATATGAATAGTACTTGCTAACAGATTCATCCTTATTAATTGGCCACTTCTTTTCAACATTAACGGGAGTTATTTTTGATCTAGGTAATCCCCCCATTTGCAGAGGCACTCTTTCTTCATGCACCTTCATCATGCTGTTCTCTTTGATCTTTCTTTGTTTGTTAATCCTTATCAAATGTCTCCAGTTCGCCAGATACTCTAATATGATATCAATACCACTTAGAAATGTAAACACAATAAGAAGAATTCCAAGATTTGAGTTGCCCCATATAGTCATTTTTTCTAAAACAGTAGGCTCTGCATGGCCTTTTACAGCTTCGATAAATACGCTAGTGGGTTGTACAGAATAATAAACAACGAAGGATTTCACCCTATCTGTTGTTTCAGGGGTAACAGTAGTAATTGTATACTCATCCGGAACTTTAATTCCATTTATCCTTGCATCACCATATGGATAAGAAAAAGAGATGCTAATATTATTATTTTCAAGTAGTATTGAAGGATCATTAGTGCCCTTGTCAAACACGATCCAAAATTCACCATAAAATGAATCAACAGTTGCATTTAGGGGTAAATGGTAATAATATTCACCAACTCGCTTGTATGCAAGGGTTAACAAAGATACCTTCTTGCTAGCGTCTCCATCTTTCAAATAATAGGATTCTGTGGCATCCATATAAAGAGGATGAATTGAGCTTACAGTTCCCTTGGCCGCAATGGGCTCCAAAAAAAATCTATTTGAACGGTCGGGATCATTTATAAGGGATATTTCCATTTTGTCTATCCCTGAATTCCTTGGAATGTAAATATTCATTTTTAAAGTTATAGTATCTTTATTGAGAATAAATCTAACGTCTGAAATCCTAAGATTTTCATTTGGCCTAACTGTTCCTTCCGTTCCTAAAAACTTCATCTGAAATCTATAATGTTGAGAATTTGATTCAAATTGTGCTGCGACATTAGCAATGAGTAAAGTAAGGGTAATGAGAATAAAAAAGAGCGAGATACCTATCCTAAGATTCCTCTTCATGAACTGAAGTTTAGTAAAGAATATTTAAGTCTTTCTAAAATATTATATTATCGCCTATAATCTATAGTTATTTCTTTAAATAACGATGATAATTAAGAATAAATTATCAATTTATACAAATACTTATATAAACTCTTTTTAATTAAACTAAAAGCAAGTGATAACATGAGTAAGAATATAATTGCAATATTAGGGATAATTGTCCTTATTTTAGGAGCGGCCTCATATCTTATGTTTACTGAAAATAAGGATTTGAGGGAGGACATTGAAACACTTACCGTTGAAAAGAATCTACTGATTGGGGAGAGAGATACATTAAAAACACAGATAAAATCCATGATCCCAGTTTCTGAAAAAAATGCTTTAAAGCTAGTAGATGCATACATTTGGGAAGAAGGTCAAAAGATAAGTGGCACAAAATCATACTCATTTCACCCATATAGCCCAACAAATAAAGTACTTGACAAAGGGGATTTCTACGAAATAGAGGTTTTAAGGGGAATTGGAAAACTAGACGGGAATAATCTTACCGTAAGCTACCACGCATTAAAATTTGAGGTAAATAAAAATACGGGCAATGTTACTTACAAAGGAATCGCAGATTCAGGATTTCCAAATACAGTTTACATAAGAGTATCTTAAGTATAGCCACCAAATAATTTGTTTAAGCACTGTTTACAATAAGTTTTCTTTTTTTCATCTATATCGTAGATATCTTTGGATATATTCATTGCGCATCCTGGAATCTTGCAATGGTCAAGCCCAAGGGTATGCCCAAGCTCATGCAAAGCTTCCTTCAGTGCTCTTTCTTTAATTAAAAAATTACTCTTGAAGTGATTTTCTAAAGGTGCTGTCGTGACAATTGCAATTTCACCACCCACTTCAGCTTCACCGAATAGAGTTCCAGTAAATCCAGATTTGTATATATCAACGTCTACCAAAACTAAAACTTTGAGTAGCACCTCAGCCTTCCCGAATTTTTTAAGAGATTCTTCCCGCCTTTCTTTTCCAAAAATAAACAAGCTTTGAGTGTTGTACTTACCTATATGGGGGGTATATGCAGTTGAAGGAATTTTATAGATAGGGATCACTCTAGAATTCGAAACATTATAAAAACAACTAGCATTAATACCAAGAGTATCCCACAAAAGACTCTGTAATTCTTTTTGGAATTCTGTGAGGAATTTTTCATCAAAATTTCCTGCAGCTGCAATTCTAATGTAAAGTTTGTTATAAACCATTAAAGTTCATAAATCTAATAACTTAAAAGACTTACTAAAATATTTTTGTATAATACTAAACTATAAAAATAAAAAAATAATTAATCAATATATGAAAAGATTCATAGTTTTTGAAGGCATAGATGCATCAGGAAAAGAAACACAAGCAAAGTTATTAGCTTCATTTTTTATTAATAGAGGCCATAAAGTTCTGCTTACACATGAACCAATATATGATAAACCCATTGGAAAAATAATAAGGTCAAATTTAGAGAAAAAGATTTCTTTAGCACCCGAAACAATTGCAATGCTCTATGCAGCCGATAGGTATGAACATTATTTACAAATAAAAAAAGCCCTTTCTGAAGGAAAAATTGTGATTTCAGACAGATACAAATATTCTAATATGGCATATCAAGGAGCAAACGGCGTCAATTCCAAATGGATTAAAGAAATAGAAAAGCATTCTAAAGATCCTGACTTGATATTCTACATTCGTGTGAAACCCGAATCCGCAATAAATAGGAGAAAGGAAAAAGACCTTTATGAGGAAAACATTGGCTTTCAGAGAAAAGTTTTCGATATATATGAAGAACTATCAAAAAAATACAATTTCATAACTATTGATGGAGAAAAATCCATCGATGAAATTCATAAAGATATTATAAAATATTTGGAATAATTTACGTATAAGACGGTTCAACTACATAATTCATTGTATTCTTAAATTGCTTAAGATCTACTAAAACTTTTTTGAGATTTCCACTGCTAATTTCATCAGGAAGTTCCTTTGTTGCATAGATATACATCACTCTTGGCAGTGCCTTAACTTTTGTGTCAATCTCACCTTTACTGTAAGATTCCCAAGCTCTTTCAATTGCAGTTGAAAATGCAATTTGTTTTTCGTTATAATTGCCGTCAGTTTCAATTGCTAGAATTAACTCTTCCAGAGTATTAATTATATTTTTAAGTGGATCCATGATATCATTTTTCCGATTTAATTTTAAGTTTATCTATTCTACTCATTAAGTGAGAATTAATCACAAAAATATTTGAACTTTTGTTTTAATTGGGTAGGGCTATTCATCAAAAATAATTTAGGAAAATAATAAAAAATAAATTAAATCATGGAACGTTACAACCTTCTGCATCTGGATGATTTTTGCACCTGTTTCCCTTAAGCAATTTAATTATAAAGTCAATTGGAAGAGAAGTTCCAGGACCTCTATTAGAAGGATAGTGGTAACCCATATCTATAGTTAAAGTGTCCCATTTTTCATCAATTCTTGTCGTTCTATCCGCAAGGCCAAGAATGGCAGCTGATGTGGAGCCTTTATCGACAGAAGGGCTTAAGAATGATAGATAGTAATTCCCTAGCCTTCCGGTTGTATAATGTGGATCTTTGGATATCGAGCCTATACCTGGCGTTACACCATTATAGTTAGTGCCATTGTTCCAAACGTTATTGTATATACTGGTAACATTTACTGTGCCATCACTATATATGCCATTGCCAGGATTGTTAGTTATGATGGAATCTTTAACTGTTAATGACGCATCACTACCGCCTTCAACACGAATTCCGCAATCATTAATACTTTTATCTATTGTGCATGATTGAACAGTCAATTGAAATTTATCATGTGCAAAGATAGCCTGTTCCATATAGTCATAAAACAAGCAATTTTTTATAGTTATTTGGCGTTCACCCTTACCTAAGGATATACCTTCACCTTTTTCAAATTCACAATTTTGTATTGTTGCAATTATTAGGTTCGATGGATTACTGCCTAAATCTATGAAGCTATTATTAAAGCGGCAATTATCTATATTAACATTCATTGGATTATTGTCATAAAAAATGAAAGAAGATGTGCCTGATGGAGCATTAAAATATATTTTTGATATGTCTATTGTTACAGGAATTCCATCTGCAGTGAATTCGAAGTTATAATAAGAAGCACTCCCGACAATAATAGTATTTCGATCTCCATCGCCAATTAATGTCAAACTCTTGTCTTGGATTACTATTGAATCGTCTACTGCATAAGTTCCAGCATGTATGTATACTGTATCCCCTGATGAAGCGCTATTAATTTTGGATTCCAGGTCATCCCCCGGATAAACATGTATCGTTCCAGCCGAAACTGGTGCTATTATCGTTAAAAGACTCAACAACAACAATGTTGATACTAAAATTCCTTTGATTTTATTCATAGTGGCCACCATGTCATTGTGCAATTAAATAATATATAAACTTTGCGATATTCGTAGGATAATCTCATAAAATCTAATTTTTCCTGTGAACTTTGGGATTTCAGTATTTGATTCCATCAAAAAGAGGATATGATTGTATCAAATAGCAAAGAGTTTTATATTTTGAAATATATAGTCGTGGTATGTCAATAGTATTGTCCGTATTAAATGAAGGAGAAGTCTTTATAGTAAAAGACCTTGATCCAAAAGTAATTAGTTTTTTAGAAAGAAATATTGACGGACTGATGATAAAAACAGAGAACTTACAAGGAATTGCAGGAATAAAGTATATTACACTGCCACAATATTACAAAATAAACATAGAAGGTAACTTAATTAAGATCTTCTTCCCAGAAAGTGAAATAAAGAAAGGGCCAATAAATATTCTATATTAAGGCCTGAACAGATCTTTTTCTTTTTTTCTCAAGAGCTCTTTAGAAGATCCAATACCTTTGATATACTTTGCACCCCTGATTATAACGGCAGGGATCCCCTCATTTGATTGACCCATTAAAAGTGATGCCGCAGAAGCAGCTTCGTCTGCTGTTGCAATTATAGAGGATTTTAACTCATATCCATATAGGTCCTTTTCCCCTGCCCGCTTCCACAGAGGCTTCATACCTGAAACCCCTATGGCAACTCCAACAGCACCACTTCTAAATGGCCTTCCTTGGGTATCTGATATAATTATAGCAATCTCTTTTTTTGATAATTTTTTTAATTCTAGCCTAATTTTTTCTGCTTCTTTATCTGGATTTGTTGGTAAAAGTCCAACCATGGATGTATTTCCACAAACATTTGAAACATCTATTCCTGCACTTGCACATATGTTTCCGTCTTTTGTTTCAACAACAATAACAGAATCCCCTATTTTCAAAACTTCTTTTGATTCGTCAAGAATAAGCTGTACAAGCCCTGGATCCTTGCCAGTTTTTTTTGAAATGTCTTTCGCCTTATTTGAAGGATTAATTTTAGTAATATCTACAATCCTGCCTTGCGACTTGGAAACAACTGTTTCACAAATAACTACAATGTCATTATCTTGAAGTTCAATTCTGTCAAATATAATTTTAGCAAGATTATCCCCTTCCTTAATCAGCGGTATTCCTAAAACTGGAATTATTCTTATTTCTGATGTCAGTTTTTCACACTCTTTGAACATTCATTCTTTTAATAATGGAACTGCCTGTATTTTTAAAATATTTGCTAAAATACCTGATAAAGTAAACTCTTGTCAAGTGAAAATTCTAACGCTCTTCAATAATTAAAAGAGCCTCGCCATAGCTAATTTCATCCGATTCTTTTATTAGCAATCTTTTAATCCGCCCATTTACATTAGCAACAACTGGGCTCTCCATTTTCATTACACTGATAAGAATCACAGTGTCCCCACACTTAACAATTTCTCCTTCTTTAACGATTATGTTTTGAATAATCCCGGGCAGAGGGGATCTTAAAATACTATCGGGCATAATATGGTATATGAATTTTAGATATAAAAAAATATTGGTTAAAAGGATATATGAATAATTAAAAAAAATAGTCTATGCAATAGTTGCTAAAATATCTCCTGCTTTTACAATATCCCCTTCTTTCACATAGATTTTCTGTAAAACTCCAGAGGCAGGAGAAACGACCTCGTTTTCCATTTTCATTGCGGATATTATGAAAAGAACAGAATCTTTTTTGACTGGTTTACCAATTTCACCAATTATTTTTATTATTGCACCAGGCAAAGGTGATTTTAATTCCATGCCCCCGTTAGTACGTAGCGGATTTGTTGGTTTAGATTTTACTATCTCTTTAGGTGCTGCTTTTTCCAATTCCCTCTGCTCGATTTTTGGCTTGGGTGTTTGATTTTTTCTTGCTTCAAAGAAGGCTAGCGCTATATCTGGAAATAATGCATAAGATATGACATCTTCTTCTTTCTTAATTTTATCTTTTACTTCATCTTTGAATTTTTGATAAGAAGGCTTTTTTAACTCTGGTGATTTTTCATATGATACTTTTTCATCCCCAATTATTAGTTTCTGGATATCTTTGCTAATAGGTGCAACGGGCCTCCCATATAAACCTCTAACATAATTTTTAACTTCATTTGGAACAAGTTTGTATCTTTGTCCAGATAGAACATTTAATGTAGCTTGTGCGCCGACAATTTGGCTCAAGGGAGTCACTAACGGTGGGTATCCCAATTCTGCTCTGACTTTTGGAACTTCTAGTAGTATCTCATCAAGTCTATTTTCCGCATTCTGCTCCTTAAGCTGAGAAACCAAGTTTGACATCATGCCACCTGGTATCTGGAAATGAAGGATTTGGGTATTAACGGAAAGTGAAGCTTCGCTTAGAAGACCTTTATATTTATCCTTTAATTTTTTGAAGTAATTTGCAATTTTGTAAATCCTTTCTATATCAAGATTGACTTTATAATCAGTGTTTTCAAGCATTGCATACATTGTTTCTATACTTGGTTGGCTAGTTCCAAACGAGAACGGACCTATTGCAGTGTCTATTATGTCAACACCCGCCTCAATTGCTTTGAAATAGCTAGTTGGGGCCATTCCACTTGTACAGTGTGAATGCAAACAGACAGGAAGATCAAAATTTTCTTTGAGTGATTTAACAAGATTGTAGGAATCCATTGGATTAATTAGGCCAGCCATGTCTTTGATACATATAGAATCAATTTCAAGTGCCGCCATCTCTTCGGCCACTTTAATATAATACTCAATTGTATGCACGGGGCTTATAGTATAACTTAGGGCTCCTTGGGCATGCCCCCCAACTTTTTTGATAGCCTCTATTGGTACTTCCATGTTTCTTACATCATTTAAGGCGTCGAAAATTCTAAATATATCAATGCCTCTGTCAAATGATGCTTCAACAAATTTATGCACAATGTCATCCGGATAGTGCTTATACCCAACTAGATTCTGGCCTCTCAAAAGCATCTGAAATGGTGTCTTAGGGGCTTCATTCTTCAACTTTGTTATCCGATCCCATGGGTCTTCATTTAAAAATCTTATAGCGGAGTCAAATGTAGCTCCCCCCCACATTTCAAATGAATGAAATCCTACCTTATCCATTTCCCCAACTATATCTAGCATATCATCAGTTCCAAGCCTTGTAGCTATAAGGGACTGATGTGCATCACGTAGTGTTGTATCTGTTATCTTGACTTTTGACATGGTAATCCCCAACTTAAAACATAAGTAAAATATTAATTTATCTAAATTAGGAGCCTATGAATCAATTATAATCCCTGCGTTTCATTAAAAATAATTCTCATAGTTATGAGCTCCATAATATCTATATTAATTTATTTGAAACAATTTAAAAATATTACTGTTAACCTTTAAAAATTGTTTTATTGCTGTCTTAACGGAGAACACAATTAAATAAATTATTTTTGTAAATGCTAAAAAGTATCTAATAGGCGTAATTTTTTAAATCAATATTTTCTATTTTTTTTTATGTTCTCTACCTTCGATTTAAAAGAAATTTCTAAAGAGTTATCCTCCATTGAAAAAATGCGAGTAGATAAAATATACCAGCTTGGCAATGAAATAAGGATAAAATTTTTTGGCCGTGGTAGGGAAGATCTTGTTATCAAACCACCTCTTGCAGTTTTTATTACCTCTTATCCAAAGCCTGCACCAAAGAATCCAACTTGGTTTGCAATGCTTCTAAGAAAACATCTAAAGGCTATGTGGCTCTTTAAAATAGAACAGTATGATTTTGATAGAATTTTAATGCTGTCATTTGGATTTTATGAAGATAACAATCCAGTAGTAAAGTTTGTTTTAATCGTTGAGATGTTTAGAGACGGAAATATTATCTTAGTAAATGAAGATAATATGATAGTAGGCATTTTATCAAGAGAATATATGAAAGAAAGAACTCTTGCTCCAAAGTCCATTTATGGCTTTCCTGAAAAGAAAAAAGGATTTGATATTACTATTGATGAAATAATAGAACTATCGAGAGAAAAAGAAATAGTAAAGGAACTTGCAACTCAGCTTAACATAGGAGGGCTTTATGCTGAAGAAGTATGCTTATTAGCAGGAGTGGATAAATCAAGTAAAAACATATCTCAAAGTGATGCTGCAAAAATCAAAAAAGCATTGCATCAACTGGAAACTCAACATAAAGATCCGATGATAGTAAGGAAGAACGGGGAGCTGATAGACATCCCCCCCTATAATTTAATTTCTTATAGTAGTCATGAGTATACAAAAGAGAGGTATGAAACTTTTTCAAAAGCTCTTGACGAGGTATATGGGAAAGGAGAGTCTGAAGAAATCTTAAAGGAAGAGCTATCTGCACATCAAAAGAAAATAGAAAAATATGAGAGAATGCTGAAATCTCAAAGGGACCTTTATGATTCCTACATTGGAGAACAGGAGCTTTACAAAAAAATGGGCGATTTAGCTTATGAAAAATATTCGATAATTGATGAATCAATAAAAGTCATAGAACAAGCAAAGAAGAAGTACTCCCTTGAGGAAATAAAACAAAAATTATCAAACAACAAGTTGATTTCGGATATTGATTTTAAAACAGGGATTATTACATTTAACTTCGATATAAAACTTCCAATAGAGCTTAAAAAGGATATCAATGAAAATGCCAACTTATTTTATGAAAAATCAAAAAAAATGAAGCGGAAAATTGATGGTGCAAAGATAGCAATGGATAATACTGAATCCAAGTTACTTAAGCTAAAAGAAGAGGAAGAAGAGTTGGAAATTGAAACTCCAAAGGCTATTGAAAAGAAAGTTAAAGAGTGGTATGAAAGATTTAGATGGTTTACATCGAGTGAAGGGCATCTAGTTTTTGGAGGAAGAGATTCCTCATCTAACGAGGTCATTGTAAAAAAGTACATGGAAGATAATGACATTTATTTTCATGCAGACGCATATGGCGCTCCACATGTAATAATTAAAGATGGTAACAAAGCATCCGATATCACTTTAAACGAAGCGGCGATATTTGCCGTTTCTTTTTCATCTCTTTGGAAGGATGGATATGGTGGGGGAGACGCTTATTGGGTAACACCTGATCAAGTTACAAAAGAAGCCCCTTCAGGAGAGTTCTTAAAAAAAGGATCATTTGCAATAAAAGGAAAAAGGAACTACCTAAAATCTATTCCAATAAAACTAAGTATAGGAATAACTACTGATGGTAAAATTATGTGCGGGCCGGATGCGCCGATTCAAAAGCATACAGTTAAAAGCATCAAAATAATGCCAGGAAAACATAAAAAAGAGTCTTTTGCTAAGAGGATAGCTGTGATTCTAGAAACAGATGACATTGATGGCATCGTTCAAGCGTTACCGCCAGGTGGTTGTGAGATAAGAGGCGAATAGTGTGGACAGTTATTTTTACATCTTTTTAATATCGATGATTCCTTGGATTGAACTCAGAGGTAGCATCCCTGCAGGAGTGTTGATGAATCTTGACTTCACAAAGGTATTTTTGATAAGCCTTCTTGGCGGAATAATTATAATCCCTTTCGTCTTCACCCTTTTAGACCATATATTCCCAATCATAAGAAAAATTAATGTTATAGACAAGCTTTACCTTTACTGGGAATCCGTTGTCCAGAAAAGATACAAAAAATACACTGATTGGGAGTTGGTGGGACTCTTGATTTTTGTTGCAGTACCTCTTCCTGGAACTGGAGCATACACAGGAACATTCTTATCTTATCTATTTGGCCTTAACCGTAAATGGTCTTTTGTTGCAATCTCATTAGGCGTGCTTATCGCGGGGATAATTGTAAGTATTATATCCCTTGGAATTGATACTATTGTCTAATTTAATTATATAGTTCCTTGGAAAATCGTTGTAATGCCCGACATTCAATATAACATGTGACTTTTTATTCTCAAACAAATATTGAAATTATGGACCTTATATTATCAATACATCCTTTGTGAAAGGTGTAATAATCTCTGATTTACCTTTTTTAACAATCAAGGTATCCTCTATTCTTACCCCACCAAAGTTAGGAATATATATCCCAGGTTCAATAGTTAATACCATGTTCTTTTCAATAATGTAGTCACTTGAAGGCCCAAGTCCAATCACATCATGAGTTTCAAGACCAATGCCATGGCCAAGTGAATGTATGAATCTCCCTTTAAATTCAGTGTTATCTATGTATCTTAAAACAGCGTTATGAACATCCTTTGCAACAACTCCTGACTTTAACTCATCAATCCCCAGCAATTGTGCTTCAAGCACTGTTTGATAAATTTTTATTTGCCTGTTGTCTGCCTTTTTATAGAAAAAAGTTCTTGTCATATCAGAACAGTACCTATTGTACTTACCTGCAAAGTCAAGCAAAATAAAATCATTAGTTTTCAACTTAGAATTTGAACTTTCATAATGTGGCAAAGATGAATTGGCACCAAATGCAACAATAGGATCATAAGATAAAGCTTCAGCACCATTTTTTTTTAATTGAAACTCAATCATGAAAGAAAGCTCTTTCTCTGTTATTCCATCTCTTAGCATATCAGGAACTTGGCTAAAAGTTTTAGATGTGATATCACATGCTCTTTTTATGTTTTCAATTTCCTTTTTGTCCTTAATTGCCCTTGTCAAATTAATTTCTTTTGTTATATCAATGAGATTACCTTTGTAGATCTCCTTTAGTTTTTCAGCTTCCAAATAAGTAACAGATGAAAACGAGAGCCCTAAATTTTGGCCTTTTAAGTGATCTTCAAGAAGCTTTATTTTCTGTTCCCTAGAATTAAATACATAAATTTCAAAATCACCGTTAGATTTTTCAGCCGCCTCTTTTTCCATAGCTGAAGTAAAAAGCTTTGATGAACAATCAGGATATAGTATTAAAAATGAGCCATCAAAAAGTCCTCCTGATGCATTGGAAAAATAAAAGAAGTTGATATCGGGAAAGGTTGATCTCGAAATAAATACACAATCAATACTTTTCTTTTCTCTGCCTATATGCTCAAAAAGCCTTTCGATTCTGTTATTCATTATAATCCCTAACAGTAAATTATATAATTGAGATGTCAGACATCTATAAAAGAGTGATGTCTTGGTGGGATTATGGACGATAGAGCACTAAAAAAAGACTTCAAAAAAAAAGCTAGCCAGAATTATCAAAAGTATTATGCAGTTGATACATTAAATTCACTTGGATTTACTAGAAAAGTGTGTAAGAAGTGTGGAACGTATTTTTGGTCTGTGAAGGATAGGGATATCTGTGGCGACCCTGAATGTGAAGGAGGATATTCATTTGTTGGAAATTCTCCTGCAAAGAGAAAACTTGATTTTATACAGGTTTGGAAAGAGATGTCCTCTCTATTCGAAAAAAAGGGATATTCTATCATAAAGAGGTACCCAGTTGTTGCCAGATGGAGAGATGATACTGATTTTGTTCAGGCCTCTATTTATGACTTCCAACCACACGTCGTAAAAGGTGTCCAAGAACCCCCGGCAAATCCACTGCTTGTACCACAATTTTGTGTTAGATTTAATGACATTGATAATGTAGGTGTTACGTTAAGGCATTATACAGGATTTGTCATGATTGGGCAACATGCATTTTACCCGCCAAACGAATTTTCTCAGGATAAATTCCTATCTGATCTTTATGATTGGTTAAATATAGGATTGGGCATACCCCCTGAAGAGATTATATTCCACGAAGATGCATGGGCTGGTGGAGGAAACTTTGGGCCATGTATGGAATTTTTCTCTAGAGGCCTAGAGCTTGGAAATCAGGTATACATTGAATATGAAATTACCCCTTCGGGAGGAAAGGATCTTGACCTCAAAATATTGGATATGGGGGCCGGCCAGGAAAGATTTTCTTGGTTTTCTCTAGCAAATCCAATAGGATATGAGACAGTTTTTCCCACAGTCTGTGATCACCTTTACAGAAGGACTGGAATAACCCCTGATAAATCATTCTTAAAGGAGTTTATACCCTATTCTGGAATGTTAAATATGGATGAGGTAGAGGATATCGAAAAAGTTTGGGATGCAATTGCGAAGAAATTATCAACTAATAAAGAGCACCTAAAAAAGCAGGTGCTGCCTCTTCAGGCCATATATTCAATAGGAGATCATTCTAGGTCGTTATTATTTGCCCTCTCAGATGGGGCATTACCCTCTAATGTAGGGGGAGGTCATAATCTAAGAGTAATTTTAAGAAGATCTCTTTCATTTATAGAAAAATTTTCCTGGGATATCGAGCTTCAAAAAGTGATTGAAGAACATGCAAAATATCTTATGCCACAATACCCTGAACTTAAGGAAGATATTGATAATATATGCCAGATTATTTCCTATGAAATGGATAAGTTTGAGAGTACGAAGGAAAAATCAAGAAGAATTGTCGAAAGATTGAACATGAAAGGAGAAGAGCTATCTGAGGATAAGCTTATTGAATTATATGATTCACATGGAATTACCCCTGAAGTCATGGGACTAAAATCCCCAAAGGATTTTTACAAGCGAGTAACTGAAAGACATGAGAAGAAGGGATCAGGGGATAAGGACAAAGAAATTCATTATGACTTGCCTGACACAGAAAGACTTTATTATGACGGCATTACAAAATTCTCTGCTAAAGTTCTTGATATTTCGGGCAATATAGCAATACTTGATAAGACAGCATTCTACCCAGAAAGTGGTGGCCAAGAAGGTGACAGAGGAAAACTAAATGATTGTCCTGTCTCATATACAAAAGTTTCTGGAAATGTTATCTTACATATAATGGAAAAAATCGACTTTAAGAAAGGTGACATTGTAAACGGTATTGTGGATGAGGAAAGAAGGTTGAATTTAACAAGACATCACACTGCAACTCACATTATTAATGGTGTTTGTAGACAGATCTTAGGAAATCATATATGGCAAGCGGGAGCTGAAAAGACTGAAGAAAAGGCAAGACTCGATATTACACATTACAAATTAATAGATAATAAAGATTTGTTCAAAATTGAAAAAATTTCAAACGAAATAGTTTTAAAAAATCTCCCTGTAGAAAAAGGATTTTTTTCACGAGCTGAAGCGGAAAAAAGATATGGATTTAGATTATATCAAGGCGGCGCAGTTCCAGGAAAAAAATTAAGGGTAGTTAATGTCAAAGGATTAGATGTTGAGGCATGTGGTGGGACTCACGCTGATTTTACCGGACAAGTGGGGCCAATAAAGATACTAAAGCAGAGTAAAATTCAAGATGGGGTTGTAAGGCTTGAGTTTTGTGCAGGATTAAAAGCACTTGACGCTATCCAGGAAGATTCAGTTTTATTGAGAGATCTATGTGATGTGTTTAAAGTTGAAAATGATAAATTATTAGACACTGGGAAAAGATTCTTCAATGAGTGGAAGAGCAGAGGAAAAGAAATTGAAAGATTAAAGGCAGAAATATCGTGCCTTAAAAAAGAAGGGCTTGAATGTAATTTCATTGAATCAGATGGAGTACTATTCATGGAAGAGAAAGTTGATACAACTCCTGATGAAATGAGAAAGATTGCAAGAGAGCTTTCAGGGGACAACAAAGTAATTGTATTAACAAATAGTGAAGGGAATATTGTCGTATCTTGCGGAAAGATGGCAATTGAAAGTGGGCATAAAGCTTGTGAACTTATTAAGAAGTACGGCAAAGGTGGGGGAAAGGATGATTTTGCCCAAGGTGTGAAAGGATAAGTTTTTAACACAATTTTTTATTTATTATTTAATGAATAGGAAAGCCGTATCACCTGTTGTAGCCACAATATTACTTATAGCTGTTGCTGTAGCCTCCGTTAGCTCTTACTATGTATGGGTAAGAAGTTTTCAAACCCAGATTCAAAAGGAAGTTGAACAAAAGGCAGGTGCTTCATCAATGACAAAAATGGAGGTCGTTAGTATAAATCACGATGGAACAAATTATTATGTTACCTTAAAAAATCTCTCCTCCTCAGGAAATATAACTTTCCATGGGACTCAAGATTTCATTTTAGATGGAAACAACAATTGGGGATCTATAACACCCACTCCAAATGGTTCCTCAATCCCTAGAGGCTCGACTAAAACATTCGTATTAAGACACAATTCTATAAGGCCAGCTTCAGGCAATTCGCATAGCTTTGTTTTCATAGGACATGCATTGAAAGATCAGGTAGTTGCAACAATATACTACACTGACCTTTAAGTCATCTCATATCAATTAAAAAAATGAAATATGATAAAAACTGACTTAGTATCTAAATATTTTAAAATATTAAAAAATTAAATATTTTTCCAAATGTCTTCAATTTTAACTCTGTGTTGATCCATTGAGTCTCGCTCTCTAATTGTAACGGTGTTGTCTTCTAAGGTCTGGAAGTCAATAGTTACACCAAAAGGAGTGCCTATTTCATCTTGTCTCCTATATCTTCTTCCAATCGACCCAGAATCATCATAGAATACATCATAACATTCTGATAAGCTATCATAGACATTCTTTGCAACTTTCTCTAAATCGCCTTTCTTTTGAAGAGGAAATATTCCTGCTCTAAAGGGTGCAACTACCTTTGGTAATGAAATTACCTTTCTATCGCCTTCGTCTTTGTAGAACACATCAAGTAAAGTCCAGAAATTTCTATCTACGCCAAATGAGAGCTCAAGTACATGAGGTATAAATTTCTTTCCCTCAATATTTACATCAAGTTTTTCCCCGCTTGCATTCTGATGGCCGCCAAGGTCATGATCAGTTCTATAGTGAAGGCCTCCCATCTCTTTATAACCACCAAGAGATTCAGTATATACTTCAACATCCCAGTGGATCTTGTTGTAAAATGCCCTTTCATCGGCGGATAACTCTCTGAATCTAAAAAGTTCTCTTGGGAATTTCATTTTATCAAGATAAAATTCTTGTATTTTTGCCAAATGATAAATGTAGAATTTTGGTATACCATAATTCTTATTTAGATCTGATGCTGTAATGTCGTCAACTTCCCCCGTGCTTCTGTTTTGAAGTGGAAACATCCTTAGTTTAACATCTTTAATTGAATCAAAGTTTGGGTGATCTTCGATTGTATCCGGGTCAAAAAATATTTGGAGCTCTGCCTGATTAAATTCTCTCAATCTGTAAAATCCCTGCCGCGGAGATATCTCATTTCTATAGGCCCTACCAACGATTGCAAGCCCCATTGGAAGCTTTCCTCTTAGAGTATTAAAGCTTCTTTTGAAAGTTAAAAAAGCACCTTGTGCTGTTTCAGGCCTAAGGTACGCTACTTCAGACTCCCCTGTCGAGCCAACTGATATTTCAAACATCATGTTAAACATCTTGACATCAAGAAGCTGGCCACCACATTTTGGGCACGGAATGCTATTTTCTTTTAGTAATTTTGACATCTCATCAGTAGCCATTCCCTCCGCACTTCTTTCAAGGAATTCTTCTATCAAATGATCCGCCCTAAATCTAGAATGGCATTTACCGCATTCAGTTAAAGGATCATTGAAGTTTTCAATGTGACCGGAGCCTACAAAAACATTTTTTGGCATTATATTAGTTGCATCAATTTCAAAAAAGTTGGAATTTAGTCTAAGATAATGCTTTCTCCATGCGTCTTCCCATTTTCTCCTCATAAGAGTGCCAAGATGTCCATAATCATAAAAACCAGAAAAACCACCATAAATTTCAGAAGATGGAAAAATAAATCCCCGTCTTAAAGCAACATCCATTATCTCATCAGATTTCATTTAACTACCTCTTCTTTAGCAAAGAACAGCAAAGATTGCTTATAAATTTTATGCAACCATGCAGCTACTATGGTGAATAAATTAATGAAAGTAAAAAAAAAGTAAACTAATTTTTATGTTTAGTATTTGTAAAAAACGAAATACAGATTACAAAGTTTTCTTTAGTTCTTCGATTCTTTCTTCAACGCCTTGTCTTTCTTTTTCAAGCCATATCTTGTAATCTTCAAGCATCTGTATCCTTTCTTCTTTTGTAAAGAAGCGTCTTCTTCTATGAATTCCATGTCCATATTCGCCGTGAAAATTTCTTGCTCTGTCCATTCGTCTAAAATTCATTCTTTCATAATTCCACATTCACTATCACCTCCCTATTAATCACTTAATATCGTATATCCGATATCTATTTAAAAGACTTTCGGTTAACCGATATACTTTAATAGTTAAAAAATAAAAGATAGATATGGTAGAACACAAACACCATAAGAGAGGATTTTTATCATTTTTAATTATGTGGATGTTACGAAACAGGAAGATGAATGGTTCTGAAATAACTGATGAAATGGAAAAAAGAAAGGATAGGCGATTTAGCCCTGGCACGATATATCCCGTTCTAAAGCGACTTAAAGACAAAGGCCTAATTATTGATGATGAAGAAAAAAGATATTCTTTAACTGAGAAAGGTCAAAAAGAGCTACTGACACGTATTGATAACTTCTTTAAAACTTTTTATGATTTAGACGAAATGAAAAAATATCTTAACAATCAATCTAAATGAAAGAGTCAATGACATGAACTAATCCCCTAAATGCTCTTTCATCGTCCTCTGCACTTGAGATTATAACTATATCATTATTTTTAGGAGCAAATTTATTATGAAGTTCTATTTCAAGTTCTTTGCTCAGATTAAGTTTTATTGTTGGAATTTTTATTTCAGGTTTTGTTTCAGGAAGGGTAAAATGATTATCCCGAAAAATTAGAGTTATAGCAGATCTTGCACCGCCGAATACCGCACTATCTCTTTGATCCATGCCGTCTTTTATTTTAGAAGATGCATTTTTGAATATAGAACCATAGTTTTGGTCGTTTAATGTAAGTTCTTTAGCATTGATTTTCTGTGGAACTTCAAACTGTAAAGACTTATCAAGAAAGTGTTTGCCTTTTGTTGTAAGTTTGTGCCCAAGTCTTGAGGAGCTAATATAATCTGAATCTTTAAGTTTTGTGAGAATTGATCTGATGCTAGCCTCGTTTAAAAATATTCTATTTGAAAGAAGTTTTCTCCCTATATTTTCTTCTTGTTCAATAATTTTTAAGGCTATAAGAATATCAGCATTTGTAAAGTTTGCTTGCGAAGTTATTTTCCTTTTAAGCATATCCATCAATTTGAGATGTTAATATATATTACTTTTGTTTCATAAAATAAAGAAAAAAATTATAAAATTATATCTAAAAGATATGAAAGTTGTTTTATTGGTTCGTTTAAATCAGATACGTTAGCGGCGTTTAGTATTAGTATATCTTTTTGATTGTATACGTTCTTTAGATATATCATGCCCTCTGAGTCAATGAAGTTCCAAAGGTTGTATACTCTCTTAATTTCCTCATTATTTTCTTTATTCCCGATTAGAATCATATTGTATCTTACTCTATCTGAAGCCGTTATTTCATTATCCATCCTTACTAGATTGGCTGGATCTACTTTGACGTTGACAGTTTCCTTTTTAGGTATAAGATCCACTCTTTGTATCTTGTATTTAATGTGGTATCGCTCTTCATCGTATTCTTCAACATAGACTCTAAAGTATCTATCCGGGCCCCAAAATATTGCGCCCTCTTTTAAGCAGTCAAAGGGTATTGGTTCACAAAGCTCAATCTTTATTGAACGAAGATCTTTTGTACATTCTTTGCATCTATCAGTATAAGGATTATAGAGATTGCCATCGTTCATCAAAAATCTTAGTTTCCACATGGAGCCGTCATTTTGAATGTAGTTGCAGTCACAGTCGTCGATGCATCCGTAATCAGTCAATGTGTAAATATTGAATCTTGCTATCATATGTTTCTTTATCTCACCATCAATATTCTTTTCTAAATCATGCTCCATCCCAACGAATGCTACATCAGCACCTTCAATTGCAAACTCAACCTCTTCTTTATAATTATCACAATCTAGGTCCTTGTTGTACTCAATTACACATTGACAATCAGATGACGCTATGCCGGGTGACAAGTTTGATCCCGGCGCAGGGGTAAAATGTCTAATTGCAGAGCCGTAAATCTTCCCAGTGTTTTTATCTTGTAGGAACGCAATAATTCCACAATAATCTTTACCACATAGATCTATTTCTGTCCTGTAAACATCACCATTATTTAGATCTTTCCAATTGTAATCGGTAACTTTTTCACCACAATCTGTCGTCCATTTATTGATATTCTGCCAGTATTCCGAAGTTATAAGCCCAGTAGCAACAGGAGCACAGCAGCTGCAGTCAATGCTCCACACATTTAGATATAGTTCAGTGTTTGGTAGATCTTTGTTCAATCTTACAGTTACTAAGGCTTCCCTATCTTTTGCTGTTGTAAATCTCTCAGGATCCATATTAGTGTTTATGATTACTTTTGCATCACAGCATCTGCTAGCATTTGCTTCATACGCATTTTTAAACGCTTCATAATATGCATCTTCTGTGTTTGGGGGTATCTTTTGAATGGCTTTGGATTTATTTCCATTGAAAATTAGCGTTGGATAGTTAGCAGCCGCATTATAGTCATATCCATACCCATAAACATATTTATAAGTTGGGCCCAATCCATGATTTCCAGAACCAAAATGAAGAGACGCATCACCTGCCACAGTTGCCCATGCAAAAATATCCCAATCAAAGTACCTATTGTAAATGTAGTTCGGATCAATTCCGGCTTCGTTCATCCTCGAATGGTATACTATTGGAATGATATCACAGTTGTTGCCTGTAGTTACTAACTTGCATAAAGCTTCTGTAGCTGCCTGAGATTCTGCCTGTGTATCGACGAATAACTCAGCCAATACATTCTCGCAGCAATCAACAGTCATAATATGTCTTTTAACTATACCTTGTGGATCTGTAATTTCTACTGTAACTTTATGTTCGCCAAGATAATATCTTCCAGTTTTATGATCAAAATTGACAGTTGTTTGACTTTTATCCCAGTTTATGTCAACAAGTTTAACTTTGTATTTTCCATAAGTTTTAGTTTCTCCTACCCTAAACTCTTCATCTGCCCAAGTTAAAGGAGTTCCGTAAAATATCCTGCCTACAGTCTTGTCTTTGAAAGTCTGATCTTCATTATATTCGTACATCCTCAGCAAATTAATCTGCTTTGACAATATATTATAGCTTGATGTTTGTGTAGAATAGCTTTTTCCGCCAGTCTGAATAAAGTCACCGGGTAAAGATTCTTTCACGTCTTCAATCCAATAATCTAGACGTTTTAGCATATTTTTTTCTTGTCCTAGAGTCTTCTCTGCCCATGCGAAATCGATGTAGTATGTATTTGCATATAATACAGAAAAAGACTTGCCCTTTACCTCAAGTTCATATAATGAGTACGGCATAGCTGTATTTGGAGGAGTACCATGCCATGGATCAAGTTCAATAAGTAATGCATTTGTGTTCACAGGATTAATTAAAGAAAAACTATCTGTCATCTTAGTAGCGCTTCCTGCACGTGGCCAGCTGCCACTAACTGGTAACAAAGTCCAGTTTCCAGTTGGTCCGTACATCATCCCAAGAGAAGGATCAGGATCATATAAAGTATTTGGGCAATAGGATTTTAGATAATACATGTTATATCCGGCTACAACTGGTAGATTTTCAAATGTGAAGTTAACATCCGAAATTTCTTTATAGTCATTGAACTTCACTAGAAGATATTTAGCATAGTGATTTCCGACAATTCTTGTGCCCCGGTCACCATCAAATAAAGCTTCAACACTCTCTACTTTGAAAGAACAAAAATCGGTTGGATTTGCTCCGTGTGAATAAAAGTAAGCCGGTGTAGTAAAACTCCTCCAGGCAAGTCCATATCGAGGTTCTGACAAAACTCCAGTGTATCCAAGGGCGACGTTGTCACGGTCATCTTCAACTAAGCTTGGCGATTCCCATATAATCTTCTCATCGTTGCCAGTCACGCTATAGTAAGTTTCATTGGTGATTTTTGTCACAACTTCTGCAACTTTTTGTATATCTTTTGCAGTTACCTTTTCGCTTAATACTATTAAAACTTGAGGATTTCCTTTTTCATCGATGAAGAAAGATCTCCCAGGAAGATCCTGGGCAGAAGAGGAAGGAATGGCAGACAATACGAATGTAACTAATAAAAAAATGGAAATTAATTTTTTCATATTGTCCACCTCAATTTTGGAAAGAATCGGTATATTTCCACTCGATTCTCATACCATCTGAAACTTTTTGATTTGACACACCAAGTTGGGCGTAGTTCCCATTAATCCAGTATTGCCAGTATCTGCCGGTGGATCTATTTTCAGAAAGCCCTTCAATTGACTTAATAAATGCGCCTAGTGAAGATATATCGTAATCAAATTTCATTCCCGATGACTTCATTGCATCAAAGATTGTAGAATCAATTGGCACCTTAACATCTTTCCATTCTTTTGTATACTCCCCTCCAAAATCAACAGATATGCTTACTTTAACATTTTTAGTATCCTCAGTAGTTGGGATTTTAATTACAGTAGAAGGAGATTCAGATGTAATAGAGATCTCATCTTTTTGAACGAACAGATCTCCATTATTATCTTTCCATTTTAAGAGTATGAATTGAGAGTTAGCATATTTTTGTAAATTTGCATGATCTTCTAAAATAAGACCTGCCGCAAATGTTCCTTCTCTCGAAGCCCCCCAAAGCATTAGGACATTAGATCCATTGTGTTTTCCAAAGTATATAATGCCTATATCTTCTCCCTCACTTATCTTTGGTTTTGAGAGTGTAATGTCTTTAGCTGTTATTAGGATCCTATCTTGAGTCTCCTCATACCTCACTCCAAAAGCATCGTTTAGTTCTTTTGTTTTGGAATTTATAGCTGGGCCACCTATAACTACAAGAGATTTATTTGACGGCACTTCGAAATCCAAGGAATTAGTACTTAAAATGCCCATTTCCTTGAAGCTTTTTGAAGTCGTATCTCTTGTTAGGAGATCAAGTGAATTTGCATTCTTTCCAGTTACAAAAACAGCACCATTTGAAAAAGCAGACGGCACATTACCTATGTTTTCTGCAAATATTACAGAAGGTAATTGAACAAGTAAAATCGTTAACAGAAATACAACAAAGAAGTTACTAAATTTTATTCTTTTCATTTATATCCCCTCCGAATTGATATTGTTATGGATGGTGGAGCCATCCATGTATATATAGTTTTCGTATTAAATGGTTAGAAAAGGTTAAATAATACGGATGGCTAAGCCATCCAAGGATAATATGCTCAAGCTTACTTATATAAGAAAAAAATCAGTGTTTCACAACGCATCTCCATTTTTAAAGATAACTTGGATTCTCTCAATTCTTATGATCTCAGTGATATTTGAACATCCAATAATCCTGTTTATAATATTTTTATCCCCTCTATTAATGGCGGCGATATCAAAGATATTTAACGAATGGTCAAAAGTTATGAAACTTGTCGTCTACTTCGTTCCATTTGTCATTTTGTTTAATCTTATAGTAAATGCTAATGGTGAGACAGTGTTGTGGCAGCTACCTTTTAAAATCCCAATTTTTGGAATATTAAATATTACGCTTGAAGAGCTTATGTTTTCTCTAACAATGTGCATAAGATTGGCTGTGATTTTAGGGGCGTTTGCAGTATTAAATCTCACAACTGACCCAGATGATCTCTTAAGTGCTATAACAAAATTAAAGCTCCCTTATAGATCCGTTGTTGTGACATCTCTCTCAACAAAATTCGTTCCAGTCCTTTTCTCTGATCTAAATAACATACAAGAAGCACAGAGATCAAGAGGTGTCGATTTTTCTAAAGGCAAACTCAAAGAGAGAATTAAGAAATATGGGGCAATGTACTTCCCTTTACTCTCTAAAAGCCTTGACAGAAGTGTTCAGATTGCAGAAGCTATGGAAACTAGAGGATTTGGAAGGTATAGTAAGAGAAGCTTCTATAAGGATGTTAAAATTTCCATTTCGGATGCTTTTTTAATAGTCGTATCAATTGCGCCCCTGATTGTATCACTTTACATGGCAAGCCAAGGTATAGGAATCTTTAAGTTTTATCAGAGGATTGACCCACTAATAAAATCAAACACAGAAGCGTACTTTTTCGCCACCATATTGTTTTTACAAATTATTCTGTTGCCTCTATTGAAAATCAAAGGATTGATGACCTATGATTGAGTTTAAAGATTTTTCGTTTTACTACCCTAATTGTAAGATTCCTTCACTTGACAAAATTAATGTTATTATAGAGGAGGGTGAATTCCTTGTCATTACAGGCCCATCTGGTGGCGGGAAGTCTACATTTTTAAGATCGATAAATGGTCTAATACCAAATTTTTATGGTGGAAAAATAAGCGGTGAAGTTTTAGTTAAAGGAAAGAATGTCTCAAAAACTCCTACAAATCAGATGTCAGAGATTGTTGGAATGGTATTCCAAGATCCTGAAAATCAATTAGTCTCAAATCAGGTTGAAAGGGAAATTGCCTTTGGAATGGAAAATCTTTGTTTTTCAAAAGAGATAATGAAAAAGAGGATAGAAGAGTCTCTTGATGCAGTAAATATTTCAAGACTTAGGGACAAAACAATTCAAGAGTTGTCTGGAGGGGAAAAGCAAAAAGTAGCCATAGCTTCTGCACTTGCAACGCATCCAGAAGTACTATTGCTAGATGAGCCGACATCTGAGCTTGATCCAGGTAGTGCCGAGAGTGTCTTAAATGTCATAGAAAAAATAAATGATGAACTCGGCCTAACAATCATTCTAGTTGAGCATAGGTTAGAGAGAGTTATCCACCATGTGGATAGGATGTTAATGATTGATAGCGGCAAGATTCTCTACGATGGTAGTCCGAGAAAACTCAAATCAAATAATGTTAAAGATTGGAAGGTTGGGATGCCGCCTGTGACAAGGCTCGCCTTGAATTTTGAAAAGGAGATGGTGAATAATGGGATGCCGCTTACAGTAAAGGAAGCAAGACTATCTCTAAAAGAAGTATTAACTACTCCAAAAAACAAAATTACATGGGAGAAAAAAGAAAGCTCAAAAAGAGTAACACTTTCCATGGACAAGGTATTCTTTTCATATGATGGAGAAAAAGATGTTTTAAAAGATATCTCATTTAATGTTTTTGAAGGCGATATGATCGCCCTTATGGGAAAGAATGCAAGTGGAAAGACGACACTTGTAAAGCTAATGAATGGACTTATTAAACCAAGAAAAGGCAAGATCCTCCTATTTGGTAAGAAAATAAGTGATTACTCATTAGAGGAATTGATACAAAAGGTAGGTATAGTGTTCCAAGACCCCAATCTTCATCTTTTCAATGACACTGTCCAGAAGGAAGTTGAATTTGTTTTAAGAAATCTCAAGGTTGATGAGAATCTTATTAAAAAGAAAACTGAAGAAATATTAAAGTATTTTAAAATCTATCAATATAAGGATAGCTACCCTCATGATTTGTCTGGTGGAGAGAGGCAACGGGTCGCTTTGGCTTCTGTTTTAGTATCTGATCCTGAAATACTAATATTAGATGAGCCTACAAGAGGTATGGATTATTATTTGAAAAGAGAGCTAATAAGCTATTTGAGGGAAAAGGCAAAGACGGCAATAATGATAACCCACGATATAGAAACTGCAGCAGAATTTTCAGATAGGGTAATTCTGCTAAGTGAAGGCAACATAATCTCTGATGGAAATAAAAGAGATGTACTTTCCAAAGCGCTTCTCTTCTCCCCCCAGATAAATAGGCTAATCCAACCCTATGTGAAATTTGGCATACCAGACGATACTCTAACTGTTGAAGAGGCTTTAGAGGTGATTGGATAAAGCTAAATGATGTCTTTCCCTTAGTATTCATCGCGATTGGAATCGCACTCTTTGGCGGTGGACTGCTATATGATGACTCTAGGATAATAGTTAAATTATGGCCATATGAAATAATTGGGATACTTATATTTGTTATACTAGCATTTGTGTATCAGTTTGAAAAAAAAGAGTTTAGTACAAAACAGCTTACCTTAATTGCTATGCTTTCTGGAATGTCAGCAGTGCTAAGAGTACCATTTTCTAACTTTCAGGGAATTCAGCCTTGTACAACGCTCATAATCTGCTCCGGACTTGTGTATGGCCCAATAGCAGGATTCTTTGTCGGAGCTCTAACTCCGTTTGTTTCTAATTTTTTTCTAGGCCATGGGCCTTGGACGCCATTGCAGATGATGGCTTGGGGATTACCAGGGCTCACTGCAGGATATATCGGTAAAAAAAAAATTGATTTTAGGTTAATCATAGTATTCTCAATTGTGTGGGGAGTTCTATATGGCTGGATAATGAATATATGGCACTTTGCATTCTTTGTAAAACCCCACACTTTTGAAACATTTATCAGAACATATGTATTGAGTATCGGCTGGGATGTTTGTCATGCAATTGGAAATGGCATGTTCACTGCAATAATAGGAGAACGTACAATAAAAATATTAACGCGTTACAAAAATAGATTTTCAATAGAAAGAATATAATATTTCTTATTCCGTACGTATGAAAGAAAATATTATAAGGCTCTTAATATAGGATTAGACTAACATTAGAGTGATATAGTGACATATAAAAAAAAGTTAGAAGAACTAAGTAAAATTCCTCAGGTAGTTCATGGAGGGAAAAAAAATAGTGAAGATAAATTAGATTTTTCCTCAAATATTAATCCTCATGGCCCTCCCAAAATATTGATAGATTTACTTAATGCCAATATTACTAAAAATAAGATAAGTGAATATCCTGACAATTCTCTAATAAATTTAAAAAAATCTCTTGCTGAATATGTTGGCGTAAATCAAAATCAAATAATCCCATCTAATGGGTCACTTGAGTTCATAAAATTATTTGCTGATACTTTTGTTGAACCAAAATCAGAAGTTATTATACCATCGCCATCTTTCGGAGAATATGAAAAGCTTGTCCTAATAAAGGGAGGTACCCCAACAAGCGTTTCTCTAAAAAAAGGCCAGATTAATATTGATGAAATTTTAAGAAAAATAAGCGATAGAACATCGTGTATTTTCTTGACCAATCCAAATAATCCATATGGTACAGTTGTTAAAAAGAAAGGCCTGATTGATTTAGTTGAAATATTAAATAAAAAAGATATACCAATTTTGATTGATGAGGCATTCATTGAATTCTCCGAAGAGAACTCACTTGTTTCACTCACAAATTCATTTGATAATTTAATAGTATCCCGTTCTCTTACGAAAATAATAGGTGTTGCAGGAATCAGACTAGGATTTGGGGTTTCATCAGAAAGAGTTTCAAAGGTTCTTGATAACATGAGGTTAACCTGGAATATCAATGCATTTGCAAAAATAATTGGTGAAAATATTATAAAATGCACTGATTTTGTCAATGAAACGATTTTATCAATTTCAAAAGAAAGAGAGTTTTTATTCGAAAGATTAAAAGCGTTGGAACTAAAAGTCTATCCTTCAAATGCCAACTTTTTATTCATTGAAATAGATGATTCTCCAAATATAAAATCTCAATTGTATGAAAAAGGTATCCTCGTACGGGACTGCTCTAGCTTTAGAGGCATTGACAGTGGCATCAGGATAGCAGTTAGAACTAGAAAAGAAAACGAGATTCTTATAGGGGCTTTGGCGGAGTTATTGCATGGATAAATTGATACTTGCTTCAATTATCATTTCAGCACTTATTTATGATTTTATCATTGGAGAAAAACCGCTTTTTATCCACCCAACGATATTATTTGGAAAATTTATCAGCTGTTTTGAGAAAAAATTTTGGAAAAACTCTATTCTGATGGGTGGCCTTCTTACATTTTTTACAATTCTAATTGCATTATCAATAGGATTCATCCTGAATTTGATCTATATCCATACTCCAATCTATATTTTCTTCCCAATAGCTGTATTTATCTTAAAAAGTACCTTTTCAATAAATGAGATGGGAAGGGCTACAAAGCGAATAATTACTCCACTGGATAAAAATGATTTAGACGGTGCTAGAAAGAATCTTTCTTTCATCGTTTCAAGAGATACAAAAAAGCTTGACAGATATCACATCCTATCAGGAAACCTTGAATGTATTGGAGAATCATTTATTGACAGCATTGTATCCCCCCTCTTTTTTTTCATGATATTTGGTTTTTATGGGTGCCTAGTATTTAGAGCTGTAAATACACTTGACTCAATGGTTGGGTATAAAAATGAGAGGTATATTTTATTTGGAAAAATTTCAGCAAGATTAGACGATGTTTTAAACTTTATTCCTTCACGAATTGGCGTTTTAATTACCTTATTCTGTTCTTTGATTTTTAACTATTCTTTAAAAAGATCATTTGAAATCTACCGAAAATACCATAATACAACTGAAAGTCCAAACTCCGGCCATATAATGTCCTTATATGCCGGAATATTCGGCGTTAAACTTGAAAAAAAGGGCTATTATACCATAGGCGATGGGATTGATTTTGAAGATACATTAATAGTGAGAAAAGCTTTAAAATTGTATTTCCTATCAACTATGGTATCATTTGCATTAGTTTTAATTATGATATGCCTATTGCCACTACCACTTAAAGTTGGGGGATTCACATGAAAATATTGAAGGAAAAGAGTTTTCTTTCTGGCAAAGTAAAACTTAGAATTTATGATGATTTCTTTGTAGTTGAGTCAGATGAATCCCTTAAGACCTATAGCTCTGCAATCCTCGGAGGGGGCAAGAAATTTACCAGAACATTTATTGGGAAAAAAGTAGAAAAAAACTATATTTCTGAAAATCCTGAAAAAGATCTTCAGGAAATAGAAAAGAAAATAGGAGCAATAGATTCAGTTGGAATGATGACAGCATGTGATGTAAAGAATTTATTTATCAAAGAAGAAAATAATGTTTTAGTTTTTCTCACTGCAGGTGTTTCTAATGCTTCCTTAGCAGGTGAAATGACTTCTGTTTTAACACCCTGCACAATAAATATCTATGCAATAATAGATGCCAATTTAGAGGAAGAGGCGTATGTAGGGGGGATTATAACAATGACTGAAGCTAAGACCCGGGCGCTACTTGATCTTGACATAAGAAGCGTTAATTCTTACAGAAATGCTACAGGTACAACTACAGATTCCGCTTTAATTGCATCAACTGGAAATGGCAAAAAAGAAAGGTACATGTCAACTGGAACGAAAATAGGGAAAACACTAGGGGAACTTGTATATGAAGGAGTTTATAATTCTCTGGTAGTGTATGATAAAAATAATCCTCAGAGAAGTTTGGCATCTAGGCTTAGGGAGAGGGGTATTATTTTAGAGGATATCATAAAAGCAGAAATGGAGCTTTTCATTGACAATGATGATATAACTAGAGATGAGTTCAAGTCATTATTCCAAAATGAACTTGAATACTATCTTAAGGAAACTAACGTTTCTTCACTTATTATTGCGGGTTTGAGGGCAGAGGAAGATGGATATAGAGGAATAATTCCAGGACTTCCAAAAAGTGAGTTTGAAAAAGACCCCATTCATTTAATCGCTGACGAGGCCATAGGGGACGCAATAGCATCATATATTGGAGGATATAGAGGGATATTTGAGTTTAGAAGAGTTGAAAGGATTAAACCTGGTATAATAGGCGGGCTTGGACCATTTATGGACGATGCTTTGGGCGGGCTCATTGCAGGAATTTCATCAAAAATATTTCAGAGGATAAATAGATGATTAGAAATTTCCTTGACCTTCTTGCGTTTTCATCAATTTTACCTTTAGGACGCAACAGAACAATAGAAGGTGCAGCCAAAAGCGCTTTTCTATACCCATTGATAGGTTTAATTATTGGATTAATATCCGCATCAATAGTGTATTTATTGTCATACCTCCCCTCAAGAATGTTTTTCTCAATTTTGAGTGTCTTTTTTATTTTGTTATTAGAAGGATTTCATCATATCGATGGCGCAGTTGATATGGGTGATGCCCTTTTTGTTAGAGATAAAAGTAGAAGAGCAGAGGTTATGAAGGATAGGTTCATAGGCACAGGTTCAATTCTTTCTGGATTTTTTACAGTATTTTTGCTCATAGCAGCATTTTATGAAATAAAGTCGTTTGAGAGAATTGCTATTTTTCAATATGTCCTTTTAGCAGAATTTCTATCCAGAACTTGTGCTTGTTTTCTTTTAAGACTTGGAAAACCCCTAAATAAAGGGATGGGGCTCCTTTTTATAAGAGAGATGAAGCCTTCAAAATTCATTTTTTCTCTAATATTGGCCTTTGTTATTTCAATGTTATTTGGGATTAAAGGAATTTTATCTTTCTTAGTCTTAGTTCTTTTCTCGTTTATTTACCTATTATTTGTTAAAAAAGAATTTGGTTTTATGAATGGAGATCTGATTGGTTCGGGAATAGAATTTTCTAGGATAGCGATACTTGTCTTTTTGATATTTTCACGGTGGATTTTATGAAAGCACTAGTTATGTGTGGGGGTAAAGGAGAAAGATTTTCCTTATTTGAGGAAAAATTACTGTCCCAATACAGAGGCAACCCAATCATAAAGCATGTTGTCGATACTTTGATTGGCTCTGATAAAATTGAAAAAGTATTTTTACTAGTTTCAGATAATTCTCCAAATACAAAGGAATACCTAATTAATGAATATGGGTCCAACAAGCATATTTCAATTATTAGAACTTCTGGCATTGGATTCATCGAAGATATGGCATGGGCAGTAAATGAGAAAAAACTTTTTGAGCCACTATTAATTGTTTCTGGAGATCTTCCTTTAATTTCTAGATCTATAATTCTAGATATATTGGAACTTTATAGAAAAGTGAATAAACCTGCACTTTCTTTGATGATTCCAAAAAAATTAATGAAAGAATTTTCAGTCACATCCTACTTCATACATAATGGCATTGAAGTTGTACCTCTTGGGATAAACATTATTGATGGAAAATTGATAAATGGGCCAATGGAAGAGGAGATAATAATTTTAGAAAACATAAAAGAATATCCGAATATAAATACAAAAAAAGATTTGGATATATTAAATAGAAGTTATTAATTCTTTTTTGAAACGCCGGCATCGTCAAAAGTAGCCATTTCGTTTAATAGTTTCAGTGACATTTCGCAGATTGAAATGCCTATTACAGCACCAGTACCTTCTCCAAGTCTCATATCCAGTTCAAACAACGGTTTTTTTTTCATCTGCTCAAGCATCTTAATATGGCCTATCTCAACAGAGTTATGAGAGGGTATTATATAGCCAGATACATTTGAATTCATCTTGGAAGCAATCAGTGCAGCAGATGTTGATATGAAGCCATCTATTACTACAGGTGTCCTTTTCATAGCTGCTGCTAGTACTACCCCCACAAGCCCACCTATTTCATATCCTCCTATCTTTGATAGAACGTCAATTGGGTCATTTTTATCAGGTTTGTTTAATTCTATTGATTTTTTGATTATTCTTACCTTGTTTTTGTATGCCTCGTCGCCAACACCGGTACCTCTCCCAGTAACATCTTCAACGGGGGCATCTGTAAAAACAGATGCTATTGCAGAAGAAGGTGTAGTGTTTCCAATCCCCATTTCTCCAATACCAATTATGTCATATGGGCCGAATTGATTGAATATTTCTATTCCATAGTTAATTGATTTAATTGCATTTTCCCTTGTCATTGCGGGTCCCTTGCAGAAGTTATTTGTTCCATATCCAACTTTTTTTATAATGACTCTGTCAGAGAATATATCTTCAGCAACACCAAGATCTGCAACTATAAGTTCTGCACCTATAGCTTTAGATAGAACATTGATCGCAGCTCCACCCCTTACAAAATTGTAGACCATCTGAGCTGTTACAGTTTTTGGATACGCAGAAACTCCTTCATCAGTAATCCCATGATCCCCTGCAAATGTGAATATTGCCTTTTTTGAAATAGAAGGATTTGAAGTCTCTTTCATTCCGGCAATTTCCTTTGCTAACTCTTCGAGCCTACCAAGGCTTCCAGGTGGTTTTGTAAGATTATCTAATTTCTTCTGAGTTTTTTCCATAGAATCTTTGTCTATTGGTTTAATTTTGCCAATTATCTCCTCATAATTCATAATATCTCCTTGAATGCCGTTTTTTCATAAATGGTCTGCAATTCGGTAATTATTACAAATCAATACCTTTTCTTGAATGAATCCCTTGTGTATAAGGGTGTTTAATTTCTCTTATTTCTGAAACCAAATCTGCCATATCAATAATAGTTTTTGGAGCACCCCTTCCCGTCAAAACAACTTCAACTTTTTCATGCTTATTTTTAAGTAATTCTATAAGGCTATTTAATGGAATTAATTTAAACATCAATGCAACAAGAACTTCATCTAGAATAACTAGATCGTATTGGGTACCTGCTAAAACCTTTTTTGCAAATTCTAAACCTTGCACAGCTAAATCAACATCTATGTTTTCGGGATTTTCATAAGATACGAAAGTTGGCCTACCAAATGATTTTATTTCAATATTGTCTATTTTTTCTACAGAAAAATATTCGCCATAAGCATTTCCCTGCTTCATGAACTGTATAATCATTACCTTTAATCCTCTACCAGATGCTCTCATGGCAAGCCCAAATGCGGCTGTTGTTTTACCTTTTCCATTACCAGTATAAATTTGAATTAGTCCTGTCATAAAATTATTTTCTTGAATTCTCTTTCTATTTAAAAAATATTCGGTCTACAGGGAATTTGAAAACTACTTGATATGAATATATATTTACGTAAATCTAAATATTAATCCCTCTTGGATTTACTAAATCAATTGACTGGTATTTTTGAAATCAAAGAGAGGATAAAGATGTCAAAAACAGATAAATTGCTTTCAGAGGGGGGAACAAATTTAGTTTAACATCTCTTTAAATGTGTGGGATAATATTATTCCTAATTTTTTTTATATCATGAATTAAATTACGATAATCTTATAATAAAATAAATTTAAAATCAAACTATGAAAATTCCACGTTTCGTAATTGCTGGTGAGCGAAGTGGAGTGGGTAAATCTCTTATTACAACAGGAATACTTCTATCATTAAAGGAAAGAGGCCTTTCTGTCCAGCCTTTCAAAGTGGGCCCAGATTTTCTTGACCCAATGCATCACAATATCGTGACTGGAAATAAATCACGAAACTTGGACACATGGATGTTTGAAGAGTCTATTCTAGAAATTTTTCTAAAAGCATCAGAAAAAAAGGATATTTCAGTCATAGAGGGCGTAATGGGTTTTTATGATGGGATAGATGGAGTAAATGAAAAGGGGAGTACAGCCCACCTATCAAAATTATTAAAATCCCCGGTCATTTTAGTTTTAGATTCAAGAGGGTCTGCCAGAAGTCTTGGTGCAATTGCTATGGGATTCCAGAAATATGATCCTGATGTAAACATAGCTGGAGTTATATTCAATAATATTGGAAGCGATAAACATCTAAATTATCTAAAGCAGTCATTAAGAGGGGTCGAGTGTCTTGGAGGCATACCTCGTGTTAAAGAGGAAATTTTATATTCAAGACATTTGGGCCTAGTTCCTCCTGATGAGTTATATAATCCAGAAAAATATGAAATAATTAAAGGTTTAGTCCAAGATAATGTTAACATAGACAGATTAATTGAAATTTCAAAAAATGCCGAAGAGCTTGAGTATACAGGTAGATCCTTATTTGGTAAAGAGGACAAAAAAATTAAAATTGGAGTTGCATTTGATAGTGCCTTCAATTTTTATTATTGGGATAACTTTGAAATCCTAAAATCTTATGGTGCTGATATCGAATTCTTTTCCCCTCTCACAGGAAAACTCCCTGATGTTGATGGCATTTACATGGGCGGGGGATATCCAGAGATATTTGCAAAAGAACTTGAAGCTAATAAGTCATCAATGGCAACTGTAAGGGAAAAATCTGAGGATGAAATGCCAATATATGCGGAATGTGGCAGCCTAATGTACCTCTGCAAGAGACTAGTAAATCTAGATGGCAAGTCCTTTAAGATGGTAGGAATCTTTGACGCTGATATTGAAATGACCGAAAGAAGACAAGCCCTAGGTTATGCAGAAGTAAAGGTCACCAAGGACAATATACTTTCTAAAAATAATGATATAATCAGGGGTCACGAGTTTCACTATTCAAGAGTATCAAGCTTAAATGAAGATAACTTCGCATATGAGATGAAAAGAGGAGTTGGCATTCAAGATGGGAAGGATGGCTTAGTATCAAAAAAAACCATTGCCTCTTATTTGCATATCCACTTTGCCACATCTCCAGAGATCCCACAAAAATTTATTAGTAGTTGTTTAAAGTATAGCAAGAAATAAACTAGGGTAAAAATGTCTCAAGAAAATTTGACTGAAGAAGTAAAAAAACAATTTAAAAACGGGATTATTGGCAGTAACAGAAGCTGTGAGTATTATCCCTGTCACTTTGATGGTCAAGATTGTACATTTTGCTATTGTCCTTTTTATCGCTGCAATGATCCTTTTCTCGGAAAAGAAATAACCTCTAAAAAAGGAAATAAAATATGGAGCTGCAAAGATTGTTTCTGGATACATAGAAATGATATTGCAAAGAAATGCTTTGAGTTATTAAAAGATGAATACTTTAATTGTTCTGAAGATGAAATTCTCTCGATAAAAAAAACAATTGAAACATCACACCATAAATATGCCAAAACTATCATGATATTGGGAGCCACCTCTGGCGCAGGTAAATCTTTAACAGTTGCGGCCCTGTGCAGGATTCTATCAAACAGAGGTTATAAGGTAGCCCCCTTTAAATCCCAAAACATGTCACTTAACTCCTTTGTGACTGAATTCGGAGAAGAAATTGCAAGCATCCAAGATCTCCAAGCAAAGGCTGCAAGGATTAAACCTAGGGCATACATGAATCCTATCCTGTTGAAACCGAAAAAGGACAACGTATCTCAAGTTGTAATTGAGGGGAAACCTTACAAAGATATGGACGTTGAAGAGTATTATTCCTTTACAAGGTCAAAAGGCCTTGAAATTGTAAGGAGCAATCTCCATTTTCTTAGAAGATTAAATGATGTCGTTGTAATCGAAGGAGCAGGAAGTCCGACAGAAATTAACATAAGGGATAGTGAAATAGCAAATATGAAAACTGCGGAGATTGCAGACGCTCCATGTATATTAGTTGTCAATATAGAATGGGGTGGATCTTTTGCATATATCTATGGAACATTGAACTTACTTCATGATAAAGATAGGAAACGGTTCAAAGGAGTAATAATAAATAATCTAAGGGGAGATAAATCTTCTCTTCATAACGGAATAGAAGAAATTGAAAGATTAGTCGGTGTCCCAGTTTTGGGCATTGTTCCACATATAGAGCTTAATCTTCCAATGGAAGATTCAATGTTTATAAAGTCAGAAGAGATGGACAGTTCAAAAATTTTAATAGGTGTAATCAAACTTCCAAGGATATCTAATTTTACAGATTTTGATGCACTAGATTTAGAGAAAAATGTTTCAGTGATTTTTATTGATGATCCAACAAAAGTCAAGAAGGTCGATGCAATTATTATCCCAGGAACTAAAAATACCGTTGAAGATTTAAAATGGTTAAAACAAAAAGGATTCTTTGAATCAATAAAAAAAAGGTCAGGCTCTATCCCCATAATTGGAATATGTGGCGGATACCAAATGCTTGGTAAAAAAATTATTGACAAAGGCATGGAAGGCGAAGGCGAAGCAGAGTACGAAGGCCTGGATCTTCTAGATGTTTCTACTTACTTTGACTTATATGATAAAAAAACTGTACAGGTGAATGGTAAAGTCCTCGAAGAATACAGAGTAGGGGATGGCCTTGTCCGAGGCTATGAAATCCATACAGGTAAAACAATAACACATGGAAATAAACCAATTTTTCAAATATACGATGTTAACGGGACACATTTTGAAGGTTGCATAGATACTAATCTCAAAGTAATGGGAACATATATACATGGCATATTTGATTTACCTTCATTTAGAAAATATTTTTTAAGTTTGATATCTAAGAAAATAGATACAACTAAAGAGACATACTTTGACTATAATCATGTAATAGATTTAAGCCTTGAGAAGCTAGCGAAAACTTTTGAAGAAAATATAGATATGCATCAACTTTGCACTATTATTGGCTTGGAGGATTCACCATGAGCTTATCCTTAATGGTCCAGGCAGCAACATCAGGAGCTGGGAAAAGTATTCTAACAGCTTTATTATGTAGGTATTTTTATAAAAAAGGATTTTCAGTTGCACCATTCAAAGCTCAAAATTTATCCCTAAACTCCTTCATCACAGATAAAGGCCATGAAATAAGCATATCCCAGAGTTTCCAAGCATGGGTTTCTAACATAGAACCTGAATATGATATGAATCCAATTCTACTAAAGCCAAAGGGGAATAGTTCATATCAGATTATTCTTAAAGGAAAACCATTGGGGGATTTTAAGAAATCTGAAATGGAAAACATTAGAGCGGAATTATTAAAGGAAATACATGACTGCTACTTAAATCTTTCAAAAAAATATGACATAGTCATTTGTGAGGGGTCAGGTTCACCTGTTGAGATTAATATTTCCAAGTATGACATAGCTAATATGAAAACAGCAGAAATCACAAAATCCCCAGTAATTATTGTTGGCGATATAGATATCGGTGGAGTATTCGCCGGATTGTATGGAACTTTTTCTCTTCTCCCCGCCGAACATAAGAAATATGTTAAAGGATTTATAATTAATAAATTTAGAGGAGAACGTTCCATACTGGCAAGCGGAATAATCCAACTTGAAAAAATAACTAGGGTGCCTACCTTGGGCGTGTTGTCTTACCATAATTTTATGTTCCCTGAAGAGGATAGTCTGGGTATGAAAAATATTTCCTCACAAATAAACTGTAATACAGAGGATATCAGAAATATTTGGATTGAAAATATTGATAACTTTTTATATTTATCACAAAAAGAACTTAATTACAAAATGATTGAAGATATATTAAATAATGGCTTGAGTTGAACAAAATGATTGAATTTGAAAAGGATCCTGTTAAAATTGAAAAAAAGAGTTTTGAAATAATTACAAAAGAGTTAGGAGATATTAAATTTGAAGAAAGTCATGGTAAAGTTATAAAGAGAGTCATACATACAACGGCCGACTTTGAGTATGCAAGTATTATTAAGATAAGCGAAGGGGCCATTGACAATGCTATTGAATCTCTGAAAAAAGGATCTTATATTTATACTGATACAAAAATGGCTTCGGAAGGAATAAACAAAAGAATTCTCTCAAAGTTTGGTGGCAAGGTATTATGCTACGTAAGTGATGATGACGTTATTGAAGAATCAAGATCAAAAGGCGTAACTAGATCTATGGCAGCAATGGAAAAGGCAATACTCAACGATAAGATAAAGATATTTGTAAATGGAAATGCACCCACGGCTCTTTTTACACTTATCGATGCAATTAATTCAAAGAAATTATTCCCCGACCTTATCGTCGGGGTACCAGTTGGTTTTGTTGGTGCAGCGGAGTCAAAAGAAGCTTTGATTAAAACTAAAGTTCCATATATAACAACTCTTGGTCGTAAAGGTGGAAGCACAGTTGGAGCAGCAATAATTAATGCCTTGCTTTACATGATAGAGTAATCCAGGTATTCCTATGGAAAAGTTTATTATAAAGAACGGTAAGAAATTAAGATATGGTTATACTACTGGCACATGTGCGGCTGCAGCATCAAAAGCGGCAGCTTTTATGCTATTTAGTAACAAGAAGATTAATCAAGTTTCAATTGTAACTCCAAAAGGATGGGATTTATCTCTAGATCTGCATAATATTATCATAGAAAAAGATTCAGTGGCCTGCTGCGTTATTAAAGATGCAGGTGATGACCCTGATGTTACAAATAGATTAGAAATATGCGCGAGAGTCAAAAAAGCTGAAAATGGGATTACAATTACAGGTGGAAAAGGAGTTGGAAAAGTAACTAAAAAAGGCCTTTCAATACCTGTTGGTAGTTATGCAATAAATCCTGTGCCGTTAAAAATGATTCGTGAATCAGTCTCAGAGATATTACCTAACGATTGTGGGATTAAGATAGAAATATTTGTCCCAAAGGGTGAAGAAGTTTCAAAAAAAACATTTAATCCGGATCTTGGGATAGTTGGTGGTATATCTATTATTGGCACCTCAGGGATAGTAGAGCCAATGTCAGAAGAGGCACTGAAGGAAGCTATTATACTTGAAATATCCATCCTAAAAGAGGAAGGAGAAAAAAATATTATATTTGTCCCAGGAAATTATGGTATTAATTTTCTAAAGAAAGAGCTAAATCTCGATAAAATACCTTCTGTAAAAATAAGTAACTTTGTTGGAGACATGCTGGACAAAGCTTGTGAATTTGGTATTGAAAAAATCCTCTTAGTGGGGCATATTGGTAAACTTGTAAAGGTGGCATCAGGCTCCTTTAACACACACAGCAAAATAACTGATTCGAGGATGGAAACACTTGCTGCAAATTGTGCCTTAATTAAATGTGACACAAGATTAATTAAAGAAATCATGGAGAGTAACACTACCGAAGAGGCAGTTGATTACATATTAAAGGATGGATTAAAAGATGTTTTCAATATACTGGCCGAGAAGATATCAGAAAGATGCACTAAACGTACACAAAATAAAATTGAAGTTAGTTGCGTCATATATTCCTTAAAACACGGTTTGCTGGGTATGAGTAAAAATGCAGAAAACATGATAGAAGGGTTCAAAGTGGTATGATGAATAAAATATATGTTGTTGGGGGCGGGCCTGGAAATATTGATTATATTATCCCCATAGCAATGAAAAAAATCAAAGAAGCAGATATCGTAGTTGGTGGAAAAAGAATTTTGGATTCAATTGACATCAAAGGAAAAGAAATCTTCATCATAAAAAATAATTTGAACGATGTCATTGAATTCATAAAGAAAAATTACATTGATAAAAAATTAGTTGTAATACTCTCAGGCGATCCAGGATTTTATGGGATGTTGGAGTATCTAAAAAGATATTTTGGTAAAGAAATGCTTGATGTAATCCCCGGTATATCTTCTATCCAGTATCTATTCTCCAAAATAGGTGAATCCTGGAATGATTCGTTTTTTTGTAGTCTTCATGGTAGGGACGTTGATATAGTAGATATAGTTAAAAAAAATAGGAAAGTTGGAGTTCTAATGGATAACAAGATGAAACCTGAAATAGTGGCCCAAATATTACTTGATGCAGGCATTAAAGAAAAAACAATATATTTAGGTCAAGATCTTTCCTATGAAAATGAGAAAATCATTGTTGGTACAGTTATTGATATTTCAAAAATTACAAGTGATGGGTTAAGTGCAATGGTGATAATTGATGGCGTTTAATTGGAACTTCCGAACAGCAGGTATCCCAGATGAAAATTTTTCTAGTGATAACTCACCAATAACAAAGGAAGAAATCAGGGTATTGGCACTATCAAAATTAAGACTTAAAGAGGATAGTAATATTCTAGACATAGGGGCCGGCACAGGTTCAATTTCGATTGAGGCAGCACTAATTTCAAATAAGGGATTGGTATATTCCATTGAGATGAAAAAAGAAAGAATAGGTACAATTGAAAAAAATGTAAATTACTTTGGAATAAAGAACATTACTATTATACAAGGGGTAGCACCCGATAGCTTGTCCACCGTTCCAAGCATAGACAGGGCATTGATAGGGGGGAGTGGCGGAAAGTTAAATGAGATATTTGACTGGCTTCACCTTAATTTAAAATCAGAAGGTCGTTTGGTGATACTAGCAATAACCCTCGAAACTCTTTCTCAATCGCTTGAACTTATTAGGAATGGGGACTATGAAGATATTGAAATATGTCATGTTTTTGTATCTAAAGGAAAAAACATTGGGAAACTTACCATGATGGAAAGCAGAAATCCAATTTTCATAATCTCTGCAACGAGGAAATAAAATGAAAGGAAAATTATATGGTATTGGTGTAGGCCCTGGAGACCCTGATCTTATTACGATAAAGGCTGTAAATACACTAAAAACTGTTGGTGCCGTAATTTCTCCAGAATCTTCAAAGAACAAGGGCAGTGTTGCGTATGAGATTGCGAAGAAATATCTAAGGGACGACGTCGAAATAATCTACCTTACTTTTCCTATGAGTTACGAAGAGGACAAATTAAAATCAATTTGGGAAAAAAATGCAAATATAATTGAATCTGAAATTAATAAAGGAAAAATTCTTGCATTTATAACGCTGGGGGACCCTACAATCTATAGCACTTATTCTTATATGCTTGAATATTTGAAAAAAAGGGATATAGAAATTGAAACTATACCGGGGATAACTTCTTTCTGCGCAATTTGTAGTAGAATCAATACGCCACTTGCCTCCGGTAACGAGACAATAGCAATAATACCTGTTACAAAAGAATCTTCAGGTTTTATTTTTAACTCTATTAAGGATTTTGATAATATTGTGCTTATGAAACCATCCGCTAATTCTGTTTTAATAGCTGAAATTATAGAATCACTAAACTTAACTGGAAATTTTATACTTGCCCAAAAAATAGGGACAAAGGAAGAAAAGATTTCTAATAAATTGGGGGATATCAAAAACGATATACCCTACTTATCTTCAATCATAATAAAAAAGAAGGGATTTATTGACTAAAGTATTTTTTATTGGTGCTGGCCCAGGAGACCCTGACCTAATAACTATAAAAGGTAAAAAGATAATAGATAGTGCCGACGTTATTATATATGCCGGGTCTTTAGTGAATAAAGAAATACTTAGCAGTAGGAAGTCTGATTCTTTAGTCTATGATAGTGCAATGATGAATCTTGAAGAAATTATAGACGTCATCAAAAAAAATGTCTTAGAGGGTAAAGTAGTTGCAAGGGTTCACACGGGAGACCCAAGTATATATGGTGCAATAAAGGAGCAGATGGACCTTTTAGAGGAAGATGGGATTGAATATGAAGTTATACCTGGTGTAAGTTCATTTGTTGCAGCAGCCGCAGTTTTGAAAAAGGAATTTACTTTACCAAATGTTTCACAGACCATTATCTGTACCCGAATAAGTGGGAGAACAGAGGTTCCTGAGAAGGAAGACTTAGAAAAACTATCTTCACATAGGGCATCAATGGCAATATTTTTATCAGTTTCTATGATTGAAGATGTTGTAAAAAAACTTTTAAAAAATTATGATGGTTCAACCCCCGTTGCAGTTGTTTACAAAGCCACATGGAAGGATCAAAAAATTCTGGGAGGGACTCTGGGGAATATTGTTGGCATTGTAAAAAAAGCCGGGATTAAGAAGACTGCAATTATACTAGTTGGAGACTTTTTATCTTCCGATTATGAAAGGTCAAAACTCTATGATAAATCCTTTAGCCACGAATATAGGGGTGCTACTTAAGTGAGATGGGCAGTCATTACTCTGACAAAAGGAGCTCTTGAACTTGGTTTAAAAATAAAAAGTGTAATTGATAATGTTGACCTTTATAGTAATCCCAAATGGAGTTCAGATCAATCAAGGCCAACAGGCAGCAATTTTAATGAGTTTATTTCTAAAATATTTCATGAATATGATATCCTAGTTTTTATCATGGCATCAGGTATAGTGGTTCGTTCAATAGCTAATCTAATTATTAATAAAACTCAAGATCCAGGAATCCTAGTCATGGATGAAAAAGGAAAATATGTCATAAGCTTATTGTCTGGGCATCTGGGCGGGGCCAATGATGCCGCAAGACTTCTCTCAGAAAAAATAGGTTCTGAACCTGTAATCACAACAGCCTCCGATGTAATTGGATCCATGGCAGTTGATAATCTTGCAATGCTCTTGGGCTGTGAAATTGATAACATGAACACTGCCAAAGAGATCACTTCTAATATTGTAAACGGTTATAAGATTGGAATTTTTACAGAGATACCAATTAATTTCTCTATTCCTGATAATATCAAAAAAATCAATAACTTGGAAGAAATAGATGAATACTCTGGAATTATAATTGTTTCAAATAAAATCATAAGTGTGCCAAAACCACACGTTAGATTAGTTCCAAAAAACATAGTATTGGGGCTTGGTGCAAAGAAAGGCATATTGGCCGAAAGTATTATTTCTGCAATAAAAAATGAATTAGAAGCTAACAATATTGACCCGAGAAGCATTAAAAAAATTGCAACTATAGATATTAAAAAAGAAGATAAAGGTCTATCCGATGCTGTTAAATATTTTAACTTGTCTTTAGAATATATCAAAAAAGAAGATATCTTAAAAATAGAAGATAAGTTTGAAAAGTCGGATTTTGTTAAAAAATCGATTGGCGTTGGGGCAGTTTGTGAACCCGTGGCGTACCTGTCTTCTAGTAAGAAAGGCAGATTTATCTCAAAAAAGAAATCTTATGATGGCATAACAATAGCTATCTGGGGGGAAATATGAAAGGTAAAATATTTGTTGTTGGGATAGGGCCAGGTGATTATGACTACCTCACCACAAGAGCCAAGAATTCCTTAAAAGATTCTGATATTATAGTTGGTTATTCGAGTTATATAAAATTAATCAAACCTTTTTTCCCAGAAAAAGAATATATTTCTTCTGGGATGACTAAGGAAGTAGAAAGATGTAATCAGTGTATTGATTATGCAAAAGAGGGAAAAGTAGTTTCTTTAATAAGTAGTGGTGACCCCGGCATTTATGGGATGGCTGGAATACTACTTGAGCTTATTACAAAAACAAAAGAAGAGATTTATGTTGAGGTAGTTCCGGGAGTTACATCTTATCTCGCTGCAGCATCGTTATTGGGTTCACCAATTACGGAAGATCATGTTGTGATTAGCCTCAGCGACCTTTTAATTCCATGGGAGATAATAGAAAATCGAATCCATTGTGCTGGAAAAGGTGATTTTGTCATCTGCATCTATAATCCAAAAAGCAAAGGAAGAAGAGAGCAGATATTCAAGACGAGAGAAATTCTATTGTCCTATAAGGATCTTAATACTCCCGTGGGGATAGTTAAAAATGCAATGAGAGATGGTCAAAAAGTTATTATCACAGACATCAATGAAATGCTTGAACATGAAATTGACATGAGCACACTGATAATTATAGGAAACTCCAGAACATATGTAAAGGATAATTTCATGATAACCCCAAGAGGATATAACATATGATTCTTTTAATAGGCGGGACAAAGGATGGAAGGGATTTAGCTAAAGATATCCTAAACAGCAATTTTAAGGTACTTGCCAGTACCGCTACAAAGTATGGTAAAGATCTATTGGGAGAACACCCAAATTTAACTGTTATTTATGGAAAAAAGGACTATAATGATATGATTGGTGTAATTGAGCACAATAATATCAAATGCATTGTTGATGCGAGCCATCCATATGCAGAGAATATATCAAGAACTGCAATTAAGGTGGCCAAGGATAAAAACATCCCTTATCTTAGATATGAGAGATTAGAAACTGAGATTAGTGGAGTAGTGAGAGTAAAAAGTTATAATGAGGCTGCAGAGGTGTTAAAGGATACGACTGGCAATATAATGCTTACAATTGGAAGCAATAATCTTGAAGTATTTTCTAAACTTGGTATAAATAGACTTTTTGTAAGGGTTTTACCTTCGTCAGTCGTTTTGGAAAAATGTGAAAAACTTGGATTTTCCCCTAAAAATATAATTGCTATTCAAGGACCTTTTTTTAAAGAGTTTAACAGAGAAATTTACAGGCAATTTGACATTGAATTTGTGGTAACTAAAGATGGCGGAGAAGAGGGCGGGACTAGAAACAAAATTGAAGCTGCAATTGAAGATGGCATTAAAGTGATATTGATTGAAAGACCCAAGATATATTACGGTGCCATATATTCAGAAAAATCAAAGATAATAGACAGATTAAATAATCTTTGTTTATAAAATGAATTCTTACCAATAACCAATATATTTATAAATAAAAAATGTTGTTATTTGTTAATGGATGGTGTCACCATCCATAAAGGAGGAAAATAAATGCATATAATGGAAGGATTTCTACCATCTCCTTGGTGGATTATTTGGTTTGTTTTGGCAGTTCCATTTATAATATATGGAATCTATCAAATCAATAAGTTAGTCAAGCAAAACAGAGAAATATTGCCACTATTGGCTGTAGCAGGTGCTTACATATTTGTCTTATCTTCGCTGAAACTACCCTCGGTCACTGGCAGTTGTTCACACCCTACAGGAACAGCACTAGGAGCAATTATTTTTGGTCCATTCGTAACTGCGGTCTTGTCTTTCATATCTTTGATATACCAAGCATTATTTTTGGCTCATGGAGGATTTACAACACTCGGGGCAAACACATTTTCGATGGGTATAGTTGGCCCTATATTTGGATATATTATCTATAAAGCACTAATGAAGGTCAAAATCAACTTTTACATAGCCGCTTTTTTTGCTGCAACATTTGCTGACTGGTTTACGTATGTAATGACCTCAATTCAACTCGCCTTGGCATTTCCTGCTGCAGAAGGTGGATTCATGACTTCATTTGCTTCTTTCGCCACAGTATTTGCCGTTACACAAGTACCACTTGCTTTAATGGAAGGTGTTCTCACTGCACTACTTTTAAAGTATGTTTTACAGGTTAGATCAGATATACTCGTAAAGATGAAGGTAATGCCAAAAGAAACAGTAAAAGAAGTATTAGGCAGAGGTGCAAAAGCATGAAAGGAGAAATAATAGCAATTATCTCAATCCTAATATTTGCAGTTGCATTTGTAGTTGTATCTTCAACCGGCAGTTTTGAATGGGGCGGAGCTGACGATGAGGCTGGGGATGTAATTGCTGAGTTAAATCCAGAATTTGAACCTATAGTACAACCTTTATGGGAACCGCCAAGCGGAGAGATTGAAAGTTTATTCTTTAGTCTCCAGGCAGCCATAGGTGGACTAATAATAGGGTATTTCCTAGGATTTTACAAAGGCAAACAATAAAAATGGCATTAAGGTGTACAATCTGTGCATACGATATTAGAAGACTATGCCATAATTAGCCCACTTAGATACAAAAATGCTGAGCTTAAAGTATTGCTGGCCTTGTCTTCTATGATAATAGGGGTAATGTCCACATCACCAGTTACTCCTATTATTATTTCACTTTTTTTTGGTTTAGCGATTATATATCTCAATAAAGTACCTGTCAAAATTTATCTTAAGTTATTATTAATACCAGGTACTTTTTTGATATTTGGAATTTTAATTATATTATTCTTTTTTGGAACAGGCCCCGATATTATTTCATTTAATATCTTTAATTATAAATTATCAATAACTATGGGGGGGCTGAATATGGCGGTCCTTGTTTTTTCACGCTCAATTTCTGGACTGAGTTGCCTTTACTTCTTATCCCTGTCTACACCTGTAACACATCTATTTTATGTTTTAAAAGAGTTAAAATTACCTGAAATATTTATTGAATTATCCATGCTGATATATAGGTATATATTTGTATTCTTGGATTTGGCAATGAAAATGGAAGATGCTCAAAATATGAGAATGGGATACATCTCTTTTAAGAATTGGATGCATTCTCTTGCCATACTTGCAAGCACATTATTTATACGGACTTGGGATCAAGGGGAAAAGCTTTACATTGCCATGAATTCAAGATGCTATGATGGAAAAATATCTATTTTTAAAGACACCAAACCTATATCTTTGAGAGAAGCAGTGGTGTCAATATTGTATCTTTTATTTATAATAATCTTAACATATACTACGAGAAATGTGGGAATTGGAGTGATTTTATGACTAATCCTATCATTGTAGCTAAAAACGTCAGATATACTTATGGAGATGGGTTTGAGGCCCTCAAGGGGGTAAATATCAGAATAGAGGCAGGTAAAAAAATATCCTTTGTAGGCCCAAACGGAGCTGGAAAATCCACTCTTTTTTTAATGTTTAATGGGATTCATGCCCCAACTGAAGGAGAGATTATATTTAATGGAGAAAAAATGAAATATAGCAGTAAAAATCTAGTTGAAATCAGAAAAAGAGTTGGGATGGTATTCCAAAATCCGGATGATCAACTTTTTGCACCAACTCTCTATCAGGACGTGGCGTTTGGCCCTATGAATCTTGGATGGGATGAAGATAAGGTTAAAAAGTACACTGAATTGGCTTTGGATTATGTTGATCTCCTCCATATAAAAGAAAAATCCCCTCATCATTTAAGTGGTGGCCAAAAGAAAAGAGCTGCAATAGCAGGCATACTTGTAATGGAACCTGACATCATCGTTTTGGACGAGCCACTGTCTAATCTTGACCCTAGAGGCGCCAATGAAGTTATGGACATACTAAATGAGCTCAATAGCTACGGCAAAACAATAATAATTTCTACCCATGATATCGAGCTGGCTTATCAATGGTCTGATTACGTTTATTTAATGGCTGACGGAAAGATAGTTGGCCAGGGAACTCCAGATACGCTGTTTAAAGAAAAGGAACTAATTAAAAAAACACATCTTAAAACTCCCCTTATAATTCAGATATATAATGAACTTGTAAATAGAAATTTAGCCACAGACGGCAAAACTCCGAAAAATCTTTTGGAATTAGTCGGTTTCTTAAAACCTTCTAATTTAAAGTGGAGGAAGATTTCTTCAGACAAAAAAGTTGGGGATCTAGTTGAGTTTAACGATGTTCCAAATGATCACTACTTTAAGAAGGGAACTGTTTTTTATAAGTCCCAAGATAACAATGCAATTATTGAGTTCCACAATCATCAGAATATTGGAAGAATATATATCTATAATACTGATTTTTATGACTTTCAAGAAGTCCAGAATATTATCGGTGAATATAAGATCCAATATGTGGGAGCAATGGGCTCTAAAAGCAAATCTATTTGTAGCAAGGACAATATTAGCCTTGATGTAACTTCCAACGTTATTGATAAATCTATTTTGACTTCATTGTCTGGAAAACAATGCCTTATCCTTACAAGCGGAGGGATGGTAGGACATACTGAAAAACGAATAAAATCATTTGTCAATGAAACTTCCCTTGTTATAGAATGCAGAGTTATTAACAGTAGAGAAATACTAAGCAAGTCATTGTGGTAGTTTATCAATCTTTTGATTTTTTAAACGATATATTGAACAAAGAGCTAGCTCTAATGAACAATGATAAGGTCAGAAGATCATATCCCCTACCAGGAATCTTTCATCAGATTTGTAACAACTGTAAGGACAGTCTGCGGGCTAAGGTGTAGGTAGACCAAAGGCTTTCTTCAAGCTATATCCAAGTATTCACCTAAGATCAAGTCGGCAGACTACGCCACCATCTGACGGAGAATACTTCAGATGAAATTTGAGCTTGAGGTGATAGAAGATGTTTCAGAGCTTACTGTGGTAAGCGACAGCACCGGATTTAAGATGACTGATGCCGGGAGCTGGATAAACTACCTCTACGGGAAAAATAAGAACTACCTAAAGGCGCATGCTGCCATCGACGCTAAGACAGGAAAACTAATCGGTATAGTTGTTACAGATAGAGATGCCCACGATAGCTAAATGAGCATTTTTTAGCTGATGGGGTAGCTTTCAAAGTTCTTATAGCAGACGGAGCCTACGACACAAGAAACATGGTTGATATTGCCGCTAAAAAGAATGCAGTTCAATAATAAAGATACAAAAAAATGTCTCAACACGCCCCTTAGGTCGCCTCTGCGTGCTAAGTCAATGTGGGAAGTGAAAAAGATTGGCTAGATTTCATGGAAAGAGAAATACGAATATGACAAGCGGTGGCGCATAGAATCATATTTCTCTGCGGTCAAGCGCTCATTTGGCGAAGGAACTACCGCCAAACGATTTGACATGGCACAAAAGGAAGTGATGATGAATTTCTGCTGATGACCAACTGCAACAGCTAGTGTAAAGCTAAAGGTAAAGAAAGGGCAAGTTAGAGATAATTGTCGTTTGTTTGGAATTATTCAACAAAGCATATATTTATAGAAAAAGACTATAACTGCATTGATTAATTATATCCTCCTTACTCAGAAATAGAGAAGGAAAATAACTTAGATTTTACAAAGAATTTTGACAATTAGTATATCAAGTAAAGCTAGAAACAGAATCAATGCTGCAATTGAAAAATTTATCAAGTGTTATTAAAGATAGATTTTATAAAAATAGTAGCACGTATCAAAAAAACGTAATACTTATAAATAGAATACTTATTCTATTTGGCGGAGGTGTTTTTATCAAAAATAAAAAAATGTGTGCAAATATTTTTATTATTGCAGTGTTAGTAGCTGCAATGTTTTTGTCAGCAGGATGCACTAGCAACACAACGGATACTTCACAAAAAACAATGAAAATAACCGATTCGCTCGGACGAGAAGTAACTGTACCTGTAAATCCAACTAAAGTAATTTGTTCAGGTTCAGGGTGCCTAAGGTACCTAACTTATCTACAAGCTCACGATAAAATAGTCGGTGTAGATGACATTGAAAAAGGAACTTCTAAGTTTGATGCAAGACCATATGCAATTGCAAATAGACAATTTAGAGACTACCCAATATTTGGAGAGTTTCGTGGAAAAGACGATCCCGAAAAAATAATTGCTTTGAATCCCCAAATAATATTCAAAGTTCAAACAACAATTGAAGATGCCGATAAACTTCAAACTAAAACTGGAATTCCAGTAGTTGCATTAAACTATGGAGATCTTGGTAAAAATAGGAGTGAAATGTATAAAACCTGGCGAATTATGGCAAAAGTAATGAACAAAGAAGCTAGAGTAGAAGAAGTAATATCCTTCTTTGATAAGGGGATTGAAGATTTAAACAACAGGACAAAGGATGTACCTGAATCCCAGAGAAAATCAGTATACATTGGTGGAGTGGCGAGGGCAGGCCCACACGGTTTACATTCAACAGAGCCAGGTTACCCCCCATTTATCTTTGTAAATGCAAATAACGTTGCTTCAGCATTGGGGAGCCAAGGAACAGAAGTTGCTAAAGAAAAGATAGTAGAGTGGGATCCGGACATACTATTTGTTGATATTGCTACAATACAATTAGAAACAGATACAGCAATTGATGAATTGAAAAAGGACTCAGCATATAAAAAATTAAGTGCCGTAAAATCTGGAGAAGTCTACGCAGTGATACCCTATAATTGGTATAATGCAAATCAAGGATCAGTTTTAGCTGATGCTTACTTCGTCGGAAAAGTTATTTATCCAGAAAAATTCTCAGATATAGATCCAGTTAAAAAAGCAGACGAAATTTATACATTTTTATTTGGTAAAGCTGTGTTTAGTGAATTAAACTCTGAGTTCAATAATATAGGCTTTAAAAAATTAGATATATGATGTCTAGTAAACCTAGACATTTTTATTTTTTTACAAAGGGAGGAATAAGATGCACTTAAATGAATCGGAATTGCCAGAAGGATATCTTAATTATGTATGGAAAAAAATGATTTTTTTAATTGGTAGTTTATTATTCTTAATATTTTCAATTGCATTTTCTGTCTCTGTGGGGGCAGTAAACATACCATTACCTGAGGTTTTTAAAGTTTTAATTGGTAATGCCCAGTCTAGTACTTGGCATACAATTATATGGAATATTCGTTTACCTCAGGCTTTAACGGGAGTAGCTGCTGGGATTGGACTCGGTGTTGCGGGTGTTGCAATGCAATCGATTTTAAGGAATCCATTGGCATCTCCATTTACCCTAGGAATTTCTAACGCCGGGGCATTTGGTGCAGCATTTTCTGTGATGATTTTGGGTACAGGAACTATGCGTAGTAGAGCTATGGATGCCATAGTAATCAATAATCCATATACCACAACTATAGTTGCATTTATCTTTTGTCTACTTGCAACTGCGTTCATATTGGGAATAGCCCATATGAAAAAAGCTTCACCTGAAGTAATGATCTTAGCAGGAGTAGCTTTATCGTCCCTATTTACAGCAGGAACAATGTTTCTTCAATTCTTTGCCGATGATGTGCAGTTAGCAGCTGTTGTTTTTTGGTCTTTTGGTGATGTTGCAAGAGCCGATTGGCGAGAATTAAGCATAATATCAATTGTAGTAATATTGGCCGCAATATACTTTTTCATAAATAGATGGAACTATAATGCAATTGACGCAGGTGATGACACTGCTTTAGGTTTAGGCGTAGATGTCACAAGAATTCGCCTAATAGGGATGATTGTTTCCTCTCTTGTTACTGCAGTTATTGTAGCTTTCCTTGGTGTTATTGGATTTGTAGGGCTTGTATGTCCGCATATAGTAAGAATCTTAATCGGTGACGACAATCGTTTTCTAATACCAGGGTCTATCCTAATGGGAGGTATACTATTGTCACTTTCTGATACTGCAGCCAGATTGATAGTTGCCCCACATGTTTTACCTGTAGCAATTTTAACAGCATTTATGGGTGCACCAATTTTTATCTTCCTATTGATAAAAGGAGGAAGAAGATGATGCTTGAAATATCTAATTTAAAATTTAGTTATAAAAATAAAGAAATATTCAATCAAATAGACTTTAATTTAGAGTCGAATGAAATTTTAAGTATATTAGGCCCAAATGGCGTGGGCAAAACTACACTTCTCAAATGCATAAATAGAATTCTAAGGCCACAAGGTGGAAGTATACTGGTAGAGAATCAAGATATTATGAATATTAAAAGAATAGAAATAGCAAAGAAGTTAGGTTATGTTCCACAAAGAAACGAAACTGTAAGGATAACTGTATTTGATGCCATCTTACTTGGTAGGAAACCCCATATAAAGTGGGATGTATCTAACAAGGATATTTCATTAGTTAACTCTGCCATGAAAAAATTAAACATGGAAGATCTCTCTTTAAGGTATTTAGATGAGTTAAGTGGTGGAGAATTACAAAAAGTCGGAATAGCCAGAGCAATAGTTCAAGAGCCAAAAATACTATTATTGGATGAACCTACATCAAGTCTAGATCTTAAAAATCAGCAGGAAATACTGTACCTCTTATCAGAAATTGTGGATGGACATGATGTATCAGTTATAATGACAATGCATGATATTAATTCCGCCCTAAGATTTTCAGACAAATTCATCTTTTTAAAAGGGGGAATGATTGATTCAGTTGGAGGCCACGATATAATTACTCCAAAATTAATTAAAGAAGTATATGGTGTGGATGTCTATATTAAGGAGCACGATGGCTACCCGTTTGTTATTCCAGTGGGGAGGAAAAATAATGGAGCATATTAAAAAGATAGGAACAGTAAAAAATAATTTTAGGGAGCAAGTAGACCCAAATATATTAAGAAAGACAGAGAGTACAATCATAGTAGACAAAGATTTTGAAGATGGACTATATAAGATAGAGGAGAGCAGATATCTCCAGGTAATGTTTGTTTTTCATCTTTCTAAAGATTTTGAACTTATTGGCCCTAGGTATGGGGGCGAAGTAAAAGGTGTTTTTGCTTCTAGAAGCCCACGAAGGCCGACAAATATAGGCCTAACTACGGTAGAGCTATTGGAAAGAAAAGGTAACGAGCTTCTAGTAAAGGGACTTGACGCAATCGATGGAACACCTGTTATTGATATAAAACCGTACTCTGCTTTTCTTGATGAAAAGGGTCAAGAAGCTGAAAATCTAAGCTACCTAAAAAACAATCCAAGATCAGAAATAACTAGGTACATTGCTGAGAATGATTTAGAAAAACTACTCATTACGGCAGGAACAATTCATGGCCACTATTGCCCGGGATTATCCCTTGGAGTTAGGGCAAGCGCTTATCTGATGAATGAAATCAAAGAAATTTCAGATGGGATGGAAGAAGTAATCGCTATTGTTGAAGCAAATAATTGCATGTCAGATGGCGTCCAATATGTTACTGGATGTACATTTGGAAATAATGCCCTTATTTATCGGGATTTTGGAAAAAATGCCGTAACACTATCTAGAAGAGATGGCAATGGGATAAGAGTTTCTGTTAATCCTGATTACAGAAATGGTCTTGAAAAAAACTTTCCTGAGTATTTTGAATTATTTAATAAAGTAGTAAGAGATAGGGCTGGAAACGAAGAAGATTATTCTTTATTTAAACAATATGGAAAAGAGGTCTCGTTTAACATGCTTAAAATGGACTTTGATAGCCTTTTTTCAATAAAAAAAGTGAAGGCAGATATCCCAGAATATGCCCCAATATATGATAGCATTTTATGTGATTGTTGTAAGGAAAACGTAATGGCTACAAGGATATCTAAAAGCAACGGAGGAAATTATTGCTATCCTTGTTCAAAGAGCAGATATAATAAATTAACTGGGGACGGAATAAGAATAAGATAACTTTGATAAAAATCTATCTATAGAGTTAGAAGGTTGAAACATGATTAAAGATAATAAAAATGCAGGAAATTTGATAGTAAGGCCGATTGGTATTGTAAGAAATAACAATAATGAACCCTCCCTTGTTGCCGGAAATGAGGGAATAAAGATGAAGGAACAGAACAAAGCCAATATGAAACAAATTCGTCAAATCAATGAGGAAATATCAGAAATTATTATTGATAATGATATCATAGATATCCTTGAAGGGGTTGAAAAATATTCCCATCTTATAATTTTATACTGGGCCCATAAAGTTCCAGAGCAAAGTCGATCTTTGACAAAAGTACATCCTATGGGAAGAGAATGTTTTTCAAAGGTAGGTATATTTGCCACATGTAGCCCTGCAAGACCAAATCCTATACTTATGACTGTTGTCCGTTTGCATGGTATAAGAGGGAATGTTTTAGAGGTTACGGGGCTGGATGCGGTCGATGGTAGTCCTGTAGTTGATATCAAACCGTATGTTAGAAACTTTTACCCTGAGGACAAAATATCTATACCTGAATGGATGCAGCAAATTCATAAGGAATTTGAAGAGAATTCTTTTAAAAATTCTTAATTATTTTTATTCTTTATGGGGAATAGTTTTACTTTTGCAGAAGTAGCAAATATGATCTTTTACAGGATATAGGTAACACTTACATTTTGGGCAGTACTCTCTGATGTCCTTTGGAAAATTTATCGTGATTTCATTCTTCAATGGTAATTACCTCTTGTGTTTTGCATTGTGGTAAGAATTATAGTTTATTTATTAACTTTTTCATTGTTTATATTACTTTTATCATCCTAATCCATAATAAAGATAGCCTCTCTATTTTTGTGAAAATCAGTTAATTCCAATTGAGAGATGCATTTTTCAAAACAATCTTCGCAGATAATATAAGTCCTCTTATTTAATTCACACTTACAGATAATACATTTATTGTTCATATGGATGGCGTCACCATCCAAGTATATAAATATTTCGATGAGTAAATAGTCCTTTAACTATATATTAAACCATAAACTTTATAAATAATTAATAACACGTTTTCTAAATTAGTGCTACTATAATAACACTAAAAATTAAGGAGATTCTATGAAAAACAAAAATAATATTTTGATTACTATGGTGATTTTATTTTTAACATTTAGTTTTTTAGGATGTGTACAAAATACCAGTTCACCACAGAAGATTGCCATGAAAGAAATAGTTGATATGAGAGGAGTGACGGTGACGATTCCCTCTGACCCTCAAAGAGTTGTTATTGTTGATAAAGGCTTCATAACACAAAACATAGTTGCTTTGGGCGTCCAAGATAAAATAGTTGCAAGTGGTGGAATGTTATCTTCAGAAAATGAAAAAGCAGAAGATAGGGACAGTTTATATCTATTTCCTAAGATAATAGAGCTTCCAAATGTAGGCTATACCTTTGGGGGGTTCAATTTTGAAACTCTAATATCTGTAAAACCTGATTTAGTCCTTTGGGCAAACTCAGAATATATTAAAGACAATGAAATAACTAAAGAAGCAATGGATAGAATTGAAAATGAACTTAAAATACCCATTGTAGTAATTAATACCCCCGGAGCGTATAGCAATCCTACAATGAATACCCAATATGAAGGAATTATAATATTAGGAAAAGTATTTAATAAGGAAAAACGTGCCAAAGAAATACATGACATTACTAAGAAATATGTGGACATGGTATATAATAGAACTAAGGACATCAAAGATTCTGAAAAGCCATCTGTGATGTATATTGGACTGAAAACAGATGATAGTATAGGTGCCGTTTGGGGTAAGAATTACGGAGACGCAAAGTTTGCAGAAGAAATATGCAACATAAAAAATGTATATGGGGAATCCAAATCACAATTAATGTCAGCAGAGCAGATAATTACCATGAATCCAGATGTGATCATACTTGCTACCAACTCTATATTGCCTGATATCAACATATTAAGTACAGCCCCTAAATATAAACCATTGCAGAATGTCAACGCTGTAAAAAATAGAAGAATAGGTTCTTTTGGCCTTTTGACTTGGTGGGGAGACTTTAAACTTGACTATCCTACAATATTACTTATATCTGCAAAAACTGTATATCCTGAAAAATTCAGTGATATAAAGGTTAACAAATGGGTTAATGACTACCACAAAGAGCTCTATGGATTAAACGATAATCAAGCACAGAGACTAAAGGAAATTCAACTTTTAGACTGGATGGACTCAAATGACTTTTAATCGGGGAACTTTGTCAAACTATATTGATTGGAATTCCATTTGGAATAAAACAATCAATTTTTCTTTTCCAGAAAATGAAAATGAAAGGAATTATTATAATGATAAAAGACGTGCTGAAGCATACGATAACTCAAAATTAATAAAGGAAGATGGGGAAAAAAGGGCAAAAGAACTTAATTTTGATAAAAATTACTCTGTGCTTGATATAGGCGCTGGCCCGGGGGTATTAGCAGTTCCTTTAGCAAGATATGTGAAGAAGGTAACTGTTGTTGAGCCCTCTCAATCAATGATTGATCTTCTAAAAAAACATATCGTAGAAGAAAGATTGACAAACATCGAAATCTTTCAATCGAAATGGGAGAATTTTGACACAGCTAAAATAGAAAAACATGACATTGTTATAGCTTCTTATTCTCTTCTTATGCAAAATATTAAGGAGTCATTACTTAAAATGGAAGATTGCTCCAATAAAGAAGTTATCCTGTATTGGTTTTCTGGGGTCACTTCTTGGGAGAAGTTGTACATGGATTTGTATCAAAAAATATATGGCAGCAACTATACACCCTCACCTAAATGTAATGTTATTTATAATGTTCTCTATGATATGGGAAGATCTCCAAATATTACTGTGCTAAAGGGTACATCATTTCCAAAAATATATGATAGCATTGATCAAGCAATATCTGACTTAAAACTCCGTCTAAGAATATCTGATTCTAAAAATGACAAATATCTTGCTGAGTATATAGAAACAAAATTCAATAAATCAAATGGAAAATACATATGGGATGATGATACAGTTTATGTCCAAATTAAATGGCAGCATGTGGAATAGAGGAGGTATTGAATGATTTCAGATAACAAGACAAAAAGCACATTCCTAATTACCTCTTTAATTTTTCTTATATTAGGGATGGTTGTAGCCGTAACTCGAGGATCTTTTAACATTCCCATATTAGATGTATTTCAAGCAATTATCTATAAAATAGGAATAGGAACAGTTCCATCGTTAGACAATGAGATTGTTGTGTGGCAGATAAGGCTTCCTAGAATCTTCTTATCCGTCATTGTTGGCGTAGCACTAGCAACTGCAGGAACAACTTATCAAGGAGTATTCAGAAATCCTCTTGTGGAGCCATACCTTTTGGGCGTATCTTCCGCTGCTGCATTTGGGGCTGCAATATCAATTGTTCTTCATTTAAGCTTTTTATCCATGCAACTAACTTCATTTGTGTTCGGGATGATTGCGATGATTTTTGCATATTCTCTTGCCACAGTTAAAAAGGAAACGCCGTTGATTAATCTTATACTCTCTGGAATAATTGTGAGTGCTATATTTTCTGCAGGCCTTTCATATTTAAAAATGACCGCAGGTTTTAGAGAGTTACGTGATTTGGTATTTTGGTTGATGGGTGGATTTTATACTGCGAAGTGGGGTGATGTCGGACTACTTTCTGTTTTAATAACTATATCCTTTATTCTATTGTGGAGTCTCGCTTGGAAGTTAAATGTGCTGACAATGGGAGATCAGGAAGCTCAGTCTCTGGGAGTATCCGTCAAAAAGGTAAAGGCTGTAAGCATAGTACTGTCTACGTTTATTACTTCAATAGCTATTGGAACTGTTGGGATAATTGCTTGGGTGGGACTAGTTATTCCTCATATGGCAAGAATGACAATCGGCCCAGATCATCGTTATTTGATACCTGCTTCCGCTATAATGGGAGGATTATTTTTAGTGATATGTGATACTTTAGCCAGAACTTTAACTTTTGGTGAGATTCCTATCAGTATTTTGACTTCAGTAATTGCCGCACCATATTTGATTATTCTAGTTAGAAAAAATAGAAATCTTTACTTTGGGTGATAGAAATGATTAAAATAAATAATTTATCCTTTAATTACGGAACTTTGAAAGTATTAAAGGATATCACATTTAATTTAGAAAAGGGAAAATTATGCGCCCTATTTGGTCCTAACGGTTCTGGTAAGTCTACCTTGCTCAAATGTTTAGCTGGCCTCAATAAAACTAATGATGGAAATATACTGATAAATGGAGAAGTACTGAATAATTTTAATCCCAAAGAATTGGCTAAAATTATTTCTTATGTGCCACAGGAACATAAGCCGCCTTTTCCATTTAAAGTAAGAGAAATAGTTTTGATGGGACGAACTCCACATCTAGGAGGATTTTTTAATCCTTCAAAAATTGATTTAGACTTTACAGAATACTCAATGAATACTATCGGCATAACTAATATTGCCGATAGGTATTACACTGAGCTAAGCGGAGGACAGCGACAGTTGGTTCTTTTAGCTAGATCGTTTGCACAAAACACCCCTATAATGTTGCTAGATGAGCCTACTTCGGCCCTTGATTTTAGAAATCAAATAAATATCTGGAAAACTCTAAAGCTATTGACATCTAAAGGTAAAACTGTAGTGGTCTGTACACATGATCCAAACTATGTATCATGGTTTTGTGATACTGTGGCTTTTATTGACAAAGGAGCTCTGATTGGATATGGGAATGCAAAAGAAGTAATGGATAACGACATACTAAAATTATTATATGGGGATATATGTTCAATAGAATCAATTTTAGACATGAAAGTTATAGTTCCATCTATTTCTTGAGTTGCTTGAAATATCAAAGCTAATATGTGCATATTTAACTTGCTGCATACTTTGACGATAAAGATTAAATCTCATACAATGCTTAGTGCAAATTAGGAATAAGCATCACTTGGATAGGATTATACTGCAAAATAATATTATGGGAAAAGTTTATATATTATCCAAAAGATTCACTTTTTATTAGCTAAGCCGCGGTCGCCTAGCCTGGGAGGGCGCCAGACTGAAGATCTGGTATTCCGCTGGTTCAAATCCGGCCCGCGGCACTCTTTTTACAAACTAATGCCCAATCTATTTTTCTGAGTTTGGACATACTTTGTTTAAAATACTTAAAAAAAATAGTTTTAATGATTCTTCTAATTCTAGAATAATGCAGAATACTATGATCTTAGTATAAGGATCTCAGAGATACCATCATTTCAATATAAATTATACAATAAAGCATACGTTTTAACAAAGTTTATAAATTACAACATAAATGCATAGTTCATGGGCGGGATTAGTTACTACAGTACCAATAGAAATATCAACGAAGCTGGATTTACCCCATTTAAAGACCTTGTCAGTTTTAAAGATGCCCTCATGATGGGACAAGCGCCAGACGCAGGGCTATTTATGCCTGAGAGAATGCCTAATTTTTCAAGAGGGGAAATTGAGGATCTAAGGGGAAAGAGATACTTTGAAATTGCCCATACTGTATTGGAAAAATTTCTTTATGCAGATATAGATTCTGATTATTTACTTAGTATATGTAAGGAAGCATATAACTTCAAAGTTCCAATTGAGAAGGTACATGACAGAAAATATTTATTGAGACTTGATCAGGGGCCAACTGCATCATTTAAAGATTTTGCAGCAAGAATGATGGCTCGTCTAATGGGGGCCCTTAAAGATGAAAACAAACAATTGAATATATTGGTTGCAACTTCGGGGGATACAGGTAGTGCTGTTGGAGAAGCATTCAAAGGAGTTAGTGGAATTAATGTATTTATATTATACCCTGAAGGTGAAGTATCAGGTAGACAGAAAAAACAACTTGATACAATAGGGGGAAATATCACAGCTCTTGCTGTTAACGGTAAATTTGATGATTGTCAGAATCTTGTAAAGATAGCATTTCAAGACAAAGATTTAGAGTGTTTGAACTTGACATCTGCAAATTCTATCAATATTGGTAGAATTCTCCCTCAAATCATCTATTATTTTTATGCATATCTTGAGAAATCAGAAGAAGGGGAAAAAATTTTAATATCTGTTCCATCCGGTAACTTTGGCAATTCTCTAGGATGTGAATTTGGAAGAAGAATGGGCCTGCCTATTCACAAACTCATAATGGCTGTAAATGAAAATGACGAATTTCCTAAATATTTAGATCAAGGAGTATATCAAAAACTTTCTCCTTCTAAAGCATGTATTTCAAGTGCAATGAATGTCGGTCATCCTTCAAATTTGGCTAGATTTTTTGACTTATATGGTGGAACTATTGATAAATCGGGGAGAGTTTTGAAATATCCGGACATAAAAAAAATGAAAACTAATATTTTTTCAGTTAGCATTTCAAATCAAAAGACAAGGGAAACAATAAAAAATGTTTATGATAAGTATGGTGTAATCCTAGAGCCTCATGGGGCTGTTGGTTGGGCTGGACTTGAAGCATTTCACCGAGATAGCGGAGATTTCCCACTATGTGTTTCTTTAGAAACAGCACACCCTGCAAAGTTCCCTGAAGAGATCAATTCACTTTTAGGATTTGAACCTGAACTTCCAGCGTCAATGAAAGATGTTGATAGAAGACACGGCTGTCCAGTAAAAATAGAAAATGATTATACCCAATTAAAAAATTTCTTAAAATCAACAATAGATAATAAATAACATTCCAACTATTACTATTTTTATCATATCTTACAGAAATTTTATTTTTTATTACCGCAATGTTTAAATGGATATATTATTGAATATATTTTATGGAGGAATAGTATGGAAAGCACAGGGGAACGAACTGTAATCCTTAATCCAACAACTAGGCACGAGGGACATGCGAAATTAGTTCTTCATGTAGATGACGAAGGGATAGTTGAGAGGGCATATTACATATCGACAACAATGGTACGAAGTTTCGAGTCATTGACCTTGGGAAGAACTTATGAATTTACCCCTAGAGCTTCAATGAGAATATGTGGATTATGTCCAATATCCCATGCAGAAGCGTCATGTCAGGCGATTGAGGGTGCTTTTGATCTGGAAATACCTGAAGACGCCTTGATATTGAGAGAGATTTTAGGTTTAGCAAGTAAAATGCAAGACCATGCGCTTCATCAGTTTCTTATTCTTAACGATATAGTTGATGATGAAAAAATAAAAAACGAATCAATTGAAAGAATCCAAGAATTACGAAGAATTGGACAAAAAATGAAAGATATTGTAGGTGGAGAAGCGATACATCCTTCTAATTATTGTGTTGGGGGATTTCGTACTAACATTAGCAAAAGAGCGGCTGCAAGCTTGTATAGGCTTGTTAGAAAATATGAGAAAAATGCACATTTGCAAAAAGATTTGATTATAGAATCAATAGAGAAGAAACTCGAAAATCTTCCAAATAATATAGGAACCTCTAACTCAAGTATTCTCGCCACCCATATGACCTATGGCGATAGAAAAGAAATTAATATTGAGGCAATCAGAGAGGTAATTCCATCTAGATTTTATGGAAAAGACGAAGAAGGTAGAACTACCAATACAATGATACCACTATACTATGGAGAAACAGTTGAAACTGGCCCAAGAGCAAGATTCATTAAATTCAAAAGATTTTCCGGGGACTCTGCATTATATATCAATGTTGCTAGGGCTAGGGAGATGTTAGTCATGGTGTATAGGGCTGAGGAATTACTTGATCAGCTAGATGTTAATGGCAAGACAAAACCTGAACACATAAATGTTAAGGAAGGGGAAGGCATAGGCGTCTATGAAGCACCAAGAGGTACGTTAATTCATATGGCAAAAACAGATCAGAATGGGATTATGAAAGACTATAAAATAATATCGCCAACAACATGGAATATACCAACAATAGGAAAGACTATAGAAGGTTCACCACAAGAGTATGCTGAAGTCATAATGAGATCTTTTGATCCTTGCCTTGATTGTGCAACTCATTGTATAGTTGTCAAAGATATAGAAGGCAAGATTATCGAAAGGAGGTACTTATAATGAAGTACCTAACAAAAGAGAATCTTATCTTGGGGTGTGGTAATCCCCTTTTTGGTGATGATGGGTTTGGGCCAGAATTTATTAGAAAGCTAAAAGATGAAAAAATTGAGACTAAATACAATAATCTTGCAGTAATTGATTGTGGCTCTGGAATATCTCCTTTTTTAAATCTTATTAATAACTCGAAACATAAAATTAAGAATCTATACATAATTGACTGTGGGGATTTTAAAGGAAAGCTTGGAGATGTATTGGTATTGGATGGAAAAAATATAGCTTATGAAGACTTCATTAAATCATCACATGGCATGGCTATTTCTCACGAAATAAATAATTTTTCTTCTAATGTTAAGCTAATATTAGTTCAAGGAGATGTCAATCCCGACAATATGAAACTTAAAATGAGCCAAAACGTTATGGATGCCATTAATAAAGTCCAAAAAATTGTTATTTCTTTTATGGAGGATTCACAATGAAACCAAAAATTGGGGTGTTTCAGTTAGCTTCGTGCACCGGATGCCTTTTATCTCATTTGGACACGGGCAATATCATTTCATTTCTTAATGATTATGATGTAAAATATTATCCTTTGGTAATGGATGCTAGAGAAATCCCAGAGGAATTAGATTTGGCGGTATTTGAAGGAGCAGTAGGAACTATTGAAAAGGGACACATGAAGCTTGTAACAGAGATTAGACAGAAATCAAAGAAAGTTGCAGCCCTAGGGGCATGTGCCGTAACTACAGGAATATTAGTACATTCTGCAGGGAATCAAATGCCTATGCCGGAGACTGATGCATTTTTACCAGTTAGTGAAATAATAAAAGTAGACTATGCAATACCAGGATGCCCTCCAAGCCCTGAGATCATTGAAAAATTCTTTGATGCTTTCTTGAAAAAAGATGAGTTGTACCTTCAAGCATTTACTAACATTGAGGAAAATTCAGAAGTGAATGTTAGATACATAACACAAAGGGCTTTATGTATCTCATGTGGGCTTTGCGCAGCTGTATGTCCTACACTTGCATTATCTGACATAGAAGGTAAACCTGTCTTAAGAGACGAAATATGTGTAAAATGTGGAGAATGTAGATTCCAGTGTCCAAGAAGCTATATGCCTCTAGATTACATAAATGAAACTATCTTTAAAGGAGAAAGCACATCTACAGACGAATATCTTGGAAAATATATTTCAGTATATACAGTTCGAGCTGTTAATCAGGAAATATTAAAACGCGCACAAGGTGGCGGGGCTACAACTGCACTTATGAATTACTGCCTTGATTCAAGAATAATTGATGGTATTTTAACAGGCAGCAAGGATAAAGAAAAATACTGGCTTGCAAGATCTGCCATAGTAACAAACTATGATGAACTACTCCAAACAACTGGGACAACATACAATCTTTGCCCAACATTAAATTTACTTAAAGATGCAGCAACTTCTAACTATCTTAAAAACATAGCTATAGTTGGACTCCCATGTGTCCACCAAGCAATTAGGAAACTTGAAATATACCCCCTATCCCTTAGAAGTGTAGTTGATAAAATTTCTCTTAGAATTGGATTATTTTGTACCCATAATTTTAGATACAATGCAATGATAAAAATGATGGAAGAGTTAGGGGAAATAAGAGCCGAAGATACGTACAAAATTGATATAGGTGCAGGCAATTACACTATTTATTCAGTTTCTGGGGATATCCAAAAAATACCTATAGATGTAGTAAGGGAATATGAGCAAGAGAGTTGTTCAATTTGCCCTGACTTTACTTCCGAACTTTCTGACATTTCAATTGGATCAATTGGGGCTCCAGAAGGATGGAATACTGTTATAGTGCGAACTGAAATAGGCAAAAAGGTATTCGAAGCTGCGGCTAATGAAGGTTACATAGAGATAGGCAAGGAAGATAAGATCCCTCTTGATTTAGAAATAGTAAAAAAACTTTCAAAGATTAAGAAGAACAGGAGCAAAAAGAAAATAGAAAATAGAAAGAAGTATAATCTGAAAGTACCTTTTTAAGACTATATATTAAGACATTCTTTTTTTATTATTGTTTAACAATAGCTATTTTTTATTCTTACATTGTTTATTCTTTATAACGATAACTTTATATATTAGTATAGCAATAATAATTAATAATATTGGCACTTAATTTAATCATTATATAAAAAATAGAGGGCATTGAGATATGAATATTGTTAAAATGAGATTTATAAATATTCAAAAATCAAAAATCGTTCCTATATTCATTATTCTGTTGTTATTTCTGTCAATTGTTTCTGCAAATGAAATGTCTTTGAAGTTTTCCAACAAGCCAAAAGGAGACATGGTAATGTCAATGCGGCTAATAGACTATTCACATGACTCCGTTGGCAAACTTTTAGTTACAACTGGCTTTAAAAGAGGAGAATCATATGAAAATGGATATGTCTACCTTTTAAACTATAATGGTGAAATACTTTGGAAAAAAGAGATAGGCAATGCTGATGATACAATGGATTCAATAAGGGATTCCCTATTAAATCCTCCAAATGTAGATAAGGCAAAATTTTATCCAAAAGATGCATATGGAATCGATTTTAATGGAAATGGACAGAAAGATATCTTATTATTAACTGAGTCACATTTTTACATACTTTCTGAACAAGGTATGGGTAAAAAATATTTCAAATCAGTGCCTGTTAGCGAAATAAAATCTGCAGACATATTTGGAGATGGTAAAGAGGTCGCCATTTTAGCTGGTGTCAACGCGAGCATGATTCGTTATGATGGATATGATTATATTTTCTCTACAATTGCAAAACCATCAAAACCCTTAAATTATATCACTTCTGCAAATCTAGATTCTGATATTGAAAAAGAGATAATCACAGGAGGAGAAACTATCTCAGGTGAAGGAAATATTTCTGTTTACGATTATAACACTTCAACAGACAAATGGGATAAGACTCATTCTTATAATACCGGTACTGGCATGCCTATTAAAAAGATTATAGCAACTAATCTTGATAATGGGAACGAATACCAAGTGGGTGATGAAAAAATAGAGATTCTTGCATTATCTGAAAAGTATGTTTATTGTTTCCATACGAAGGAAGGGGGCACTCTTAGTCTTTTGTGGTCATATCCGATAAAGCAGGGCTCTGATCTAATTGTCGCAAATATTATAGGAGATGAAAATCTTGAAGTTATTGCAGCAGGTGAAAAGGTATATGTTCTGGATAAAACTGGCGCCAGGATATGGGAAAGTAACTTAGGCAAGGCCATATCTAATGTTCATTCATCCGATCTTAATGAAGATGGATATGGTGAAATTGTTGCAGGCTCTTCTACAACATACAAGTCTAACAAAGCATATGGGGAAATATTCCTTTTAGATGGATTAGGCCATCTACTATGGCAATCCAATGAAAATCATATGACTGAATATGTTACCATTAAAGATATGGATCATAATGGAAAGCTTGATTTAGTTTTAGTTAGTTATAGTAATGTCATTTCTTGTTATGAGAATATGATGGGTGCAAATAAAGGGGACATATATTTCACCCAAGCTATGGATTCCTTCAATAAGCAGAACTATAGGAACGCCCTTGTATACTTTAAAGTGGCAAGAGAAGAGTATAAAAAAGATAGGAATACTAATAGGATGTTAGAAGCTGATGATTACATCAAAAAATGTGAACTATTTTTAAATACCGGATCTTCGTATGAAATTGGCCAATACTATTTTGATATGGGGGAATACCAAAAATCTATTCTATATTTTGAGGAATCAAAGCAAGCATCAATGAATAAAAAAGATTTTGACAGGGCGTTAAAAGCCGAAGAGATGATTGGAAAAGCTACTATTTATGTTAGTGCCCAGAATTATCTAGACGAAGCTAATAAATATTTATCAGAGGAAAATTACGATAAGGCCTATTCAGCCTATAACAATGCTATAGATATATACGAAAAATTAGGGGATAGCCGAAAAATCTCCTTGATCCAGAACAATATGCTAAAAATTGAAAATCATAAAAAGGCCTTAGAATATTTTGAAATAGGGAAGAAATACTTTTCTTCTGGAGAATTTCATAATGCAAAATCTTATTTTCAAAAAGCAAGTGCAGAATTCAATAATTTGGGCGATTTGAAAAAAGTTGCAGCATCTGAGGATTATATCGCCAAATGCAATCAGCTAATTGAATCTTCAAACGGAATTAATTCTCTTAACAACATACTTCTCTATGGAGGAATTCTCATAGGATTTTTACTTTTGATAGTATTACTCCTATTTTTCTTACTCCTTAAGTAACCAAAACATTTTTTAATCATTCTTTTACTGTTTCATTATGCCCAAACTATCCTTAGGTGAAATCTTTACAGTTTCACGCCAAAGCATTCATCCGTTAATATTATCTCCCTTCTTATTCCCTACAATATTTTATATTCTAATCACTTCGTATCTTTTTCAGTATTTGGGTACAAATATGATTTTATTTCAAACAGGTGACGCTATACTGTCGTTTGTATATAGATGGTTAATATTTATATTATCTACACTATTGTTATATTCTATCCTGATGATATTTTCATTTAATCTTTCTTCTATTTTATTGAGAGATTTTGCAACTATTGGTAAAAAGAATTATGTTAATTCAATTCGAGAGGCGTATTCTAAGATTATTAACGTCTTATTAGTAAACATCATGGCTTTGATTATATTTATAACAGGGATCTTATTCTATGCTGTCCATCCCTTACTCATACTAATGGGATTTTTCTTGGCACCTTTTTTGGTATTTGTCTCCCCTTCAATAATAATAGATAATCTATCCCCATTTAAAGCCATAAAAAATAGTTTAATATTATCTTTACATTATACTTTTCCATCGTTTGTTTTGTTTATCTTCTCTTTCATTTTAATAGTGGCAATACCAATAATCACTTCGCTTGGATTATATTTTCTTTTTTCAGCCGAAATATTAGGAAGCTTTATTATATATGGGCTTCCAATATTAGAAATGGTGTTTGCATCGTATATCTCCATACTGTTAACAGTTTCATATCTTAATTATAGAGGTTATTAAATGCTCTACAGAGAGCTTGTCGATATTTATGAAAAATTAACTTCAACTTCCTCTAAGCTTGAAAAGAGAGACATCTTATCAGATTTCCTTTTAGTTGTTCCTGATGAAATTTTACCTTTTATAACTGGTTTGTTGGCAGGATATGTTTTCCCCAAATGGACAGAAAAAGAACTTGGTATAGGCCCAAAACTCTTATTGAAAGTGGTGTCTAAGATAACAGGAATAACTGAAAAAAAAGTTGAAGAACTTGTGCATTCTTCAGGAGATTTTGGTGAAGGTATTGAGAGTGCAATAGAGCAAAAAAAACAACAGACTTTTTTTGATGCAAATATTGAAATAACATATTTAATGGATCTTTTTGAAAAGGTATCTTCTTACAGTGGAAAAGGCTCCCAAGACAAGAAAATTAAATATCTTTCTAAACTTTTTTCGGCAGCTTCCCCAATTGAAGCCAGATATTTGTCCAGAATAATTCTTGAACAAATGAGGACTGGTGCAGCTGAAGGTATAATCTTAGATGCAATATCCAAATTCTCCGATATTCCCAGAAAAGATGTTGAAAAGGCATATCTTTTAACAAATGATTTGGGATTAATTGCTCTTTATTCAAGGAGGGGAATAAGCGAATTATCAAAATTAAATGTAACTGTAGGACGACCGTTAAAGCCTATGCTTGCACAAATAGCAGGATCTATTGATTTGGCATTGAATGATATTGATGAACCAGAAATGGAAGTTAAATATGATGGGGCAAGGATTCAAGTACATAAATCTGGGGAAAATATTAAAATATTCTCTAGACGTCTAGAAAATATTACCCAAGCTTTGCCCGAGGTATTTTCTGAACTCAAAATAACAATACTTCCTGAAACCATCATTTGTGAAGGTGAAGTGGTCGCATATAAGGACGGAAAAATAGCGCCTTTTCAATACGTTTTAAGAAGACTTAGAAGAAAACACCAGATTTCTGAACTTTCAGAAAAAATACCTTTAAAGTTGTTTCTTTTTGATTGTCTCCTAGTGGAAAATAGATCTCTAATTGATTTACCTTTAAAAGAGAGAAGAAATACTTTGATTTCTTCAATTAAAGAATCCGAAATCGTAAAAATTGCAGAGAATATAGTGTCTAAAGATCCTTTTGAGATAAAAGAGTTCTATGATAAATCCGTAAAAGACGGTCATGAAGGTATTATCATTAAGGATTATTCATCCCAATATCAGCCAGGAGCAAGAGGTAAAAAATGGCTAAAGATTAAACGTACCTTAGAAACTTTAGATTTAGTTGTGATAGGGGCTGAGTGGGGGGAAGGTCGAAGAAAAAAATGGCTTTCTTCTCTCCTCCTAGGTATTAGAAATGAAGAGGGTAACTTTTTGCCAATTGGGAAAGTAGCAACAGGTCTCTCAGACGAGTTATTCAATGAACTTACAGAACAACTTACTCCACTAATCCTAGAAGAAAAAGGTAAAGTCGTGACTCTAATGCCCAAGATTGTAGTTGAAGTTCTTTATGATGAAATACAGCATTCACCTAAATATGAAAGTGGATTTGCATTGAGATTTCCGAGAGTTATAAGAATAAGAGATGATAAAGATGCCTATGACTCGGATACAATTTCTAGAGCATATGAGATTTATGAATCACAAGAGAAAACTTTTTAAATAGATTGTAAACTTAAATCATTATTTAGTTTACAATTGGTGAATCAATGAAAAAATCTAAAGAAATCTCTTTTGTCGCATTGTTTGCAGCACTTACCGCAGTTGGAGGTTTTATTTCAATTCCATTTTACCCCGTCCCTTTAACATTACAAGTATTTTTTGTTTTGCTTTCAGGCGCAATTCTCGGTAAAAGATTAGGTGCTTTAAGTCAAATAATATATATTGGAATTGGCGCAATGGGGGCCCCGATTTTTCATAACTTCACAGGTGGAGTCGGGATACTATTAGGCCCAACAGGTGGATTTCTTATTGGATTTGTATTCGGGGCATATATGACCGGATTTTTCTATGAAAAAATAAACAATGACAAGCTCCGTTTTTCTAGTTTCTTATTTTCAATAGCTCCAATATATATAGTTGGAATATTGTGGCTTTCATTTATTACAAACATAGAAATAAGTAAAGCCATTTTCGTAGGAGGAGTTCCCTTTATCCCTGGGGACATTGTAAAATCTATAATGACACTTCTAATTGAGAAAAAAGCAAAAAAATATCTAAAATTAAATTTATAAATCAATTATAATAATTTTCAATTTATTCCTCAAATTTTGGAGGAAAGGCCATATTACATAACTTTTATAAATACATTTATAAATTAATCCTTATAAATTATCTTATAATCTTGGGGGTATCATTTGTCAGAATCTAAATTAGATAAGTATAAAATGACTGTTCAAAATGTCGTTACTTCTGCTAACTTATTTAATAGGATTGATTTAGTTAAGGCTGCAAGTTCTTTAGACAACATAGAATATGAACCTGAACAGTTTCCTGGAATGGTTATCCGGCTCGATGAACCAAAAACTGCCACATTAGTTTTTGGAAGCGGTAAACTTGTATGCACAGGTGCTAAATCCCCTGAAGAATCAAGAAGAGCTATATTCAAAATAATAGAAATTTTGAGGGATTACGGAACTCCAATGGAAAAAGACCCAGATATAGTCGTACAGAATATAGTGGCTTCTGGAGACCTCGAGATGAAACTAAATCTTGATGATATTATTTTAACTTTACCAAATTGCGAATATGAACCAGAGCAATTTCCTGGATTAATATATCGATTAAAAGAACCAAAAGTCGTTTTACTACTTTTTGGAAGCGGGAAAGTAGTTTGCACAGGAGCTAAATCTGAAGGCGACGTTATTAAAGCAATTGAAAGAGTTAAAAAATCACTAATTGAAGAAGGATTAGCTTAAATTTCAACTTATGTTCTTATTTTATTGAATATTATTGCCTTTAAATAATATTTTCTGGCATAGAAAATCCAAGAATTCATAGATAAATATATAAAGGATTTTTTCTTAACTAAAGTAAGTTTTCAAGTAGTGATTAGATGGAAAAAGAAGAGATACTTCAAGAGATAAAAAAGGCAGAGGAGAAATCAAAAAAGATTCTCGCAGACGCAGAAGAAAACCACAAAAAAAATTTAGTTGAACTAGGGTCAGAGATGGAAAAACTACTTGAAACAAAGAAACAAGAGCTTGATTTGGAGATAGAAAATTACCTCCGCATAGAATCAGACAGAATTACTATGGAAAAACAAAGAGCAATCTCAGAGGGCACAATAGAAATTGAAAAAGTCAGAGAGAAAGCAATTGATAAAAAAGAGAAAGCAGTTGATTTTATTATTGAAAAATTTATGGTGTACATAAATGCTCTCGAACGAAAGAATGATTAAAATAGCACTACTTGGTACTAAAGATTTAATGAAGGATACCATTGATATTCTTCATTCATTAAAGATAATCCATATAATAGATTTTAAAGAGCAGAATGATACATTTCAAATAGGAAAACCTCTTGGGGAAGTTTCAAAATACTCAGAGATTTTGTTATCTATACGTTCTATTCTTAGCTCTTTTGATATTAGGCCCGAGAATATTAAAGAGACATATACAAAAAGAGAATTTACAAGAGAGCTTGAAATTGACGTTCTAAAGACAGAAAAAGAAATTAAATCATTGAATGAAAAGATATCAAAACTTAACTATGTTATAATTGAAATAGACAAACTGAAAACTTTATCTGATATTGAAGATATAGGTCTTGATAAAAGTTTTCTTAAATCCTTCAATAATATTATAACTTCTAAATCAGATCTTGAAAACCAAAAAAAGATCTATAATGATAAACTTGAATTATTAATAAAAGAAAAATCTTCTCACTTTCTTCAATATGAGGATTTCTTATCTTCAGAAATAGATAAAATGGAAGCTCCATTAAGATTTACTACATCAACAAATACTTTTTTAGTTGAAGGATGGATTTCTGAAAATAAATTTAATCCACTTCAAAAAACTATAAAGAATAAATTTGGTGATCGTGTTCATTTAGAGAAAGTTAAATATAGTGATCAAGAATCAATTCCTGTTGAGTTTAAACACCCTTCTCCAGTAAAACCATTTGAATTACTACTAGATTTATTTGAATATCCTAAAAGTAGAGAAATAGATCCAACATTTGCCATATTTATTACATTTCCACTATTTTATGGTATCATGTTAGGGGACATTGGATATGGATTAATTATCTTCTTGAGTTCTTTATTATTGAAAAAGAAATTTAAAACTGAAGGATGGAAAATGCTCCTTGGAATCCTAGAATATTCAAGTTTATACACAATAGCATTTGGTTTAATCGATGGCGAATTTTTTGGATTTGATATATTTCACCTTTTAGAAATAGAAGAAATATTCGGGATACACATGCCTATCATAGATAGAATAGTTGATTTTATGCCAGTCCTAATTTTATCGATAAGCATAGGAGTGTTACATATTTTGTTAGGGCTTATACTTGGATTTATTAATATAAAAAAAGCTCATGGTATAAAAGAAGCTATATTAGAAAAAGGAAGTTGGATTATTCTAATAATTTCTTTCATAGTCATTGTTATAAGTAGTTTCTTTTCACAGGCATTGATTTATCTTGGTGGAGGGCTTTTCGTAATATCTATAATATTATTGTTACTTGGAGAGGGATTTATAGGTCTAATTGAAATATTTGGTATAATGAGTAATATTCTTTCATATGTTAGACTTATGGCAATAGGACTTTCTTCAGTTGGAATTGCTATAGTTATAAATAGCATTGTAATGGATATAGTTATCCCAAAAGGCGGAGTTTTTATTCTATTGGGGTACATAATCCTTATAGTTGGGCATGTAGGTAATATTATGCTTGGGATACTAGCAAGCTTCTTACATGCATTGAGATTACATTATGTTGAATTTTTTACAAAATTCTATGAAGGTGGAGGTATAAAGTTTAAACCATTCGGTACAAAATATTGAAGAGGTGATATAATGGCAGAATTAGCAGTAATAGTTGTAGTTTTGAGCGCCGCTATTTCAGTTGCAGTTACAGGATTTGCAGCAGCATGGGCTGAAAAACATATTGGGTCGGCAGCTGTAGGGGCAATGGTTGAAAAGGAAGAACTTTTCGGTAAAGGATTAGTATTAACAGTAATACCTGAAACTATAGTTATCTTTGGACTTACAGTAGCGTTAGTTCTACTTTTCGTTGTATTGCCACAAGTTCTATAGGTGGAGGAATTAAATGAGTGTTGGTACAGTATCAAAGGCAATCATAGAGGATGCTAAGAAAATTGCTAAACAATATACTATTGAATTAGATGAAAAAAGGAATACAGAATTAAGCGAAATTAATGAATCAATTGATAAATTGAAAGAGAAAAAAAAAGAAGCTGTCGCAATTAAAATATCCTTACTCGCCAAAACAGAAACTTCTAGAACTAACCTTGAAATAAAAAGAAAAAGACTTAGAATGGAACAAGACATTCTTGAAGTAGTATTAATCGAAGCTAAAAATAGATTAGAGAAGTTGGAGCCAGAGAAAAGGGAGATAATATTAAATAAATTAATATCTGTAGCAACACTTTCAAATATCTATTCAAATGAAATAGATGAGAAATACGTAAAAAAAATTGTTAAAGATAAATATAAGGGCAATGTTACCTGCATGGGCGGAATTTTAACTGAAGACGACTCTGGAAAAATAAGAGAAGAATTTACTTTTGATTCAATACTTGAATCTATTTTTAATAACAATCTAAGGGAGATAAGGGATATCTTATTGGGTGAGACGGAATATGGATTCCAATGTAACATTCTCTAATTATATTCTGGAAGAGACTAATTATAGTTATCTCAATACTAGAGTTAGAGCCATGGAGAGCAAAGTGTTCAAGAAAGATACTTATATGAAACTCTTGAATATGGAAGTTTCTCAAATAGCAAGATACATTGGAGAATATGAATACAAGGAAGAAATAGATTCTCTATCAAGAGAATATAGGGGCATTGATTTAATAGAACGTGCTTTAAATCAAAATCTAGCGAATACTTACAATAAAATTTTGGAAATGGGCGGAAAAAAGGCTGCTACTTTCGCATTTGCAGTTTTAAAAAGATGGGACATTCATAATATTATATCTATACTAAGAGGTAAATTTGCAGAAGTCTCCCCAAAAGAAATAGAAAAGACCCTTATCCCTATAGGAGAGTTGTCATTTAATTATATTTTGTCCTTGGGTAACCTATCAACGTATCAAGAAGTAATTCAAAAATTAAAAAAACTTAAAGAATTTAGTTTCTTAGATGAATCAAAAGAAATAGCAGATATTGAATCAGAACTATATATAAATTACTATAAAAATATACTTGAAAAATTTCATAAAAATAAAAAATCTGTTTTTGTTAATTTTATTAAAATGGAAATAGATATTACCAATCTAAGAAATGTTATGAGAATGAGAAGGTATGGATTCACAATAGAAGAAGAACAAAAAAATGTAATTGATGGTGGGCTTTATTTTGATTTAGAAAAATTAGGAAAATTATTAAGATATTCAAATACGGAATTCTTAAATGAAATTAAAAAAACTCCTTATGGTCAAATTATAGAACCTTATGTATCAGAAATAACACTTTTTAATGTAGAAGAAGAACTAGAAAAATTTCTAATGGGATGTGCAAAAAAACAATTTAAGGGTGGGCATCTTACTATTATTCCTGTCCTCCACTATATTATTTCTAAAAAGATAGAAGTTGAAAATATTAGAAAAATATCTCGGGGTAAGGCATCTAATCTTGAAAGCAAAATAATTGAACAGAGCTTGGTGATCTAATGGAATTTGGTGTGATAGGTGACGACCAGTTCATTTTAGGATTTAAACTACTTGGAATAAATAAAACTAGAAAAATAATTAATGATCAAGATTTTGAAGATAAACTAATTGAAATGTTTCGAGATAAAGAAATTGGAATTATTATTATTCAGCCTGAATATTACAAAAAACTTTCAACAAAAACTAAATTGAGAGTCGATACATCAGTCGTTCCTACTGTTATTGTATTAGGTGAAAAATTGAGCGATTTATTAAGGGACAAAATAAGGCATGTTATTGGAGTGGATCTTTGGGGTAATTAACTTGGAAAATAAAGGTATTATTTATCGGGTGTCTGGACCAGTTGTTACAGTATTAAATCTTGATGCTAAGATGAATGAGCTAGTCAAGGTGGGGCAGGAAGGATTATTTGGCGAAGTAATAGAAATTGAAAATGAAAAAACGATTATTCAAGTTTACGAGGATACTTCCTTATTAAAACCAGGTGATGAAGCAATTACTACTGGAATGCCATTGTCAGTTGAGTTGGGTCCGGGATTATTAGGTTCAATTTATGATGGAGTTCAAAGACCACTTCCTGAGCTTTCTAATATAATGGGGGAATTCATTAAGCGCGGTGCTGAAGCTCCTGGGATTAATAGAGAGAAGAAATGGGAATTCTTCCCTTCAAAGAAAAAAGGAGATAATTTATCTCCTGGCGATGTAATTGGTTATGTAAATGAAAACGATTATACAAAACATCTTGTTATGTCTCCACCAAATATATCTGGAGAAATAGTGGAAATTTCTGAAAAAGGAAATTATACTGTAGAAGAAGTATTGTGCAAACTTCATAACGGAGCTACAATAAAAATGTATCAGAGGTGGCCAGTAAAAGTTCCAAGGCCTTTCAAAGAGAAAATGATGCCCACCGTTCCTTTAGTTACGGGTAAACGTATTATTGATGTTTTATTTCCTCTAGCGAAAGGTGGAACTGCTGCAATACCTGGGCCATTTGGCAGTGGTAAAACAGTTACACAGCAACAACTTGCAAAATGGAGCGATACTAAAGTTGTTGTTTACATAGGTTGCGGAGAAAGAGGAAACGAAATGATAGATGTGCTCACTGAATTCCCTCAATTAGTTGATCCTGTAACTGGTGGCCCTTTAATGAACAGAACCGTGTTGATAGCTAATACTTCTAATATGCCAGTTGCAGCAAGAGAAGCTTCGATTTATACTGGTATCACCATAGCAGAATATTATAGAGATATGGGTTATGATGTAGCATTAATGGCGGATTCTACCTCTAGATGGGCAGAAGCTATGAGAGAGATTTCTTCAAGATTAGAAGAAATGCCTGGTGAAGAGGGATATCCTGCTTATCTATCTTCAAGACTTTCAAGCTTTTATGAGAGGGCGGGGAGAGTAATAACTCTTGGGGGAAAAGTTGGATCTGTAACAGTAATAGGGGCAGTTTCACCACCAGGTGGTGATTTCTCAGAACCAGTAGTTCAGAATACTCTTAGAATTACTAAAACATTCTGGGCACTCGATTCTAACCTTTCTCAAAAAAGACATTTTCCAGCTATAAACTGGCTTGAATCTTATTCACTTTATTATGATACACTAAAAGAATGGTTTGAAGCGAATATCTCTGTCGATTGGGATCGAGTCAGATCGGAAACTATGGAAATACTCCAAAAAGAAGCAGAGTTACAAGAGATAGTTCAACTTGTTGGTGCAGATGCATTACCTCCAGATCAGCAGTTTTTGTTAGAAATCTCTAGAATGTTAAGAGAGACTTTTTTACAACAAGATTCTTATCATGAAGTCGATGAATTTCATTCATTAAAAAGACAGTTTGCTCTTTTAAATGCAATTATCAGATTTTCTCGACTTGGAAACAACGCAATTGAAAAGGGATATGAATTAGAAAAGATACTCAAACTTGAATCAAGGGTGGACATATCAAAAGTAAGATATAGAAAAGACTTCGAGAGCAAGATTACTTCAATTAATGAAAACATGTCAAAGGAATTCAAGCAACTTTTAGGGGAGGCCTGATAATTTGAAAGAATACAAAACAATTACTTCAGTAACAGGGCCTTTAATATTTCTAGAAAAAACAGAGAGCATTGGATATGGAGAACACGTTACAATTACTTTGCCTAATGGTGATATTAAAAGAGGGCAGGTATTGGACACCTCTTGGGATAAAGTAGTTGTTCAAGTATTTGAAGGAACAAGAAATATCGATAAGAACACCTATGTTAAATTTTCTGGTGACGTTCTTAGGGTTCCAGTTTCCCATAATATGTTAGGTAGAATATTCTCGGGCTCAGGAGATCCATTGGATGGAGGTCCTAAAGTTATTCCAGAAGCTCGGCTAGATATAAATGGTCTTCCGATTAATCCTTACAAAAGAGCCCCACCACATGAGTTTATTCAGACTGGAATATCTGCAATTGATGGGATGAACTCATTGATTAGAGGACAAAAACTTCCAATATTCTCTGGATCGGGATTGCCTCACAATCAACTTGCACTTCAAATTGCAAGACAAGCTACAGTATTAGATTGTAAAGAAAGTTTTGCCGTAATATTTGTTGCGATGGGTATTACCGAAGAAGAAGCAAAATATTTTATTAATGATTTTGAGAAAACAGGTGCATTAGAAAGAGGAATAGTATTTCTTAATCTTGCTTCAGATCCATCAATTGAAAGGCTTATTGTTCCAAGAATAGCATTAACAACTGCAGAATTTTTGGCATTCACTTATGATATGCATCTTCTGGTAATTATGACAGATATGACAAATTATTGTGAAGCTTTAAGAGAGATAGGATCTGCTAGGGAAGAAGTCCCTGGGAGAAGAGGATATCCAGGTTACATGTATACAGATCTTGCATCTATTTATGAAAGAGCTGGAAGAATTCAAGGCAAAAATGGTTCAGTAACCCAAGTCCCAATACTTACAATGCCTGGTGATGATATTACTCATCCAATCCCTGATTTATCTGGTTATATCACTGAAGGACAGATCATAGTATCCAGAGATCTTCAAAGAAAAGGTATATACCCCCCAATCGACGTTTTACCTTCTCTATCTAGACTAATGAGTAAAGGAATAGGGAAAGGAAGAACACGTGAAGACCATAAATCAGTATCTGATCAACTTTATGCAGCATATGCGGAAGGAAAAGATCTTAGAGGACTTGTATCCATAGTTGGAAAAGAGTCACTTTCCGAATCTGATAAACTCTTCTTAGAGTTTGCCGATGCATTTGAAAAAAAATATGTAGCTCAAAAAACAAATGAAAATAGAAAAATAGAAGATTCTCTAGATGTAGCATGGGAAATACTATCTAAGCTTCCTGAAGAAAAACTGCTTAGAGTAAGCGATGAACTAATTGAAAAGTACATGAGGCGATTTAAGAATGCCCCAAATAAAACCGACGAGATCTGAACTAATAAAACTTCAAAGGAAAATTAAACTTTCCAAAACAGGTTATACCATATTAAAAAAGAAAAGAGACGGTTTAGTGATGAATCTTTTTGATATGGTTGATAATGCTAAAGAGGCTCAAGAGACTCTTGAAAAAAGTTTTGAAGTGGCAAACAAATACTTAGGGATGACTCTAGCTTTCGAAGGAGAGGTATCTGTTGAATCGTGTGCTTTGATTAAAAAAGGAACTCCAGAGTTCTATTTATCAAGTAAAAATATTATGGGCGTTTCAGTACCAAAAATATCAGATTTATCGATTAAAACTGGCATCAAAGAGAGGGGGTACAGTATTTTATCAACTTCTTCAAAAATTGATGAAACAGTAGGAGAATATGAAAAAGTACTGGAATATGTCGCCAAAGCAGTTGAAGCAGAATCAACTTTAAAAAAAGTCTTGAATGAAATAGAAGTAACAAAGAGAAGGGTAAATGCCTTAGAATCAAAAATAATCCCTAAATTAGAATCACAGAAAAAATTTATTGTATTTAGATTAGAAGAACTTGAAAGAGAGAATACCTATAGACTTAAAATGATCAAGGATAAAAAGGCAAAGAAAGATTCTTCCTAATTCTGATTATTTATATATAGTTAATTTTAATTTCTACCAATGTTTAAAAAGGACAAATTGTAATAAATTTTATGGATAGGATAACTTACATTAAAATATTCATTACGGCTTTGATATTATTAATGGGTGTATACCTCATTTATCCTATAATTCCGGGTATAATTGGAGGTTTAATATTCTCTTACGCCTTTTCTCCGGTTTATGATTATATATTCAATAGAATTAAGAGGGGCGGCATTTCAGCAGCTCTTACTACTTTATTTATATCTGCTCCGTTTCTCCTAGTTTTGCTATATGGATTCTTTAAGGCCATAGAACAGCTAACTTTTGTTACTGAAACTTTAAAGAAAGAATCACCAACTACAATTTTTGATTTAATTGGAGTGGATGTACATAACAGTCCATTTTATGGATTAATATCTGAGATTTTTCCAGGGATACTCAATATCTCAGATTTCTTTTCAAACACTATGAGTGAACTACCTTTATTCTTAATGAATATTGCAGTTCTATTCTTATCATTGTACTATTTTTTGAATGAAAAAGAAAAAATTGAAGAATACTTAGCAAGAATAATCCCTGATCAATATAAAAATGAGATGATTGAAATCCTTGGCCCTACAAAAAAAGTAGTTAATGGACTTATTTATGCAAATGTTATGAGTGCTATGATTGTTACATTGCTTGCCACTGCAGGGTACTTGGTTATAGGTGTCCCTTACTCGTTTCTACTTGGGATGTTAACGGGGATAGCTGCTCTTCTACCTGTATAGGTCCATGGACAATATTCTTACCTATAGGATTCTATTACCTCTTAACAGATAACATATTCCAGGGTTTAGCAGTATTAATATATGGGATAATAACTTTATTCTTCCTTTATAATTTCTATATTTTCCCAAAACTAGGAGGTAATAAAGCTCAGTTACATCCATTCATAGTCTTAGTTGGATTTTTAGGAGGCGCTTACGTATTTGGTGCAATGGGTATTCTATATGGCCCCATAATTCTTGGATTGCTTAAAGGTTTAGCTGAAGGAACATTTAAAGAACCAACTAAAAGAAAGTTTTTTAAATTATAAAAGGCCTTTCTTTCTGTTGATTTATATGGATGATTCAATATTTTCAGAGACTGCAAAGAGGGTTAAAGCGTCAGAAATTAGAGAGATTCTTAAGCTTACTCAAAAACCAGGTATAATATCTCTTGCAGGAGGTCTTCCAAATCCTCAAACTTTTCCTTTGGAAGAAATAAAAAAGATCGTAAATGATGTTTTAAGTTCAAATAACAATGGCCTACAATATGGGCTCACTGAAGGGGATCCAGAATTAAGACAATATATAGCCAAGATGATGTGTAAATATAGTATAACTTGTACCCCTGAAGACATTCTAATTACTAATGGTTCACAACAAGGACTTGACTTAGTTTCAAAGATTTTAATTAATCCAGGAGATATAGTTATAGTTGAAGCTCCAAGTTATCTTGGTGCGTTAAGTGCATTTAGATCTTACCTATGTGATTTTGTTGATGTTCCATCTGATGATCAAGGGATAAGGACAGATCTATTAATCGAAACACTTGAGACATTACACGAAAATGGAAAAAAGGCAAAAATATTATACTTAGTTCCAAATTTTCATAATCCTACAGGTATTACTACTAGTGAAAAGAGAAGAAAAGAAATAATTAAAATCGCTAATGATTACGATCTTGTCGTAATTGAAGATAATCCTTATGGAGAACTTAGATACGAAGGGGAGCATCTTAAAGCAATAAAATCTTATGATACCGAAGGTCGAGTCATATACTTAGGGACATTCTCAAAAATACTCGCACCAGGATTCAGGATTGCATGGGCAGCTGGTAGTGGAGAACTTATTAAAAAGATGGTAATTGCAAAACAAGCAGTAGATTTACACACAAATACATTTGGTCAGAGAATAGCAGCCATTTACACCAAAAACTACTTAGACAACCATCTAGTAAAAATACTCAGTTTTTATAAAAATAAAAGAGATGTTATGCTATCCGCATTGGACGAATATATGCCAAAAGAATGCAAATGGACAAGACCAGAGGGCGGTATGTTCAATTGGATAGAGTTACCTGAATATATAGATACAAAAGAAATGTTTACAGATGCAATTAATTCAAATGTTGCTTATGTAATTGGAAGTGCTTTTTATAAAGAAGACAATCTAGGTAGAAATACAATGAGATTAAATTTTTCATTCCCTACAGACTCAGAAATAGACCTAGGTGTGAAGAGGCTTTCTGAGGTTATCAGGAGATGGATTTAGTGAAGACTCTCGTCGCCTTGATATCTACGGGGAAGGGAACTTGGGGACATGTAGGTAGACTAATTTCTGAAGAATGGGATAAGATAATCATTGTAACAAATGATTTTGGAAGAGAAAAATTTAATCCCAGTAAAGAAGTAGATTGGATAGTAGTAAATCCTTCCATGCCTATTGAAAATATTAAAAATGCCATTAGGGATAGACTTCCAAAGGAAATAGGCGACGAAATTTATGTTAGCTTGATTTCAGGGTCAGGGAAAGAACACATGGCCCTACTTTCCCTCTTGAAAGACATGGATAAAGACTATAGATTTGTATCTCTCACAATGGAAGGAATAGGATACTTCTAAAGGTGTGAGTAAATGAAAATATATTTACCTTACAAGAAAGATAAATTAATGGTAGAAATACCAGATAAGAATATACTTGGTATTGTAGAACCAAAAGAAGTAAAGGGTTCTGCAAAAGAGAATGTATTAAAGAAAGCTGTTGAAAATCCAACTAAGGCTATGTCTTTAAATAATTTTCTCAGAAAACATAATAAAATACTATTCTTGATTAACGATGGCCAAAGACCTACACCAACTAAAAAAATTTTAGATACAATATATCCAATAATGAAACCCTACATGAATAAAATAGAATTCATGATAGCCACGGGTTCGCATAGAGTTCCAACAGAAGAAGAATTTAATAATATCTTTGGACCATACTACTCAGAATTTAAACCGAAGATATCTATCCATGACTCCAGAAATGATCAAGTTCTTGAATACATTGGAAAGACTTCAAGAGGAACTGAATTATATATCAATAAAAAAGTACTAGAAAGCGATGCCATAGTTACGATAGGCTCTTCTGAACCCCATTATTTTGCAGGGTATACGGGTACTAGAAAATCATTTTTGCCAGGTGTATCATCAATTAAAACGATAACAGCAAATCATAAACATGCACTTCACCCAAATTCAAAAACATTATCTCTAAAAGGAAATCCTGTTCACGATGATATGGAAGACGCAGTAAGAGAAATAATGAAATTGAAACCAAATGTTTTTGCAATAAATGTTGTGGCGGATGGTGAAGGAAATATATTTGATGCTCAGGCCGGAGACATATTAGAGATATTGTATAAATCAGCAAAAGCAGTTGACGAATTATTTTGTGTTCCAGTTCCAGGAAAAGCAGACATTATCATATCTGTTGCACCATATCCAATGGATGTTAGCTTATATCAATCTCAAAAGGCAATAGAGAATACTAAACTAGCATTAAAAGATGGGGGAATTCTAATCCTTGTTTCAAGTTGCAGAGACGGGATTGGGGATAAGACATTCTATGATTTATTAAAAGATAACGATACTCCTGAAGAAGTAATCAAAGCTACTGAAAAGAATTATATATTGGGGTATCATAAAGCTGCAAAAATAGCTGAACTTGTAACATGTGGGCATATATGGGCTATAACTGACCTTGAAGATAAAATTCTAGAAGAAATTTTCATAGTGCCCCATAGTTCTCTTCAAGATTCAATAAATAAGGCTATATCTGAAAAAGGAAAAGATGCCAAAGTTTTAATCTTCTTAGACGGAAGCTCTACTGTTCCTTTAGTACAATAATTTATTATATTTTTATTTAAGATTTGGGAATAAATAGGTATAGATTCCGGAAAATACTTTTATTAAAAAGAAAAACATATAAAACAAAGACAATCAAATCACCTGAATTCACATGGATAAGGACAAAAAAATACTACTGTGGCTCATCGCAGGTTCAAGAGGGGGTATAAATAGGGCTTTGATACTGAAATATATTGTTTCTAGTCCTTCTAATGCCAATAGAATATCTATTGCCACAGGTATCGAGTATAAAACAGTCCAACATCATTTAAGCATATTAGAGAAAAATGGTCTTTTGTCCTCAATAGGGGATAAATATGGGAAGACCTATTTTGCATCAGAGTTACTTGATAAAAATTTAGAGGCCTTTAATGAAATCTGTAAAGATATGGGGTTAGATAATAATGACTTTAAAGACAAATAAATATTTTGGATTACTTGGAATTGGATTTTTACCTAAAATCCTAGCTCAAAATGGTATTTGTGAAACAACAACGTGTAGCATATGGGAAAAAAGCTATGTCCTCCAAGTTAAATATGCACTTTCTTTAATTAATATATTCTTGATACTAGTTGTTTTTGTACTTTATGCGAATATATACAGAAAAACAAAATCCCCCTTTTCATTAGGCCTGTCCATCTTCTCTTTAGCATTCCTTTTAGATATTTTAACCTCTAGCCCATTATTTCAAGCAATGTGTGGATTTAGGTCTAGCGGATTAGGTCCATTTCTGATTGTGCCTGATTTGTTTACCACAGTGGCGTTGGCTATATTGGTGTACCTCACAACAAAATAGGAATAACAATCTTGAATTTTATTTAGAAAGGCTTATAAAAACTTGATAAGATAATATGATATTTAAGGTGATTTTTAGATGGACGCCCCAAAACCATTAATTGTACAAGGAGATAGATCAATGTTCTTAGAGGTAGCAAACCCTCTATACGAAGATGCAAGAGATGACATTTCTAGATTCTCTGAATTAGAGAAGAGTCCAGAGCATATCCATACCTACAGGCTATCAGACCTATCCCTTTGGAATGCCGCAGCTGCAGGGCTTACGAGTGAAGAAGTAATTAATATAATTTTGAAATATTCGAGATATGATATTCCGTCAAATGTTATCACGGATATAAAAGATATAATGTCTCGTTTCGGACGACTTTCATTGAAAAAAGTGAAAGAAGATCTAGTACTATTCTCTGATGATGAAATTCTTATCAAAGAAATCCAGAATAATGAGCATGTGAAAGCACATGTCCTTGAAATTATTGATAATAATAATCTTAAAGTAAATCCAAAGAGTAGAGGATTCTTAAAACAAGATTTGATTAAAATTGGCTGGCCTGCCCTTGATTTGGCGGGATATGAAGAAGGAGATCCTCTAGAGATTAATATCCTTAATACCACTCGAAGTGGGAATAGCTTCCATTTGAGGAAATATCAAGAAGATGCAGTAAATGTGTTCTATCGAGGCGGAGGAGTAGAGGGTGGAAGTGGTACTATCGTCTTGCCATGTGGCGCCGGTAAAACTGTTATAGGTATAGGTGTTTTGGCAAAAGTTAAGACTAGCACCCTAATTACTTGCCCTAACGTAATTGCTGTTAGGCAATGGATTGAAGAGATTTTAGATAAAACCGATTTACCTAGGGAAAAGATTGGAGAATACTCTGGCGAAGTAAAAGAAATAAGAGACATAACGGTAACGACTTACCAAATTTTGACTTACAGAGGAAAGAAGGATGATGAATTTACGCATTTTGGTATATTTGATAAAAAAAATTGGGGCTTAATAATATATGATGAAGTCCATTTACTCCCTGCGCCTGTATTTCAAGTTACTGCCCATATTCAGTCAAAAAGGAGACTTGGTCTAACAGCCACTTTAGTTAGAGAAGATGGAAGAGAAAAAGATGTTTTCAGTCTTATTGGCCCTAAGAAGTTTGATATGCAATGGAAGAATCTAGAAAAACAAGGATGGATTGCAGAAGCAATATGCTATGAAATAAGAGTACATATGCCTGAAAAATCTAGAATTACTTATGCTACTTCAGACGATAGAAACAAGTATAGGATAGCTGCAGAAAACCCGTTCAAATATGAAATTGTTAAGAGAATAATAGAATTCCATAAAAATGATAGAATATTAATAATTGGAATGTATTTAGAGCAACTAGAAAAAATTGCAGAATCTCTGAAAGCACCCTTAATAACAGGTAAAATCCCTAACAAAGAAAGAGAGAGAATTTACTCTGATTTTAGAAAAGGTAAAATTAATATTCTTGTGGTATCAAAAGTTGCAAACTTTGCAATTGATCTCCCTGATGCAAATGTAGCAATTCAAGTTTCAGGTACTTTTGGTTCAAGGCAAGAAGAAGCTCAAAGATTAGGAAGGATATTGAGACCTAAAAAAGATGGATCTTCGGCTAAATTTTATTCAATTGTAACAAAAGATACAAGAGATCAAGAATACTCTTCTAACAGGCAAATATTCCTAACTGAGCAAGGTTATAAATATGTTATAGTTGATGATCATAATATGGATTGTATATTGAAGTGATAGCATGATTGAATGTACAATAGACAGTGGGGCATGTGGTTTTATAACAAAAGCCAAAGTAAAAAGAAAAGGACTAGGATTTAAAGTAGAACTCAAAACTAATTGTAAATTACTTGAAAAATATGCGGAAGATATTGAAAGCTTAGACAAGGATGTAGTATTCAAAAAAATGCCAATTAACCCAGTCTACCAAAAAGCAGATATCTTACATGCAGTATGTCCAGTCCCATGTGGTATTCTAAAAGCATGCGAAGCCGAGGGTGGATTTGCAATAAAAAAGAGTATAAAAATTGATTTGGAAGAAAAAGAAGAATAAAAATATTATTTTATTATCCTATTTTAATTCCTCCAATACCCCCGCCACCGCTTGATGGCATAAATGGCGCAAGCCATTGGGCAAGCGACTGTGCACATCTTGTTTGCATCAAAACTTTCCCATTACCAGAAACATTTGCAATAAGTCCTTCTCCACTTAAGATGGTGGATTTCCAACTACCTCCGGCTCTTTCTACGTTATATGTAATGCCACTGGAAAAAGCTACAAGATGCCCAGTATCTACTTTGAAAGACTCTCCTTTTAGCTCTTTTTCAATTAAGGACCCATAATTAGTAATAAATAAATCTCCAAAACCATCAGCCTTTAGGAAGAATAATCCTTCCCCTGAAACTAATCCTTTGAGTCCTTGAAATTTAGTATCTATGACTACTTCAGGTGAAGAGCACATATAAGCCCCTCTCTCTAGAAACCATGTTTCACCTTTCATTTTTATATGGGTTATATCTCCTGGATATCCTGGTGCAAAACTAATAGTTCCGGAACCATTACTGGTGTAAGTATTCATAAATAGAGATTCTCCTCCCAAGACACCTCTTTTTAAAGCCCCCCCTAGCCCCCCTTTCATTTCAGTTTTAAGGCTTACATTTGGGGTCATGCTTACCATTGCCCCTGCTTCGGCTACAATAGATTGCCCGCTCTTAAGATTAACATTTAAAATACTAAACACAGGTTTATCTTTTATTTCAAAATCGTATCCTTGGCCTCCAACACTGGAGAACCCAGGATTAGCATCACTAGAACCAAACTTTGCACCGCATCCGGTACAGAATTTGCTTCCATCTGGATTTTGAGAGCCACAACTTGGGCAAAATGCCATTGATATCACCAATGTATATAACAGCATATACATTTAAAAAGTTTTTGAGGTGATAATTTTTAAATTTTTTAAAGGCGTTTGAAAGAAGCATATAATACAAAAACTATAAGTAATTGATAATCCGAAGTGTCTAGTATAAAAAATTTCAAAACATTTAAAAAGATTGTAATTTACTCTTTTTATAGGTGTCTATGATAAAAGTAAAAATATATGCTGAATATAGAGATATTCTTGGGGTAAATGAAATTGACATACCTTGTAATAGTATGTCTTTCAAAGAAGTAATCGAATATATCTCAAATAAATACAACAAAGAATTTATGAATTCCGCCATCCACAATGATAAAATAAATGAATATATGCTTGTAATGGCAGATGATAGAATGCTTACCTCAATTGAGGATAAAATCGAAAGTGGTGAAATTTTAAAAATACTTGCTACAGCGCATGGTGGGTAAAATAACAAGTTATTAAGCTATTTATGACTAAATATACTATAATTGAGCCTTTGGAATTGTTATAAGTTGTTTTAATATCTTAATATCAATTTAGAGGGTAATTTAAACTTATTTTATTTCATGATGAAACAATTATACCCGAAACTTTAAAATACATATTAAAAGAATTGAAGTTCGATAAAGATGAAAGTATGGATAGACATATCAAATACCCCGCATGTTAATTTTTTTAAGGGAATTATAAAGAGCTTAGAGTCAAAAGGATATGAAACTTTTGTCACTTCCAGGGATTTTGATGGATTATCCTCTTTATTGGACCTCCATGGCATAAAACACACTGTTGTTGGAAAACATGGTGGATTCTGTAAGAAATCAAAGTTAGTTGAAAGTTCAAAAAGAATTCTTGAGCTTTCTGAAATAATCAATAGTGAAGATATTGATTTGACAATATATAAACATTCAGTTGAAGGGGCTAGAGTATCTTATGGCCTTGGGATCCCCTCAATCTGCGTACTTGATAATGAGACTGCAGTGGCTCAAAATAAGCTCATGTTACCATTATCTACAAAAGTCATAGCTCCTGATGCTATACCCCTTGAAGAAATAACAAAATATGGTGTGCATGAAAGTCAAGTAACTCGTTTTAACGGATTTTGTGAAATGGCTAATGTTTCTGATTTTAAATATGACGATTCTTTTATTTCTCAATTAGGACTTTCAGAAGACAAATTGACAATTGTCATGAGGCCAGAACCTGTAAAGGCAAATTACTATAATGGAAATAAAGACAAGACTATAATTAGAGCAATATTAGAAAAAACAAAGTTTCTAAAAGATTACCAGTTTGTAGTATTTCCAAGATTTGAAGAACAGAAGTCTGTGTTTGACTATGATAATGTTATTATCCCCTCAGAATCTGTTGATGCCTTAAGTCTTATGAAATATTCTGACCTTGTTATAAGTGCTGGCGGGAGTATGAATAGGGAAGCAGTTGCCTTAAATACACCCGCCCTTACAACTTATCCAGAGAAACTTTTGGCAGTTACGAAGAAAATGATTGAACAGGGGCTTAAAATTCACCTATTGGATCCGGAAAAAATTACCAGATTTATAGAAAAGGATAAAAATTTAGACATCTACCATGATAATAACAAGAAAATACTCTCTAAATTCGAGAATCCAATTGATGTTATTTCAAGAGAAATCAAAGTTCTTGCTATCTAAGATTAATTATTTAGTAGAAACTGAATTATTTTTTCTTAAATTAAAAATACAAATATCACCTAAAACCTTATTTAAATAAAAATTAATTACAAAACATGCGACACTCTGGATCTATGGATCTTCCTTTACATGGTGGTAAAGCGCCCTACTGGCTCCTAAAAAGAATGAAAAAATTGTCAAAGCCCATACTAGAAATTCTTATTTACGAATACGGAACAGAAGGATTATTGGAAAGGTTATCAGACCCTTTCTTTTTTCAAGCGCTGTCATGTGTGCTAGCATTTGACTGGCATTCTTCTGGGACTACAACAGTCCTTACTGGAGTTTTAAAAAGTTCTATTGATCCTGAAGAATTTGGGATTGGATTTGCAGGAGGTAAAGGAAAAAATTCAAAAAATACTCTCCTAGATATTGAAATGATCGGATCTCAATTTGGATTATCTGACAAAAAAATAAAGGAATTGCAATACACAAGCAAAATCACTGCAAAAATTGATAGTGCAGCAATCCAAGATGGATTTGATTTGTATCATCATGTTACGATTTTTTCTGACAAGGGCGGATGGAGCGTAGTGCAGCAAGGATTAAACGTAGAGGGAGGTTACGCAAGAAGATATCATTGGTCAAATAGAATTGGCAATTACATTGAAGAGCCTCATACGGGTATTGTTTCTGATATAATCAAAATAAAAACATTAGATCTTACTTCTAAAGATAGTGCTGAAGCAAGAGATATAATACCTGATATCCTTAAGGAAGGGCCTAGTAGAGTTCAAAGATTGATAGAATCGTTAACTGATATTAATCAGACCTCCCTCATGTCTTTTATTGATGAATCAAATATTATAAATACTAGTCATAATTTTGACGTGGCTGTTTTACCAAAAAGAGTAAACTGGAATATCTTAAGGGATATTTATGAAGCAGATTTAAATAACTTTGAAGACATTCTTGCTTTTAAGGGTGTGGGGCGATCTACAATTAAGGGATTAGCATTAATATCTGAACTTATTTACGGAGCTGCCTTGTCTTGGAAGGATCCTGTAAAATATTCATTTGCTTTTGGCGGTAAAGATGGTGTACCAAGACCAGTTAACAGAAAAGGTATGAATGATGCTGCAGAAATATTGTCTAACGCCATAAAAGAGGCTAAGATTGGTAATGAAGATAAAATTAAATCACTTAAAAATCTCAGAATTTTTTTAGGACCCTACAATGAAAATTGAGCATGCTTCAACTAATAATAAATAATGATATGCTTTAAATATTATAAGTTATTATTGTTTCATATATAAGAGGTTAGAAAATGGAACTTATTTTTGAACTTGTCAAAGGAAAAAATAAAGGAGATATAAAATTATATGCACTTAGCACTTGTGCTTGGTGTGAAAAAACAAAAGATCTTCTAAAAGAATTAGGAATTGAATTCAAGTTTATTTATGTAGACCTATTGCAAGGGGACACAAAGCAATATGCCATAGATGAAGTGAGAAAATATAATAAAAATTGCTCTTTTCCTACATTAGTGATTAATAATGACAAAACTATTGTCGGATTCAAAGCGACTGAAATAAAGGAGGCTTTATCTTAATGTATGAGGATATGCCTGAAGATAGAATTAATAAATTTTATGAAAAATTAAAAAAAGATGCGGAAGCCGGAGGGTATCAATTAAATCCTGACACAAATTTTACTAAAAAACTTGTTAAGGGACTCTTAGTAAATCAGGACAGATATAGCTACCAAGCATGCCCATGCAGAATCTCTAGCGGAGTAAAGGATGAAGATCTAGATATAATTTGCCCTTGTGATTACAGGGATTCTGATTTAGAAGAATATGGAACTTGCTATTGTGCATTATATGTTTCTCAAGATGTTCTCAACGGTAAAAAGGAACTAGTTTCTATCCCTGATAGAAGACTCACGGAGAAAGAAAAAATAAAACAAAAAGAAAGTAAGATCGAAATCACATCTTCCCTAAAATATCCAATTTGGCGATGTAAAGTTTGTGGGTATTTGTGTGCTAGGGATGGACCGCCAGAAATATGTCCTATATGCAAGGCAAAGAAAGACAGATTTGAAAAATTTTTATAGTTTATTCTTTTGATTTTAAAAAAAAGTAATATCCCACATATAGCAATAATCCATTTAAGGTAATCAAATAAATCATCATTCCGGTAACATAAATCCTAAGGGTTCTTATAAAATCAATTATGTTTTTTTTGACAGCATCGTACTCTATAAGTGATGTCTTAATTTGTGAAAAATCGTTTCTAGCAGAATCTAGATTAAGTTTTAGCTTTTCTAAATTATTTAATACATCCTCTAATCTGGATATATCTTCATTTATTCCAGAAACTAAGCTGCCAAGTCCAAAGGAGTTTAAAGTAATAATTAATGACCTCATATTAGTTAGCTTATGCATATAATCTTTTGTATTAACATCTTTTAGGTGATGATTGAATTCCTCTAAATTTTCATCAAAATTATCTACATGAGCTTTTATAATATCTATTTTATCAAAAATAGGAACACTTTTTTCATAGACATCATTTAGATTAATCAGTATCAAAGAGGACATTGAAATAGAGAATATCAATCCAATTATTGAAATAATAATTAACAACCTTCCAAAATTAATTTTATTCATATAGACACCTCAAAACATTATTAATATCGGCATTAGTTTTAACGGACACGGGAGAGAAATGAGTAGCTGATGCATCAAAACCCAACTCTTTTAATTCCTTAATAATTTCTTCTGTTTTTGGAATTTTGATTTTGTAAATATGAGAAAGTTCGTGGATATCATAAAACAGGGGTACATCAATTTCACCCTCGATAGTTTTCAGCAGATTTAGAGGTTTATCGCTTAAAAAATTTTCTGATTCGTACTCTTTCACACACTTTTTAACAAATCCACTGTCTTTAATATTTGATACCCATATAGGGTGTGAGAACAATACCTTCTCAGAGCAATTTGGACAAACTGGAATGAAAAAATTAGAGGTTTCCCTAAATCCACATTTGCACTTTAATGCAAATCCAATATTGTTAAGCGTTTTATTTGTCTTTTCTTTGCCACGCTTCACTTCAAAATAAGCCCTTATAAAGTGCTCCTTTGTATAGGATAATATTGGTCTTACTGCTAAATTATATTTTGCTGCATTTCTGACAACTTTTCCTATTAATATTCTAACAGCAAGTTCATGTGTAAAGCTACAGTTTAGTGGTTTTGAATCATACTTTCTTCTGCAAGAGTATATATGGGCACCGGTCAATGCAGAAGTATCAGTTGCAGTCAAGAATAAGTAAGAATCATTTTTTAATATTCTAAATGCGCCGTCTAGAAATCTCACAGGAGACCCAAATGGATCTATATCTACAACTCCAAATTTTCCATGAACATGATTAAAATCTGATTTTGTTACAGTGGCCTCAAGAGAATTTAACTTAAGATTCTTTTCGATTAGTTTTGTCGCTATAGGATTATGATCATTAAAGTAAACGTCTGAGTTTGACTCAAGAATATATCTTATCCCTCTAATGCCTGAACCAGAAAGTCCATCAATTACTTTTTCTGATTCTTTTAGCTTTAGTGTATTCAAGACTGAAATAGAAATATCTCTTGAAAAAACCATTTTAGGATTATAAAAAACTGGTGTTCTAGCCGTGACTTTTTCAAATTTTGGTACCTTTATTGTAGCTTTACCTTCAATGAATTCACATAACTCCATTAATTATAATCTATTGTAGTTTCATTTATAAACTTTAATTATCCTTTTGATTTATGGCTCTTAAGAACAATTCTACAAAAATAAGCGAGATATCTTTTGACATGGAAGGGACATCTGTAATCATTGAAGGAAAAATTACAGACATTTACAAAACAAGTGGCCCGCTTGTTTTTAGAGTAAACGATGGTAGTGAAATTAGAGCAGTTATATTCAATCCAAAGGAAGAGTTCTATGCCATAAAAATTGGAGACTATGTTAGATTTCATGGGGTGTTATCAACTAGGCGAGAAAATATTGAGTTACAAATAAATAAATATGAAAGGCTCAATGAAAGTGAATTGAATCTAATTAAACAAAATATTGAAAATATGTTTTTGGATAAAATTAAAAGAGAAGCTTCTGATTTCCTAGTTAAATCTGAGATTTATAAAAAGATGGAAGGACAATTTTTATCAGCACTAACAACTATTAAGAAATCCGTGTTGCAGGAAAGAATGATCATAATTAGACATCACAATGATTGTGATGGTATATCTGCTGGTGTTATACTTGAAAAAGCAATTAGCTCTTATGCAGATGAGGAAAAGAAGAAGGAGTGCAAAGTATTTAGAAAACCTTGCGCAGCACCTTACTACGATCTTGAAGATTCATTAAAAGACATCGATCTTTATTTTTCCTTCTCTAAAAAAAAGCCATTACTGATAATTGCTGATAATGGAAGCACTGACAGCGATTTACGGGGAATTTTAAGGGCTAAAGCATATGATTTCGAAATTGGAGTGATAGATCATCACCCTCCCACTATTAACGATAATGGCGAATACATAATTGATAAATATGTTTCATTCCACATAAATCCATATATTTATTCTGGTGATTCTAATCTTTGTACGGGGATGCTAGCCTATGAACTTTCGAGGATGATTGATTCTGAAATAGATAGCTATGGCATTCATATACCAGCTCTTGCAGGAATAGGAGATAAATCAAAAGGTAAAGAAATGGAACAATATCTCGAGATTTCTCCTTTCAAAAGAGAAGAGCTTGAAAAGATAAAACTAGTTCTAGATCACGAATCTTACTATATTGGAAGATTTAGTATAAAAAATTATATTGAAGATATAATGAAGATAGGCGATATGGATAGAGGAAATTTAATTGTAAACTACGTATTAGAGGAAATAAACAAAAAGAGAATCTCTCAATGGGCATTGATAAAAAAATATCTTGAAATGAAGAGCCTTGCAAATAATTTTGATATTATTTTGGTAGATATCGATAAATTAATCTTCAGAGGGGAATTCCCTTCTCCTGGTAGAACTTTAGGATTCATACATAACATGCATATTTTTGATAACAAAATAAATGAAAATGAAAAAGTCATGATTAGTTTGGGTATGGCAGAAGACTATATTGTGATTCGTGCGACAAATAAGGCAATAGATGTTGGATTTAATCTTAATGATATAATAAGGCAGCTGAAAGGCGCATATTTAGAAGAAGTCCAAGGTGGGGGGCATCCAGGTGCAGGAACAATAAGATTTGTTCCGATATTAAAGGATTATGTGAGGAAAGTAACATTAGAATATATTGAAAATATTGTTAATAAAAATAATTTAGTATAATAGATTAGATCTTAATACAAAAATATATATCTTCGAAAATAAGAAAAATATTTCGAACTATCAAAAAAATTATAATAAAAACAGTAGCCATTATCTTGTATTTAATAAAATCTAATCATTATAAATACAATAAAGGGATTAGTAATATGATTCTAGAATCGAACAGTAATGGAAAAAATTCCAAACGAATTGGCATTGTTTGTTGTGAAGTATTTGAAGATGAACTTCTATTTGTCATAAAGCAACACTCAGAAATAGACAAAATAATTATCGTAAAAACAGAATCTTCAAAGTATTTTGAGGATATTATTAGAAGTAATTTTCCTTATGAAAAAATAAGGATAGCTAGGGAATTATTTGCCCCAAGATATCTTAAAAGAGAAGAGGAACTGGAAATCATAGTATATATTTTGCCGTTATTCCTCCATTATGATCCAAGAGAATTAAAAGAAGAAGTCTTGAGTGCTTGTATAGAGTTACAGAAACATTCTGATTATCTTTTGATTTATTATGGATTATGCGGCAATTCGCTGAACAATCTGGAGGAAATGTTGAGAGAGAGTCGTATTAAATTACCTTTTGGAATTTTAAAAGATGAAAATAAAGAAATAGTTGATGATTGTGTTTGTGCTCTTTTAGGAAGTAAAGCTAATTATATAGAAATATTAACAAAAGAGCCAGGTACATTTTTTTTAACTCCAGGTTTCGCCAATCATTGGGGCCTTTTTAGTAAAAGAAAAATAGAGACTATAGGAGAAAATCGTCTGAAAGAAATTGGAGATAAATTAGGGATTGAAAATTTTGATGCTGTAGAAATGACAAAATATTTGCTAAGAGAAGCCAATTATAAGCAGATTGTTGCATTAAAATACATTTGTTCTAATTGCATGGATTATAAAAGCAAATGCCAAACAATATCCTCTGAAACTGATTTAAAGTTGTCTTATAGAAAAGGCACTATTGAATTATTAAATAATAATCTTGAGATGGCTATTTCAAAAATGAACGGTGAGTAGCCCACAAACTTTATTATAAAAAACAAAAAATCGTTATTGATTTTGATCCGCAAATACTACTAAATATATGTTCGATTTATAAATATTGTTCTTAAACCTTCTAGGTATGTCTAAAAGAACGTGCAGTCTCTAATGACATAACTTACAAAAGAGATAATGTGATTTCTAAATCTCTAAATGTATTTCTCACGTAATTAAATAACAATCCTATAATAAAATATTCAAAACCTAAAACTTTATATATGATTTTTGGATTGATTAAGAAAGGTTCTAATAGGAATGACTGTAAAAAATAAAAAAATTTATAACAGTTCTTCTTATTCCCTCCTTTGTAAAAGGAGGACTTAATTTGAGCGAATTTAATCTTGTTATTAAAAATGCAAGAATAACTGATACTACAATTACTGATATTGGTATTAATAATGGAATAATTGAAAAGATAGGTAAGTTAAAAAGTGGAAACAAAAACATAGATGCAAACAAGCATTATGTTTTAAGTGGATTTGTAAATTCCCACAGCCACCTCGATAAATCAAATCTTCTAGATAAAATGACAGAAGATCATCTTGGTAAATCTCTTGAAGAAAATAGGATTTTATTAAAAAAATTGAAAAGTTCTTACTCAAAGAGCGATATAGAAAAAAGGGCAACTAATACAATAGAAAGGATGCTTTCGAAAGGTATAACTGCAATAAGAACTCAAGTTGATGTAGATCCAACGGCTGGAATAATACCAATAAAATCACTTCTAAGTATAAAAGAAAAGTATAAAGATAGGGTTCACATTGAAATAGCAGCTTTTCCACAAGAAGGTGTGGTAGACGAGGCAAAAAGAGATTTGATGGAAAAGGCAATCGAACTAGGTGCTGATGTGGTAGGTGGGCTTCCACTTGTAGAAGAGAAAGGAAATGAAAAAAAACACCTTGAAATACTTTTTGAACTAGCAAAGCAGTACAATAAAGCGCTTGACATCCAAGTAGATGAAACAAATGATCCTAGGCTAGCGATATTACCCGAGGTACTAAAAAAGACAAAGGAAGAAAATTATGAGGGCAGAGTAACTGTAACACATGCAATAGCACTTTCAAGAATGCCGACAGAAAAAGCAAAAAAAATAATCGAACAAATGAAATCATTAAGAATTAACGTCATAGTGACTCCAAGTGCAAACATGATTACAAGGTTTGTAGAAATAAATGACCTTTGGATGAGACCTTCAAATAGTATTACCAGAGTTACAGAGTTATTTGACAATGGAATTAACATCGCGATAGGGACTGACAATATACGAGACATCTTTTATCCATTTGGAAACTGCAGCATGATACGTGAGCTTCATATGCTAATATCTGCAACAAGGATGACTACAAGAGAGTATATAGACGGAGCTATTTCCATGGCAACGACAAATGGTGCAAAACTTTTAGGATTAAATTACGGAATAGAAGAAGGAAAACAGGCGGATATAATAATTACAGATGCTATGTCAAAACTTGATATCTTAAATAGTGATGAAATCATTCCTTGTGTAATAAAAAATGGAAATATTATGTCTTTAGATGAGAATAAACTTCAGAGGAGGGGTAATTAATGTCCGGAATTCCTTCAATAGTAAAAGATGCAATAGATATGCATTATCATATAGGCCCAGATATTCTTCCAAGAAAGGATACAGTTGAAAGCCTTTTGAAAAATGAAAAAGGAAAAATTACTGGAATAGCATTAAAATCTCATGCATTTCCAACAATATCCGCAATAAATACAATTGAAAAAAAATCAGAATTTCCTTTTTTAATAGGTTCAATTACTTTAAACTATTTCATGGGAGGATTTAATCCAAGTGCAATATATGCTTCAGCAACAATGTCAAAAGGTGCACCAATAATAGTGTGGTTTCCCACAATACATGCAGAAAATCATTTGTTGAAAAATCATAGTCAGTATGAAATACCCCCAGAGTGGGTAAGAGATCCAAAATTCAAGCCAAGACTAAAATCTGAACTTAAAGCCATAAAAGTTACAGATTGGAATTCTAAATTATTTGAAAAGTGTATTAGAGTTCTTAAAGCAATAAAAGAAAATAATTGTATTCTAGCAACAGGACACCTTTCATGGCAAGAAAGCTATGTTCTAGCAAAAGAGGCTTTAAAAATGGGCATTCCCACAATCGTTACTCACCCAATGCAAAGAGATATCAATATGCCAATTGAAATTCAAAAAGAACTTGCATTAAAAGGAGCTTATATTGAGCACTGTTATGTTATGTGGCTAGATAGAGATCATCCAGAAGACTATCCTCTTAAAACAATAAAAAAAGATATTGAAGAGGTAGGCTATGAACACTGCATAATCTCTTCTGACGCAGGCCAAATAAAAAATCCTTCATCAAGTGAATGTCTTGAAACATATATGAACTTGTTAAATAAAGAAGGCATCTCAGAAAAGGCATTAAAAACGATGGCTATAACTAATCCAAAAAAAATATTAGGAATGAAATAAAATGGTAGATATTTCGGCAAATCTTTCAGGAATACATTTTGACAGTTGCATAATGAATGCATCAGGGCCTTTGGATACTACTTTAGATGAACTGGTGGATATTGCAATTTCTGCAGCAGGAGGAGTTGTAATGAAGTCATGTACAATTGAAGCAAGGGAAGGTAATCCCTCTCCAAGATATATGGATATCGAGTGGGGCTCAATAAATTCAATGGGTTTGCCAAATCTTGGCTACAAATACTATAACGAGATAGTCCCAAAGTTAAAGTCCTACGGTAAGCCGTTAATAGCAAGCATAGCAGGAGTGGCTAGTGAGGAGTATAAAAAAATAGTAGAAGCATTTAATTCTTCAAACGTAGATATTTTGGAAATTAATTTATCCTGCCCAAATGTTGTTGGGAAACCTCAGATAGGATATGATTTTGAAATGTCAGAAGAGATAATGAATGTTGTAGGTGATGTTTCTGAAAAGCCATGGGGCGTGAAATTGCCTCCGTATTTTGATTTTATCCATTTTGAAGAAATGGCAACTATTCTTAATAATACAAAAATCTCATTTATTGTTAGTATAAATTCTATTGGTAACGCCCTTTTTATAGATTGGAATAGTGAAAAAGTTGTAATAAAGCCAAAAGGTGGTTTTGGTGGACTTGGTGGTAAATATATTAAGCCAACGGCTTTAGCAAATGTCCGGAAGTTTCACGAGCTATTGAATAAAAAAATTAAAATTGTAGGTGTGGGTGGAATATATACAGGGATTGATGCATTTGAATTTATTCTCTCTGGAGCAACTTTACTTCAACTTGGAACTTCGTTTTCCCAGGAAGGGCCCCCCATATTTGAACGAATATCAAAAGAACTTTGCCAAATAATGGGAAAAAAAGGCTACACCACTTTAGATGACTTTAGGGGGAAATTAAAGGTGATAGAGTGAATAAGCTCTACGACGTACTTCTTTCAACTAAAAGCTTTCAGATAAACACAAATGATCCATTCACTTTCGCATCGGGAATAAAAAGTCCAATTTACTGTGATACGAGGAGATTGATCTCTTACCCAAAAGAAAGGAAGATAATTCTTTTTGGATTTCTAGAAAAAATTAGCAATATGGGAATTGAATGTATACTAGGAGTTGCTACAGGAGGGATATCATGGGGGGCATGGCTTTCTGATAGGCTCGATCTCCCTTTTGGATATGTTAGATCCTCTAGTAAGGGCTATGGGAAAAAACAGAGCATCGAAGGAGATATTGATGTTAGGGATAATATTCTCATTATTGAAGACGTTGTTTCAACTGGTAGTTCAATTGGAAGGGCAATCAATTTACTAAAAGAATCTTCTGCCAACTCTCTTAATGCGCTTTCAATATTCTCATACCAATTTCCTGAGTCTGTAGAAATGTTTCAGAAACTAAATGTTCCATTTCAAAGTCTTTTAACACTTGAGGGATTGCTTGAGCATGCATCCGATAGTTTAGGCGATACCAAGGGTGAAATTGAATTATGGAGAAAGAATCCATGGGAATGGAAAAGACATGAATAAAGAAGATGTCCGAAAGAGGATTTGTTTAGCGCTTGATGTTGATTCGTTAGCCTTAGCTAAAGAAATAATTAAAGAAAGTTATGAATATGTCGGAACATATAAGATTGGAAAGGAGTTATTTGTTTCCGAAGGGACTTCTTCGATTAAAATTCCACAAAGTTTTGAAAGAGATGTTTTTTTAGATCTTAAATTTCATGACATCCCAAATACAGTTAAAAATGCTTCAAAAGCGTTAGTTAAACATAATATTAAAATGTTCACCATTCATTCAATGGGTGGAAGTGAAATGATTCAAGCAGCCGTTAGAGGGGTAAATGATGGTGTCATTAAATATGGAAAAATAAGGCCAATGATTTTAGGAGTAACAATACTCACAAGCCACGATAGGAATTCCCTTAAAGACATACTTATTGATAAATCTTTTGACGCAGCTCTTGTCAGCTATGCAAAAATAGCTTCAGAAAACGGATGTGATGGAGTAATTTGCTCTCCAAAAGATATTAATGTTCTAAGACCATATATTAATAGAAAAATTCTATATGTTACTCCTGGTGTTAGGTTGAGAGACGATAAATTTTCTGATCAAAAAAGAGTATGTACGCCAGAAGAAGCAATTGTTAATGGGGCCTCTATCATAGTTGTTGGTAGGAGTATATTGGAATCTAAAAATAGGATTGAAATATTGAAGAAAATATACAAAGAAGTGGAAAAGGGATTGAAAAAGGATAATATTTTTAGTTAGGTACCAAAAATGATAGTATTCAAATTCTACTCGCAGTTTATAAAGATGATCAAATGAATTATGAATCCGATGTTGCGATCGTTGGTGCGGGCCCTGCAGGTTCAACTGCAGCATATGTTTTAGCTAAACTTGGACTAAATGTTATAATAATAGATAAATCCTCTTTTCCAAGAGATAAGTTATGTGGTGGCCTTCTATCCTCAAAATCAGTGAGATTGCTAGAAAAAATTTTCGATGAAACTGAAGAATCCTTAAACAAAAAAATAATAAATTTTTCTTCAAATATGTTTCAAGTTATGTTTAGGGAAAAAACTTTAGCGAAGTATTACTCCAAAACCCCAACATATTTTGTTGAGAGAACTGTTTATGATAATTTCTTACTAGATAAAGCTATTTCTTCAGGTGCTACTTTTATTCAGGATGAAACTGTAAAAAAAGTCGATTTGGATTCCAATTTTTTATTTACTTCAAAAGGAAATAAAATAATTTCTAAATATATTGTAGGTGCTGATGGTGCTAATAGTATTGTAAGGAAGGAATTTGAAAACAATGGAATTATTTGTAAGGATATTTGGAGAAATAATCTTGGTATCACGCTTGAGATTTCTATAGACAAAAAAAAATTGCCCATCGAAAAGAATATTATATATTTGTATTTTGGGTATATAAAAAATGGATATGCGTGGATATTCCCTAATATGGATAAATCTATAATTGGCATTGGGGGTTTACTAAAAGACATAAACAATGATAGTATTAATGACATGTTTATTGATTTCTTAATTTCGTTAGGATTTGATAAAAAAACTATAGACTCTATTATCAAAAAAATTAGAGGTCATCCAATACCTTTTGGAAATTATATTGAAAAGCCGATTTATAAAAAAACAATTTTAGTTGGAGACGCAGCAGGATTTGTCAATTCTATTACTGGAGAGGGAATATATTATGCACATAAAAGTGCAGAAATAGCAGCAAACGCAATATTAAAAGATTATACAGATGAAGGTAAATTGGGAGAAAATTATATTGGTAATTTGAATCTTTTACTATTGCCTGAGTTATATAATTCAAAAAAAAGCAGAAATCTTTATTTTAAGATTTTTAATAATTATTATCTAGCCAAAATAGCAAGTTTTTATATGTTTAAAAATACTAAATACTACTAGGCTAGATTTAGTTAATTATGTTGAAATGGATTTAATATTGAATTATCATAACGTATCCTTATATATGTTATATGCTAAAAATGGAATATATACCTGCAGTGAGTAATATGGATACTCAAAATAACATAAATATACTTGTTGCTGAAAAAGCTTTAGAACTACTCAAGAAGACTATTGAGAGTAGTAGATTTGAAGGAATTTGGAAAAAGAAAGAAGCATTACAATTCTCTGATTTAATGAAATCAGATATTATGGCAATTAAATTTTCATACGCTGAAAAAGAAAATATTGGTGAAATGACTTCTCCGCTTAAAGATAAAATAAAAAATCTTCAATCTGCGCTTGGAGAAAACTGGAGTACCACTTTTCTTTCTAATGCTAAAAAAGAAAATAAAACATCTACTAAAATGGGAATAGCTAAAATTATTTTTGCTATGAATACATTATATTTTCTTGATAAAAGGATCAAACAGGACAATAGATATGGAGTGGACACAATTGTTGGAAAGATCCTTTCAGTTTCGAAGATTTCAGATTCTCTTCTTGTATGTAATGTGGATATTAAAAGAGCAATCACAGTCTTAACAAATGATATGTCAGTTAAAACTGGGGATATTGTCGCAGTCTCTATACTACCTCCGCGAGAATTTTATGGACAAGTTTCTGAAGGAATGTTTTGTGGTATACATGGAGTTTTAAAAATTGAAGGAGAGATTGGTAGTATAGCAGAAATACCGATCGAGGGATATAAAGAAACTGTAAATATGGTCCAAGATTTTTTAAAGAATTAATGGAATTATATATATTGATTCCATACCTTCATTTCCATAATTAATTTATCTTATACAACTCATTTGGAGATATTTATATGATGTTGTTTTTTTTACAGAAATTTTACTCTTTATATTTTATGAAAATTTGTTTTGCACCAGTAACTTCCACTTTATTTTCCTTATTTCAGATGTGTTTTTATAAAAGTTATAATACTACATGTTTTTTTGGTAATATTACTGTAAAAACGCTTCCTTTGCCATATTCGGATTTAACATTAATTATTCCATCATGATTAGTTACAATACTTCTTGCAATTGGAAGTCCAAGACCTATGCCTTGTCTCATAACATCATCAACTTCTGCCCTATAGAATTTTTCAAAAATATATTTAATGTCTTTTTTTCTTATTCCAATTCCATTATCTTCTATTTTTACTTCAATATTTTCTTTCCTATCATCTATAGTAATATTTATTTTTCCATCTTCATTTGAAAAAGTAATCGCATTTTCGATTAAATTAACAAAAACTTTAGTGAGTTTGCTTTTGTCTCCTTCTAAATAAAAATCTTGGCCGATTGAAGTAAAGGATAATTCTATGTTTTTTTTACTAGCTAAAATACTAAAATCCTGAGTAACAATATTTATCATTTCTTTAAGGTTAAATTTTTCCATGTTGATTTTTTGATCTTGAAAATCTATTGTTATAAAATCTTCAATTTCCTTAACTAAATAGATTAATCGTTTTATGTTTCTTTGAATTGAAGTAATCATTTTTTTGTTATGGGGATCAATTGAATCTAACTGAATATATTCATTACTCAAGCTAATAATTGCTAATGGGTTGTATAGTTCGTGAGCTATTGCATCGATAAAGTCTTTCTTTGCTTTATCGGAATCTTTTAGCTGATCATAAGCTTCCTGAAGTTTTTCTGTTGTTTTTTGTACCTCAATTTGTAATGCTTTATTGAAGTTCTCTCTAATCATAGAAGTTCTCTTTAATTTTTCAGCCATTTCATCCATTTGTCTTGAAAGAATTGCTATTTCATCCTCACCATCAAAACCTACTTTAATATTAAAATTACCTTTACCAACTTCTTCTGCATGCTTGGATATTTTTTCCAAAGGAATAATTATTTTTTCTTTTATATACCTAGATAATGAATAATTTATCCCCATGTCAATGAAAAACATTAAAAAAACAATGACAAATATAGTTTCAATAATTGTTGTATCTACGGGATACCCTGAATTTATTATAATAATAGAAATAATTATGCCTAATCCAATGATAATTATATTAGTTATGTACAGTATTTTTATACGAAGAGTATCTAACTTCTCTTTTATGCTGATATCAGGTTTTAAAAAATTATATTTTAATACTGCAAATGCAAATAAAATCATCATTAGTGAGTTTGTTATTGGCAGGACATATATATTCCCAGTTAATTCATTAAAATGAAAAAAAGTTCTGAGTTTGCCAATGTATATAATTGAATTTAATATTATGCTTGTTGTAATTGGGATGAGAGTTCCTATAAAAGCAATTAAGTATCTACGTCTTTCAACTAATGAATTGCATAACTTTGATGATTGAGTGAGGAGGTACAGTCCATATATTAGGCAGATGACATAGTAGATGAAAAAAATATAAAAAAAAGGCCCATATAGTTGTTCAAATTTACCGTTAAAATAAGACACATTTTTTATGAATAAATTTGTAGCCAGAGTTAAAGAGAAAAAAAAACTGACGAGTATAATGTATATTCTGTTAATTTTCATTTTAATTTTTGAAAGACTGGAACTCCACATTAGGTATAGAGTTGGGATCCATATCACGAAAAATAAATTGAGTTTATTCCACCATAACATATACGGTCTTTCAATAATCAATGAATTAGTGACGATTATTCCCGCCATAAAAAAAGCTAGAATGGAAAATAAAATGTTTATTTTTGATTTATAGTTAGATTTAATAGAGTATAGTCCGAGTAATAAATTAAAAAAAAAGCTGATAAAACAAGATTATTCATAATTACCAAGCTTATTGTGCAAACCAGCAGTGGAGCCTTGATGCTTCAAACCAGAAGTTTGGCTGTGATAAATTTACAGTTCCTGTTCCTTCATTTTCTTTAATGTATGCTTTTATTATTTCATGTTTAGTTTTTTCCATATAATCACCTTCCATTTCATCTTTTTTGAGTTATTTATAAGATTTACTAACTATATTGTGAATTTCTCAATTTAATATTTCTTTAAGCAAGTTATTTCTTTTGTCATTAAATTTATCGATGCTCGAAGATATCTTATCTGAAGCATCTTCAAAAAATTTAGTCAGATAATATAGATTATATGCTTTAATTGATTCAATTGCCATTTTTTGATATTTCAGCGAGATGTCAAGAGTGTTTTCTAAAATATTTGTTTCAATAAACGCAGCTGCAATATCCATAACGTCTTCTTTTCCCTTATCCACTAGATTTTCTTCCTCGAGGTATTGAATTGCTTTTACTAAAGGATAAGTTATCTGCCCAGAAACAAAATCATCTTTCCATCCAAGAACATCATTGAAAAGCTGCATAGAAGTTCCCCAGTATTCAATCATTGAAAATAAGTCATTTCTTTTTTTTTCATGTGATTCTTCAAGATATAGATAAGATAAAAGTGGGATTCTTAGATGAAAAGCTTTTCTTGCCATTAGCTCATAGTTATAGTTCTTCATATCTTCTGTCAATATGCCAGAATATTGATACTGATTCTTTTCAAAAAGAATTGCATTTGAAAAACTTGTAAGTGTATCTTCCAGATCTTTCATAAATAGTTCATTTTTTCCAATTAAATTAAAACATATCTCGTACATTTTAAATTCACAAATGTTAGATAAAAGAAGCAAGTTTATATCTATTTTTTCAGGATTGTCCAAAATATCATCTACAATTCTAAGATGCATTATACCATAAACATCAAGATTGGAAAGCTTTCTAGACACATATTCTTTATCCTTAATGTCAAATCCCTCAGATAACCAATATGGAAAAAGTAAGAAGGTGTTGAATCCCTTCATAGAGATTTTAAACTTATCAAGAAAAGAGACACCTAAAGTAGAGATTGGTTTTTCAAGACCTGATATAAATGAATTAACATCGTTAAGTACAAGATTAATCTCTTTACTAAAGTCATCAAAAAAAATCATAATATTCCCTCAAGCCAATCACTTATTTCCTTTACCTCATAGATATCAAGGGTATATACTTTTCTATCTTTATAAGGGATGTCATTTAGTGATTGCTTGAATTCCTTTCCTTTTTCGAATATATCTCTTGAATTATATACTGCTTTGTGGACAATTTTGTTCTTGTGTGTAAAAAGGGCCCTAACAGTTGTTTCAAAAATCTGACTGACTTCAAATTTTTTATCCAGTCTAATATGAACAATTGATGACCATACTTTAGGTTCTGGGAAAAATGCAGATGGAGGAATATCTTTCAATATTTCGATTTTAGAATAGATGTTGGACATTATTGATAATCTTGAATAATCGTTCTCCCCTGGCCTTGAAACAAATCTTTTTGCAAATTCCTTTTGGTATAATAGTGTTGCAGATTCAAAGTTCATTTCAAATAATTTGAATGTAATTTGTGAAGATATTGCATAGGGGATGCTTGAAACAATGGTATCAAAATTTTTATCTTCAAATTTGAGGAAATCTTCATTTATGATTTCCACATTATCGAAATCATATTCTTGTTTTAAGATATTAATAAGTTTAGGATCCTTCTCAACAGCTATTACTTTGTCACAAACTTTAGACAGTTTTTCAGTAAGAAATCCTAATCCAGGGCCTATTTCCAGTACTTTGCCTTTGCCCTGAGATGCCATAAATCTTAGGACTTCATCAGAAATAAGAAAATTTTGAGAAAATTTTTTGGATGGTCGAATGTTATATTTATTCAAAAGATAAAAAAGACGATTTGATATCATTCCATCTCTTTTGGCGGTCTACTTATAAAAACAGAATACCTATCAATTTCTTGCATTTCATTAAGTATCCTAGTTATAATCATCTTTTTTGGATCAGGTATAGACGGAACTCTGTCTTTTATATCGTTAAATGAGTTGAAAGGGCCTTTTTTTCTCTCTTCTAGGATCTCATTCATTAATTTTTTTCCGAGTCCAGGCAATAGCTCTAATTTATGATATCTGATTGATATAGGTCCAGATGTGTTAAAAAATTCAACAAATTTTTGTTCATTTTCAGATACAATTTTTTCTACAATGAACTTTAATTCTCCTTTTGCTGTTGTACTGAGTTCATTATAGCGAAGTCTTTTTTTAACACGAGCTATTTTTTCTCTTTTCCCCTTTCCTATGAAAACTCTCTCGTACATTGAAAGATCAGTTGATGGCACTACCTCTAACAAAGTAAAATAATTTTCACCCATTATATGTGCTATAGGTGTCCTTTTATGAGGGGGGAGATTTTCTCCAGGAAGTCCTTGTGGAAGATAATCTAGAACTATCCCATACTCCTCAAAAACACCAGTTCTTACCATCATAAATTTCACTTATTTTTTATATTTGGCCATAACTTCCAGTATAGCGTTTATTTCCTCTTCATCTAGTATTAATCTTTCTTTTGAGAACAGCACTTCTAAATCTTTTTTATCTTCTGGGACAATGTCAACTATTTTGACTATATTTTCTTTTTTTAGTCTTGGAACATTTTTAGTAAGCTCTTCAGATGCTTTTTCTACATCCTCAGTTTCCATTTTACTGAATTTATTTGCATAGTCTAGCGATATACCTTGCTCATATCCCAATTCGATTTTTTCAGCTCTACTAGAAAGTATCTCTTTTACTTTAGCTATTGGAATAACATCTTCAGAGATTATTTCCTTTCCTATCATGAAAAACCTCTTTTTAAAAAACCTGTTTTTTCATATGTTCAGGTCTTGAAATTATAATTTTTTCTTTATTTCCGTCCATTATAGAAAGTAGATACGCTGAACCTCTCTTCCCAACTACCTTGCCCGTTTTTCCATGAAATCTTGGGAAGGGCATACCTTTATGGATAGATGGTTCTAAAATAATGTGTACTGAGTCTCCTACATCAAATTCCTGAAGAATTCTTGATACTGGAACTTTTCCCCTTGTTCTCACATCTTTTGTCAGTTTACCTCTTGTCTTAATCCTGAAACCATGAGACTTTCTAGTCATTATTACACCTTCTCTTCAATACTAATTACATTTAGCAATACACACTTTACATTCTTACCCAATAATTCTGCAATACTGGGATTTGTTCTCGCCTCATCCCCTGAGATAAGTTCTTTAATATAAAGTCCACCATCACAGTATATCTCTAAAGATGAGCAATTTTCCTTAGAGGTAAGAACTTTATAAACCTTTCTAATTCTTGTTTTGTCTACTCTTCTGTGCATAACTCTGTTTGGAGTTTCTTGGTATATATCCCTGTTAGAAAAAAATTCTTCAATCTTCTCTTTTTCATCCTCATTTAAGCTTATGTCAATCTCTGCAAAGTAAGTTTTCCTCATAAGGGTATTCTTTATTTTTTCTACCATATCTTTCTCAGCATAACAAAGTCCTGAAATTATTATTTTTCCCTTATTCTTATTATTTATTTCATGTTCTAATTTTTTTAGATCAATATGCCTAATTTGGGGGGATTTTATCTCCAAAACAAAAGGCCTGCCATTACCAAGCATTAAAACGTCAATATCTTCCCTTCCAGCTCCATGGAAAGCAGAATCTGTGCCCCTAGTTTCATTTAAGAAAAGTTCTGTTATTAGCTCTTGAACACTTTCATCATACATTTTTCCAGTATGGTTGCATTTTGAACATCCTTTACCTTTGCATTTTCTGCATAACCATTTTGTCTGAGGGATGCCTCTAACAAGTTTGTTATATCTGCCATAAATAAACAAAGGATTAATAAAATACTCAATTTTAGACTTATATGGATGAATAATTATAGTGACATCTTCTTTTTCCCTTTTAAACTCCTTTTTGAGTTTCAATCCTATTTTTTTGCCTAACTCTCTATTAAGTTCTTGTTTGATACCTTCTTGGTATTGAAGATCATACTTTTCTTTAAGGATATCTTCTTTTTTAATAATTTCATCTGGAATTTTAGTGCCAACGTGAAAGGTATTAAATTCAAAATTTGGGGAAATATTTTTTACAATTTCATCTGTTTTATCAAATATGTTATCACAAAGAAAACAAGATTTTTCTTGATTTAAAATTGAGGATTGCTCTGGGAATAAACTAATTAATAAATTTCTTATTACTTTCCCTCTTCTTTCGTTTGTAGATGTAGAAATTTTGCCAAACTGTCTACCGAGACAATGATTGCATAGAACATTATCAGTTAATATCTCCTTAGAGGCTTTTAGTATCATCTAATCTTTATCTCTTCAAAGGCCTTTAAAGGATTTATCAATTAATCCATAGCAAATTTGTAACTTTTTTACTATTTCATGTTCTGTAGCAGAATCCTTATGGAATGGTATATTTTCAAATTTTTGCAAAAGTGTATTGTATTTGTTTTGTGCTTCCCATATTCTTGAAAGTAAAACATCTTTATCTCTATACATTTTTATAAATTCAGTGCAGCCTTCTTTTATCTCCATGATGTCTCTCTCATATTGTATTTCATAATCTATTTGCTTTATTAAATTTTGACATTGTTGGATTCTTTCTTTTAGTAGTTCTTGTGATTTAACATCGAGTTCATTTTCAAACTGCTTATAATCTGCGACAATGTCCTTATATTTATCTATCATTTCCATAACAAGTGCCTTGTCCGATGGTTCAACGTACGAGTATCTTGTGATAAATCCTCCAATTTTATTAACAATCTTATCAATTTTACTTTGTACGATTTCTTTTTCCGCATCTTTAATTCTATTACTAAACTCAGACATCAAGGCTTCTATTTCAAGTCTTAACTGTTCATCATATTCAAGCAATAGGCCTTGTTTTTCTTTTACCAATGCTTGATACTGATCTTTGGCTTCAGCAGGATTTCTTAAAACCTGTGCAAAACTAAATCTTTCTAATACCCCTTTAAGATTTCTAATAAAATACTGAAGCTGCTCCTCTTTGACAATTTCAGCATGCTCTACCCTCTTCCTGAGTTTTGCAAGGATTTTATCTATATCATCTCTTTTATCTTCTGCAATTATTGATAGAATCTCATTTCGTGTCTTGACTAAATCTTTATAAAAGTCTCTTACTTCAAATAGATTGGCATTTATATACGCTTGATCAAACTTAATATCAAAAGTCTGCGCCCTTCTCAATAAGATGTCAATCTTTTGTAGTTCGTCCTCCTGAACTTCCTTTAGTTTTGCACTTATTTTTTCTATCTTTCGCTCTATCTCTATTTCCTGCTCCGAATTAGCAAATACAATTATACTGTCTTTTTCTTTCAAAAGTTTTTGGAACTCTTCTTTTGCTTTAAATAAATTGTCTAATATTTTTTCATCTGTGAACTCCCCAAGTTTTTTGTTGAGGTATTCGATAAATTCATCAACGTTACCTTTTTTACCATCTTCAATTTCCTTTATTCTATTATCAAATATGTTAAGATTGATATTGATTGCTTTTTCAAGCTCATAATCGATGCCAACTGGAAGATTTTTTTGTTCTCTCCTAAGACCATTATATAATACGACCGCATCTTTTATGTTGGCATCTATGTGTTCCTTAGGGAATTTATCCAAAACATCTATGGTCTTACTAAGAAAATCTTCTAATATCTTGATTTTAGCTTCTTCAGTTTTGAGAACTTTCTCTTGTATTTCAGACAGATTGCTCTCAATCACTATTTCTAGATCGGCAGGCAACTTCTTTTTTTCCTCAAGAAGTTTGTGATACATCTGTCTGGCAGACTCTAAATCAGTATTTATTTTAGAATAATCAAATTCCTCTAGAGCTTTATACGAGTTTTCTAAAAATCTTTCAAGTTCTCTCTTTTTTATTTCTTCAACGTTTTTTACTCTCAAAAAGAGATCATTAAGATTTTTTTCAATATTTTTGCTTAATTCATTAGAAAATCTTGGATGCAATCTCTGCATATCCCTTGACAGGGCCACATAGGTTCTTTCGGCTTCCGACAGATTACCTGCAATATAATCTTCGGTATATTTTTCAAGAGCTCTGCCTGTTCGATCGTATACAAATGAAAGATTCTCAATTTCTCTTTTTTCTACATTTTCTATCCTTGAAAGAAGAGTGTCAATTGAATTACGAACTTTTTCTTCGACTTTAGAATCTATAATTCCCTTTAATGAATTTCTTGTTTTACTATATTTTTCGTAAACTACCCTAGAATCAAGAGGATTTTCGAGTATATACTCATCAGTAAATAATGGAAGTAGTTTTTCTACTTCATCAAGAATTGTCAATAAATCAATTCTTTTTTTATCTTCAATCTCCTTTATCCTCTGATTTAAAATTTTGAGATTATTATCAATAAGGGTGGCTCTCCCACCTTTCAATTGCTTCTTCTTTTCTAATAATGATGTGTATATTTGTCGTGTTTCTTCAAAGTTATCCGATATGTACTCCTCACTCAAGCATTTATTTTGTTCTTCAATTTCTTTTAAAAATAATTCATAATCCCTTTTTAATATGTCTTCGGCCTGCTTTATCTTATCTTCAATGTTGGCTAAATAGTTATTTATCTCACCTTCAATTTCAGGCGAAATATTTTTTGGGAGTCTTTTATTTTCTACATCAAGTAAAGAGAATATTTCAAGGACATCGGTATAGTTATTAATGACATAATCCAATGAAAATGTTTCGTCCCTATTTTTTACTTTTCTTAAAAAATTGAGTAAAACAAGTTCTTGCTCTTTTTCGGTCTGATCAATTCTATACTTTAATTCTAATAAATTTGAATCAATTTTTTTCTGGATGTCCCAAACAATGACCTTTAGTTCATCAATATCTTCATATATTTTCTGTTCTTCTATTTTAGTATCGTTATTACTTGTAACTGCATCTACATTTTCTTTTATTCGTTCAAGTTTTTCTTCAAAGTTTTCAATTTCCCATTGTTTTATAGATTCAATATTATATGATTTTAATCTATTGAGGAATTCTCTATATTCCTCAAGTAATTTTGAGATTTTTTGTATTCTCTCTTCATTAGAGAATTCAATTTTGGATATTTTTTCAGCCAATTCATCAAAATTTTTGTTTTCAAATGGCATAATAATAACACCAAGACTACCTTAATATCATAATATTCCTTATTTATTTTTGCTGTTTTTATATATTTCTGCCAAACTAAAGAGATATTCCTCTTCTGCAAAGTGTAATTCTGCAGGAACAACCAATGTGTGAGGTGGGAGCCCATAATATTTATTTTCAATTTTGATTAATTCATCAATATCTCCATATATTATTTTCTGATTTTCATAACTAATTCTTGAAATTACAATAATATCTTTAATGTTTCTATTTTTGTCTACTTCTTTAAGTATATCTATTGCTTCTTTTGGATTCATAAATAGATTTTCCTCTTTTTTCACATCTAGCAATAACATTGTATGGAGATTTCTTTCTTTATTTTGGATAATAACATCATAAAAACTTTTTGGAAAGAAATTCTCTTCAGGGTATGGAATACTGGCAGTTTTGCCAAATCTGTAAATATGAAGCCCAGTTTCTGCAATTGCAGAGTAAATTGATGAAGCATGGTATATTTTTGTCTTAACGCCCATTTTATTTGCTCTTAGAATAATATCTGTATGCGTTGTTGCAACTAGTGGGTCCCCTGAAACTAAAATGGCAACTTCTTCAGATTTTGCGATATCTAAAAAAGATGGATTCTTTTCCATATCATTTCTTGAGAGGGGAACAATTTTTTTATTTAATTCTTTTTCGAGCCATAAGAGATCAAAATCAAAATAATTAGTATAAGTGTCTACATAGATATTAACAATTTTCTTTAATAACTCAAAAGCTTTCAAGGAAAGGTCTCTTTCTGAAAGCCCTAGGCCTATAAGGTATAACATCTATTTTTAAATTATATCTCAAATATAAAAGATTTTATATTCATGTTTCAATAAATATTGAAAAATCAATTATTAGCTTAACTATTTAAAAAAGTAGATAAATAAAAAAATTAATACCTTAGATATTTTTGAAACTCCCAGTCTGTTACGTACATTGAATATTCATTCCAAACTCTTTTCTTGTGTTCAATATACCTTGTAGATATGTGTTTTCCCATAGAATCTCTAATTATCTTGTCTTTTTCAAGCGCTCTTATTGCTTCGCCCAAATTAGAGGGCAATGTTTCAATACCCCTTTCTTCTAATTCTGAAAAAGATAATTCAAATAAGTCATAATCAATTGGCTCAGGCGGCTCAATTTGATTTTCAATCCCATCCATACCGGCTTTTAGCATAGCAGTAAATGCCAGATATGGATTACACGTTGGATCTGGAGATCTGAACTCAATCCTCATAGCCCTTTCATTGGTAAGATTGTATCCAGGTATCCTTACCAAGGCAGTTCTGTTAGCCCATCCCCATGATATGTAAACTGGAGCCTCATATCCGGGAACTAATCTCTTATAGGAGTTTACAGACGGTGAACAAATAGCAGTTAAGGCTTTGGCATGTTTTAAAATCCCACCTACGTACCACCTACCCTTATCTGACAGATTTTTTGTCTTTGGGTCATAAAATAAATTTTTACCATTTTTGAATATACTTTGATGGCAGTGCATACCATTACCAGCTTGTCCATAGAAAGGCTTTGGCATATATGTAACTACAAGCCCCTCCTTAGCCGCTAAGTTCTTAATTACTTGTTTGTATGTAATAACATCATCGGCCGCTTCAAGGGCACTTTCTTTAAATCTAAAATCAATTTCATGTTGACCAAACCCCACTTCATGATGAGTAATTTCGCTTCGTACACCCATTGTTTGCATGTATAGTCCAGCTTTGTTTCTAATTTCTTCCCCCAAGTCAAGTGGTGCAAAATCTGCAAATCCCCCCGTATCATGTGGAACAAGTTTTCCGTTTTCTTCTTTTAATAGGTGGAATTCTATTTCTGGACCAACATAAAATTCCATTTTTTCCTCAGCAAGTTTTTGTATCTCACTTTTTAATATACTTCTTGTATCACCTTCAAAGGGTTTTAAAGTAGTTGGGTAACATACGTCACATATTATTCTTGCTTCATCAAGCCAAGGAACTACTCCAAATGTTTTTGGATCAGGAACTAAAACACTATCACTGCAAGATACATCTGTAAATCCTTTAATTGAGGAGCTATCAAACCCCATACCAGATTCAAATATAGAGTCTAAAAGATCAGCAGAAACAGAGAAGTTCTTTGGGATTCCTAGCATGTCTACAAATTGCAATCTTATGTACCTTATGTTTTTTTCTTTAATTATCTTTTTTATCTGTTCTTTGTCCATTTTCGTCCTCCAGTATTTTTATAATATTTGTCCATTTGTCTAGATATTAATTAGAAAAAAAGAGTATCATCTACTATTTAATTCTTTCTGTTCTATATTGACTAATTAAGGTAAATATTACTATAACAAAATGAAACAAATAAAAAAGTCATGTAATAAAAAGTAGTTCATCTTTCCAATCATCTTTTATTCTTCCATTTTTAATATTTAACATAGGCATGTAATTATGGAAAAATCTTATTGGATCTGAAAGCCTAATTGTCTGAACATCTTCTATTGAATCTGGGCCATGATTTTTCTTTAAAGATGGGACAATTATCTTATTAAAATTCTCAACAATGTCTTCGTCTCTCTCCCCTTCTAAAATCATTACAAGAGCAACTCTACCATCTACTTCTGCAAGAAAAGATTGATAAATGTGTTCAGTAAAGACGGTCTTTACATTATGTTCTTCGTTAATTTCTTTGATGAGTTGAGTATAAGATAAGCCAAGCTTGAATTTTATTAAGTAAAGATGTCTGGCATTTATTTTTCCGATACCTGATTTATCTAAATTAATATTTAGGTAATAGTGTATAATGCCTTCCTCTTCTAATTTTTTTCTTTTTCTATAAACAGTTCTTACTGGCACTTTCGTTGTCTTGCTTATTTGATTATCGCTACTTCTTGGATTTCTTATCAAAGCTTTGATAATCAATTTTTCTTGTTCATCAATAGTTCTTCCACGTAAAATACAAATATCTTTTACCACGATAATCCCTCTATTTTATGCCAGAATAATACATTATCCTACATAATCATTATATAAAATTATCTATTATGGAATATTAATGCCATAAAATTAAATATTGAGGTATCTTTAAATGATTTATAGCAAAATATTTATAAGAGATTTAAGATTTATAATCATAATGTGATTTTTATGAAATCGTTAAATCAAGTTGACATTGAAATTTTTAATGCTATTGAAAATGAAAAGATCCGTCAAAATGAAGGACTGGAACTTATAGCAAGTGAAAATTTCACAAGCAACGCAGTTCTTGAGACACAAAGTTCTGTTATGACAAATAAGTATGCTGAAGGATACCCTGGAAAAAGATATTATGGCGGGTGTAAATTTGTTGATGTCGCCGAATCACTTGCAATTGAAAGAGCTAAAAGGCTTTTCAAGGCCGATCATGCAAATGTTCAGCCTCATTCTGGAACTCAGGCGAATATGGCGGTATATTTTGCATGCTTAGAGTTGGGAGATACTGTTCTTGGAATGGATTTATCATGTGGAGGGCATCTATCACATGGATCTCCTGTTAGCTTTTCAGGGAAACTTTATGATTTTCACTTTTATGGAGTTAATAAAGATACAAATAGAATAGATTTAAACGAAGTACGGCAAAAAGCAATTGAATTAAAACCTAAGCTAATTGTAACTGGGGCTAGCTCTTACCCAAGAGAAATTGACTTCAAAGGATTTAAAGAGATTGCAGATGAAGTAGGGGCTCTTTTAATGGCAGATATTGCACATATAGCAGGACTTATAGCTTGTGGATTTCATAATTCGCCAGTCCCTTACTGTGATTTTGTCACCTCAACTACTCATAAAACTCTAAGAGGCCCACGAGGAGGATTAATACTTTGTAAAGAGGAATATAAAAAAGCAATAGATAAAGCAGTATTTCCATTTGTGCAAGGTGGGCCTATGATGCACACAATTGCTGCAAAAGCAGTTTGCTTTAAAGAGGCAATGGGGATAGATTTCATTAATTATCAGAAACAAATTGTGAACAACTGTAAAGTTCTTTCTGAAGAATTGATGTCACTAGGATACGAACTTGTTACAGGTGGAACTGACAATCACTTACTTTTGATAGATTTAAGAAAGAATGATATGACAGGAAAAGAAGCACAGGAACTACTAGAGAATGCAGGAATAACAACAAATAGAAATGGTATTCCATATGATCCAAAACCGCCAAATATCACCTCAGGGCTTAGATTGGGTGTACCTGCAATTACATCTAGAGGGATGAAAGAGCGAGAAATGAAGCAAATAGCGGATATGATTTATAGAGTTTTACATAATAAGAATGATATCACATGTGAAAAAGTAAGGGTGGAGGTAAGGGAACTCTGCAAAAAATTCCCACTAAATCTATGAGCACAATTATACTTGACGGTAAAGCCTTGGCACAAAAAATCACAGACGAGCTATCCCATATAGTAGCTGATTATAAAGAAAGAGGCTTTAATCCAAAATTGGCTACTGTTTTAGTAGGAGATGATCCTGCATCTAGGGTGTATGTTAATCTAAAAAAGAAAGATTCTGAGAAAATTGGAGTTGATTATGAAGAATTTTATTACAAAGATATCTCTGAAAAAGATCTTCTTTTGCTAATCGATGATTTAAATGAAAGAAAGGATATTCATGGCATTCTTGTGCAGTTGCCGTTACCTAGGCACATTGATAGTAATAAAATTCTGGAAAGAATTGATCCTCAAAAAGATGTTGATGGATTTAATCCGCTTAATGTTGGTAGAATTCTCTTAAATATTTCAGATTTATTTCCTTGTACACCCAAAGGTATTGTTAAAATATTAGACGAATACAAAATTCCAATAGAAGGGTCAGATATTACTATTGTTAATAGAAGCAATATTATTGGAAAACCTCTAGCTGCCATGCTAATAAATAGAGGTGGAACTGTCACCGTTGTCCATACAAAGACTAAGAATCCCAAAGAAAAAATAAAGAGTGCAGATATTGTCATTGTTGGTGTAGGAAAAATTGACTTCTTAACAGGGGATATGGTAAAAGATGGGGCAGTTGTTGTGGATGTTGGTATTACTAGAGATTTAAATGGTATTAGAGGAGATGTCAAGTACGATGAAGTTAGCAAAAAAACATCATATATCACACCAGTTCCAGGTGGGGTGGGTCCAATGACAAGGGCAATGCTTCTGGAAAACCTTATAATCTGCTTCTCAAAACAGAATGACTGTGCAAAATAATTTTTTAGAGTCATTGAAACTTATTGGTTCTAAACCCGGTCTTGAACGATTAGATTCAAAACTGGGGCTTGAAAGAATAAAATTTCTTCTTGAAAAAAGTACGGTAGATTATGAAAAAATTCCTGTAGTTCACATAGCAGGGACAAATGGCAAAGGTTCTGTTGCCACGTTTATTTCAAAGATATTGGGCCAGTCTGAATATAAGGTCGGATTCTATGTTTCACCGCATCTAATTGATATATATGAAAGGATACAAATTAAGGATAAGAATATTCCTCCTAATGAATTTGATAAGATACTTTCTGAATTAAAATATTATTGCGAAGAAGCTGAAAAATTAAAAAATATTGGAAGCCCTACGTTTTTTGAGATACTTACCGCCATTTCTATTATCTATTTTGCTAGAAAAAAGGTCGATATTATCGTTTCTGAAGTTGGGCTTGGGGGTAGGCTTGATGCAACTAACATCCTAAATGGAAAAGCCATTGCAATCACAAATATATCTTATGATCATCAGGATATATTAGGTAATACCAAAGAACAAATATTGATAGAAAAGGCTGGAATAATAAAAAAAGATTCCAAAGTTTCTTCATGTATAGATTTAGAATTGGCTCCGTTACTAGAGAATATATGTAAAGATAAAAATGTCCCATTATATTTATTTAATAGAGATTTTAACACTATTCAAAAAAAAATAAGCTTTGAAGGATCTGTTTTTGATTACCATTCAAACGAAAACTTATTCAAGGACGTCAAAATCAAAATGATTGGAAAACATCAGATTACTAATGCTGCATGTGCCATTAATCTTGCAGAATCTTTGGTATCTTTTGGATTTAAAATAAATGAAGAGTCAATTAGGAAAGGACTTAAAAAATCAATATGGCCTGGAAGATTTCAACTATTAAAAAAGGATCCAATGATTTTAGTTGACGTTGCACATAATGTTGCAGGAGTAAAAACACTTTCTGATACTTTTAACGAGTTAATCAGCGATTCCAAAACATTATTACTTGTCGGCATCTCCATTGACAAAGATTTAGAAGGAATTTTGGCCGAACTATCAAAAATTTCAAAAAGGATTGTATTGACAACACTTCCCCCAAGATGCGCCAGTATCAACTCTCTTGAGAGTATTGCTAAGAAATACTTCTCCGAGATTAATTCCTTTGAAGATCCCCTTAACGCCTTTGATTACTGTATGTCAAACCTTAAAAGTGGAGAAAGATTACTCATTACGGGATCAATATACGTCGCTGGATATATTCTTAAAGGAAGGAACTTACTTGGAAATAGAAAATAACAGATTGTATTTTGGCTCTATGTTAGGATTCTATAAATCCTTTTTTCATGGCTTCACAATGATTCTTTTTAGTATTTACTATACTAAAATAGGGATTTCACTTTTACCTTATGCTTTATTATTTGTTGTTGGGGATGGCCTTTCTTTTTTTCTTAAGCCAGTAGTGGGAGTGCTGTCAGATAGGGTTGGGGAGAAATACCTATTACTAATCGCATTAATACTATCTTCAATTTCTACTTTTTTGATCTCGTTCACGAAAAATGTTTTGTTTTTGGCACTGCTTGAAGTGCTCGTTGCAGTTTCTCTTGCCACATTCCTAACTGTTGTTATCATTTTCTCACTTAGACCCGTAACTCAAAAACCTGAAAAAAAGGCGAGTATTTTTGGAGGAATAACAGGATTGGGTTGGGTATTTGGACTTTTACTACCGGGGGTATTTGTTGACATACTCGGATTAAAAGAAACTTTTTACATTTTATTTATTATTGGAATTTTGATCTCATGTTTGTATATATTTTTCATGAACGGATTTAAGTTTGAATTAAGAGAAAAAAGTTACCCCTCGTTCCAAACAGTGCTTAAGGTATTAGATCCTCTGATCTATAAGACTTTTGATCTTGCAGTCTTTTCAGCATTTTTGATATTCTTTGTTAGATTTGCCATAAGGGAACTTGGAATGTCAGGATCCATAGTTTCGTTAATTGTCGCATTTGAATCACTCGTTTTTGGCATCTCAGAAATCCTTATTGGCCGTTTTGTAAAAGTTGAGACAAAAAGATTTTGGATTAAGTTGGGTGCATTAATCCATATCCCAGGAATTGCATTATTACTGATTTCAAACAACATTATTTTTTTCTTTGTAGCCTCGGGATTAATTGGATTGGCTGGGGCATTTATAGATATTTGGTGTTATTCCTTTTTATGTGAAGTAGTAGATTTTTCGAAGAGAGGCGTAATATTTTCAACTTTTTCCCTAAGTCAGGATCTTTCTACAATTATAGGTTCAAGTCTACCTGTAGTTGCATCATTTTTGGCAATAAATCCGTTTGCATCAATGATAGTGTTTCCTGCAATAATCTTGGCTTATTCGATTAAACGCAGGTAATCACTCTCTTTTCAGTAATTATCATATCCATAGCTATATCATGTTTTTCAGTCGGCAAAGAATCAAAAATTTGAAATTCGTATGCAAGTCCAATTTTTAGGCCGTTAACACCCAGCAAGAATCTATCAAAATAACCCCCGCCTCTGCCTAGTCTCTCGCATTTTGTTCCAAATGCAACCCCAGGAATGAAAAAAATATCAATGTTACTGTGATTAATTTTTTTAGTGTGTTTCTTAGGTTCTAAAATATTGAAATTTCCAATTTCCAAATCTGTTTTAAAATCCTTTATTATTCTTAAGTCAAAGGCAGCATTTTTTTTAACTATTAGAGGAACACATACGATTTTTCCGCATGTAATTGAGCGATTAATTAAGTCAATCGTGTCAACTTCCCTTTCTTGAGAAACATATGAAAAAATACTTTTTGAATCATAATATTCATGTAGATTATAGATTTTTTCTCTTATTTTCTCATCCATGGATACTTTACTGGAGTATTCGAGATTTTTCATTTTTTCTTTAATTATCGCTCTTATTTCTGCTTTAGAAGACATAAACTAAATAACGAAAACTTTTTAAAAAGATTTTCAATTGAATTTGAAATCAAGAGGATTATAATGGAAAGTGACTTTGAGATTGTAAAAAAAGCCGATGTTTGGCCAATAGAAAAAATCGCGGAGATTACAGGTATCAAATCAGAGCACCTTGAACTTTATGGGAAATATAAGGCCAAAATTGATTTATCTATTTTAAAAAATACAGATAATAATCCAAATGGTCACTTGATTCTTATAACTGCAATGAATCCAACGCCATATGGGGAAGGCAAGACCCTTACCACAATTGGATTGGGGCAAGCATTATCTCTCCTTGAAAAGAAAGCTATAATTACTTTAAGAGAACCTTCAATGGGGCCTGTTTTTGGGGTAAAAGGAGGTGCGACAGGCGGAGGACGTTCACAGATTCTTCCGATGGAGGATATCAATCTACATTTTACTGGGGATATTCATGCAATCCAGGCAGCACACAATCTACTTGCAGCTATGCTTGACACGCATATATTGATGGGTAACGAACTTGACATTGATATTAACAATGTTGTGTGGCCCAGGGCAATTGATATGAATGATCGAGCTCTTAGAAATATTGTTATTGGTTTAGGAGGTTCTGGGGATGGCATACCACGAGAGTCTAAATTCATCATAACTGCTGCATCAGAAATAATGTCTATTGTATGTCTATCAAAAGACATATTTGATTTAAAAAGTAAATTAGCCAACATCACAGTTGCTTTTGATAGAAAGGGAAATATAATAAAAGCTGGGGATCTGAAGATAGAAGGCGCATTGGCTGCAATTTTAAAAGATGCGCTTAAACCAAACCTCGTTCAAACAATTGAACATACACCTGCTATTGTTCACGGTGGACCTTTTGCAAATATATCTATTGGTACAAATTCTATTATTGCTACCAACATCGCCCTTAAACTGGCCGATTTTGTTGTAATCGAAGCTGGATTTGGAGCTGATTTAGGTGCAGAAAAATTCTTCAATATTGTTTCAAGAAACGGAAATTTTTCTCCATCTGTCGTTGTGCTAGTTGTCACATGTAAGGCAATAAAATACCACGGGGGATTAAAGGATATTATTACCTATCATGATGAAGAGGCATTTCGTAAAGGCCTAAAGAATGTTGAAAAGCATATTGATAATCTCAAATTATTTGGCGTTCCTATTGTAGTTTCGATCAATAAATTTGATTTTGACAGAGATCAGGAAATAGAAATGATAAAAAATCTTTGTTCTAAGAAAAAAGTTCCAGTGGCACTATCTACAATGTTTTCAGAGGGAGGGAAGGGGGGATTGGAGCTTGCAAATATCGTATTAGAGTTATCAAAACAGAAAAATACATTCAGGCCACTTTACGAATTAAGTGATGATATTGAAAAAAAGATAGATATTATTGCCAAAAAAATATATGGTGCAAAACGCGTAATATTTGAAACAAGACCAAGGAAAAAAATTGAGCTATATAAAAAGCTTGGATATGGAAATCTACCAATTTGCATCGCAAAAACTCAAATGTCCTTATCAGATGAAAAAAATTTGATTGGAGTGCCCCCACCATTTGATCTTGAGATAACAGATGTTGAACTTGCTAGTGGCGCGGGTTACATTGTTATACTTTGTGGGAACATCAATCTAATGCCTGGCCTTTCAAGTTCACCCGCAGCATTAAATATGGATATTGATCGCAAAGGCAACATACAAGGGCTGCTTTAAATATTGAGATTTATCGGATCTCTTTAAAAACTGTTTTATATTTCTTATAGACATAAGGCCAAATAAGTAAAAGTTAACTTTTCTTTTAGATAGAATTTTGAATTATGCTATGAAGGAAAGTTAAATAATTATTTGGTAATGCAGGGGAAAGTAAAATCAGAAAACTATTTAAACTTTAAATTACAAATCTTTAAAGATGAAAAAATCAATACTTATTTTTGGATTGATAGTATTAGTAGGACTAGCAGCCATGTGCGCGACACCTGGCTCAAATCAACAACCAGTGAAAACTCCAAGTCCTGAACCTTCGCCTGTAGGGGAAATTCTTGTCAATGAAAAAAATTCATTGAATGGTAACTCTTACAGAGCATATCGGATGGCTCTAACAAAAGGAAGCAAGGTGAAATTTTCTTACGAAACTTTAGATAAAGAAGACTTCGACATATATATTATATCAAGCCCACAGCATAATTATCTTACCCTGTACGGAACTAGCAATACTAAAAAAAATAATCAATATTTGAGATTTTACTCCGGCCCAGAATCAGAATTTGAATTCACTTTCCCCGGAGAGGGAGTATACTATTTTGTAGTTCATAATACAAACAGTTTTCAAACTCAGTATTACTATACCGCAATTTTGACTTCTGGAGAAAAGTTAAGCAAGTATCAATACATAATCTCTGAAGGAAGTAATGTTTCTATAAGCAAAGATGGGTGGAGATCTTATGCAACTTCCCTCCAGAAAGGTGAAGTCATACATATTTACTATAAGGTCAGACAGAATGACTACCGCAATCTATATGTTAGAATGTATGTACTTGATAGTAACGGATACAAAAGCTTTACAATATCGCCCCCAGATTATTCCGGTAAGATACACCTTAATTCGACAAATGAAAGAGATCGGGACTATGAACAATTAAAATGGACTGCCCCTGAGAAGGGAACCTATTATATTGTATTCAGAAACGTTGATTCACCACAAGCCTTAAGATTTGACTACAAAATATATAAACAATATTAATTTTTATTTTTTTCAAATATTCTCTTTTTGCAATATTTTTTCATACATATCTTTATAAGATTATTGCAATTATTTTAAATCCCGGCGAGTAATCATGAGTCTAATATCTAGGATTTCTAGTTATCTAGATACGTTAAAATACAGTATAAATCCTGAAAAATTAAGAGATAGTGAATACTTCCTTAGTACCTATCTAAAATTGAAAAAGGATTATGAAGAATTAATTTCAATCAGGCGAAAGATAGAGTTTTTAGGGTATCAAAATCCTTATTTTGTTATTAAGGGTATTAAAGATGCACAAGATCCATATTTTAGAAAAAGAGCAATGGAAAAGAAAATTTGTTTTGATAACATCCAGCATGCTATTGCAGCACATCGGATTGCCATAGGGCAATTGGTAGATGCAATGGGTTTTGAAAAAGACGGAATAATCTATACAGGTCATGAAGCCATTAAGTTCACTGAAGAAGGGGGAATGGGAAAATTTATTTTTAGCCCTGATGGGGTCTATAGGCTTGACATTTTTAAGTATCTTTCCTTTTCAGGGGAGTATATGAAAACTCTTTTTTCTTTAAGCAAGGGAGAAAGAGAAAACTATAGGAAAATAATGGAGATGCTTGGAGAGAAATCTAAAGGCAAACCATCCACTAAAAAGAGAATCCCACAAGAATATGGTATGATGGGCCCAAAAGACCACCTTCCATTTAAAAAAGATAATTTATACTATAAACGTGATCTATATGAAGAAACTATTGATTTAGGAAGATCCCCCATATATGATAAACACATAAGAAAAGTCCTATCAATTGCATATGCACCATTTGGTGTTGATACAATATGTGAGGATATTGCTTTATTTTACCTTAAGAAAACTTATATTGAAAGAAAAATTTATGGAGGGCCGTTTCCAACTATTGATCCCGAACCTAATGAAGCACTCCTTGGTAAATTCTACAAGACAGTTTTATTGAAAGAAAAAATGATGGATATGTTAAGAGAAATGAACTTAAAAGAAAAAAATAATCTTGTCGCTGCAATTTCATATTATTTAATATCAGAAGATTATGATAAAACATTGCTATATTTCTCAATTGAAAAAAATGAATTTGACTCTGCATTGATTAGGATTGATAACTATGGCATAGTGCCAAAGGAAAATAAACATCTACTTGAAAATATTGTTACAAGTTCTGAAAAAAAGGATATAACAAAAAAATTCTTACAGGAGCTTAAGGGGGCCCGAGGTTGAAAAAAATAATCGCAAAAAATAAAAGAGATCTTATAAGGAAATTAAGGGCAAATCTTTCAAACAGTGATGAGAAAATATATATCAACATGAGACCGTCAGTTGATATAATGGTTGAAGTTTTAGAGCATGCGCCTAATGTAAAGTATATATTATGTCCAAAAAGCCTCTATCTACTTACCTCAATTAGAGTGAAGAAGGCATTGGAGCGCGTTGGGGTACTTCTTGTTCCTTTTGGGGAGGGCGCCGGAAGGCCAAATAAATATGATGAGGAGGTAGTAAACAAGTTAAAAAAGATGTACGAGCTCGGTGTTCCAGTGAAAGAAATATCAAAAAGTTTAAAGATACCGCTTAGAACTGTTTATCATATAATAAGTAATGAAGAAAATTAATAATCCCTCATAAATATTTGGTAAAGATCACATTTTCCTTTTGAAATACAAAATAAATATCGTTATTTACTTTAATTATTTTTCTAGGAATTTCATCTTTGCCGATTTCAACTTTTTTTACTATATCAAAATGATAATCAAGTTTCATTGAATACTCTTTTCCCGTAAGTAAATCTATCAAAGTTAAATAATAATAATCATTATCTCTTTTAAACTCCTTGACCCAATCACTACCGCCTGAAAAACTCTTTCTAGTAAAAGATGTTACATTCCCATCCTTTGAATATCCAATAAAGACGGTATCGAAAACATACCACCCCTCTTTTCCAGAGTAACCGGCTGCAATTAGATTCCCATCAACTAATTCAAGGCCAAGCCCCCCATCTACCCAATTGTTATTATCATAGTAGTCAATCCACAGTACATCAAAATCATTTGAAAGCTTGCAGACAAAAATATCAAAGTTCATATCTTTTGATTCACCGGTGAGGTAAAAATTGCCCTCATGATCTTCTATGATCTTATATGGTCTTTCATATGGGCTTATGTCTAATATTTTTTCTGAAACAATCTCCCCCTCTCTATTTATCCTTATAATAAAAGAATCTGAGTTCCTCTTGAATGTAGAATATCCAATGACAATGACTTCTTGATTTTCGTTTACAATAAACGATGTAATTGTATCCATATCTGAGAAATGGATTTTAGTTTCCCATCGTTTATTTAGGCCTGGGGTAAATTTAATAATTTTATTTTGATTATCTTCAGAGGCGCCAATTACATATACACTTGAGAATTTATCATTTATTATTTTGGAAACTTTGAAATTATCAATTATAACTTCCCTTAAATAATTGCCATCCTTTGATTTAATTATAAATGAATTATTGCTCCCTTTGATCTCTCCTGCCAAAAATAAATTATTTAGATTTTGATCAAATGAAATGTCCTTAAAAAGGTACTCTTCATCTAATTTGTATAATATACTTTCATCCGAATATATGGGTGAAATAATTGAGAATGCAATAACAACAAATATCAAAAAAGGCAGTAGCTTCCTCATGAGCTGATTGTGATTCATTCATTTAAAAACATACGCTTTATCTATATGCAGATTTTTATTGTACTAAAAATATAGACTCTAGGTATTAGGAAAGTAGCGTATTTAATAGAAAGTATCTACAATAAAATTTAGATAATTTAATCATCAATAAAAAAAGTGCACAGTTTGTCGCTTCAAAGGAGTAGGTCTTTCATAACCGGATGCTTCGACTTCTCGAAGCGACTATTGTCTTTCGGTTTCCGATAGAGACATTTTTTCAATGTCATGGACCGGGTAAGTTCAAGTGAAACCCAAACATTTTTCCGATAAGACTTAACCATCCCGGAGATACCCTTGTCCAAGAGCCTTGAATGCGGTGGAGAATGTTACTCAAATCCGCCTAAGCGGCTCAGATGCAAGGAATGAAAGACTTTGTTACCAGTGAAGTTTCGACCTGTGCAACATTAATTATTCAACTTACTTTATTTAAAATTTTCTGTTATCAAATATTTAGAAAAGTCAATATTTTCTATATATTATATTTTTATTTGAACCGCTCTCTAATACGATAACTGGCACCGTTAAATGATATATTTTTTGCAAGGATTAGTTCATTTTCCTTAGTTATTTTTAGTATATCACTAAGTTCCCTGTATTTATGAGAGATATGCGTTAATATGATTAGGGTATTTTCTAGCTCTTTTTTTAATTCAAGTATATCTTCGATGTGGACATGCATCCGCTCTTCTGCAATTTCTATTTCTTCATCAAAAAAGTATCTACATTCTGTAATTAAAACCCTTGGTTCTAGAGAAATCAGTTTTTGCCTGTTTTTGTAGTTTGATCCCCCCCAATCTCCTGTAACAAATACACTCGTTTGCAGGTTGGTAATATAGTACCCAAAATTAGGAACAGTATGCTTCAATGGTATGGGTACAACAGTAGTTCCGTTGAACTTTAGAGTATCGTCTATTTTTACAGGCACAAGTGTTCTTCTACCCTTAGAATGGAAATTAATCATCTTAGAATGAATGTCAAAGACATTTTCATTTTGACCATATTCTTTTCTATCATCATAAGGCGCATAAATTTTAATAGGGCTTTCAGAAAGACTGAGAAAATCTGCCCCACCTGCCATGCAGGATCTAACATGGTCAAAGTGAAAATGAGTCAACAAATGTATTTTATTCCCGTTGTTTGCGCCACAGGAATTATCCACTCTAAATTCAATTTTGTCGAGTTTTATAACTATCGAAGGGTGGTAAGGTGCATGTAGTCTTACAGATCCTATAAACTTTGAACTCATCTTACCTCATCTATGATAACTCTACAGGTATTTTGGAAAATCTGATTCTTTGATCTTCGTTTTTCAACCATATAATTGGTTCGCCTTCTTTGCTATCAATGTAAAATGTGTATTTATTATTTTTAATTTCATCTGTTGTTATTTCAAGGCCTTCATATGCCTCCAAAGCTTTCTTGACCTCTTCGCTTATACTTTTTTCAACGTAACAGTCAAGAAACGAAATCTCGTAAAAAAAAGGATTGACTCTTTCCATGTATTCCTTAACTTCCCTGTTGTTATTTAGATATCTTGTAAGGACTCTAACTTTTGTGCTGTTCTTGATAAAAGGCCTTATTCGTTTCATTAAATCATTCATGTTAAGTAAATTTATAAATCTTATTATTTGAAACACTAGAGAGTGATTCTAGTAAGAGGAGGAATAGCAAATATTTTTTTCATAATATGGAATTCCCTTATTGATTAAGCATTTTTGGAGATTTTAAGTCAGGGCCCCCTTAGATTTCCAGAACTTCTAGAAAGAAGTGAAAAATTGTAAATCAAAGAGTTACAATGAAAAAATTATAGAGATGATTACCGAAATCTTTAAATAGTTTTTTACATTATTATTTTTTAATATAAATCAAACTTATGTAAAAAGATGGTAATCTTTAATAAATAACTAATAACGGGATACTTATGTTTCGAATAGATGTTTCTTCCTCATATGAAAGATTTGGGCTAGAAAGAAATCCATTCACAGATCTATCATCTGAGGCTATAAGGGATATCGAAAAAATTCATGTTTCTCAGGAAATTGATTCTCGTATTGCAGATATTCTTTCAGATGTTATTGGAGAAAATTCAGGAATAGCTCTTTCACTTGTCGGATCATTAGGCTCTGGCAAAACACAGAGACTCAAAGGAGTGCACAAACTTATCCAGGAATCTGGAGGAATGTCAATCTATCAAAAGATTGATTCTAACGATATTATTAAAACAACTCTTGAAATTTTTTCATATTTTTCTGAATTTGAAGATGAAGAAGATACAGGAATTTCACAAGAATCTGAACTTGAAGGGGAAACATACACACCCACTTATCAGGAAGAGAATCTATCATTTTTCCAAAAAATTAAAAGACTCTTTTCAGGAGAGAGGAAATTTGTTCCTATTGAAGAAGAATCTGACGATTCAGAGTTAACTAGGGCAAACTATAATTCCCAAGATATTGGAAATCAGCTTATCGATTATTTGGGGGAATATAAGAGATCTGCACTCATTCTTGACGAAATGGAAAATTTATTGACAGCCTCTAACACAGATCTAATTCTTTTCTTTGAATTTTTAAGGGAATTTATTAGTAATATGCCAGACTCGTGTGTCTTTATAATGGCATGCACCAATAACGCATATGACAAGATAAAAGAGATAAGTCCTGCTTTTGTAGCAAGGCTGCACAATGAGCTATATTCTGAACCTCTTTCTGATGAAAGGGCGATAAAACTAGTTCAAAAGAGAATTGAATACCATAGAAGAAAGTCCATAGTAAGCCCTCTTTACCCGTTTGAGGAGAGTGCAATAATTCTAGCAAACAGTATGTCAAAAGGAAATCCCAGAGAATTGTTAAAGCTATTACACACAACATTGTTTACAGCCACTAGAGATAATTTTGTCGAGTTTATAGATGACAGGTACCTTGCGAAAGTTTTGACTGGTCCATCTTCAGTTGAGGAATATATTAGGAGAGTTCCTTCGGATTTGAGGGAGGATGTAAGGATAATAATTGAAAAGTATGGTGGGGGGCCAGTTACATACATCCAACTTGCAAAAGACACACAAGAGTCAGTGACAAAACAATATACAAAACTTGAAGAGCTTGTTGCAATGGGCATTTTGACAAGTTCAAAGGGAAAATACCAGATAAATAGCTCCGTGATACAGATGGTGAGGGCATCTATCAGAAAAGAATTTGACAAAACTAAAGATGCTAAAAAAGAAACAAAAAAATAATTATTGTTTCTTTAAAAGTTCTATGAGGTCACTTCCGTTTACTAAACCAAATCTACCTTTCTTTGCTTCTTTTTCACTGTAACATAAAGTGCTATCTTTCTTGATTGTTTTCGAATATACTGCAAATGGTACTGGGTCTGATACGTGTGTTTTTAATTTTACGGGTGTTGGGTGGTCAGCCACTATACTTATGCTGTAATCAAAGCCCTTTTCTTCAACTTTGTTTAGTATCCTTCCAACAACTCTTTTATCCAAATCCTCAATTGCTTTGATCTTCATTTCAAGATTTCCAGAGTGGCCCGCTTCATCAGGAGCTTCAACGTGAATGTAGATAAAGTCAATTTCCTCTAAAGCTTTTATCGCATAGTCTGCCTTTCCTTCGTAGTTTGTATCAATAAATCCTGTTGCACCTGGAACGTTTATGACTTTCATCTTGGCGCCGTATCCAATGCCTTTTATAAGATCAACTGCTGATATTACTCCACCTTTCATGCCGAACTTCTGGGAAAATGGTTCCATGGGTACCTTCTTTCCCTGGCCCCAAAGCCATATCATATTACCGGGATTTTTACCCTCAGAGATTCTTTTTTTGTTCACAGGGTGACCCATCAATATCTTCTTTGAGTCAAGCATCATTTTGTTTAGCATATCTGAATTTTTACCTTTGATTAAGTTGTCAGATACCTTTTGACCGACTACATCGTGAGGAGGTGTGCAGGAAAAACTGTTCTCTCCATTGTAAACAAAAAGGTGCCTGTAACTTACACCAGGATAAAATTTGCCTATGTCAAATGATTCGGAAACTTTTTTTATAAGCTGTGTTGATTCAGCTGTTGTAATGTGGCCTGAGGAGTAGTCTTTTATTATGCCATTTTCTTCAGTTATGATGTTGCATCTAAAAGCTATATCGCCTTCAACAAGCTCAACCCCAATGCTATATGCTTCAAGAGGTCCTCTGCCGGTGTAGTACTGTTTGGGATCATAGCCTAAAATCGAAAGATTTGCAACGTCAGACCCTGCTTCAAAGCCATTGGGAACGGTCTTTAACTCCCCCATGGCCCCTTCTTTTGCAATCATATCTATATTCGGAATATCAGAAAGCTCAAGAACTGTTTTGTTCCCTTTATCTTCTAAAGGGTAGTCAGCCATTCCATCCCCGCATACCACTATGTATTTCATGTCACAGATTGAATATATATTGTTTAAAAGGTTTTAGAGAGTTCGAAGATAAGCTTTGAAAAAAATCGGTAATAAAGAGAATATCTTGGGGTCTTTAGTCAATGATATGATAGTTTTATAGTGTTCATCAAAACTCCCCGATTTATTGAGAATATGTTTTTTTGATTTGATGAAATCAAAAACTGCCCTAAGTTCATCATCACTTAGTTTTTCATAAATTTTTCTTAGTAGTAATCCTCTTGATATCTCCTTATCGATTAATTGTTTACACAGCTGGGGGTAGCTACTGTATCTGCCTGAAATTATTGAGTTGGCAAGGGCTTCAGCAGCCAGTGCACCGTAATATACACCACCTCCAGACAGAGGCTTAACTTGACATGCTGCATCCCCCAATAGAAATACCCTATCCCTATAATTAATCCCCTTCCCGATAGGTATAACTCCTGATTGAATCTCAATTGGGGCGTTTTTGATTCCCCTTTCTTCTAAGAACCTGTAAAGTGACTCCTTAGGGCTATCCGATATAGTCCCGATTCTAAATATTCCATCCCCTTCGGGAACAATCCATGTGAAAAAAGGCCTTTGTATGTGGACTTCAACTAAGTTATTGGAATCAAGATCGGCTTTTATCCTGACTTGATACCCCTTGTAATGCTTCATGTTATAGTCAAATTCTTGGGATCTGACCCTTGAAGAAGGCCCGTCAGAGCCAATGAGCAAATCTGTGTTAAATTTTCGCTTATTTGTTTTTATGGATATAATTCCATTTTTTCTTTCAAACGATTGGAATCTCTCTTCAAGAGAGATTTCAAGCCCGTTTGAGAGGGATTGATCGAACATAGCCCTATCAACAACAAAGGATACGCCTTTTCTTTTTAGTTCAAATGAATTGGTGCCAAGAAATATTTTTGCACCGTCAATTCTATTTTTGATTGATTCTTCAAAGTCAAATTGTTTGAAATGATCAAAAAAATCTTTTCCTATTAATCCTGAGCATGAAACAGGTTTTCCAATAGTCTTGTGCTCCTCAATTATATTAATTTTGTATCCTGCCCTATCTAGTAACTTAGAAGCTATAAGTCCTGCAGGCCCTGCGCCTATTACAGCTATATCCACATAATTGATTTAATTTACTTCTTTATAAATAATAACTAATTTATGTGAAAAGGAAGGTAATTAGTTAAACTTTCACCCATTTTTCTTTGGTCATCTTAGAAACGTCAGGATTTTTTACTTTAGCAGAAAAGTAGTAACTTGTCGGACAAACACTACATGCTTCACAAACTGCATTTCCAGACTCCACTCTCTTAACTTCAGTTACTTCTATTTTGTGGACATTGCTGTAGTAAGCAATTATAAGTTCGCTCTCAGTAGGTTCTTTAAAAAATTGTATATTGCCTTCAGCATACCAAATTGCCCAAGGGGTTTCTTCGCACTGCATAGGCTGAAACTTCATTGTTACTAGGGCGTTGTTTGCGCATCCTAAAAAGAATAGCGACAGAACTATAAATGAAGAAATTAAGAATTTTTTCATATATGTCATCAGAGTATCAAGCATTTATTGGATATTTAAATTATTCGGATTTGAAAAATAGGATATAAGAATCAACTATTCTTTTGAATATCGCTGTACCCAGAAAGACAGTTATTAATGAAAATGTGATCAAGTCATTAGAAACTATTAGCCGATTTGGTATTGGGGAGTTATTTTTTGTTCACTTAAATTTATAAATTGAGTATCATAGTGTAGGGAGGTGATGAAATGAAAAGACTAATCATAACTCTATTATTAATTGCATTACTGGCTCCAAGCGTCAATGCAGCAAAGAGTGTAGACGATCAAAAGATTATTACCATTGATGATGACATCCATGATGACTTTTTTGTTTCTGGGGACCAGATCACGATAAACGGTGATATCAATGGAGACTTATTTGCTGCAGGAGGGGAAATTGTAGTAAACGGTAATGTCATGGGCGATGCATATATCGTTGGGGGAAATGTTACAGTAAATGGCAAGATTATGGGCGGACTCATACTAGGTGCGGGTAAGGCTGCTGTTTCTGGAAAGACTGGGAAGATACTTGCAGGTTGTAGGGATCTTGCAGTTAAGGGAAATACTGAAAAAATAATCGCTTTTGCTGGAAATGTGAAAATATTCCCTTCTTCTGTAGTTGATGGATATGCACATATTGTTGCTGGGGAGTTTGAAAATCAGGGAACGATAAAAGGTGAACTAAAGCTATCTACAGAGCAGTTAATCGAAAAGGGTAGTGTGGGATCATTTGACTACACACAAAGAACTGCTAGACAGGGCATATCACAAGGGATCAGATCCTTTATCACCATAATTTCAATATTGGCGTCAATAGGGATGTTTGTTTTGGGGGTCTTGTTAGTTCATTTATTTCCAAAGCTATTCTCTGCCGTTGAAAATGAAATGGGAAAAGATACAATTGTGAAAACAATAGTTGGATTCCTATTGGCCATCTTGGCGGTGATTGTCACAGTCATACTTGCATTGACATTAATCGGCTTGCCTATCGCAGTAATATTTGGAATGGTAACGCTAATAGCTCTTATGACTTCAGGGCTGTTTGTTTCCCACTACATAGGAAAAATTGTGACCAAGAGATTAAACATTAACACAAGCGATATCGGTATCTTCATTATTGGCTTTGTAATATTAGTAGTTCTAAAGCTGGTACCTGTCCTTGGATTCTTTGTTAATCTTGTTACCGGAAGCCTTGGATTTGGAGCAATTTGTTATACAATAAAAAACAAATGGAATTTAATGACAGCAAAAAATTAATTTTTTTATTTTATTTTTAATGACAAACATTTATAAACTTCATATCGGCCCTTCATCTAATGATTAATCCAAATAACACCAGAATGGTTCCTGGATGGAAGTTTGCCCCTGTTCCCATATGTTTTGGCGGTGATCTAAGGGCAATCACATTTTGTTGCCATCCTGGATATCCTTTGACATTTTCCTTCAAATGCGGCCTTCCAAAAGCCTTGGAAGAGCTTGGTATAACTAAAGAGGAGTACATCGAAATAAAGGATAAGTTCTCAAAAGAACATGACTGGGACAGTGAACTTACCTGTTTCAAATCACTTTCTTATTGCTGCATGAGAAGAGGTGGATGTATAGGGGGGAGAGACTTAGCCCTATCATCTAAGTACAAAGATGAAGAAGCATATGAAAAATATTTCGCATTGAAGAGAAAGCTCTGCGTTGAGATATTAAAAAAAGCTAGAAATAAAGAAAAAGTTAAAGAGCTTTTAGAATATGAGCTTTCTAGACCAGAGCCTTTAGTCGAATAATGTTATTTTTTATACGATCATTTTTATTGAATATCGCAGAACCAGCAACTAAAATGTCAGCACCAGCATTTTTGATTTTCTTTATGTTTTTTTCAGTAACACCGCCATCTACTAAAATCTCAATGTCATGCCCTCTCACTAATTTCTTTGCTTCTTTGATCTTTGGCAGCATTGTCTCAATGAAGCTCTGGCCTCCAAATCCGGGATTTACAGTCATTAAAATAAGTAAATCCATTGAGTCCAAAAGATGAGTTATGGTGTTTAATGGTGTTGAAGGATTCAAGGCCAGACCGGATTTCACGTTAAGCTCTCTGATTTTATTCAACAATCTGTGAGGGTGGTAGAATGCTTCCACATGAAATGAAATGTAATCAAGAGAAATATCCCTGTTTTCATTATCAAGCGCCTTGACAAAGCTCTCAACGTAGTCTGAGGGATTTTCTACCATCAGGTGCACGTCTATCGGGAGGGTAGTTATTTTTGAAACGGCCTCAACAACTAAAGGACCGATTGTTATATTGGGAACAAAGTGGCCATCCATTACATCTACATGGATTATGTCAGCACCGGCATTTTCTGCCTCCATGATGTCATCTCCAAGTCTAGAGAAGTCGGCAGAAAGGATGGAAGGTGCAAGTTTAGCCATGAATTAAATCTCCTTGTGCTCTACTTTTTTCCAGTCTGACATGAACTTTTCAATCCCTATGTCTGTTAGTGGATGTTTAATGGTCTTCATCAAAACATCATATGGAACTGTTGCTATATCAGCGCCAACTAGAGCTGCCTGTAATACGTGAATTGGGTGCCTTATGCTTGCAATTATAACTTCAGTTTCAAAGAAATAGTTTCTGTAAATCTGTTGGATCTCTGCAACAAGATTCATCCCATCAGTTGAAATGTCATCAAGCCGTCCTACAAATGGTGAGACATAAGAAGCCCCTACCTTGGCGGCAAGCAAAGCTTGAGTTGCAGAGAAAACAAGGGTGACATTTGTTTTAACGCCTTGCTCAGATAATGACTTCACAGCCTTCAAGCCATCTTTTGTCATTGGAACTTTTACTACTACGTTCTTATGAATATCAGATAGTTTTAGCGCTTCATCAACCATACCTCTGTAATCAGAAGAAGTGACTTCAGCTGAAATCGGTCCATCCACAATTTTACAAATCTCCAAAATTATATCTTTGAAAGGTTTTTTTTCCTTAGAGATCAGCGATGGATTAGTTGTTACCCCTTCTATTAAACCAAGGCTTGCTGCATCTCTAATGTGCTCAATATTTGCTGTATCTAAAAAAAATTTCATATATTCCCCTCATATAATTATTATAATTATCTTTTCATTGCTATAGCATTTTTTGATAATTTGCAAATTTCGTCTGAAGTCAAATTATATATCTGCATTAGAAGCTCATAATCGCCGCTCTGTGCAAACGTGTCTTTTATGCCACATCTTAATATTGGAACTGGGTATTCTTCAGAAAGAATTGATGAAACAAGTGCTCCCATGCCAATGTAGATATTATGCTCTTCTGCTGTTACAACACATCCTGTTTTCTTAGCAGATTTAATGATACCTTGTCTGTCAATTGGTTTTAGTGTGCTAAGATTAATTACCTCTGCAGAAATGCCCTCCTTTTTTAGCATTTGTGCAGCCTCAAGTGATTTTGAAACCATAATGCCTGATGAGATTAGTGTGATATCCCCTCCATCCACCAATGTTGAAGCTTTGCCTATTTTTATTTCATCTTCACTGTTAAAGACATTCGGAACTTTGCTTCTGCCAAGTCTCACATACGTTGGGCCTTTCTCTTGGGATACTTCTCGTATAGTCTTCTTAGTTTCAAATGTATCGGCAGGAACAATCACCTTCATATTCGGAAGTGCACACATGAGCGAAATATCCTCAATCATCTGATGGGATACCCCGTCCTCTCCTACCGTGATTCCTGCATGAGTTGCAACAATTTTGACATTCATTTTTGAGTATGCGATAGATTGCCTTATTTGGTCATAAACTCTACCAACGGCAAACATAGCAAATGATGAAGCAAAAACTGTCTTTCCCGTAGTTGAAAGACCTGCAGCAATCCCTATCATGTTTTGTTCGGCTATGCCAACATTAAAGAATCTGTCAGGGAACTTCTTTCCAAATGAAGATGTTTTTGTTGAAGAGGAAAGATCCGCATCAAGGACCACAATGTCCTTTCTTGTCTCCCCAAGCTCTGAAAGTATTTCTCCATAGGCATCCCTTGGAACTCCAAATCCCGTCATGAATTAGCCTCCAGCTCTTTCATAGCTATCCTATACTCCTCATCGTTTGGTGACTTACCGTGGAAGGATACGTTATTCTCCATGAATGATACTCCTTTTCCTTTGACTGTGTGCGCAATTATCATCTTGGGTTTGTCAGTTATTTTAAATCCTCTATTGATAGTTTGAATTATCTCTCTGATATTGTGCCCATCAATTTCATAAACTTGCCAGTTGAATGACTCAATCTTACTCTTTAGCGGCTCAAGGGGCATAACTTTCTCCGTTGGACCGTCAATCTGTAAGTTGTTTCTGTCAATTATTGCAGTGAGATTCCCAAGCTTAAAATTAGGTGCTGTCATCATAGCTTCCCATATTTGGCCCGATTGAAGTTCACCGTCACCCAATAATGCAAAAACTTTTGAACTGCTGCCATCAAGTCTTAAACCAAGTGCTATGCCTGTGGCAATGGATAGTCCTTGCCCCAACGATCCTGTTGAGATTTCAATACCGGGCGTCATTGTGCAAGGGTGCCCTTGTAAAAGGCATTTGGGTTTTCTCAAATTTTTTAGCTCACTGACATCAAAATACCCTGATTCTGCAAGAGCAGCGTATAATGACGGGCAAGCATGCCCCTTACTTAAAATGAATCTATCCCTGCCAGCCCAAAACGGATCTTTAGGATTGTGATTCATTATATGAAAATACAGGGCAGTAACAATATCTGCTGAAGAAAGGGATCCGCCTGGATGACCAGACTTTGCAGAATAAATCATTTCGATAATATCCTTCCTAATGGTGTTAGCTCTTTTTTTTAAATCATTGAGTATCGAATCGTTTAAAGTTTCTTTTGTATTCATCTTATCTGATTTGATTTAATTTTTCTCAATATAAATGATTTATGGTTACCATATATTATAAAATACACTAAACTTTTTATATATAGAAACAAAAAAATAATTATGGAAACTTGTGGCATTTGTAGAAGAAGGATTAGAGATAATCTTGAGATGTGCTACTGCAGTTACTGTAACATGACTTTTCACTTTACCTGTATTGAAGAGCAGCCTTGCCCAAATTGTGGCAGGGTCTTAAACGTAGCCCATGTCCGGCTGGGAAAACCCACTGAAATTTATAGAAAGGAGAAAGACAGGGATGTCTTTATTGAAGAGGTAAATACTGAACAGGGAAGTGAATCTCTGTCTCCAGTTGAAGAAAGTTTTGAAAAGCAAGGTGTTACTGAGAAGGATATCCCAGAAAGAATGAAGACTGAATTTTACTCTGAAGAATCATCCCAAATGAGAGATATGCAAAAATTCAGCGCACCCCCCATGGGGGCAGTTATTGAAAGGGGCAAGACTCTCAAGAGACGAGATGTGAAAAAAAGGATGGACATTTCAAGGAAAAAATTATTATTTATCATGCTAGTTGCAGCTCTTGTGATAATTAACATCATAGTGATTTTCTATGTTCTAAATGATGGAACAGTTCCACTCCTAAATATCAAATTTGGTGGAAAAGAGGCAGTTACAAAAACTTTCTTTAATTATTAAATTTTTAACCAAAAACGATAAAAGGATTCTACCATGTTTTGCTGTGGGGACTATATTGCTCAGAAATTTAAAAATAGAATTAGAAAACTCAATAAAAAGAGCTGTTAATTTAGATGACATTGTAGTAGTTTTTTCTAGACCCCCTGAATTTAAATTTGGCGATGTTGCAACTCCTCTTTGTTTTGAGCTTGGAAAAAAACTTAAGAAATCTCCAGTGCAGATTGCAAACGATGTTGTAAAAAATATCATCTTGCCAGAAGGAGTGGAGAAGGCAGAAGCTACTGGTGGTTATATCAACTTCTTTTTTGATAAAAAATACTTCTCCAAAAAGACCGTTGAAGAGGTAATCAAAAAGGATGTCTTTTACGGAAAAGGGGAGAATAAAAAAGAAAAAGTAATGGTTGAGTACTCCCAGCCCAACACCCATAAGTCTTTTCATATTGGCCACTTAAGGAATGTATGCCTTGGTGATGCATTAGCCAATATAATGGAATTTTCAGGCTATGATACTGTCAGGGCAAACTACATCGGGGATGTTGGGGCTCATGTTGCAAAGTGCCTATGGGCGTATATGAAGTTTTATGACGGAGTTATCCCAGAACAAAACAAAGGAGAGTTTTTAGGTAAGGTCTATTCTGAGGCCGATAAAAAGCTCCAGGAATCTGAAGAGTATCAGGAAGAGTATAAAGTTGTACTAAAGAATCTCTATGACGAAGACAAAAAAATAATGGAAATCTGGGAAATGACAAGAGAGTGGAGCCTTGAAGAGTTTAATAGAATCTATATGGAGCTAGGTATCAATTTTGATGTATTTCTGTATGAAAGTGAGGTAAAGGATGAAGGCATTAAGATAGCAAGAGAGCTTTTGGATAAAGGCATAGCGGATGTAAAAGACGGGGCAGTTTTAGTCGATCTAAAGGAATTTGACCTTGATGAGTTTGTAATACTTAGAAGTGACGGTACGGCACTTTATTCAACAAAAGACCTTGCGCTTGCTAAGAGAAAGTTTGAGGATTTCATGATAGACCTCTCTTTGTATGTTGTTGGAAGTGAGCAGAAGTTCTATTTCAAGCAGCTTTTCAAAACATTGGAAATTATGGGATTCAAACAGGCAAAAAATTGTTATCATCTGTCTTATGAACTTGTTATGCTAGAAGAGGGTAAGATGTCTTCTAGAGAAGGAAATGTTGTACTCTATTCAGAATTAAAGGATGTTGTAAAAAAAGAAGCATTGAATCAGGTTAGGGAAAGAAACATCTCAAATGCAAAGGACATATCTGAAATTGTGACCATTGGGGCTTTAAAATACAGCATGATGAAGGATAATAACAAAAGGATTATATTCAACTGGGAAAAGGCTCTTGATTTTGAAGGAGATACCGCCCCTTACATCCAATACGCCCATGCAAGGGCATCTAGCATCTTAAAGAAGGTAGATGATTTCAGCACTGAATTTGAGATAGATATTCTTGATGATAAGGAGTACAAGCTTGTTTCCATGATATCAGAATTTCCCGAGATAGTTGAAAAGGCATCAATTGATTATAGGCCTGACTATGTATCCAACTATGTGTATGGCATTGCAAAGTGCTTCAATGAGTTTTATCATGAGTGCCACGTTATAAATGCCGAAACAAATAGAGATTTTAGGGTATCACTTGTTAAAGCAACAAAGATTGTATTAAGAAACGCCTTGGCTCTTCTTGGTATTAAAGCGCCTGAAGAAATGTAGTACACATTTTTAAGTATCTACCCAAATATTTATATATTGTTTTTATTAAGTAGTTTTGGTGTTTCATTGAAAAAAATAACTCCAAAGAATATCGCCTTCACTGCGATTTTTGCAGCAATAGGGATTCTATTTGGAACAATACTGCTCATTCCAACACCAGTACCAAATGTTTACCTAGATCTATCACATATAGGTACAGTTCTTTCTGCCATGCTTTTAGGCCCTGTGTTTGGAGGTATAACAGGATTTATTGTTGGTATATGGCCTGGCATTACTTTTGGAAATTTTTTTGTACCCCCTTTTAAGGCCCTGACTGGAATTTTAGTTGCAATTCTATCAAAAAAGACTAGGCCTGGTGTGGCAGTTTTTGTAGGCTATCTCCCTGAAGCATTTTTAACCTATCTAACACTTGCAGTATTAAAAATCCCTTATGGTCTCCCGTTGCCTGTTATATATACAATTCTATTGAAGGCCTTTGCAGAATTTATCATTCTAGCTATACTTATGGAAATAATAATGAGAAATAATGGAATAAAACGCTTTCTTGAATCAAAGGTAGGATTTTTATACCTTTGATATTTTTAATTTTTGTGAGAAAAAAACAGCTTGAAATCTTTCTTTCAAATCTAAAAGAGATGGAAGATCCTAACATGTTTGAGGAGCAATACACTACACCAGGTGATATAGCTAGTGAGATTGTTCTTTTTGCCTATCACAGGGGTGATATAGAGGGAAAAACGGTAATAGATCTTGGCTCAGGTACAGGCCGCCTTGGCATAGCCGCTCTGTTATTAGGTAGTAAAAAGGTGCATTTTATAGAGAAAGATAAAAGGGCAATAGAGATTTTGAAAGATAATTTAAAAACATTAACTTTAAAAAGTAATCAAATCTTAGGAGAATACGAGATTACGGAAGGTGATGCTTTACATGTCCTCCTGCGAGGGGACACTATTATTCAAAATCCGCCTTTTGGTACCAAAAAAAGAAATATGGATACCAAATTTTTGAAAAAGGCTTTTGAAATAGGAAATGTTGTGTATTCCTTACACAAAAAAGGAAACTATGAATTCATTAAAAATGTTGCTTTGGAAAATGATTTTGAGCTAGTTGAAATAGAAAATTTTAATTTCCCAATAAAAGCGATGTTTGAGATTCATAAGAAAAGGAAAGTATTGATCGAAGTTGAACTTTATAGATTCACGAGGTGTTATGATGGAAGCGAACGGAGAGACTAAAAAGGAATTTGTTATACCGGGCGACTATATAGGGGTTGCTGAAGAGTTTTTACCAGGAACTGGTGCATATGAAGAGAATGGAAAGATATATGCTACCTTGGTAGGAAATTTAGACCTTGATATGTCAAAAAGAAGTGCAAGCGTCATTTCTAAAACAAATGTTGTCCCACAGATAAAAGAAGGAGATATTGTCTACGGAGAGGTAGTATCCGTTAAACCGCAGATGGTCTATGTTGATCTTCTGGCTTTGGATGGGTATGCAGATAAAAAGCTTTCAGCCAATACGAAGGCAAGAATATACGTTTCGCAGACTGATAAAAAGTATGTGAAAACAATCTCCACAGAATTTAAAAACGGGGATATTGTGAGGGCCAGAGTCGTTGATACTCAAGGCGATGCAATAAGACTTTCAACTGCGGAAGATAATCTTGGCGTAATTAGGGCTGTTTGCAGTGTCTGTAAAAAAACTCTCGAAATAAAAAATGGAAAACTTGAGTGCAGTTACTGCAGCTCAAAGGAAACAAGAAAGATAGCAAGCGATTATTTGCAAGCTAAACTATGATAAAATGAAGGGAAAAGCAAGAGTCTTAAGTTTTAAAATAAAGGGCAATCAAAAAGTGGAAATTGCCCATTTTCTTTCTAAATTTGAGGACATTGTATTTAATATATCTGATGATACATTGAAGATCAAAGTATTAAATTCAGGTAGCATGGGGGAAATAATCTATTCAATTAAAAGTTTTTTAGAGGAGTTGAAAGAAAGTGAAGTTAAGGAGGAAAAAGGAATGTACAGTTATACGCTAGACAGCATCTCTAAAATTGCGGGTGTTACCGTCCCTGTGAAGCTTTTAAAGGTAGTGCTTGAGGATTATGGTTACTCATTTGAAGTAAATAGGGAAAACGTAGTTTCAACAGCAAGTGTTTCAATAGCCGCCGAGTATGCGGGTTACATATCCTATCTCTTAGAAGATCTAAAAGACGTATCAAAACCTGTAACAGAGATTATTGTCAGAGTTGCAATGGAGTATGATCTGTTGTCCTTAGAGCTTCTAAATGTGGGGATTGAAGATAAGATTTTTAATGACTCTGATACAGTATCTTTAAATATAAGCTACGATGAAGCTCTTTTAAGATTAAGAAAATATGCAGGTGAATAGTATGGATATTGAAATGCTAAGAAATGAAGGAAATTTGATGGAATTTAGGATTATTGGTGAAGATCACACGCTTTGTAATGTATTAAGGGATGCGTTATTAGAAAATCAAAAGGTAAAGGTAGCAGCTTACAAAATTGACCATCCGCTTCTTGATAAAAAAAGACCAAAGTTCATTATCAGTACCGATGGAACGATATCGCCAAAGGATGCGCTTCTTGAAGCAATTAAAAGCATAGAAAAAGACGTCAAATATTTAAAGGAAAATCTACTTTAGAATGAATCAGTATCCTCTTCAAGAACATTTTTTCTGATTATCTCTTCTCTTTTAAGGACAGATATACCTGTTTTTTTGTCAATTATCTGAATGATAATCTTGATATCTGGATCTTCTAGGTTTACTTTTGCGCCTGTTTCCCCGACAATCTTTGCTCCAATTTCCCGCTCAAGATCTTGAGATTTGAAATTAGTCTTGCCTCTTTTCTTGCATCTTACGGCAAATGAGTCACTTTTGAATATCTTAGGTATGGAAACATCAACTGCTTCGACGATTATCAAGTCTTTATCGGTGTTAATATATCTGTCAAATGGTAACACCCTATGTATAGCACTAGTTTCATAATCTCTTAGTATTGTGGCCATTTTTTTAGCATCCTTGCACTTAACGAGAAGAACTCCCTTAAATTTGGTCTTTTTAATCTCAAAGATTTCTCCCTCTAATGCCCATTCTACTTCCCAGATGCCATCAAACTGTCTGGCTGTGGGCGTCGTAACAAGAAGAAATTCTTTCAATTGTTCCATAAAGAAACGAGCTAGTATTGATTTAAAAAGTTTTATATGATTTTATAAAACAATGTTTGGAAAATGAGCCATATAGAGTGTTATACCCTATATGGCCGAATACTATATGCCAGTAACACTAAATTATAATAGCGTGTTACTATATATAAATCTTTTCATATAAAAAGGATACTTTTTTAATTTAAAATCCTATCAAGTGCGATGCCTACCCACAAATTATCCAAAATGTTTGATAAACTAACATATCAACGAAATTTTTTTGAGCTTTCAAGAGGACTTATGTTTAGAAAGGATATTTCGGACTCAAATGAGGCATATGTCTTCGTGTTAAATCGAGAAAGAAAGGCTGCAATAACAATGCTCTTTGTTTTTTTCCCTATTGACGTGATCTGGCTAAATTCTAAATTAGAAGTAATTGATGTGAAAGAGTGTGTGAAGCCTTTTTCTTTCTGCATCTCTCATAAAGGCAAAGCCAGATACTTTATTGAAATGCCTTTAAACTCTGTCAAAAAATATAAAATAAAAGTGGGAAACAGGGTTTTATTCCCTCTTTAGAATTGATTGCAAAAACTATTAATAATAGATGTTCTAAGGTAGTTCCATGTACATTACAGATAATCATATGCATGTTGACCCGGTAAGGGGTAGAGGGCTTGATGCTGTAAAGGAATTTTCCTCAGCTGGTGGGACACATTTTATGCTAGTCTATAAAACTGCATATGATTCAGGCGCAAAAATAAATACTGGAAAGGATTTTGCAAAGGCCTACGATTATGTGATTAGCCTATCAAAAAAAATTAACAAAGAAACTAATGTTATGTCCTATCCCATAATTGGGCTTCATCCAGCGGAATTTCACCGCATGATTACAGATTATGGTAAAGAAAAGGCATTTGAGATTTCTTTAGAAGCTTTAAATGAAATTGAAAAGAGAGTTTCCGATGGCCTTGCTTTTGGCATAGGGGAAGTTGGAAGACCCCATTATGAAGTGGATAAAGAAATAGTGGATCTATCAAATGAATTTTTGATTGAAGTTCTTAAACTTTCAAAAAAAATAAAATGTCCAGTGCAGCTTCATACGGAAACTTTTGATGAAAAAAAGTTCTTTGAGCTTGGAGATCTTGTAAAAAAATATGGCGATTCAAAAAAGGTAATTAAGCATTTTTCCCCTCCCATGATTTCTGTTTGTGAGAAGATTGGTATATACCCTTCAATTGTCGCTAGAGAAAAAAATATTATAAAAGCTTGTGAAGAAGGAAAACGATTTTTAATGGAAACTGATTACATCGATGATAATGAGAGGCCAGGTGCAGTCGTTGGCCCTAAAACTGTGCCAAAGACAACTAAAAAACTTTTAGAAAAAAATATTCTATCAAAAGAGGATATTGATTACATCCACAGATACCTGATAGAGGAAATTTACGATATTGAATTTATTTAATGTTTCTGTATGAGTCTATCCTTTTCTTTGATGCTAGAATTTCAGCTTTTGACATAATCTCTTTATCCTTTTTTATTTCCTTCATCTTTTTCATTTCCGAAGTTCCCATGAAAAATATGTTTGTTCCAACTATAATAAAGGATATAGCGATCATTGTCGCTCCAGACATCATGTACATATCAGCGGATTTTGCATTGAGTGCTATTGAAAGACCGAATAATACGCCTACTGCTAGAACTATCACACCAACAATCCATTTTAAGACATAAAGCGCCATTACTAAAAAAAATATGTGAAAATATAAAAGGCTTTTCTTTTGAATAGGAAAAATCTTAAATAATAACAAATTAATGTAAATATTGATATTTGGTAGTATAATGGTGTTGATTTATGAAAAAATTAATTATTTTTTTGCTTATCATTGTAAGCATGACTTGTCAAATCCCTGTTTCTGCACAGGAAGATTTTGCTTGTATGGGATGCACTATTGATGTAGATATATCTGAAAAATCGGAACTTGTCACCATCAGAATGATATTCCTAAATCTTGGACTACCAGATTTCAATGGTTTTTATCTTTATGTGCCTGGTAAGGTAAATTATCTAACTATAACAGATGACGCGGGAAACAATCTTGAATCCTCTTTTTCTCAAATAGGAAAAGAAACATTTGTAAGATTTTACTTCAACAGAAGCTTAAAACTTGGGGAGACTGTACTTGTAAAAATCGAGTATAAAGTGTCAGATCTTATCACAAAGGAGGAAAATTACAAGCTTAGCTTCCCGTTTGAATCTCCATGTGACATTAGATACCTAAAGATGACGTTTAATTTTGAGAAAGGTATCCCAATCCTATCTGAATTTAAACCCTCCCCTTCGAGATTCGAATCTGTTGACAATAAAGTTTCTGTTGTCTGGTATAAAGAAGAAGTAAAAGAATCGGAGAAGTTCTTATTTGAGGCTAACTATGACGAAAGATATGCGCCACTTAGGCAGATGACTGATAAGAATCCCCCAAAAGTGGAAACACCAAGAAATCCTGCACTTTACATCATGATTTCAGTTGCTATCATCTTCTTTAGCCTAATTGCGGTACTGCTACTTACTAGGAAGCATGGACACAAAAAGATAGATGTTGCGTTAAATGTTTTAGACCCAAGGGAGTCAAAAATCCTAAAGATAATAGCAGATAACGGTGGTTTAATAACTCAGGCAAAGCTGTTTGAACAAACAACATTTTTTTCAAAACCCACATTATCAAGAGTTCTTGACAAACTTCTCAAGAGAAAGCTAATAGAGAAAGAGGAAAAGGGAAGAACTAATATCATCAAGCTAGGAGAAAAACTAAAAGATTAAAACAAAAGAAATAAAAGATAGGGCTTTAGTCATTAGCATATGATTAAAAAATCCTTCATGCTTCTCATAGCAAATTCGTTTTCAAGAGTAGCAAATTATCTTTACACACTCTTCACTGCAAATATACTCCTCTTAACAGAATATGGCCTTCTTTCAGCCATAATGCCTTTCCAATCCCTTATATTGGTCCTTTCATCTTTTGGCATAGCTCCATCTGTATCCAGATTCACATCGATTTATATTACTGATGACAGAAAAGACAAAATTTCATCCTCTTTGCTTTTTGTTCCAATGGGAATTTTGCTCTTTTTTATTCTGTTTGCCTTAATCCCCTTCATACTAAACTTTTACTCTGCCGATATAAGAAATGGCATTGAAACACCCCTAAAAATAATTCTTCTCGTGATCCCCTTAGGCGTATTATTCTCTGTTTTTACAGGCATACTGCTTGGAATCAAGAAAGTAAATTTTATGGCAATATCCCTATTTGCACTTTCCCTATCATACTTTTTACTTTCGATCCCTCTTTCATACCTGTTCCGAGTTCCAGGGGCATCAGGCGCTTTAGTTGGGGGGTATGTAATTGGAATAATAGTCTCATTCTCATTAGTTTTAAAGAGTGGAATTAAACTTAGGGTGAGAAGGGAGCACTACAAAGAGTTTATGAAAATCTTTTCATTTGCAATCCCTGTATCAATATTCTCATTAAGCCTTGTACTTCTTTTTAATGCCGACATTTACATACTCGCTCATTTCTTTGGCCCAGGTATTGTTGGCATTTATGGTATGGCCTCGCCAACTGCAGGGATAGTGCCATCGTTTGCTATAGCTCTTTCTGCGGTCTTATTGCCTGAACTATCCAAGTTAAAATCGATGGAGAGAGAAGGGATTGAAAACATTAAGATTTCACTTAAAGCATCGTTTGATATAACATTGCCAGTTGCTCTTTCTCTTTTTGCATTTTCAACTCCAATTATTTACTTCTTATTTGGAATCAAAGAAGGTGGATGGGTCTTAAAGTTCCTCTCAATTGGAATGCTATTCTACTCTATATTCTACATCGCGTCAACATCTATCCAAGCTATGGGAAAACAATGGACACCTATGAAGATAACAGTGCTTATAGCAGGGATAAATGTGATTTTGAACTATTTATGGATACCTAAGTATGATATCAATGGCGCGGCATTTGCAACAATGGTGTCTTGTATAATTGGGATGATCCTGATACTAAAAAGCCTTGATATATTCTTTATTCCTGACAAGAGATTTGTAATATTTTCAATAGCCATTTTTCTCTTGATGTTAATCTTTGAGAAAGTAGTTGGTTTGTTTGCTTCAAGAACTATGAATTTGCTTGTATATGGTGGTTTTGGTTCACCACTAATTTTAGGTTATTATTACTATCTAAAGAAAAAATGGAAATAATTTTGATTATTTTTTTAGAGAATCAAAATAGGATTTAGTGTAAATTTTCAATATAGTGAACTTACTATAAGGCGACTGATAAATATTACAGTATTCTTCTATTTTTCTGCCATCAAATTCAACATTTTTAATCTTCTCTTTAAACTGATTCAATGGCATTTTTACCTTAACGCCATCAACATTAAGTACTATTGGGATCGGGGAGATTATTTTATCAATGCCCTCGACGTTTTCTTCAAGAATTTTCTTAAGATACATTGGCTCTAAAATTAAGGGGTCTTCCTCTATTTCTCTACGTCTATTTTCAACCGCCTTGGAAATTTCATCCACCATCTTATTAAAAAGATCAAGATCATACTTCTGCCTTAATCTTTGACTTCTTCTGCCTATGCCACCAACATAATACTCAAGCCCTTCAACGTTGAACTGCTCTGGACCCCCAAGCAAAACAACAGGTATATCAATATCCAAAAAAAGATGAGTTTTTTTTCTAAGGCATCTGCTGAAATTCCCTAGGGAAAATACAGCAATATCTGCTTCTTCTATCATACCTTTTTCAATGGCGGTTATCTGATTTATCCTTTGACCAACACCCCTAGCAAGTCCCATGACATTTGTCACCGCACCATTCCTTCTGATATATTCTGATATATCACAAACTGGGTGAGGTAAATGATGCTTACCAAGAGAAGGTGCAACTATAGTGATTTCTGAGCCCGCAAGAGGGACCTCAACAAGTTTGCCCCTAAGTTCTTTAGCCTTGTTTACAATAAGATCATAGTCTTCGCCCGGCACAGCTATAATCAAAGTGATATCAATCTGTGTGACATTCTTTTGAATTAAAAATCCTCCGATATCATCCACAAGATCTTCTAGCTCGTCTGCCCTGTGAAGCCCACCTTCAAATAAAGCCATTTTAAACATTGATCCTCACCTAATCCCTCTCATGATATTTCTGAGCAAGTTTTTTACTATCTTCTGATATGGCGTTTTCACTTGAAGCAACAGTAATAGTTTTCTCTGCAGAGAGAATATATTTAATCCTAGCTGCTTCTGGCAATACCCTATTGATTGCTTCTTGGACGTTTTTCTTTAAATCATCTGTAGGATAATACACTACCTCTCCCTTTACTCTATTGTAGAGTTCAATTGGCATTTTGATTTCAGTCCTATCTTCCTGTTCCACGCCTTCTTTTGAAAGTGACCATAACAAGGAAAGTATTTTTGGAACGTAAAATTCATCCTCTACGGATAGCATTTCCTTTTCAGGATTATATATTGCAACGTCCTCTATTCTCAAAGGTTCAAGAACTTTTTTTATCCTTATAGAGGCAATGAAAACAAAATTTTCAGTGTCCCCGTAGAAGAATACTTTTTCAATGCTCCTCCTAATCTCAAATTCCCTCATTATGTCATTTATTAAAACAACATATCCTTGAGCCTCTTTTTCTGGTAGACCTTCAACGATGATTTCCATTATCTATCCCCTTTAGATAAATCCAGAGCAGAGTAAGGCTCCTCCAACCGCACCTATGAACTGGGAGTTTTGTGGAACTAAAGGTTCTGTCTTTAATATATCTCCTACCGCCTTTACAAGGCCCTTAAGAAGTGAAGTGCCGCCAACTTGAATAACGGGGAATCTTACATCAATTTCCTGTAATTGTTGTTGATAAATCTGTTCAGCAACGCTTCTACATGCCGCTGCTGCCACATCATCTTTTGTATAACCTTCAGCTAATGCAGAAACTAATCCTTGGATTCCAAATACTGTACAGTAACTGTTCATTGGAACTTTGTGGAGGTCTCCTCTTGCTGCCATCTCGCCTAACTCAAATATTTCAACTCCAAGCCTCTTTGCTGTAGTTTCTAAAAATCTTCCTGATGCGCCAGCACATATACCTCCCATTGTAAAACTATCAGGTATGCCATCCATTACAGTAATTGCCTTATTATCCATTCCTCCGATATCTAAGATTGTTGCTTCCCCCTTCTGTTTGTCGGCAAGAAAAACAGCACCTTTGGAGTTGACAGTCAACTCTTCTTGAACAAGTTTTGCCTTATAGTGTTGACCTAAAATATATCTGCCGTACCCAGTTGTTCCAACTGATTCAATGTCCTTTAAATCCATCTTCGCTTCCTTTAATGCTTCTGCCACTACCTTTTCAGCTGATTCTAAAACTGTGGTAGTTGGGCTCCAATATTTTCCTACAATCTTGTTATCCTGCATTATGACAGCTTTAGTTGTAGCAGACCCTGAGTCAAGACCCATTGTAATGCCAACTTGTCGCTCTCTTCCCAAAAGGTCTTTTCTTTTAACTATTGTAACAAGGGCTTCCATTCTTGTAAGAAGTACGCTTGCTTTGGTATTTTCTGTGAAAGAATACATGACTACAGGTAGTCTTGTATGCCTCTGTAAGTATCTCCTTAGTTCATTTCTAATCAAGGCTCCTTCCGCACATCTAAAACAAGTGGCTATCAATACTGCATCTGCTTCAAATGATTTGTCTGCCAGAGCTTTTGCTCTAGCTATCATTAATTTTAATCCAGGGCTAACGGGATTAAATCCAAATTCTTCTACAGCTTCATCAAAATCAATATCGACATCAGGGAACACTATTTTTGCCCCAACAGTTTCTGCTGCCTTTTCAATTTCATTTTGGATACCGCTGTAATCATTACCACATGAAAGCTGAGCTATCTTAATCATTTTAGTCCCTCCAAGAAATTCTTAATTCTAGCAATAAAATCTTCCACTTCCTCATCATTTGTTGGATATTCAAGTTCTAATGTGGGAACTTTTTTCTGTTTGATTAGATAAATAGTAATCTCATTTGTTCTGGCACATGCCATGCATCCAAATGTAGATGGAAAGTTGTTTACAATAATTGCTGCTTCTGCCTCATCGATTAACGGGCCAAACATTGCAAGTCTACCCCTAACTCCAGAAGGAACTTCGATAGCCGCATATTTCAATCCAACTTTTACATCTATTTCAGTTATATTCATCGGAGGAGAGTCAAGCTCTGGATCATTTACCCTCCTCTCTATCTCTTTTGCAAGGGCAAGTGGTTTATGCCCAAATCTTTCAACTAAATCTTGTAGTATCATGCTGTTTGGAGGGTAAATGAAGACTTTCATCTTTACACCTTCTCTTTAATAGTTTTCTTAAGAATATCAACATCGACAGGTTTTTTCTTCTTCTTATCAAATGTTCTAAACTTACCTTCTTTTAGGACTTTAGAAATTGATGGTAGTAACTTATACTCTTCTTGTAAAAAGTAATAACCAGGTCTAGCCCCGCCTCCTCTTGTTGCCCTGCATCTTCTTTCGTCTCCTATCGGATATGCTCTGTGTTTTGAGAATACATCGGCACCAAATTTTTCTCTAATTTTTTGAGTGACGTTCTCAATAACATCGTCGTCCCCTTCTACCATAAGTCCATAACAAGTATCTTTGATGTTTAAAGTCTTCCCAAGACTTATAATATAGTTAATTAATGTCTGAGAAGTTAGCGATGATGTATCAGATATAACAAACATTCTAGTTATCATGTTTGAATTAGTATTTATTAACAATAAAAGAGTTTCGACTACTTTCCATATTAGTTTGGCAGTGAAAATAGAATTTATTGGCTATATTATCCATTTAGTCAGAGTGATAAGAATAAAGTAAAAGAAAAGTGTATTTTTTACTATAATTTGGGGTATTCCTTGGGAAAATACCGATTTAGACTATATATAATAATCCTATAGAAGGGCATATAATTTTTTAATCTAATAGTGACGAATCCTCATATTCTAATAAACTATATTTGTAATTTTATTTCCTACAAAACAGCCAATATTTAAAAAAATGAATTACCAAAGATATTAAATTTAAGTTAGTATAGAGTAGTAGTTTAATTAAATCAGAAAGTCATTTAAATTAATTTCATTCTTCTTTTTCAATGAAAGTAGATTTACATGTTCACACAACAGCATCCGATGGACTTCTTTCCCCAAAAGCTATTGTGTCAAAAGCTAAAGAAAACAAAATAGATATTTTAGCAATTGCAGATCATGATACTATTGATGGTATACCTGAAGCTATGAATACTGCAAATGAGAAAGGGATACGGCTAATTCCTGCTCTTGAAATAAGTGCAAATCATGAAAAACAGATTCACATACTTGGATACTATGTAGATTATAAAGATCTTAAGTTCCAAAGTTTTGTAAACAAGCTAAAGAATTCAAGAGAGAATAGAAATCAGAAAATGCTAAAAAAATTAGAAAGCTTTGGATTTGAAATAACCATGGAAGAGCTAAAATCTAATGCAGAAGGAAATATTGGACGGCCTCACATCGCAGACCTATTGTTAAAAAAAGGATATGTATCGACTTTCGCCGAGGCTTTTGAAAAATATATAGGGAATAACAAGCCTTGCTATGTTCCAAAAAAAAGACCGGACATAAGAAAAGCAATTGAAACTATAAGAAAATACAAGGGCATTCCAGTATTAGCACACCCCAAATATACTTATTTAGAAGGAGAAGAATTGGAAAATTTCATATCCTATTTATCCAGCATAGGGCTTGGTGGTCTTGAAGTTTACTACTCAAAACATAATAAGGAAGAAGAGGCGACCTATCTGAAGCTTGCAGAAAAATTCTCTCTCATCCCGACAGCAGGCTCCGACTATCATAGAGAGGGGGATGTTTTTGGAATGGAGCTAAAAAAGGAGTATGTTGATAAACTTATTGCTCTAAAGACAGTTTAAAGATTCTATTATTTTATCAACTAAATAACTTGGCTCATTAGAACTTATAATATTGTCTACTGATTTTCCCATTTTCTCTAACACATCAAGAAAGGCGTCAGATACGCCACCAGTTCCTGATGACAAACCTATAATCTTCTTTTCATCATATGCTATCGTTAACTCATTTAAAGTTCCAATCATACCCATAACAGAAATTACGGCATCACAGCTCCTAACAAGAGTAACATTCCTCCCTTTGTATCCAGATCCTGTAAAAATAAGGGAGTCGAAGATATCAGGATGATAGGGATAATTATAATCATTAATATGATCTTTTAGATTAATTGCAGGAGATACACCAACTGTGATGCCACCTGCCTCTTTTGCACCCATTACTGCTTCCAAGGGCAATCCATGGCAAGCACCTGAAAGTAATACCAACTTATTTTCGGCTATGATCCTTCCTAGTTCTCTTGCAAAAAGTCTTACATCACTCCCTAAATTGCCACTTGCAGATCCAATAATTCCTATCTGATATCTTCTGATAGAAATCTCTCCTAAATAGTCCTCTTGAAGTAATTCACCCTAGGCTCATATAGTTCTCCTTTTGAGAGAAGTTCTCTTATTGCATTATCAACATCATCTGCAAGATGCTCATCTTTTAGCTCATATAAAATAAGGTCAAGAACAACCCCATCTCCTTCATCTAATTTTTCAATAACCTCTATTATTTTTGATTCAAGATTTGTATCAGAATCAAATATACGATTTTCTTCTGCAAATTCTATAAGGTAGTTTATTTCTTCTATTGCATCGATCAAATCAGGATTTATTCCTTCTTTTTTGGCACGATCCATAGCCTTTCTCACATTCTTTTCTTCATCATATATTTTTTGTGCAATCTTGAATTGCTTTCTCTGTCTAATAGTTGTGAGAATTGATTCAGCTCTATGAAGTGTCATCATGTTGGGGGGCACTAATGAAAGTGCTTCAAGATTAAGCTGTTTTTTACCTTGCCATTCACTTAGCTTAGCTATGAACTGTACAAGGTCCCCTTTCTTTATGGACATTAGAAGTTTTGTATTTTCTCTAAATGCAAGAGAAATTATGCTTTGAGTTCCATCATCAAGTAAAACAGACCCAAAAGTTCCATCTTCGGAAAGTCTTGGTTCCGCCATTATAGTTGCTACACCTTTGAGTCTGTAAATCTTTAATCCTTCTTGAGTGATGACATAGTTAGTAGCAAAATCACCTTCAGGTTTTACAAAATACCCTTTGTGAATCTCGGCAAGTGAAAGTCTTGAAGAAGGCATTCTTTTTTTCAAGTGTATACCTCCTTCTCAATCTTTTGGATTTTTTTAAATAGCTCTAAGTTGAAATCAGAAAAATCTTGAATTATTTCGGAATCAACAATTATCTGTCCACCTTCTTTGTAAGGAATTCCAATAACTCTTAAAACTTGCTCCATATCATAAAGTTTGTCTGCTGAAACGCCTATTGCCCCTGTTCCATCATCAACTATAAGCATATATGTAGAGGGATCAATGGAAACAACTACTCCTACGAAAGAAACTATACTTTCATCACATTTTATTTCGTGTATTTCTTTCTCAATAGAATAGTTATGTTTCATTTTGCCTCCCTACCTATGAGTTCTATTACTTTTTCTATCTCTTCCTCTAAATCGATTTCATATATATTGTGTGCTTGAAACACACTTCCCACATACTCACTTTCAGCAACATTTCCTGAAACTATTATCTCTTTTCCCAAAAGTCCAAAGTGATTATCTGATAGATACGCTTCTCCAGCATTTCTAAAATTGAATCCCTTTTCAAGATAGTTTTTAATTCCATCATGCATTTGATCAGCACTTACACCCAATATCTTCTCTGCCTTATCTTTGAAGAATGAAGTTCTTATGTACCCTGTGGAGTCATCTATACCAAGATCCAATATGGCTACTTTTGTTGGCACAACTTCTTGCTTACAATGTTTACAAAATCCTTTTTGTGTTGCGTCCATTTTTCTAAAACATGTCGGGCACCCATCGTAAAAGAATACTGAGTAAAGCTTAGCTATTGTTCCCCTTATCTCTTTGAATTTATCGCCTGGATTTAAATCTGATATATTTGTCCTTTCATATTTTAGGGACTTAGAAGTAAAATTTTCTGGTAACAAAGAGGGATCAACATTCTCTGGATTTACAATTATTTTACTCTTTGTAGATATGTAAAGTTGGGGACCTTTGATTCCACCTTTCACCTGCCCAGCTATTATCTTTAATATATCTCCTTTATTAACAGTTTCAGAACATCTAACGGCATTTTCATCCCAAAATACTACAGCTATTTCACCTGTTTTATCCATTATCGTTAAATTTAGGACAACTCCTTGGGAACCATCGTCTCTAGTAAACTCCTTAGGGGAATATTTTCTTGTAACACGTCCTAAGACATTAACGTCTTTCATTCCCTCTTTAAGTGATTCAATCTTCATATCTTCCCTGCCAGAGAGTACTATCCCCTCTTCAGAAGCGATTATTGAAAGAATCCCTTTAGTTGTCAAATTAAACATAGAGGCTTCCTTTTTTAATCGGATCTTCTCTTTTATCTCGGCTTCTGTATAACCCTTTTCCATCAATTTTGACATTATGATGGATACGTCATCTTCCATCAAAGCACCTATTGTTCTTTATTTTGTAAATATTAAAATACTTTTCTATTAAATCTTTAAACGATCAATATTTATATGGATTGTGGGGATTTTTGCATTAATTCTTTCTTCTTGTATTTTACCATATCAAGCAATGCAAGATTGTATGGAGCAGGTATTCCAATTTTATCCCCCAGTTCAACTATTTTACCTGAGATAAACTCAATTTCAGTCTTATTTCCTTTTCTTAAATCCGAGAGTGTTGAATTGATATTTCTAGACGTGTTTATTATAACGGTAACTGTCTTTTCAAAAATATCTTCGGGAATATCTATCCCATTCTTTTTAAGGATCATCTTTCCTTCTTCTGTAACTTCCCTGACAATCTCTAAAAGATTGCCTTCCAAAAGTATTCCGTTTTCACTGTTAAGAATTGAGGCAAGAGGATTTATGGCTGAATTAATAATCACTTTTGTCCAAATCTCTCTCTCAATATTATTGGTATATTTTGTATCTATCCCAGCATTTTTGAATATTTTTACTAAATCTTTTGCTATTATATTTTCATCTGCCAATGGACCTATAGTAGTTGTCCCTTTTCCCATATATTTGATTATTCCAGGGGATTCTAAAAATGCCCCCATATTTGTTACCGCCCCAATAATTTTTTGTTTTTTGAGAAATCTAGCTATCTCTTCAAGATTCCCTGCACCATTCTGTAGAGACATTACATTCACTTCCTCATCTAAAATAGGAAGTATTTCTTCTAAGACGTTTTTTGTATCATATGCTTTTGTTGTAATAACTATGACATCAGAACCTTTGGCATCGAGAGGATTTGAAGACGTATTAACCCTAACATTAAATTCTTCAAGTCCTGAAATTGAGAGCCCATTTTTCATTATTGATTTTACGTGATCTTTTCTTCCTATAAGTAGAACGTCTACACCACTTTTTTTTAGAAGTCCTCCAAATAAGCTCCCTATTGAGCCGGCTCCAATAAACGTAATTTTCAATGTACCACTTATTAGGATTGATGGGCTAGTTTTTATATTTGTTGTTAGCTGATTGTTCAGTTAAGGCTTTAAACTTTCTGATAAAATTAAAGTAGGTGATGAGATGCCTCTACCTGAAAAAGTTGAGTTTATCAGCAATTACAAAGGATGGAAATGCTATATTGGTTTTGAATCTCTCGAAGGAAAAGAAAAACTTGATATTGCGCGATTATTGCTTTCAATAAGAGAATCATTTAATAAAAAGATATATGAATATTTAGGCCAAGAGTTTGACATAGGATATATTAGGGAAATCGTTGACTCAATAATTAGAGATGAAAAGACGATCTCTGGCTCACTCTTCAAAGTAAAATCACCCACAACAACCAAAAAACTATCAAAAATTGCAGAAATAAAGGAAGCAAAAGATATTGCGAAAGGATTACTTACAGAAATGGTATTGGAAAAGCTTGGGGTAGAAAGACTTACACCTAAGGCACTTGATAGTTATTTAGGCCAGAGGCCTATAGAAGATAAGGGAAATGAAACTGAAGTTAATAAACAAATGGTTCATTTTCTTGGAAACTATAGAGGATGGAAATGTGTCAAGCGAATGGAGGTTGAATATCTAACAGATGATCTTGACATAGCAATGCTTCTCCTCTCAATAAGAGAGTCATTTAACAATAAAATATATGATTACCTGTCAGATAGATTTGATATGAAATCTCTTGATATTATTGTTGAGGATATAATACCAAAGAAAAGTAGATTTAAAGAAGAAGACATTGCTATTACACTAACAAAACTTAATTCACAAAAATTTATTTCAAGCCTTGGGAAAATATCCCAAGATCCAAAGACAATAGATATCTTAAAGAGAATTGCCGCTGAAAAAACACTGATTAAATTGAAACTTACGCACCTAAACTCAAAAATGGTTGAAAAGTATATTGAAAAGAAAAGTCTTATTGGCTAATCAATGAAAGCATATATATAGTTATTAATACCATTGTGAACATAAGAGTATAAATAATCATTCTAATGATAGTCTGTTTCGGATTCTTTGCATAATCATATGCCGCATATGGTTTACTTTTAACAAAAGTTCTAGGAATTGGATCAAAATTTACAGGAATGTTATTTTGATTTGTAGTATATGTCCATCCTGAGGCACCCTCATGATTAGTGGCATTTAAGGAGGACAGATACCTCTCTCGTTCAACATCATATTTTGTTTTTTGTTCTATGTCAGTTAGTGTTTCATAAATATTTTTAAGCTCAAGAAATTTATTCTTAGCCCATTCTTCTTTTCCAGGATTCTTATCTGGATGATATTCTAGAGCTTTTTTCCGATAAGCCTTCTTTATTTCTTTTATAGAAGATGAAGGTGAAATACCCCCTATCTCTTCATAATAGTCTTTTTTTGAGTTATATGACATAATCTATTTTATATTAAGAAATTGAGATATAAATTTATTACTTAAGATTAGAATAAATAAGAAAGATAATTAAGAAGGCTCATCTAAATTTTGAATATTTAGAAAGGACCCTTAAAATATCCAATGCGATTTCTTTATCTATTATGCCTTCTTCCTCTTTATCCTTAAGGAATTTTTTAGCTTCATCAAAACCTATTTTTGAAGCTTTTGCATAAAGTGGACCCCGGATCAGGCCCGCTTTTTCTTCAGGAAGTTTGTTCAACACTTGATTTAAATCCCATTTGAAATCTGAAACTCTTCCCATATTGAGTTTTTTAGTTTTTTTAGAGTATATTTTTTGTTTAAATTTTTTTGATCCTTTTGAGTAAAACACATTCGTTTCTTCTTCCATCTAACCCTCTCTTTTCTTTAACTGCTAAATAAAACTTTTTAAGCCTTTGCTTAATTCTAACAGATTTTCTTGTTGTTTTCTTATAATTTTATCCTCAAAAATTAGATTTTCAATTGAAATAAAGGCCCACCCTGCTTCTTTCGAAGAAAATTTTATGGCGAGAATTGTTTTAGGTGAAAGAATAGTTTTATTTGTTATCTCAGATGCAGTCTTTAACAGAGAATTGATTTGTGTGCTTTTGATTTTAATGTTTGAAAGTTTAGTGTTCTTAACTTCCATTATTATTGCTTTTTCTCCCTTTATTGCTATAATATCTGGCCCGCTCTGACTAACTCTTTTACTAAATACAAAATAGTTATTTTCGAGAAGAAATTTCTTGACTTCGTACTCCGCCCGAGTTCCACGAGATTTATTTTTACGTATTGACATCAAGGTAAGCGCATCCATTTTGATACATTAATTTTAGGTCCGATCGGATTGTTAGAAATATCCTCTCTCATGAAGTTAATTGCTATACCATCCCACAGTAAAACAGAGCCTTCTTCGTCTCCTTCATAGTTTTGACAAAAAAACATATCTTTAATAAAATCAAATGATTCATCCTTATTCCCCTTGATGGACAGAGGCAAATCTTCATCAAATGAATTTATATTTATATTTATTTTAAGTTCTCTTCTTAATGAGACTGAAATATTAGCGATCCCGATCCATTTCCAGTCATTTTTATCAACGTACATGAAAGAAAGAGTAGAAGGATTTCCATCTTTAGATTCAACTATCATTAATCTTCTGCAATCTTTAAGAATTGCAACATCTTTCAGTTCTTCAATGGATTTTTTACCTCTTGTAACTTGAAAAGAAAGAGGTATAACCCCTAGTAGCTCTTTAACAAAAGACCTAGTCCTAGTTGATGGCCTTCTAGAAGTTGAAATAAGTATCATATTAGCGTGCTGGCACTGTCTTCGCTATTTCTGGCCTCATCTTGATAAAAATTCTACTGCCACAATAAGGGCACTTAATTCCCCTTATATCGTCAAATTCTGTAGGGGTTAGTATTCTTTTACACTCAATACATTTATACAACTATTCACTTCCTACTTTGCCAGACGCTTTTTGTGAAACTTTTCCTACAGGAGTATCTGGAAGATATGTGCCACCAGCAAATGTAGTTTCACATTTTGTACATTGCCATATTGCAGTACTAATTCTTTTCACTGACTTTCTTCCACATTGTGGGCATTTATGTTTTTGTTTCATCTGAGATTCAATGTTAGAAACTTTAACTCTAATTTTTCTACCATATCTTGCCCCGAATCTTCCTGCACTACTAGATTTTTTTGAAACTGCCATGAACATCACCTCATTTCAGAGAATTTTTCCTTTAAAATGGACCTTATTTCATCGCCTCGGATCTTAGATCGTCTGACGATATCTAAAATCTCCTCTTTTTTAAAGCTTCCTACATCACCCTTTTGCATAGCGGAGATTCTTCCATTATCTTCAGTGGTAACTGTAATCCTTGAGTCCATCACACTTTCTTCTTCAATAGAAGGATCATATAAAATTGAATTTGCTATTTTTGCATATGTGCAAGGTATAGGTATTTTTCTCATGGGCAACTGCATTAACTCTTCCGTCTTATTCCCTTCTTCGTCTAAAACAGGCATCTTAGTGTTATAGAGGGCACCAATTGATGCAATTCCTGCTGCATCAAATAAGTTTCCATTGTAGTCCATTACATGAATATCAACAAACAAGACTCTTACAAGTTCCCCTTCTTTTATGACTAATTTTTCAAAATCAATTGCGCCTGATTCCCTAATTCCTCTATCAACAATTCTTGCAAGTTCTATTGAGTCTTCTCTTGGCGGACCTGCTTCAAAGTCAGGTGATGCCATTGGAATCAATTCTGCATTAGTAGTGAAAACTCCTTGATTTGGTGTGTCTGGGAATGGTGCCCCTGTTTCACACTTTACTCCAGCTATAACCTTTGTATCCCCTATCTGAACATAACAAGAACCTTCGGCTTTGTTTGCGATTCCAAGCTCTATCTTAAGATCTCTCATATCATTAAGATTTCTACCATCGTCACGCTTACCATTATTTAAGAGGCTAATTATGTAATCTTTTTTAATATCTGAAAGAACACTACTCATTTAAAACACATCCTCGGTAATGTATTTTTTCTTTAGAGCTTCTTTTTGTATCTCATGTACTTGAAGACAACCCTTCTTGCCAAGTTCAATTGCTTCTTCAAGTTGATCCTCAGTTAGATCTCCATCCATCTGCAGCAAACTAAATTCATTTTTTCTTGGGAGAAGTGCCAATGGTAGATCGGCTTGTCCATAGTTATCTTCTTCTTTGCAGAGATCTAATACTATCTTATCTTCAACTTTTCCAGCAGCACATGCTGGTACTAGTTCTTTCATAGGTATACCTGCGTTAGCAAGTGCAACTGATGCAGCAGTAATCCCCGCGCATCTTGTTCCAGCATCTGCCTGTATTACTTCAATGTTTACTTCAATCATGCATTTTGGAAAATTTTCTAATATTAAAGCAGGTTCTAATGCGCCTTGCGTTACTTTACCTATTTCCACCCCCCTTCTACTTGGGCCAGGTCTTTTTCGCTCTTCTACTGCAAATGAAGCCATGTTATATCTACATTTTAATATAGCCCTGTCGGATTTTTGAAGAAATCTTGGATATGCTTCCCTTGGGCCATAAACTGCACAATAAATTTTATTTCCGCCCCATTCAATATAAGATGAGCCATCTGCTCTTTTAAAAACTCCAACTTCTATCTTTATGTTTCTTAACTCATCAATGGCTCTTCCATCAATTCTCTTGCCATTGGTAAAGAACTTTATGTCTTTCTCCATTTATAACACCTAATATTACATTGATATTTCTGTTTCAAGTATTTTTTTATTCTGTCTGTTAATCCCGGTATATGGGCTTCTTTATCAATTTTAAGAATGGCTCTCTCAACTATATCTTCCATTTGCCTCTCACCTTTAATCCATATATTGCCATTCTGACCAACCATTATCTCACACCTAGTCATCTGTTTTAGCAATTTAATCATAGATCCTTTTTTGCCAATTACTCGAGGAACTCTTGTAGCATGGATTTTTACTACCCTTCCCCATTTTAATTTACCATAAGGCCTTTCTTTCGACTGTAGGACTATGTCTGAAGATTCTCCGACATCTTTGATATTTGCATATATCACATCCCCAACCTTGAATATCCTTTCAAGATTTGATGTATCTTTGACATATCTCAAAGCATCTTGAACATGGAGATTAGCCAAATAAGGGGCATTGATATCTAGATCCCAACTTAATGGATTGATACTTACAATTGTTCCAATAACGTCGTCACCTGTTTTTGGCATATATTTTCCTTCAAGCGGAACAACTCTAATACCATCATTTTCTATATAGACTATCCCTAAAACAGAGGATATTATTGTATCCTCAAATTTATCGACTCCATATTCATATCTAAAAGGCCCTTTTGCAATAGCCATACCTGGCGTAACAATAGATCTATCTTTCACTAAAAATTCCAAGAATGTCTCCTCACATCATTTTTCCATTATCTTTGTTTCAACGTTTCCTTTTGTGGCGCCATTTAGTTTACTGAAAAGATCATCTTGTAATCCGGCAGGTATTTCAATTATAAATATCCAAGAACCGTCTCTACCCCATTCTTCTTTAGTGATAGTACCAAGAGTTTTTACTAATCCCATTGTTTTGGATACATATTCAGCAGGCACTTTAACTCCAATTCTCCTATTTTCCAGTTTGATTGGTAGAATTGGGGCAAGAGAGTGGAGTATCTGTTTAATCTGGTCTTCAGTTCTCTTGTACATATCTATTGAAACTCTTGCCTCTTCCAGAGCTGTTTCTATTCTTTGTGGTGGGTGTGGGTGACCAGTCTGAGGATTTATTGTATGCCTAGAAATATACGATACAATCTGAGCTCTTTTATTTTCCATCATTGCTCTTCTTTGTTCAGTAGTAAGTTGTATTTCTCCTTTTTTAATGATAATTTTAGAAATTTCAGCTACATTATCGGTACCAAATGCCTTTTTAAGAGAATCAGGGGATGCTTTATCTCCCTTGTTAGCATCTTTAAAGATGAAATTAACAGCAAGGAAATCATCATTCTCATCTCCTCCCTTAAATTCTTGGGCTTTTTTTGGATCCACCAATATCTCAAAATTTTCCCCATGGTACTTGATTTTTGCAGTAACTGCATCGTCTAGAGATACCAAACAATCTACTCCTTATCCTCCTCTTCCTTAATCTCTTTAACTTTCTCAATATAGAAGTTTAATTTTTCTTCATTCATTTTCTTAAACTTCTTTTCTTCCATACTGATTACAGCCATTTCAACGTTGCTCTTGCTTAAGTCCCCCTCTATTGATTTTTTCATGGCCCTTAAAGCAAGTACAATTGCGTCTTCAATTGAGATTTCAGGGGAATATTCTTTTTCAAATATCTCCATTGCGACTGATCTTCCTGCTCCGATTGCGGTAGCTTTCCACTCAAGATAAGCTCCAGAAGGCTCAGTGACAAATATTTGAGGCCCTTCTGAGTTAATGCCAGCAAGAATCAAAGAAGCACCAAACGGTCTTAATCCTCCATATTGAGTATGCATCTGCTTTAAATCTCCAATCTTCTTTGCTAACATCATTACTGACATCTTTTCATCATAGCTTAATGTGTGAATTTGTGCTTCGATCCTTGCCCTATCGACAAGTATTCTTGCATCTGCTATGATCCCTGAGGTCGCTGCTGCAAGATGATCATCTATTTGAAATATTTTCTCAAAAGATTCGGGTTCAACAAGCCTCGAAGGGATTCTCTTATCTACACAAAGGACGACTCCTTCATTACATTTTATACCAATAGCTGTGGCCCCCCTTCTTACAGCCTCACCAGCATATTGAACCTGATACAAACTTCCATCTGGACTAAAAACGGTAATTGCCCGGTCATATCCAGATGCGGGTGGAACGAATGCCATCTATTTACCTCCATAAACTAATTAACATTAGACTTAATTTTTTTTTCTAACCCCTTTATAGTTCCTGATACATAGAGGGGTAATATATTAACTTTTTCTTTACCTACAGATTTAGTAAGCGATAGTATAAATATAGCTTTGTACAATGATTTTATATTGCTTTCTATTAGGCCATATCTACTATTTTCGTCATATTCTTTTACCCAAAGACCTATTTCAGAAGCGCCAAACTCTCCTAAAAAATCAATGGCTGAATTCCAGATAGCCTTAACTAGGTCTTCTCTTTTAAAGTCTTTCCCTCCCTCGATTATAAAGCTGATATACCTTGTCTTTTCTCGCAAGGTCTTAGGATTTTTTATAGCCATAAAAACATCTAAAAAAGATATAATATGTATAATTTAAGCATTTTGGTATGTTTTCATCTATTAGGATTCATTATGTTTTGCTACATAGAAGGTAAAGACAAAGCTTTGGTAGTATAACAAATTGCAGCAGATAGTGTAAAACTAAAAGAAAAAAGTATAAAATTAGAATAAAATATTATTTGGCTGAAATTATACAACATAACATACTTATTCAGAACATTTAAATATAGTATCATACAATTAAAAGTGTGCCAAACAAGAAAAGTATAGCTGAAGTAGTTAGGGAATATGTCGGTTCCCATCCTTCTATAATGGACTGTCTTAAATATGGAATAATCAATTATTCAGCTCTTTCAAGAATGATAATGGATGAGTATAAAATGGATAACATGGTTGCAGTCCTTATAGCATCTAGAAGATATGCTGAAGAACTCCAAAAAGAAAAGAAATTCCTTGAGAAAAAAATAAAGCAAATTTTAAAGAAGAGTAGGATCAATATAAAGACAAAAGTTGCAACTGTGACTCTTAAACCTGGGTGGCATGTCTTTTTAAAACTCGAACCTATCCTAAAGAAAACACTTTCGGAAGGTTATCTAATAAACATCATCCAAGGTTCCCAAGGAATTACGCTAATATTACTTGAAGATTATCTTGAAGAAGTTGAAAATCTAATAGGTAAAGATAATATAGTAAGAATAACAAAAAATTTGGTTGAAATATCTGTTAAGAGCCCTGAAGATATAAGCGACACCCCAGGAGTAGTATCTTATCTATCTTCAAATCTATCCTCAGTAGGAATAAACGTTATAGAAACTATGAGTTGTTTTATGGACACAATATTTGTAGTTGATGAAAAAGATATGGTGATCGCTTTTGAAGCCCTTAACAGGTGTATAGACTAAGTATTTATATTTATAATATTAAAAAGATGTATGTGATATTATGGAAATTAAGTTAATAGACATAAAAAAAGATGATGGTGTTGAGTTTATACTTGGCCAAGGCAACTTTTCTATTTATACTGTAGAAGATCTTGCGGGGACACTCCTAACATGTGTTGCAGGAATTAAAGTTGGTGTTGCTATGAATGAAGCTAAACCTAAGCTTACAAGAGTTGCAGGAAATGATGAGCATTTGAAGGAGCTTGCATCAAATGCAGCTTTGAATATTGGTGCCGGACATATTTTTGTCATAATGATGAGAGGTGCATTTCCAATCAATGTATTGAATAATGTGAAAAATCATCCTGGAGTTTGTACAGTCTACGGTGCAAGTGAAAATCCCTTCCAAGTTATTGTAACAAAGACAGATCTTGGAAGTTCAGTTATAGGCATAGTTGATGGAACTTCTGCAGAAAAAATAGAAGATAAATATGAAAAGAAAGAGAGGAAAGATCTCTTAGAAAAAATAGGATATAAGGTAGAATGAAAATTAAAATAGAGAATCTTAAAGGCCTAAGATTACTAAATCCTGGCCCTCTTGTTTTAGTTTCATCAAAATATCAGGAAAAATCAAATATTGTTACCGTAGCATGGACTAGCCCAATTTCTCATTCACCTCCACTCATATCTATATCACTCTCTACAAAAAAACTTTCTCACATTCTCATTGAAAATTCTAAAGAATTTACTGTGAATATACCCTCAGTAGAGCTTCTAGATAAGGTGATGCAGTGTGGTTATGAGAGTGGGAGAAATGTTGATAAATTTAAACAATTTAAATTAAAGGAAGTCAAGGGGAAGAAAGTATCTTGCCCCTCTATAAAAGAATGTTTTGCCTTTATTGAGTGTAAAGTTATTGATTCTTTTTTATGTGGAGACCATTATCTATTTATAGGTGAAATAGTAAACTGTGAAATTGAAAAAGAATTATACAATGAATGTGTAGATATTGAAAAGGTAAAATTCATTAATTATCTAAGTGGGCCATATTATACTTATCCAGAAAAAATTATTGAAAAAGAAAGAAATAAGATTTACTGAAACTCTGATATATGGGCTCTTTTAATATCTTCCATTTTATTGTCATATTCTTTGAATTCAGTTTCATACTGCCTTAAATTGTTCATAGTTTGGACCATTCCATCTTCTTGCCCATTAATAAAATACTCTTTCAATACCTTAATTTCAACTGCAGCATTTTTTAAAGCCTGAACTTTTTTTAAATAATAATTCGTATATAGAATTAACCAGTCTTTCTTTGATTTTTGAGCTTCAATCATTGCATTTTCAAGTGCAATCGAAGCTGTTGAAAGTTCAATTATAGCTTTATCCGCATAAATTGTAATGTTGTCCATATCTTGGATAGAATAGGCATTGGAAGCAATGTTATAATATTCAATTCCTTTTGATAATTTTAAATTTGCAGCCTTTATACTTGTATTCCAATTTTCAAGAGAGGTATTAAGACACATAGGTAGTAAAAAAATTAAAACTAAACTAAAAATTAATAGTTTCTTGCTTTTCATTTTCACACCTTTCTAGATTTTTTAAGATTGATATATAAGTCCATCAGATCTTTAAAGACAAAATCTGGTTTTACATGAGATTTTGATGATTCAAAGTTACCAATAACTCCACTTAATACAAGTGCAGTATGAATACCAAAGTTTTTCCCAGCTAATATATCAGTATCAATTCTGTCTCCAATCATTAAACTATTTTCTTTTATCGCAAAAATTTTTTTTGCAGCCAATTCCATAATTAAAGTTTTTGGTTTCCCTATTATTATAGGCTCAACTCCTGTGGCGGCTGTTATAGACGCTAATATTGCGCCACATCCAGGAAGTATACCCTCATGGGAAGGATAAGTTAAATCTGGATTCGTACCTATATATATTGCTCCCTTCTGAATAGCAAGTGATGCCTTTTTCATTTTTTCATACGTGAATGCAATGTCCCATCCCACTATTACAAAATCGGGATTTTTTTCTTTGATTTTAATACCTGTATTTTGAATTAAAGATACTAGATCATCGCCACCTATAACATAAGCACTTAAACTATTATTCTCTTTAAGGTATGTCTCCTTCAAAAATTCTACTGTTGCAACGCCAGAGTTTATTATTTCATTTTCTTGTATATTTATATTCATGTTTTTTAATTTTTTTGAATAATCTGCAGGAGATTTAGAAGAATTATTAGTGACACAAATGAATTTTATGTTTTGTTCAATTAAATAATTTACAAATTCTCTGGCCCCATTTATGGGACGATTACCGCGATACAGTACCCCATCAATATCCATGAATATATAGTTGATGTCTTTCAAAATTGACTCTCCTTTTTTAATATACCTTCAGCAGCAAGAATTCCAGTAGCCGCTGAGTTAACTATATCTCTTGAAAGCCCAACTCCGTCACCAGCAACAAAGAGATTCGATAAACTAGTTTCCATAAATGGATCAACTTTTACCCTTATCCCATAAAATTTAATTTCTGGGGCGTATAAGAGTGTTGAATCACTCCCCACTCCAGGCAAAAGATTATCGAGCCGTTCAAGTGATTCAATTAAATTTGTAACTATTCTATATGGCAGTGCCATAGCTATGTCCCCAGGGGTAGTTGATAAAAGTGTTGGTTTAATGTTACTTCTTCTGATTCTTTCAGGAGTAGACCTTCTTCCCATCCTTAAATCACCAAATCTTTGGATGAGGGGTTTACCTCCCCCAAGGACAGTTGCAATTTTAGCAATTGAAATACCATAAGATGTTGTATCTTCAACAGGCGAAGTCAATGTTACTCTTGATAGAAATGCGAAATTACTATTTTGTGATTTGATATCTCTCATGGAATGCCCATTTACCCCAACATATCCATCGTATTGTTCTTTCATCACATAGCCTTCATGATTTGTGCAAAATGTCCTTACAAAATCATCATAAGTTCTTGAATAAATGTGGAATTTTGGATCTCTGTTTACATCAATTACAGGTTTCATAACAACTTTCGATACTTCAACTCTAACGCCAATATCAATAGATTGATGTGCTACCTTAATTCCAAGTTCATTAATTTGTGATATTAAAAAATTTGAGCCTGCTCTACCAGGTGCCGTTATAACATATTCAGACTCAATTATGTAAGTCTTATTATTTTGTAAATACGTAGTAATGTAGAGATTTTTTACTTTTTCTATTTTTATTGCATCTGCAAGTATGACAAACTTAACACCTTTATTTTCAAGATATTTTTTCATTGAGTTAATTACTACTGGAGTATAATCACTTCCTATATGCCTTTGAGGTATCTGTATAAACTTAATTCCTGAGGCTTCAGCTTTTCTTTGTAATTCTTCAATCATTTCTGTTTCACCGATAAATAGTTTTTCAGGTGCTCCGTGCTTTAAGAATATTGAATCAACTTCATTAACTAGCTTCATTGCCTTGTCAGATTTACCGGTGAGTTCTTCAAGATCGCCACCTATATCTGGCCTCAAATTTAGTATTCCATCTGAAAGACATCCCGATCCACCAGTTCCGTAAAGAACATTACATGGATTACAATTATTACATTCACCAGTGTATTCAAGTGGACACTTTCTGCTGTCCACATCTCTGCCTTTGTCTAAAACTATAATTTCAAGGTTATCGTCTTCAGAAAGTTTGTAAGCAGAAAAAAGACCAGCAGGACCTGCCCCAATTATAACTACTTTTTTCCTCATATATCTAAACTTAGAATTAAACCTAAAAAAGCTTATGGATTCCCTTTATTTTTAGAAGGTTTTTTGGGAAGTCCTTTAAGAGATTTTCTTGTTTTAAGTTTTGATTTTTTGATTGGAACTGATCTCCCTTCAGTAGATGGCTGCCTTGGAGGAATATCTTGGGAGTGTGTCTGAATTAGGGCTTCCTGTGCTTGTGATTTATCGGGCGATTGTTGTATAGGTTCTAGCTTTGGTAATCCAATGCGTTTCAGATTTTTCTTTAACAAAAAGACAATTACAAAAAATGCTGCGATTATAATTATTGGTAATGCTTGTATTATAATGTTTGATTCCAATACTAAATTTATTTCTTTCTCAGTTTCCCCTTCCACTTTTACTATCTGAGTTACCTTCCCATACATTGTTGAAGACGCAACAACTTGATATTCTTTTGGAGGGAGGTCAGATATTACAATTGTACCTGAATTATCTGAGGTACCTTTTTGGACACCGTCTACAAGTATAGAAACTCCGCTAATGGGGTTGCCTTTTGAATTTTTTAATAAAACTTTGAGCGATCCATTGGCGACCTTCAAAGTAAGTGATTTTGATATTCCTTCTTTAGTTATCTCAAAATTAATTTCAGAAGGATTATATCCCTTTGCATCGGCTTTTAGTGTATATACTCCCGGTACAAGCTCTATTGTACCACTAGCTTTTGTTAATTTTTCAACTAAAACACCGCTTCCAGTTTTTAATATCTCTGCTTCGACTTCGGATAGTGCTTTACCATCTTCAGCCTTAATCTCATAAGTAAATTTACCTTTTTGTTTGGACAAGATTATTGTAATTTCTTTTTGTTCTTCTTGTGTGAGATTAAATGATTCAGTTGTGTATTTCTCATAATCCATAAATTCAACTTCTAAAAAATATGTTCCTGGTTTTACTGAAAATTTGAAGAATCCACCAAGGTCTGTTGAAGTATAAGATACACTTGTTCCTTTGAGAAAAACTTGTATACCAAATAAAGGCTTACCGTCATCTGTAGTTACTTTACCAATTATATCTCCTTTAACAGTTAAAGGAATATTGACGGAATAATCAACATAATCTGTGGGGGTAATAGAATTTGGCAATTCATACTCTGAAGTTGAGTAAGATGCCTTAACTTTATAATTTTGTGCATCTGGAACTTCAATCCTATATTGGCCATTTTCATCTGTGTTCACAGAATAGGTTTCATTTGTGGTTACATTTGTTACTTTAACTGTTGCATTGGATATCCCTTGTTCACCTGCTTCAAAGATATTATTATTATTTGAATCTTTGTAAACATTTCCTGAAATAACTTTAAATCCTGTATGTCTTAAATAAAATGTTTTTGTATTTAGCAAGGATATATCAACATTTTCAATTATAGTAACAAATCCAGCTTTAGAAATAGTAACTGAGTATACTCCTTCAGCTATGTTTTCAAAAAGTAATTCTCCTCTTGAATTAGTATTACCAGATCTTTGATAGTTTGTATCGGATTGTAAAGACAACCTAACCTCTACATCAGGTATTTGAGTACCATTCACACTAGCAGTATTAATCAGAAAATTTTTGTTAGTAGCACCCGAAGTTATAGGAATTATAAGTACCAATATCAGCAATGATATAATGGCACTTCTTGAGTATCTTCCTAACATAATTTTCCTCAAGATTATTTTTTTTAAAATATAAAATTAAATTTCGGAAAATACTTTTCTTACATCTTTTACCTTTATAGTGTCGTCCATCTCAATTATTCTTGTTTCGCACTCCATGACATCTCTCACATCGCCAGTAAGCTCAAGATATGTTCCAAGATTAGTGTCGTAAGTCCTCACATTTACAGATTCTGGAATTGTTCCTGGGCTAATTGTACCAAGATTTAGATTTTCGACAAGTATTCTAACTGAATAAGGCTTATTTTTATGCCTTCCAATTCCATTTTCAACAATTTTCATATCACTTCACCTATCCTTTAGTAGCTGATAATCAATATACAGTTACCAGTTTATAAGCTTTTCGATATCGATAATATATAACAATGTTCCAAAACTATTACAAAATATAAACAAAAAGTGCTTAATGACTTTCAAAAAATAGATACTATTATTTAAATAATAAGAGGATATTGATAATCGATAATTAATATTTTAGTAATAATTGAAATTGAGAGAATAACCTGTATTAATGCTAAATCTTATATAATATTTGGCATATTTCGATATAATGAAAGTTATTCTTTTGGAGCATACTCATAATCCTGAAACTGTTTGTGCGGTAGCGGCCCTTACAACAATGAAAGAAGGTACCCCTTCCGAGTTGATAAAAGAAATAGATACAAACAATGCAAAAAATAGAATTCAAAGAGTTGTTGGGTATGGGCACTACTCAGTTATTGAACATGCAAGTTTTACTTTTTCTATTGAAGGTATTTCAAGGGCATGCTCCCATCAACTAGTAAGGCATAGGATCGCCTCTTTTACGCAACAAAGCCAAAGATATGTAAAGATGGAAGAGGTACCTTTCGTTACCCCTCCATCTATTAAAAAGAATAGATCTGCTGAAGAGTTATTTGAAAAAAGTCTAAAAGAATCAGCAGAAACTTATAAAAAACTACTTGAACTGAACATTACCCCTGAAGATGCAAGATTTGTACTTCCCAATGCAACTAAAACAAATCTTGTTATGACAATGAACGCAAGAGAATTACTACATTTCTTTAATCTTCGTTGTTGTAATAGAGCACAGTGGGAAATTAGAGAAATGGCTTGGAGTATGCTGTATCTTGTTCTTGGAGTTTCTTCTGCCTTATTTGAGTCTTCTGGCCCAAAGTGTATAGTGGATGGAATATGTAACGAAGGTAAGGCTTCTTGTGGTTGTTACAAGCTTTTTGAAGGTAAAAGTATAGATGAAAGAAGGATAATTGTCAAAGAGTTTTATAAATAATGGTATGATTTTTATGGCAAGAATGGATATTGACACATATTTTATGAGTATTGCAGAACTAGTAAAAAAGAGATCTACTTGTATAAAACAACATGTCGGTGCAGTTTTAGTTAAAGAGGGGCATATAATATCAACAGGTTACAATGGAAGCCCAAGAGGACTTCCCCATTGTTCGGAAGAAACGTGCCTTAGACAGACTCTTGGTTCTCTTGAAAAATCGCATTTATGTAGAGGTGTTCACGCAGAACAAAATACTATAATCCAAGCTGCAATACATGGTGTTTCAACAGAAAATTCAACAATTTATTCAACACATTTCCCATGTATGTCTTGCACGAAAATATTGATAAATGCTGGCGTAAAGGAAATTGTTTATGGTAGGGACTATGATCTTGATAATGAAATAAAAATGAGTATGATAAGGGGTGCAGGCATCAGGACAAAAAAATTACTTTTGACCGATTAGATGAAAACTTCCATAAGTTACATATGATTTAACAAATTTTTTTTCATTCCCAATTGAGTGGGTAATACTATTAAGAGATTTTTTATTTAAAACAGGTATGGAATAATAGGTCCTTTGGTAACTAAAATTGGAATAAATAGGCAATTTACAAGACAATGACTCTATTATTTTTGAGAAATATAAAATAAAAATGTATCAATTAAGATAAAAAACTGATTCTTTAACACCCAAAAAGATTACTTCTTTTATCAATGTGTTTAGCACCTTACCGCCTTGAAAAGAAAAAACGGAAGAGATTTTTGAATTAAAGAGTAAATAAGAGCACTTTTAAAAGAGTATAAATTCAACTTATATATAGAAAAACTTATTGAAAGTATCCAATAAGATTTAAATATTTTAATTAATTAAATGATTTGGTTGTGATTTGATGGAATTTGAAAAACCCTGGACGGAAAAATACAGACCACAGAAACTTGATGATATTGTTGGAAGAGATCCTATAGTTAGGAGACTCAAATCATATATTGATAAGAAATCAATGCCTCATTTGCTATTTGCTGGGCCTCCAGGTGTTGGAAAAACAACAGCTGCAATAGCACTTGCAAAAGAAATATTTGGGGAGTATTGGAAACAAAACTTCCAAGAGACGAATGCCTCGGATGAGAGAGGAATAAATGTTGTTAGGGAAAAAATCAAAGACTTTGCGAGAACAAAGCCGATAGGCGGGGAGTTTAAGATAATATTTTTAGACGAATCGGATGCACTAACATCTGATGCACAAAATGCATTGAGAAGAACTATGGAAGTTTATACCTCAACATGTAGATTCATTCTTTCATGCAATTACTCCTCAAGGATTATTGATCCAATACAATCAAGATGTGCAATATTTAGATTTGGTCCATTGACAAATGATGCAATAAAAATCATGATCAAAAAAATTGCGCATGAGGAAAAAATTGATCTCAAAGAAGATGGCCTAGAGGCAATTGCCTACGTTTCTGAAGGAGATATGCGGAAGGCAATTAATGCACTTCAAGCATCATCAGGCATTGGAGATTCAATAACGGAGAGTTTGGTTTACCAGGTAAGTTCTAGGGCAAAGCCAGAAGAGATAAAAAATATGATGAAGATAGCACTCTCTGGAGACTTTATTTCATCTAGAAGAGTCCTCCAGTCGCTTCTACTAGAACAGGGATTATCTGGAGAAGACATAATAATGCAAATGCACAGAGAGACTTTCAACTTAGAAGTTTCTGATAAAGAAAAAGTTAGAATTGTTGATATGATAGGTGAGGCTGATTTTAGACTAGTTCAAGGAGCAAATGAATTTATACAACTTGAATATCTTCTCGCCAATCTTTCGATAGGATAACGATAACATGCTTGTTGAAAAGTACTTTCCTAAAAATTTTTCTGAAATAAAAGGTCAACAGGCACTTGTAAAGGATATTTTAGCATGGATTAACACATGGGGGAGTGAAAAAAAGGCTCTCCTTATTTATGGACCACCTGGTAGTGGTAAGACCACTATGGTAAAAGTCCTAGCAAAAGAACTTGGATATGATTTAATAGAACTAAATGCAAGCGATAAAAGGGATCAAACGGCACTAAACAGGATAGTTGGAAATGCTGCATCTTCAAAGACTCTTTTTGGGTATAAAAAAATAATCTTACTTGATGAGGCCGACAACATCCATGGAAAGGAAGATTTTGGTGGGGCAAAAGCATTACTTGAAATAATCAAGAACACACAAAATCCCATTATACTTACAGCAAATAGTTACTGGGAAGTATCTCAGGCAATAAGAGAAAATTGTAAACTTGTCCAATTCAAAAGACTACAATCAAGAACGGTGTTTGCTAGATTAAAAGAAATAGCAGTTGCAGAGGGTATTAATGTAGATGAAAAAGTCCTCCTGAAGATTGCAGAACAGTCAGGAGGAGATATGCGTGCTGCTATAAATGATCTTGATTCTTTAGGAAAAAATATAGCAATGGGTGATGAGAAGTTAGTAGGATCGAGGGATACTGAAGCCTCGATATTTGAAGCATTATCAAAACTTTATACATCAAACACGATAGATGTTCGAAAAGAATTTTTTAATATTGATAAAAAACCTGATGAATTGCTATTATGGATTGATGAAAACACTCCTAAAGCATACAAAGGAAAAGATTTACTTAACTCTATGAATTTTATCTCTAAATCAGATATTTATTTAAAAAGGGCTCTTAATACAAGGAATTATTCCATGTGGAAATATGCATCAGATCTGATGACAGGAGGGGTCTCTGTTGCAGGGATAACGGATTCAAGGTATATCCCATTTTCCCCACCGAAGTACTTTCAAGTTTTAGGATCTTCCAAGAAGGCAAGGGTAACTAACAACGTAATTCTAGATAAGATCGGAAAAAAATGTCATTGTTCAAGGAAAATTGCAAGAAGTTATTTACCTATGATTGCTATACTGTTTCTAAATCCTAGAAAAGGCGCCCTAATCGCTAACTTTTTTGAGTTTGATATGGAAGAAATAAAGTTCATTGATGAGAAAAACTACAGAAAAATAGAACATGAAAGAGAAGAACTTTTAAAGATTCCAGAAAAAAAGGAAAAAATCAAAGTAGTTCCAGTAACGATTGATAAAAAAGTTGAATCAAAAGTGGAAATTATCAAGAAAGAAAAAGAATCACAAAAAGAAAGTGAGAAAGAAGAACAACAAAAGAATCGACAGAAAACACTTTTTGACTTTTAGAGGAAGATAATATGCTCGAATATTCTATATCAACATCTTTAGATAAAATTCCGAAATCTGGTATAAGAAAATTATTTGATCTTGCACAAAATATGGAAGGAATTATTAGTCTAGGTATTGGCGAACCTGATTTTAGCACCCCACCCCATATAGTTGAAGCATCTATTAATGCCTTAAAACAGGGAAAAACATATTATTCCCCAAATTCCGGACTATTGGAACTAAGACAAGCCATATCAGAAAAGATGAAAAATCAGAATAGTATTGATGCATCTGAAAACGAAATATTGATTACAGTTGGTGGTGGAGAGGCATTATCACTTGCAATCCAATCTTCAATTAGGGTAGGAAATGACGTAATAATTCCCTCACCCGCCTTTGTTTCTTACATACCTATAGTTATGCTTTCGGGAGGAAATCCAATAGAAGTGGAATGTAAAGAGGAAGAGAAATTTATCCTTAGTTCTGATATCTTAGAAGAAAAGATAACTGAGAATACAGAACTACTTATCCTAAACTCTCCTTCAAATCCAACAGGTTCTGTCATGACAAAAAATGATTTAGAAAAAATATCAGACATTATAATTGAATACAATCTAAAAGTGATCTCTGACGAAGTTTATGAAAGTCTTGTTTATGACGGCAAAAAGCATGTCAGTATAGCATCATTAAATGGTATGGAAAACAACGTTGTCACTATCAATTCATTTTCTAAAACTTATTCAATGACAGGTTGGAGAGTAGGATATCTGGCTTCAAAAGATCCTATTCTTTTTGATAGAATGCTAAAGCTTCACATGTATGGTCCTGTTTGCAATAATACGTTTGCTCAATTTGGGGCCCTAGAAGCTCTAAAGGGACCTCAAGATAGTGTGGAATACATGAGAAGTGAATTTGAAGATAGAAGAAACTTACTTTTAGATAGAATTAAAGAAATGAGTGGTGTTAGAGCTTTGAAGCCAGAAGGTGCATTTTACGTATTCATGAATATATCTGAAACTGGTATGAAGTCAGAAGAGTTCTCTGAAAAACTTTTGAATCAGGAAAAAGTCGTGACTGTTCCTGGATCCTCTTTTGGGCAATATTTTGATAACTTTGTAAGACTTGCGTATCCACTTAAGAAAGATAGAATAAATGAAGCTTCTGATAGGATAGAAAGATTCCTATCTAAAAATTAATCTTCTTCAATTACTATTGATTTAATATTAAACTCTCTTCCTGAAAGAACGGTAACATCGTTTGAACCACATTCACATATCATATGAAGTATTGGAAAATCTTTATCAGAGCTGATAGTAAATTCCTTTTCACATTTATTACAGTGTACCCTTGGTTTTAAAAACTTGATTTCTAATTTTGCTCCTTCTGCAATTGTATCTTTAGATATGACATCAAAACAAAATGCAAGTTGATCGGCATTGACCAAAAGTATATCGCCCATCTCCAGTTTAATTAACTTAATTTTCTTCGCTTTTTCTTTTTCAGCCGCATCTAGAATGGTTTTTAACATCCCATCTGCAAGAGATAGTTCATGCATATATTCACCAATACATTTTTATATTAAGATAAAAGAGTATTTAAAAGCTTAGGGGGATATTTTTGAAAGGTTATATAATTTGGCCTTCGTATCTTAATAAAAATCTTTCAAAGAAAGAAGGTAGAAAACTTCCAAAGAATTTATCATTAGATGATCCAAAATTTGAAGAGATAAAAAATGCGCTTGAATCTATCGGAATTAATCATAAGATTGAAAAAAATGCAAGATATCCAAAGGAACAGGGGAAGGAAGACAGGAAAATAGGTAGATTTATTGTTGAAGAAAAATTTTCTAAAAATGAAATTCTGAAGAAAATATCAAAAGAGATAAGAAAAAATAGGGGAGGAAATTAGGATCTATCTTGTAAAGTTTCAACTTCTGGGATGATTCTTTTACCTGCGGCAACTTTATCAATGCTGTGGACAGTGCCACCTAATTTTTCTATCTCTTCTTTTAATAGTTCATAATCTATTGAATCCCCTTGTATTGAAAGTTTAACTGTTTCAGTCTTTTGATCAATTTCAACAACAGAGATATTTACACCTAAAATCCCTGGCAGTTCTGCTAATCTGTTCGCAAAATCTGAAAGTATTGGTTTGTGGGGTTTTAAAACATCAAGGACAATTATCCTTATCGAACTCATACATCAACCTTATTTTAAAAATATTTAAACTTTTATAATAGTTTCGGTTCATCAATTAAATTATAGTCAAGTATCAAAAAAGAAATGTGAGCATATATTTGGAATGATAATAATTGACAAGTGTTTTTCAAAGAATTTGACAGAAGTTATTTCTTTTTATCTAAAGAAATAATTGTTTAAGAATTTCTATATGAAGAAGTAATATATAGTGAATTGTACATTTTCAAATTTCTATTTTTAATGAAAGTGTTATACGGATAACCTTATATTTTAATTTTTTTAAGTCGATATAGAAACTAATATGTTAACGGTGATATTATTATGAAAAGACCGATGGTTACTATTGATGGAAATGAAGCTGCCGCATATACAGCTTATCATGTCAATGAAGTTATATCAATATACCCCATCACCCCATCCTCAACGATGGGAGAGTTATCTGATCAATGGGCATCTGAAGGGGAGCCCAATATATGGGGCACTGTTCCTAACGTAACTGAGATGCAAAGTGAAGGTGGAGCGTCTGGAGCCATACATGGTTCATTACAACGAGGGGCTTTAACAACTACCTTTACAGCTTCTCAAGGGCTTCTTTTAATGATTCCAAATATGTACAAAATAGCAGGAGAACTTACATCAACTGTATTTCACGTAAGTGCTAGATCTCTTGCAACGCACGCTTTATCAATTTTTGGGGATCATACAGATATAATGGCTGTGCGCTCTACAGGATTTGCACTTCTTGCTTCAAACTCTGTCCAAGAAGTTATGGATCTTTCGCTTATTGCCCAATCCTCTACTTTAAAATCGAGAGTTCCGTTTTTACATTTTTTTGATGGATTTAGAACTTCAGCGGAAACCTCAAAAGTTGAGCGCTTGACACTTGAAGATCTAAAGCAAATGATAGATGAAGAACTTGTAAGAAAACACAGAGCAAGGGCACTGTCACCTGATAATCCCATAATTAGGGGAACATCACACAATCCAGATACATATTTTCAAGCAAGGGAAAAAATAAACCCATATTATGATGCTTGCCCAGATTTAGTCCAAGAAGCTATGGATAAATTTGCAAAGATTGTTGGTAGACAATATAAACTCTTCCAGTACGAGGGTGCATCGGATGCTGATAGAATTATTGTCATTATGGGAAGTGGCGCTGAAACTGTAGAGGAAACAGTAAATCATCTCAATAACGCAGGTGAAAAAGTAGGTATTTTAAAAGTAAGATTATTTAGGCCATTTTCATTGAAACATTTTATCTCAGTTCTACCTCCTTCAGTAAAAAGAATTGCAGTTCTTGATAGAAGTAAGGAGCCTGGCGCTTTGGGCGAACCACTTTATCTTGATGTTGTATCCGCCATATCATCTGCATTTTCAAGTGGGATGTTAAAAACAGAAAAGATGCCAAAGATAATTGGAGGAATATATGGATTATCCTCAAAAGAATTTAAACCATCAATGGTAAAAGCTATTTTTGAAGAGTTAAAAAAAGATAATCCCAAGAATAGATTTACTGTGGGGATTAATGATGATGTAACTAATAAAAGCCTTGACTATGATCCAAACTTTTTTGTAGAACCCAAGAACAGAACGAGGGCTGTTTTTTTTGGCCTTGGAGCCGATGGTACTGTAAGTGCAAACAAAAGTTCAATAAAAATCATTGGAGAAGAGACTACCAACTATGCACAGGGGTACTTTTATTATGACTCAAAGAAGGCAGGATCACTTACAATTTCTCATTTACGTTTTGGTCCAGATCCTATAAAATCACCATATCTAATCGACAGAGCTAATTTTGTTGCATGTCATCAGTATTCATTTTTAAATAAATATGATATGTTAGGCATTGCCGAGAACAATTCAATTTTTCTTTTGAATAGCCCTTATCCAAAGGAGCAAGTATGGGATCATCTGCCTAGAACTGTTCAACAAGAGATAATTGATAAAAAAATCAGATTTTACACAATTGACGCTTATGATATTGCGAAGGAGATTGGGCTTGGAGTTAGGATTAATACAATAATGCAGACATGTTTTTTTGCCTTGAGTAATGTCATTCCAAAAGATGAGGCAATTAAATCAATTAAAAAATTCACAGAGAAAACCTATGGTAGAAAAGGAGAGAAAATACTAAAAATGAATTATGAGGCAATAGATAAGGCTCTTGACAATCTCCATGAAGTAAAAGTTCCTGAAAAGGCATCTAGCAGTTATGATTTGAAAGATCCAATACCTGAAGAAGCACCTGAATATGTAAGAACTGCAATATCGAAAATGATTAGTTATAAAGGAGATGAGCTTCCTGTAAGTGTGTTCCCTGATGATGGCACATATCCAACTGGAACAACTAAATGGGAAAAAAGGAACATTTCACTTGAAGTGCCTGTATGGGATCCTGAAATTTGTATACAGTGCGGTAGATGCGCCTTTGTATGCCCGCATGCTGTTATTAGGGCTAAAGTATACCCAAAAAACGCTTTAAAGAATGCTCCTGCTTCATTTAAACACGCTGAGTCAAAGTTTTCCCAATTTAAAGATTATTTATACACTGTCCAGGCTTCACCTGAAGACTGCACTGGATGTACTCTCTGCTATGAAACATGTCCATCAAAGAACAAGATGGATCCAAAATTAAAAGCAATTAATATGAAATTTAAAGATCCAATTTTAGAGGTAGAAAAGGAAAATTGGAATTTCTTTGAATCGCTACCTTATATTGAACGTGGAAAGTTAAATGTCTCTACTGTAAAAGACATACAGCTCCTTGAACCGTTATTTGAATTTTCTGGTGCTTGTGCAGGCTGTGGTCAGACGCCTTATGTAAAATTAATGACTCAATTATTTGGTGATAGGGTTGTTATAGCCAATGCTACAGGTTGTTCATCTATCTATGGAGGAAATTTACCAACAACACCCTATACAAAGAATAAAGATGGCAGAGGGCCAACTTGGTCAAACTCATTATTTGAAGATACAGCAGAATTTGGACTTGGTATGAGGCTTGCATTGGATAAACAGAAAGAATATGCAATGGAGCTTATTGAAAAACTAAAGAATGATTTAGGAAAAGAATTGGTATTTGAGTTAAAGAATGCAAATCAGGACAGTGAAGCTGGAATAAACAAGCAAAGAGAAATGGTAAAATTGTTGAAGGCTAAGCTAAAGTCCATACAAAGTTCTGAAGCAAAAGATCTAATGAGTTTGGCCGACTCCCTAGTTAAAAAGAGCGTCTGGATCTTAGGAGGAGATGGTTGGGCTTATGATATAGGTTATGGCGGTCTTGACCATATTTTTGCCTTAGGAAAAAACGTCAATATTCTTGTTCTTGATACGGAAGTATATTCTAATACAGGGGGACAAATGTCAAAATCAACTCCTCTTGGTGCTGTGGCAAAATTTGCAATGGGAGGAAAGTCTACCCCAAAGAAAGATCTTGCTATGATGGCTATGAGCTATGGTAACGTATATGTTGCAAAAGTTGCTTTTGGCGCAAATAACGCTCAAACTGTTAAAGCTTTCTTGGAAGCTGAAGCATATGAAGGAACTTCAATTATCATAGCATATGCACACTGTATAAATCAAGGATACGACTTAAAACATGGCCCAGAACAACAAAAATTAGCCGTTCAATCGGGTTACTGGCCACTTTTAAGATACAATCCTAAATTGGAATTGGAAGGTAAAAATCCACTTCAATTAGATTCAGGTAAGCCCTCGATACCTCTTGAGAAGTTTGTTTATAATGAAACAAGATTTAAGATATTACTCAGAAGTAAGCCTGAAGTTGCAAAGACGCTTTTGGAGGAAGCTCAGAAAAATATTTTAAAAAGATGGAACTTCTATAAATACTGGTCAGATATGCCTGTATATAGAGAGGAGGAAAGATGATCGATCTCTCAACAAGCTATATGGGATTACAACTAAAAAATCCCCTTGTAGCATCATCCTCATACTTATGGGAAGATCCAAAGAATATTAAAAAAGCTGAAAAGGCTGGTGTGGCCGCTATCGTTTTACATTCACTCTTTGAGGAGCAGCTTGAAATAGAACAAGAAGAGCTCAATAGATTTCTACTTCAAGGTACGGAAAGTTTTGCTGAATCCCTCACTTATTTTCCGGAAATAAAGGAATTCAAATTCGCTCCAGACGAATATATTGAACTTATAAAAGAGGTTAAAGAGAATTTATGTATCCCACTTATTGGAAGTTTAAATGGAGTCACAGATGGCGGATGGGTTAAATATGCAAAAAAAATTGAGGAGGCAGGTGCGGACGCTCTTGAATTAAACATATATTATATCCCAACTGACCTTTCATTGAACTCTAAAAAAATCGAAAAAAATTATTATAATCTTCTAAAAAAGGTCAAGCAGAAAATTAGAATTCCTTTGGCAGTGAAGTTAAGCCCTTATTTTACTTCAACTCCTAACGTTCTTAAAAGTTTGGAGAAAGGTGGGGCTGATGCTTTTGTAATATTTAACAGATTTTACCAGCCAGATATTGACATTGATAATCTAGCAATAAAATCAAACCTAACGTTAAGTGATAGTGAAGAACTTAGATTGAGATTAAGATGGACGGCAATAATGTATGGAAGAATAAGTCCAGATGTTGCAATTACAGGTGGAGTTCATACGGGTTATGACGTCATAAAAGCAATGATGGCGGGAGCAAAAGTTTCAATGATGACATCGGCTTTATTAAAAAATGGAATTGACCATATTGGAAAAGTTTTGTCAGAAACAAGCGAGTGGCTTTCTAAAAATGAATATAATTCAATAAAATCAATTCAAGGGCTTATGTCTCAAAGGAATATCTTGGATCTTTCTGCTTATGAACGAGCAAACTACATGAAAATTTTGGGATCCTATAGATAGTTAACATAAAATCATTTTTTCTATTAAAGAAGGCGTTATGTAAAGAAATTATAATATTGGAGTTGGAAATATTATTCTTTTAATGAGGAGATGTGAGTATAAAATATATGCTTTAACACATTCTCTTTCAGAATTTAATCCATTGACAATTAGTGAATCTTAAGAACTTTCCAGTATATACAATGTCCATGTTCCATCTCTGCCTTAGTCAAATCACATAAAGTCAGAAAGTTCAATTTTTACTTTAGATTCAATAAATCAAATGTCTTTTTTTAAGAGCAATAATCTTAATGAATATTTATCTCTTAAATATTATTTCAAAAAAAAACGGCTCTATATCTAAATACAATGTATCTTTGAATATATTTTGAGTTAAATGAATTAAAAATCTAAGCATTAAAGATACATAACTTTATTAAATTACAATACCTAATTGTAATTATAAATTAACTTTTGTTACCTTAAAATATGCTAAGGTGTAAGGATGAAAAAATATGACGTATTGATTATTGGCTCTGGAGCGGGTATGAACGTAGCAAGTGATGCCCTTTCCAATGGATTTAAAGTAGCTATCGTAGACAAAGGTCCCTTAGGAGGAACATGTTTGAATTTAGGATGTATCCCTTCTAAGTTGCTTATCTTTCCGGCAGATCGAGTTACCGACATAGAAAATTCGAAAAAACTTGGCATTGAGACAAATATAACTAGTATCCATTTTAGAGAAATAATGGAAAGAATGAGATCTTCTATTGCTGAGGATAGAAATCAAATAAGAGAAGGAATAAAGCATGCAAAAAATCTTGCTTTTTATGACGGCATTGGACGTTTCGTGAAGGATTACACTATCGAGGTAGATGGCAAGAAAATAATGGGTGAAAAGATATTTATTGCCGCGGGTGCAAGACCTTTTATACCCAATGTAAAAGGATTAGAAACTGTTGACTATTTAACAAATGAAACTATTCTTGAGTTAGACGAACTTCCAAAAAGCCTTGCTATCTTAGGGGGAGGGTATATTGCATGCGAATTTTCTCATTTTTTGGCTGCAATGGGGAGCGAGGTAACAATTATACAAAGGAACATGAAGCTTGTAGCAAATGAGGAACCTGAAGTTTCAGATTTACTACTTAAAGAAATGTCAAAGAGAATGAAAATATATGTCAATACAGAAGCCATTGAAGTATCAAAGGAAGGAAATATGATAAAAGTAGTTGGAAAAAACAAAAAAACTGGAAAAACTATCGAAGTTATTGCAGAAAAATTATTAGTTGCGAGTGGAAGGATTCCAAACTCTGATTTATTAGAAGTACATAATAGCGGTATAGAAACTAATGAAAAGGGTTTTATCAAAGTAGATGAGTATCTAGAAACTTCAAAGGAAAACATCTGGGCTTTTGGAGATGTCATAGGAAAATATATGCTTAGACACTCCGCGAACAAGGAAGCATTATATGCTTGGCATAATAGTCTCCATCAAAAGAAAGTTCCAATGGATTATAATGCCATGCCACATGCAATATTCACATATCCAGAAATAGCATCAGTAGGGATGACAGAACGTGAAGCAAAAAATAAACATAAAATATTAGTGGGTTTTTCAAAATATAATAGTGTAGCAAAAGGGATTGCCATGCTTGAGGAAGATTCATTTGCAAAGGCTATTGTCAATAAGGAAGACAATAAGATATTGGGATTTCATATAATTGGTCCATACGCTTCAATATTAATCCAGGAAGTTATTAATGTAATGGCAAATAATATGGAAATGAATGCAATCTTCAAAAGTACCCACATACACCCTGCCCTAACCGAACTCATACCCTCAACTTTCTCAAATCTTATGGAATCAAAAGATAATTTTTAGAAAAATTCATAAAGGAAATGAACAATGTTCGATAGTCATGTATGGATACTATAAATCACCTCTGCATCCACTTAGGATATCAAAAGAGGGAGTAAATCTCCTGATTGAAAAGGATGGTAACAATCTTAGATATAAGAGAACTAGTTCCAATGAAACTGTAGAAAAAATACTTTTGACAAAAGATTGTGGAATAATCATCAATCCGATTGAAGTTCTAAAGTTTCAAAAACAGTTAGCCCAGTACCAATTGATAGAATTTGAAAAATCAGTTTTTGTCGAGCCGCGAGACACAAATAATATTTATCTTACATTTCCCGTTGACATAGGTATATTTATTTCGGGAAGAAAAAACTATGACCTCTTGGACACTTTTACCTTTGCAAAACAAAAATATACATTATATGGAACTCCAAGAGATGGCGTCATATGCAAATATCATAAAAGCCCTGTATTTACATCCCTGCCCAGTAATTTAAATCCATTGGTCGATGGAGTAATGAAACTAAAACTTATAAACACTACAGATACATGGATTGAGGTAACAAAAAGTGTTTTTGATTCTCAAGAAATGAAAGTTTATTTTAATGAAAATCTTGTTTCTATAAGGGCCACTATGAAAATATTGAGTGGAAAAATTGCAGAAACAGAATTTATTAGCGCAGGGATTAAAAGAGGAATGAAAAAATCTCTTGAAGTATTGGAATCCGGAAGAATCGTAGTATCTCAAAAAAAGTTTATTATGGAGGAAGGGCTTTGAATCTAGAGCAGATCCTAACTATCCTGTTAAATACTTTCAGAAATATCAAAGCTGAGAAAATATTCCCCTTTATTTTAGCAGTAGGGATAATTATTTCGTCCATAATAATAGCAAAGGGCACTTCAATGCTTTTAAAAAAATATCTACGGGATAAGTTTGACATAGACAGGCTAGGCATTCTCCTTAAAGGAAGTTACTATGGTATCATTGCTCTGGCCGTTATTTTATCACTACCGATATTAGGAATTGACACTTCAGGATTTTTAGTTGCCGGAGGAATTACAGGTATAGTCATAGGTTTTGCAAGTCAAAATATCGTTGGAAATCTTGTATCTGGACTATTCATCATGGCTGAAAGACCTATCAGGATAGGTAGCCAAGTTGAAATAGATCAAATAACTGGATTTGTTGAAGATATAGGCATGATGTCCACAATATTGAGAAATTTTGATGGCCTGTATGTTAGAATACCTAACGAAAAAGTATTTACTAATAACATTATTAATAGAGGAATTAATGTCGCACGAATAGTGGAACGTACTATTGGTATAAGGTATAGTGATGACACCAGTAAGGCCATAGATATCATATATGGCGTAATTGAAGACCATCCCTATATTCTAAAGAAACCAAATTCTGACGTTTATGTTGATGAAATCAAAGATGGCTCTGTTAACATCATGATGAGGGTTTGGACCCCTTCCGAATTATGGTATACAACAAAAAGAGAGTTGTTGTTAGTAGTAAAAAATGCTCTTGAAAGGGAAGGAATACAAGTTTCAATTCCACATAGGGTAATAAAATATATTAATGACAAGCCTAGCAATAAAGACTCAAATTGAGAGCTCTATTTTAATTTTATAGGAAATGATATAGTTTTTTAGAAAATCTTTTAAAAGAAAGCGTAGTAGCTGATATGGTGATAAAATGGTTTTTTGTGGAAAATGTGGAAAAGATAATCCAATAGGCGCAAAATTTTGTGAAAACTGTGGAGCTACTTTAGATGTTGCCCCAGTAAAACAGCGAACTACCTATACAACTGGAAATTGGTTATCACATGAGCATGCCGGATTTTTACCTAGACTTGTTGCATGGATTATTGACGCTATTATATTAGGGATAATAGGAAGAATTGTGGCAATTCCTTTTGGTACAAGCTACTCATATGGTTATGGTACTGGATATGAAACTGGTTTTAATCTTGGCTCAATCGGAACTATCTTAACTCTTCTAATAGGGCTTGCATATGCTATGTATTTTGAGGGTGGTAAAGGTGCAACACCTGGTAAAATGGTAATGAAGCTTAAAGTAATAGGAACCGACGGTAGAATGCCAATAGGTTACGAAACTGCAATCATTAGATTTATCGGAAAATTTATTTCGACAGTAGTTTTACTATTGGGACACATCTGGATACTAATTGACAAAGACAAACAAGGATGGCACGACAAGATAGCCAACACATTTGTTGTTAAGGAATAAATTTTTTTCCTTTTTTTTAAAAGAATTGCATTCGAGTTAAAGTTGTACTTTCTCTTAGAGTATACTATCAAAGATATAGGCATATAGAAATAGAATAAGTATAATATTATAAAGAATGTAATAACTTTATTAAATATATTGGTAAAAAAGGTAAATAAATGGACCCTATAACATTGCTCTCAATTGCACTCGCCCCCGGCATATTTTGGGTATGGTATTTTTATAAGAAAGATAAATATGATCCTGAGCCCAAAAAACTAATTATTTATACATTCATATTGGGCGCCCTCGTAACAATTCCTGCCGGAATATTAAATTCAATTTTTATTTCCTCATCTTTTGAAAATATGGGGGTGTTGATGAAATTTTTTGCTGCATTTGTAGTGATAGGCCCTGTAGAGGAAATATCAAAGTATATGGCTATAAGAATATATCCTCTTAAATCTAAAGAGTTTGATGAGCCTATTGATGCAATGTTATATTCTATAGTGGCGGCATTGGGATTTGCAACTTTCGAAAATTTCCTATACATCTCTCAATATGGGGCTTCTCTTATACTGATTAGGGCAATAACTGGATGCCTTGGTCATGCAGGATTTTCTGGAATAGTTGGATATTATGTTGGAAAAGCTAAGTTTTCATCACCTAAAAACAATAATCTTGTTTATAGAGGTCTTGCAATTGCTGCACTTTCACATGGATTATTTGATTTTGTTCTGTTCACACAGACCATACTTGCATTTTTATTCATACCCTTATTAATAGTATTAATATACTTCTTATCAAAAAGATTGGGTGAAATGTCTTCTGCATCACCGTTTAAACCTTCAGACAACTATGATTTTAAATGCCCAAAATGTAAGAATGAAGTCTTATCCTCCTCAAACTTCTGTGCCGAATGTGGGTATAAATTCAAAAGATAACTATTTATATCTAAAAAACATTCTTTTTTTATCCCTTATAGCGAGGGGTTCATGAGAGGAAATCTTTCTCCTATGAGTGAAACAGCAAATATAAGGGTAATGCCTTGCCAACGGTCACCTGATGATGTAGCGTATCGCGTAGATGATTTAGGGATTACAATGGCAAGGATCAGCCCACCACGAGAGTTACCGAAGGAAGAGAGGATACCCGAACGATGAACTTCGGGGTTAGTTAGGTGGGCAACAATATTATTTAGTAAAATTACTATGAAAAATATAAAATCAATTATCTTCTATAATTCTTCTGTCGATAGCCTGCAAGATTTTCATTGGGTTTTGGAGTATAATCTCTTAATATATTTGAAATCTCCCCGTCTGTTATACCAACATTTTTTGACAACTTAATCATTTTATCCCTGATTTCGAATAATCTTTCTTTTGCAAGATCACATCTGTCAATTGTGGGATGATCCCTAAGATATTCGAACTCTCTAGTAAGTTCATCTATGTCAATGTAAATAGAAGTAATAAGGTCTTTAAATTGGTAATCACCTTTTTTTTGAAGTTCTCTAGCCAAATCTTTTGCTCTGTAAAGTTGATATATAACAGCAATTATCTGTAGTCTTTCAAGATATTTGGTGCCTGGATATCCAACTTCGTATAGGGCAGTCCTAATTGTTTTCAAAATTTCAAGTTCAGTTAAATTAGTTGGGGTTGCATAAAATTTATTGAACATTGCCATATGATCACCACTATTTATGAAAATTGATAAGTAGATATAGTTATCCCTTTTAGTTAATAATGTTAATCAATAAAGGTAACATTTAAATAAGTATTTTATCATTAAAAACATTAAAAGATAAAGGAGGAAAATAGTAATAAATTAATCAAAAAATTAGAAAAAATATCTATTTTTATATCCTATTACTCTACTTTGTGAGTGTTTTGGAAAATAGTCATAAGGGTAGAGGCCTCTCTGTTTCATCAAATCTTTTATTTCAGATTCATAGTCACTTTTTTGTATAGAGTCTGTTGGACCTTCCTCGATTATAAATAAAGAATAGCATATTGGTTTTAGAATTTTGTAACTTATGCCCATAAGGGGTGCTACATACGACACCTCATACTTATCTTCAATTCTCCTCATATCGGAAAGCTCTAATCTTGGGCTCCTATCGTCCCTTCTTGTACCATCTGCAATGATATCAACAGTCACATCTTCTAAAAAAGACTCAATCACCCACTTGTGAAGAATAGAGATTCCATCGTTTGCAAATCCATCTTTTTCAATTCTATCAACCGATTTTTCAAGAAGTTCTTTGTCAATTTGAAAAAGCTTGAATGGAAATTCCAGTATTTTAGCAGTTTCTTCTGCGTACTTCCAGTTGGAATTTATACCAAATGTTATTGTGTAATTTGTAATATTGCAAGGGAGTATTTTTTTTAGAAAAATATTTGTAAGGGAGGAATCCTTCCCCCCAGAAAATAAGACAGCCGTTTCCATAACGACTAGATCCTTCGTATCTTAAACTCCCTTTTATTGCTTAAAAGAGCCTTTTCAAGGATCTGTTTTAACATAGCATCATCAACTTGCTTCGTTATTTTTCCAGCCTGGTAAAGTTGAATCAGCAAAAGCTCAATTTGCTCCCCTTCTTCTTTCCTTGCCATCTTCACCCTAGTGAGCCTCTCCCTAGCTTCAGGTGTTAAAAGAGCACGCATTATTTGTTGCTTCTGTAGTTCAAATTCGATCTTCTGCTGTCTAGCCTGTTCTTCAGATGCTGCTTGATTCTGAAGTTCTTCTAATTTTTTCTTTTTAATGTATTCGGCATCATCTTGCAAGGAAATCACATTTTAATATTTCTTAAGCTCAGGTATCTCTGCTGCAATCTGGGATTTAATTTCGGAAGCCTTTTTATCTAGAAGAGACATTCCTTGGGGAGATATTACCCTTCCATTCTTAGCTTTTGTTATGTATCCGCCTTTTTCAAGCTGAGAAAAAATTTTTCTAATGATTGAACCAGATGATTTTCTAAATTTTTCAGGCTTCACGCCCCTATTCTTCTTGCCACCGTAGTCAACTCTCAAAGTTTCGACACCTACGGGACCATATACATAAACTTTTCTCATTATAGAGGCTGCTCTAGTATACCACCAATCACTCTGGTCTGGAACTTTTTCTCTTGATGATCCGGTCTTGACAAAAGTTGCCCACTGTGGTGGTGTTAGATTTTTGTCATTTTTTAGCTCTTCCTTAACACCGTCAATTAGGATATCAGCAGGAACATCATATACTGTTGTAATAATACTCACCTCTCTTGGTATTAAAAAATCATCATTGTTATGTTTATAAAGCTTTTTAATGAGAAGGGTAATTTTTTAAACTGGAAATTGATTACCTATAATCAGTGGAAGACAGCAACTTGAGTTATTTGAAAGATTGGGTGGAGCTAAATTTAATAGCGATTTTGTTAGGGATATTTGGGGCAATGAGTGCTATTTTATTTGCAAAAATAATAAATTATAACGGTTATATTTTTGAAAAAATTTTCCTGCAGGGATTTTTTAAAATCTTGGTCCTTATATTCATACCCGCAGCAGGAGGGCTTATTGTAGGTCCAATCATATATAAGTATTGTAGGGGGTCAAAAGGGCATGGCCTCCCTGAAGTCATGTACGTCATAAGCACTGAAAAAAGTATCATAGGGAAGAAAGCGGCTTTTGTTAAGGCAATAATTTCTATAATTACAATTGGTAGTGGCGGTAGTGCCGGTAGGGCAGGCCCAATTGCACAGATAGGGGCTTCAGTTGGATCTGCCTTAGGCCAATTCTCTAAATACGATGAGAAAAAAACAAAAATACTCGTTGTAAGTGGGCTTTCATCCGGTCTTTCTGCCGCATTAAACGCCCCTCTTGGAGGTGCAATCTTTGGTTTCGAGTTAATCCTTTCAAGCTTCTCTCCATTAAGTGTTTCACCAATTATTTTGGCTTCTGTAATTTCCGTCAGTTTCTCAAGGGCCGTTTTGGGGCAAGACGCCATGATAAAAGCGATGCCATTTATCTTTAATCCAGCTGAAATTCCGTTTTACCTTATGCTTGGCGTCGTGATGGGAATCGCATCGTTTATATTCATCAAAGTATTTTATTTAATTGAGGATGGATTTGAAAAAATTAATACTCCTTTCTATTTTAAACCTGCAATCGGCGGAATTTTGACAGGTTTGGTAGGATTTTCTCTTGTGGGATATGGTGTTTTGGGGGCCGGATTTGAAGGCATAAATGCTGCACTCTCTGGAAAAATTGGACTGCCTCTACTCCTGCTACTTTTCGTTGCAAAAATGCTTGCGACTTCTTTCACATTAGGCTCCGGATCTTCAGGGGGATTATTTTCGCCATCTCTTTACTTAGGATCGATGCTTGGAGGTGCGATGGGGCTAATCTTCGTCAATGTTGCACCTAATACAATATCTCATCCTGAAGCTTATGCGCTCATCGGGATGGGCGCTTTTTTTTCAGGTGTTTCAAAAGTGCCTTTAACTTGTATAATTATGATATCTGAAATAGCAGGAGGCTATTCAATTATCCCCGCGATAATGCTTTCTGTTTTGATTAGCTATGGCATCTCAGTGCTACTCCTTGGAAAATCTTCGATAGATACGATAAAACTTGATAGGAAATTTTTAGCCGTCAAATCATTTTCAAATGAATTAAATGAAAGTGAAACCAAAGACTAAACATAAAAAAATAATTTTGAAAGAAAATCCAAAAAAAAAAAGAGAAATGGTATTAAGTTAGATTAAAAAATAGCTTTTTATAGTTAGATTGTTTATTCTAAATTATGAGAACTAATGCTATTTCCGCAGGGATTATCCTCTTATCATTCTTTATTGGTATAGTGTCTTATTCGTATATGCCTGATATGATGCCCATGCACTGGAATGCTCAAGGAGAAATCGATGGCTATATGGGAAAATTATGGGGACTCTTTATGTCTCCAATGATCTCATTGGGTTTATTTGCTCTTTTTTTGGTAATTCCAAAACTTGATCCAAGAAGAAGTAATTTGGAATCATTCAAAGAATACTATCAAGGAATAATTCTTGTGATAGTAGGATTTCTTTTTTATGTATACATCCTGACAATACTTTCAGCGATTGGATATAAGTTTAATATGGTCCAAGCCATGTCAATATCATTTGCAGTATTATTTTATTATATTGGTATTGTCTTGAAAAAAACTAAGAGTAACTTCTTTGTTGGAATAAAAACTCCTTGGACCTTAAGCGATGAAAAGGTTTGGGAAAAGACTCATGATCTTGGTGGAAAGCTTTTTAAAATTTCCGGCATAATAGCCTTTTTTGGGGCATTATTTAAAGAGGTAGCAATATTTCTCATGATTATTCCAATTATAGTGGCATCTATTTTTATTTACATATACTCATATCTTGAATATGCAAAAATTCACAAAGGTAAGTAAATGGATTTTTTAGAGTTGTGTGAAAATAGGTATAGTTCAAGAAAGTATCTTGATAGATCGGTAGAAAGGGAAAAAATTGATAGATGCCTTGAAGCTTCAAGACTTGCACCATCTGCAATTAACGCACAGCCTTGGAGTTTTATTGTAATAGACGAACCAAATTTAAAAGAAAGTATAGCAAGAGAAACTTATGACAATTTATCCTCTTCCAACAAGTTTACTCTTAATGCACCTGTCCTCGTAGTTGTTATTAACGAAAATCCAGTCATTACAGGCACCCTTAGTAGGCTAGCACGGAGTAAAGATTATACCATTATTGATGCTGGGATAGTGACCTCTCACTTCTGTCTTAAGGCCACAGAAGAGGGGCTTGGAACGTGTATCATAGGATATTTTAATGAAAATAATATTAAAAAGAAACTAAAGATTCCAAAAAATAAATCAATTTCACTAATTATTTCCGTTGGATATCCAGCTGATACAAAAAGAAGAAAAAATAGAAAGGCTTTGGAAGATATTAGAAGATATAACATCTAACTTATGAATCACCAATATATTTCTTAACGTCTGCGGATGTTGTTTTAGTCCTAATGATGTTAATGACCCAAGATTCCATGAAATTATGAAGCTTGTCGAACAATTGAGAAGCAATTTCAAAATCAAGCTCTATGATTTTTTCATAATCCTCTCTTGCTCTTTCCTTAAATCCTTTCTCAAAAAATAAATTGCCACGTTGGAAATATGCTTCTTTAAATTCAGGATTGATCTCTATTGATTTAGTAAAGTCAGCAATAGCATTATCGTACTTGCTTTCTTTAACATAAGCCTTACCCCTATTATAATAAGCCTCTGCGAAATCTTTTTATAGTTCAATTGCTTGTGTAAATTTAGTAATGGATTTTGAATATTCTCCATCTTTGAATAGTGTAACGCCAGATATAAAAAAATTATATGAAGCTTTTTCATAATAGTGAGAATCTGCTTTAGAGGTATCCTTCGAGAATATGCTATCAATTTGGGTAATTTTAAGTTCTAATCCACATTTAAAACAGTAATTTGAGCCTTCTGGTAGCCTAGCCCCACACTTAAAACAGTTAGTGATATTCTTCAAATAAACACCTCCACATTAGATTATGTTTTTTGGTAGCTAGGAGATTATATAAGTTTTTTGCATGGATGGATGACAAATAAGTAATCTTAAACAATTAATAATATGAATGTTCAAAAATTATTATACATTTTATTAAACAAATAAATATTGGTAGAAATTATCTTAATAAATTAGAAATTAATTATTAGCTTTATCAATTAAAATCGACAGATTTATATACTGTTTGTAGTAATTTACTTTTAGGCCAGAATTGGCCAAGTAAATAAAGGAGTAATATAAATGTATGGAGAAAATCGAGGCGGCTACAACAGACCTCCTCGTGAAATGCACAAGGTAACATGTGCAAGTTGTGGGCAGGAAACTGAAGTTCCATTCAAGCCTGATGGAACAAGACCTGTTTACTGTAGGGAATGTTACCAAAAGAAAAACCCAAGAAGGTATTAAGTAGAGTTTTTTTGTAAAAGGTTATTTCTAGTAAGTTAATAGGAAAAGTCCTTTTATTTTTTATATTTACATCTCTAAACTGATTTTTTTAGATTATTTAAATTGGAATTTTTAAAGTTAATTTTGACTTCTAAAGCATAAACAAAAGATATATAAATAGATATTTAAAAGCCTAATAAACTCGCTATTATTGGAGGATTATTATGTCGAGAAACAAAGGGCTCGGAAAAAAGAAGAGACTAGGTAAAGCCATAAATCAGAACAGAAGAGTCCCTGTTTGGGTATGGGCTAAGACTAAATTAAAAATAAGATCACATCCAAAAAGAAGAAATTGGCGAAGAACTTCTCTTAAGAAGTAAAGGTGAGAAACATGGAAAACAATGAAGAGAGAATGTATGTTGTACCCTTAAGGAAAGTTAAAGAAGCCCCTAGAAACGAGAGAGCTGCAAGAGCAACAAGAGTCTTGAGAGAATTTGTTATTAAACATTCTAAATGTGAGAATGTAAAAATTGACAAATCATTAAATGAAAAACTCTGGGAAAATGGAATTCAGAGTTCTCCTTCAAAGATTAAAATTAGAATAGTAAAGGGTGAAGAAGGAGAGGAAGAAAAGAGAGACGTTATTACTGCTTATCTTGCGGAGTAAAGTTAATGATAAGACAGTTAAAGTTCAATGGTAATCCATTTGTGGGCATATTCAGTTTTACTAATAACAGCATAACTATAATAAGAGAAGATATTGGAGGACTTTCCGATACAATAAGGGAAACTTTAGGAACTGAACTCATATTAAGTACCATTGCAGCTACTGATCTTGCAGGAATTTACATTGCTGGAAACAATAACGGAATTGTATTTCCTTATGTGATAGAGGATGATGAACTCCAATTAATCGAGGATGCTGGGATTAATAATTGCATCCTTAATACAAAAGAGACTGCAATTGGGAATCTTATCCTATCAAATGACAAAGGAGCAATAATAAGCCCCATATTAACAAAGGAGCAGAGTCTTATTGAAGAAACTCTTGGTGTTGAAACGGCAATTTCATCTCTTGGGAGTAACAAATATGTGGGTAGTGTTGCAAGGGCAAACAACTTTGGATGTCTTACACTGAAAGGTGCAAAGGAGGATGACATTTCACTAATTAAAGATCTATTAAAGGTCGATGTTAGAATGTCAACTCTAAACAGAGGCGTTTCCTATATAGGGGCCTGTATGATAGTAAATGATAAAGGAGCAATTGTTGGTGAAACAACAACTGGTATAGAATTAAGTTATATTGAAGATATAATGGGTATATGAGGTGAATCTTATGATAAAAACTTATACAGTTGAGGGTGTTATCAAACTGAAAAATAGTACAAAACATTTTGTTAAAGATTTTAATGGTACAAAGGAAAACGATGTTTTAGAGGATATTTACTCTAAATATGGTTCGATTTATGGGTGTAAGAGAAGAAATATTGAAATAAAGAGCATTGTAGAAAAGAAAGGAGATATGTAAATGGCAGGAGAGGAAGAAGCCTTAAGAAAACTTAGTTCAGAACTAAACTATCTAAATGAGCAGTCTAAATTGATCTCAAACAATCTGTCTCTGCTATCTTCCCACAGAAACGAACTTGCTATTTCAAAGATAACACTTGAAGGCCTGAAAAATACAAAACCGGGCAATGAAATTTTAATTCCCATCGGTGCAGGAAACTTTGTTAAGGGAACAATTACAGATGTCAGCACTGTGATTACGACCATTGCAAGAGATGTAACAATGGAAAAAACTATTGATGAAACTATTACAAAACTTGATGAAACTCTAAAAGAGGTCGAAAAAAATCTGGGTCAAAACGAAACCACACTGCAGAATATCAATGCCAGAATGAACGAGATAGAAATGAAGGCAGAAGAAATAATGCAAAAGCAAAAATAAATATTTATTATAAATTATTCTTTTCTAAATATATTAAATTAAAGGTTATTTTAGGAAATCATTGAATCTATTTTCTCTTCGCTTTTTCCGCCGCCCCTATGATAAGCATAGCTTACTATCAACGGCATAGCTACTGTAGCTTCAGCATAAACCATTTGCTCATTACCACTTTCAACTTTACCCCATGAGTGGGCTTCCTTTAAAGTAGAACCTGAAAGTGCTCCGTCTCTTTCATCAGCTACGGTAATTTGAATGGCATATTTGTGCATATTGACTTCTTTTCCAAGTATATCCGCTGCTACAGGAATGTCTTGGGCAAAGTTCTTTGGAACCCCTCCCCCTATCATGAAAAGACCAGTATCTTTTGAAGCTATCTTTATCTTTGTAAGTTCGAGGAAGTCTTTTGCACTATCAATTGTAACTTTTGGTTTGCTACCTTTGGCATTTTGGTGATAAACAAGCCCAAATCCAGCACTGCAGTCTGAAAATGCAGGGACAAATATTGGAACTCCTTTCTTGTATGACTCAAGCACTACAGAATCCTTCACCTTGGCACCGTTATCTAAGAGGTATTTTCCCATTGCAACGATAAACTCTCTTGAGGAGTAAGGCCTTGGCTCAAGTGAATCTGCTATTTCTGCAATAGTCATATCACAAACTCTAAGTTCATCCTCATCGATATAGGTATCATAAATCCTATCAATATTTTGTTTTCTTAACATCTCGTCATCGATGAAAGGGGTACCTTGGTAGTGTTTAAATCCTAGGGCTTCAAAGAATTCTTGATCAACGATGATTGCTCCTGTAGAGACGATAGCATCAACCATATTGTGCTTTACCATATCGTACACTACTTTTTTTAGACCCGCGCTAAAAATAGATCCAGCAAGACAGAGTATAATTGAGCAATCTTTATTTTCAGTCATTTTTTCAAGTATGTGTGCTGATCGTGCAAGATTTTTGGCCTGGAATGCCATTTTTGAAAAAGCATTGATTATTTCAGTTGAGTCAAAGCTCTTGATATCAATGTGTTCAATTTCCTTATTTAATAATTCTTCTCTCTTCATGAAATAAAGGAATATATTAAACTTTAAATGTTTATCGATGTAAGAAATCTTATATAATTAACAAATATCTAGGCTAATGATTGATATGGCAAAGATAGGCATTATAGGCGGGAGTGGTCTTGATGATCCAAAACTCCTAAAGGATTATGAAGAAATTACCATGAATACGAAATACGGAAGTCCTTCAAGTCCAATAGTCATAGGATCAATAAGAAATGTAGAGGTAGCAATCCTAGCACGACATGGCAGAGGTCACACAATTTCCCCCTCAAAAGTTAATTTCAGGGCAAACATATTGGCGCTAAAAGATATGGGTTGTGAGTACATAATAGCGACTACCGCCGTCGGATCCTTAAGAGAGGAAATAGTCCCTGGGCATCTTGTATTTCCAGATCAGTTTATTGACTTCACAAAAAAAAGAGAGTATACTTTTTTTGATGAAGAAAGAGTAGTACATACTCCAATGGCGACTCCGTTTTCCGAAATCCTAAGAAATCTATTGATTGATAGTGGAAAGAAGCTCGGATTGAAATACCATCCAAGAGGGACAGTAATAACAATTGAAGGCCCGAGATTTTCAACCAAGGCAGAGTCAAATATGTTTAGGTTGTTAGGTGCTGATGTAATAAACATGTCAACAGTTCCTGAAGTGTCACTTGCAAACGAGCTGGGGATCGAATATGCCACAATTGCAATGTCAACAGATTATGACTGCTGGAAGGAAAACGCAGAGCCTGTAACTTTTGAAATGGTAATTGGAACGATGAAAAAGAATGCCGATAATGTAAAGAGGCTAATAGTTGAAACTATTCCGAATATATAAAGAGTGATTTTATGGACAAAAGGATAGAAAGCATTAGGGGAAAGATTAGAACAATACAAGACTTTCCAAAACAAGGTGTGATGTTCAAAGACATCACTACTCTACTAAAAGACAGAGAGGGATTAAAGGACACTATAGATGTAATTTATGAACGGTACAAAGACAAAAAAATCGATCTTGTTGCAGGTGTCGAAGCTAGAGGATTCATTCTTGGGGGGGCACTTGCATATAAGCTTGGTACAGGTTTTGTCTTGATTAGGAAAAGGGGAAAGCTGCCACACAAGACGGAAAATCATGAATATGAGCTTGAATATGGAAAGGACTCTATAGAGGTTCACCTTGATGCAATTATGAAGGGGGATAATGTTCTGTTAGTCGATGACCTAATAGCAACAGGGGGAACAGCGTTGGCTGCGTGTAAACTTATAGAAAAGCTGGGTGGTAATGTTGTCGAAACTGCATTCATTGTTGGCCTTCCCGAGCTTGGTGGAATGAGGCGATTGAATAGCTATGGAATATTCACAATCGTTGATTTTGAAGGTGAATAAAAAATAATATTTTATTTTTTATCTGGTTCACCGAAACATCTATCCCCTGCATCGCCTAGACCTGGAATTATGTAATTCATTTGGTTGAGTTTTTCATCGATTACTGCTGTTATAATTTCTACGTCCTTATGTTTGGCTAATATCTCGCGTATGCCTTCTGGGGCGCTTACAACTGAAACAACCATTATTCTTTTGAATTCTCCCCTGTTTTTCACCTCATCAATAATCCTTGATATTGTATGGCCAGTTGCAAGCATTGGATCCCCAATCATAATTATATCTTCCTTTGTAGTCTTTGGAACTTTTACATACTCAACAGCAATTTTTGATTCTGGTGCAGGGCCCCTCCATGCACTTATAATTCCTGTTCTAGCCTTTGGAAATACCTTATAAAATCCCTCTATGAAGGGTATTGCAGCCCTTAGGATATTTATCAATACTACATTATCCTTATCTAATATCCTAATACCTCTTGTTGGACATACGGGAGTCTGAATGTCAATAACTTCATAGTCAAAAGTCTTGGATATCTCATATCCCATAAACAATCCAAGGTTTGTCAATCCTTTTCTAAATTTCATAGGGTCTGTATCCTTATTTCGGAGTTCGTCAACAAGCTCTTGTATAGCCAAATTCTGTTTAAATGAAATAACCCTATCATTAGCTTCTAAATCTTCTATCTCCATTAGACACACCTAGGAAAATTGCAGAAAAAAGTATTTAAAGTTTAGTATCAAGAATACGCCAAAGCTCATCCTGGTAAACTCTTTCATGGCTCCGTTTTCCTTTTGTAATCCTGCCTATAACACTTGAAGGGATCCCTTCCTTTCCAAGGGCATCTATAATACTTTCAGTTGCTTCATTTGGTGATATAATCATAAGCGCCCCAGAAGATATGAGGCCAAAAGGATTGATCTTAAGGATATCACAAATCAATTTAGTTTCAGGATATAGATTGACTTTTTCTGGATAAAATTCAAATCCCTTGTTAGAGGCATCAGATATCTCATGTAATCCCCCTATGACCCCTCCTTCTGTTGGATCATGGAGTGCAACTGCCCCAAGTGAAGACGCAATTAAAGCTTCCTTTACTACAGATATCTGATTTAATAGCCCCATTGCACTTTTTAGTAGTTTAGTATCTAAGAATTTGGATAGGTAAGAATACTTTGACTCAGCTAAAATTGCAGTTCCTTCTATGCCGGCCCCTTTTGTCAATAATATGTCGTCCCCTTCCCTTGCACCGCTAGTTGAAACATATCTATCTGTAAATCCAATCATAGTTCCAGAAAGTATTAGGTCTGAAACTTTGGATGATATCTCAGTATGCCCCCCGACAATAGAAACTCCAATCTCTTTTGCAGCACGTTCTATATCTTTAGATACTCTTTCTAGCTCTTCCTCTGTTGTTCCCTTTGGCATTATAATTGTTGAGAGAAAAAACATGGGCTTTGCACCCATTGAAGCTACATCGTTTGCACACACATTTACTACATGAAATCCGGCGTTTTCACCTGCACCTGTGACAGGATCTTGTGAGACTACCATATTTTTCGGGAATTTTGATACATCTATAACGGCTGCATCTATCCCCACGTTAGGCCCAACAATTACTTCCTTCTGAAGTGCTCCAAGAAATGGGAACACTCTTTTTAAAAGAATTGAACTGTCAACTTTGCCGTCAGGTAAGAAACTCATGAAGCCTCTTTGCAGTTTATTTTAAAAAGGTTACCACTTAGAAAGGTTTATAAAGAGCGTTATGAAAGGTGCTCTACAGTCATTTAAGGTGATTATTATGGCAGGACTAAGACCATCAAGAATTGACAGGATGATTAATAGGCCTAACTACACGAGAAGAGAATATGTGAGAGCAGTTCCTGGAATTAAGGTAGTTCATTTTGATATGGGAGAAGTTGGCAGAAAATTCCCTTATGAAGTTTATCTTGAATCAAAAAATGCTTGCCAGATAAGGACTAATGCAATGGAAGCATCAAGAATTGCTGCAAATAGGTACCTCATGAAAGTATTGGGAAAAAGCGGATTTCACTACAAAATCAGGACCATACCATTTCAGATAATTAGAGAAAACCCAATGGCATCTGGTAAAAAAGCCGACAGATATGGTAATGGAATGAGACTTTCATTTGGAAAGCCGATTGGTACAGCTGCAAGAGTGGACAGAGGACAGAGGATAATGTCTGTCTGGGTAGAGAAAGAAGGCATTGAAACTGCAAGAATAGCTTTGAGAAAAGCAGCTATGAAACTTCCGACTACTGTAAAAATAGATGTCCAGGAAAGAAGCAACTAATTTTTTATTAAAATAAAAATTAATTTATTTTGTCATATTAGCGTAGACAGAGTAGCCTTCTGACATTACGTAGACATTTTTATACCCCAAATCTACCAAAAACTGGGCCCCATTCGCAGATTTAATCCCGCTACTGCAATATAGGACAATTTTCTTATTCTTTGGTATCTGATTTGTCTTAAAAGATAGTTCTTCAAGCGGTATATTGACTGCACCTTTTATGTGGCTTTCAGCAAACTGTCCTTTAGGCCTAACATCAATAAGATAGATATTTTCCTTGCTGTCAATTAACTGTTTAACTTGGGAAGCTTTGAGGGGTGTGTAGGATCCAGTTTCAATCGGCTGACCAGTAATTTTTGAGATTATTCTGGGCGTGTATTGATCGACGGCCATTTTTGTAAAGTTTCTATTGGATCCAGCTATTATGAAAACTTTCTGTTTGGGCATAAATGTGTCGTTTGCTTCATATATCAATCTAAATCCACCGGCCCTAAGTTTATCTTGATCTAATTCCAAGAGGATCCCTCCAGAAATCACACCTACTTGTTCTGCGGCATCAGGGCCCCCCAGGATTATAATGTTATCATAATTTTTATACCCAGTGTTTTCTGCATTAAAGAAATCAACAGCAATGTTAGCCTTCTTTAATGTTGAAACAAAATTTGGATTCATTGCGATATCAATACTATTTGCAATGACAGCAGTTTTTTCTTGAGCAATCACCCCAGGAATTAAGCCAATTGATATTGCCAAGAATATAATTAATGGAATAGCTTTTTTTCTCATAATACCTCCTTAAATTAGTTCTTAAAGAAAGATATAATCATTTCTACTATTAAATAAAATATATAGTTAAAAATACATAATAAAAAATAAAAATAATTATTTGGCGAGATTGTAGTAAACTGAGTAGCCATCCGTCAATGCATAAACATTGTTAAAGTTTCTATCAACTAAAAACTGTGCACCGCTTAAGGATTTTTGGCCAGTATTGCAATATAAAACAACTTTTTTATCCCTTGGGATCTGTGTTATCATTACCCCAAGCTTGTTGTATGGTATGTTGACTGCATTTGGTATGTGACTTTCAGCGAACTGCTCATCAGTCCTAACATCAATGAGGTATATGCTTTCCTTGCTGTCAATTAATTGTTTCAATTGAGAGGCCGTCAATGATTTGTAAGTAGCGCTTGTTATCGGTTGATTAGTAATCCTTGAGATGACTTGTGAAATATATTGATCAACTGCTACTTTTGTGAAATCCCTATCAGATCCTGCAAGTACAAACACCTTCTGTTTTACCCTAAAGAAGTCACTTGTCTCATACATAAGTTTAGTATCCCCATTCCTAAGTTTGTTCTGATCATTTTCTGAAAGTATTCTCTTGGATAAGTCTCCCGTGTGTTCATCGGAATCTGGTCCCCCAAGAAGAATAATATAATCATATACAGCATATCCGCTGTCTTTTACCCCAAAGTAATCAACCATAAGATTATTCTTTCTAATCAAAGAAACAATATCTGGATTCATTCCAAGATCAATTGAGTTTGCAACAAGAGCTACTTTGCTCTGGGCCATCATGCCAGGCACTAAGCTAAACGATAGTGCCAATAAAAGAAGTATGGAAATTATTTTCCTTCTCATTTTCATCACAGAAGGTAATTTTGAAAATCAAATATAAGAGTTTCTATTATTAAATAAAGAAAGAAAAATAATTAATTTTCTATGTTGTTAGAATTTTCACTTTTACCATGATTCTTTTCAAAGTTCTTTTTGAAAATTGAAACAAATTTATTCATTGGGAGCTCATTTAAACATGGTAGTTCGTTCACAGTTGCGCCTCCGACTTTTTTGATATTATATGTGTTATCAAAAATAGTATTACATTTTAGCGTTACTATACTGTCGTCAGTAAGTTTATCCTTACTAACATATCCAATGTATACTCCATATTTGTTCTTGACTACTGTATTACCCATTATGTACGCAGTTGATTTTGGCCCATACGCAGCAGTAACTAATATGCCAGCAGACTCCCATCCTGATTCATCACTTTGATATTTAGATATATGATTATTTTCAATATTGGCTTGACCACTTCTTCCAACTTCTACTCCGTATTGCAACCAATTGCCTTCACCATTTCCTTCTAAAATATTATTAGAAATTGTAGCTATGTTGTCTTGGCCCCCAACATATATGCCTATTCGCTCAATATTCTGAAACTTATTTCCAGATATTGTCCACCTTTGGCCTGAAGTTTCATGCCATACTCGTATCCCTATGCCGATATACTGGTTTTGTTTTATGTTTTTAATAACACAGCTTGTAACGCTACCACTACCCCCTCTAGTCGTAATGGCCCGCCCTATGTTGTAACCACTACCATCGAAGGTAAGATTTTTTAAATGTACATTACTTGCGTTGATTGTAATCCATTCATCTGCACTTGCAGAAGGCTTGACAATTGTTGCATCCTTATCTACTCCTTGTAGAGTTAAAGACTTATTTATAGTGATGTTTTCAGTATAAGTTCCCGGGTATACAAGTATAGTGTCGCCATTACCTGCAGCCCCTATTGCAGCATTGATCGTTGCATAAGTCTTCCCTGGTCCAACTTCAAGAGTAGCTGCGCTAACAGGGTTAACTATCGCCAAAATAGATACTATTAATAAAACTCCTAAAACTATTGATTTAATTTTTTTCAATTTAAATTCACCTCGGTTGTAATATAGTTGAATAGATTAGCATTTCCCTATATATAAATATATGGAAAAAAAGTTAAATTATATGGAAAAAAATTTACTTCTAATTTTTCCCTATTGGATGGTCTTCTAGACATATAAAGATACCAATGGAAAATCACAGTAATTTTTTTCCTTTTTCAGTTAGCTCAACTTTTTTGTTCCTTCCGTTTCTATGTACAATGACATATCTTTTAGATTCAAGGTATTTGATATTTTTCCTAACAGTTGGTCTTGTCATCCCCAGCTCCTTACCAATGCTTGAAAATGAAGGATTAGTTCCCACTTTGTTCTGATTCAAAAGATAATGGAGTATGTCAATCGTCTTATGGCCCACAGAATCATAAGTTTTTAGGAGGATCTGTTTTGTTTCCTTTTCTAAAAGCTTTAGCTGTTTTTGGTCTAAAGAATTTTTATCGATTGAAAGAATAATTATATTTTTTCCTAAGTAAGCAAGTTCCCTTAATCCACAAATAAATTTGTAGACTTCATTGAATCCGTTGTTTGAAATAAGAAAATCTATGCTGTCTAGAAATATAATGGTCCTGTTAGTCTGGGAGGATATAAACTCCTTTAATTTTATCAAATCTGTTGATACTGTTTTAGCCCCTCCTTGTTTAGAAATCCAGAAATAGTCACAATTTTGTTTTTCACAGTTGAAGGAATCCTTATCCTCCCTTGATATTATAAGCCCTCTATAACCTATATCAACTAACTCCTTGAATGCTTCAAAGGGGATTGATGTTGAAGGCTCATTTGAAAGATAAACGTGGCCCTCGTCTAGGTCATATTTTAATAACTGTTTCCTGAGGTCATCTTCTTTTTTCCTCTGCTCACTGATGTCCCTAGGTATGCATATGATAGACTTCACATCTTTGACCTTGATTCTGCTAAAACTAACATTTACAGGAAACACGTTGCCGCTGCCATTAATAAAATAAGTTTCAAATGATATGTTGTCCCCGCTAAAATCCCTAAAAAGTAAGTGCTTGAGTCTTTCTGTTTCAAGGGGAGATGCAAGATCAAATATATTCATATTGCTGAGAAGTTTTTCTTTTGGATATCCTAAAACTTTCGGCGTAGCCTTGTTAACATCTTCTATGAGGAAATCATTGTTAAGAATAAGTATGGACTCATGGGCATTCTCAAACAAGACTTTAAACTTAGTCTCAGAATATTGTATCTTCTCTTCAA